>Ga0070741_10004755_pt1 | contig 31349 bp, 30 predicted proteins | sample Coa_R1_4_FD_66440 | JGI IMG/M metagenome (GOLD analysis project Ga0070741, IMG submission 66440) | Surface soil microbial communities from Centralia Pennsylvania, which are recovering from an underground coalmine fire - Coalmine... | ecosystem: Environmental > Terrestrial > Soil > Unclassified ... | reverse complement strand
GACGGCGACCGCGGCGGCGGCGATTGCGGCCGCGGCCGCGAGCGCGGCGAGCCAGGCGAGCGGGCGGCGACGGCGGCGCTCGCGCTCGGCGAGCGGGACGTGGCGCTCGAGCACGGGCTCGGCCAGCGGCGTGATCGGCCGCGGCTTGGCGTGCGCCTCGACCTGGCGCCGGTAGGCGTCGAGCAGGGCGTCGGCGTCGAGGCCGAGCGCGCTCGCGTAGGTGCGCAGGAAGCCCCGCGCGTAGGCCGGGCCGGGAAGCGCCTCCCAGTCCTCGGCCTCGAGGGCGCGCAGGTAGCGGGCGCGGATCTTGGTCAGCTCCTCGGCGGCGCGGATGTCGAGGCCGCGCCGCGCCCGCGCGCGGGCGAGCGCCTCGCCGATGCGGAGCGTGTCCACCGGTGCCTGCGCCACGCGGCTATTGTCGCGTCCGCCGGCCGGCCGGGGCGCTAGACGGCCTGGCCAGGGACGTCGCGAGCACCCGGTGGCGATCGGGTCCCGGCTTCGCTCCCCCCGATGGCCGGGTTGGCGCGAAATAGCTGGATCAAGCCGGCCATCGCCGGCCACCGATCGGCGTTCACGGCGTCCGTGGGCAGCTCAACTAGACGAGGTGCTCGGCGGTGCCGGGCTCGCGCTCGCGCTCCTCGCCCGGATCGCCGCTCTTCGCGAGGAACCGCGGCAGGTCCGCCTCGGTGACGAGCACCTGGCGCGGCTTCGAGCCCTCGTAGCCCGAGATCACGCCGCGGCGCTCGAGCATGTCTATGAGCCGCCCGGCGCGCGTGTAGCCGACGCGGAGCCGGCGCTGGATCATCGAGACCGACGCGGTCTGCGTCTGCACGACCAGGCGGATCGCATCCTCCAGGAGGTCGTCCTCGTCCGGGGAGAGCTCGCCCTCGCGCTCGGCCTCGAGGTCGTCCCGCGCCTCGAGCAGCGAGTCGTCGAAGTCCGGCTGGCCCTGCTGCGCCCAGTGCCCGACGAGGCGCGCGATCTCCTCCTCGGTCACGAACGCGCCCTGGATCCGCTGCAGGCGCGAGGTCCCGATCGGCCGGAACAGCATGTCGCCCTGGCCGAGCAGCGTCTCCGCCCCGCCCTGGTCGAGGATCACCCGCGAGTCCACCTGCGAGGCGACGGCGAAGGCGATCCGGGCCGGGATGTTGACCTTGATCGTGCCCGTGATGACGTCGGTGGACGGGCGCTGGGTGGCGAGCACGAGGTGGATCCCGACGGCCCGCGACTTCTGGGCCAGGCGGATGATCGAGTCCTCGACCTCGGCGGGCGCGATCATCATGAGGTCCGCGAGCTCGTCGATCACGCACAGGATGTGCGGGAGCGGAGGCTCGCCCGAGCGCGCGCGCGCCTTGTTGAGCTCGGCGAGGTTCCGGGCCCGCGCCTCCCCCATGACCGCGTAGCGGCTCTCCATCTCGCCGATCAGGTTCGCCAGCACGTTGGCCGCCATCCGCGGGTTCGTCACCACCGGCGTGAGCAGGTGGGGCAGGCGCTCGTAGTGGTTGAGCTCGACCCGCTTCGGATCCACGAGCACCATCCGCACCTCGTTCGGCGAGGCGTGGAGCAGGATCGAGCAGAGCATGGCGTTCACGCAGCCGGACTTGCCGGACCCCGTCGTGCCCGCGACCAGCGCGTGCGGCATCAGCGCGAGGTCGGTCCACACCGCCTGGCCGGAGACGTCCTTGCCGAGCCAGACCACGAGCGGCGAGGAGCCCTTCGGGCGGCCCTCGTAGATGTCGCCGAGCCGGACCAGGCGCCGGCGCGTGTTCGGCACCTCGACGCCGACCGCCTTCTTGCCCGGGATCGGCGCCAGGATGCGGATGTCCGTCGAGGCGAGCGCGTAGGCCAAGTCGTCGCGGAGCTGCGCCACCTTCGCGACCTTCGTGCCGGGCGCGAGCTGGAGCTCGTAGCGGCTCACGTGCGGCCCGCTCACCGTCCCGAGCAGGCGCGCCTCGACGCCGAAGTGCCGAAGCGCCTCCAGGAGCGCCTTCGCCGTCGCCTCGCGGTCGCGGGTATCGGGGCCGGGGTCCGTTCTGCCCCGCTGCAGCAGGCTCGCCCGCGGCAGGCGATAGGGGATCTCCTCGGAGGCGGTGAAGCCGTCGCGGCGCGCGCCCATCGGGGTCCGGGGCGCCTCGTCCACGCCCGGATGGAACGCGTCCTCCGCATCCGCCGGGCCCGCCTCGGCGCCCTCGTAGGGGAACTGGTCCCCGGGCCCCGCCTCTTCCTCCCAGGGCACCTCGTCCGGGCCGTCGAGCGGCTCGTCGGCGGGGGCGAGCGGCTCGGGCGCGAGCGGCTCGGTGGGATTGGCGCGCGTGATGGCGATCTCGTCCCCGCGTGGCTCCTCGAGGCCGTCGGGCTCCCGGGCGCGGACGAGCGTCCGCGCCACCTCCGCGGTCGTCGCCCGCGCCCTGCGCGCCGCCGCGGCGGCGCGCGCGAAGAGGCCGGCCACCGTGCCGCCGGTGAGGAGCAGGCAGCCCGAGGCGAGCATCAGCACCGCGAGGATGCTCGCCCCGAGCCGCTGGAAGAGCGTGGTCGCGGCCCAGTAGAGCGCCTCGCCGACGGCGCCCCCGTGGCTCGTCATGAAGCGATCGTCGAAGTAGCCGTGGCGAGCGGGGTGCTCGGGCCCGAGGCCCGCCGTGCCGGCGGCGAACATCAGAAGCAGCGCCGCCAGCACCAGGATCCCGCCGGCGTTGAGCGCCGCCGGGGCCTTGATGAACGGGCGCATCACGAGCGCCGCGCCCCAGCCGGCGAGGGCCAGCGGCACGGCGTTCGTCACCTGCCCGGCCGCGTGCCGCAGGCCTCCCGCGAGCGCCGCGCCCACCGGCCCGCCGTCCCAGCCCGCGTAGAGGACGAAGCCGAGGTAGACGCTGCCCGCGATCAGCGCGAGCCCGATGAGATCGAGGTGGCGCTGCTCGAGCCCGGCGAGCGCCTGGCGGGGGTCGAAGCGCGGCCTCGGGGGAGGCGAGCGCCGCCGCGCAGCAGGGCGCGGCCGCGCCTGGCCGCGGCGCTTCTTCCTGAGCCTCAACACTCCTCGGGAGGTTCGACGCCCGCCGTTCTAGCCCTGCCCCGGCAGGGCCGCTAAAGCGAGCCTAAATATGCGCGCCCCGGGCCCGGGCCGCCTCTAACCTTGTCCACATGCTGACGAGCGAGGCTGCGACTGGACGGGTGCTCGTCGTCGAGGACGATCCGGAGATCGCCGACGTCCTGCGCCGCACGCTGCGCCAGGAGGGGCACGACGTGAAGGCCGCGGGAGACGGCGTGGAGGCGCTCACGGTGGCCGAGCAGTTCGTCCCCGATCTCGTCATCCTCGACCTCGGCCTGCCGCGTCTCGACGGCGTCGAGGTGTGCCGGCGCCTGCGCGCGGCCAGCGACGTGCCGATCCTCATCCTGACGGCGCGCAGCGAGACCGGCGACCGGGTCGAGGGGCTGGACTCGGGCGCCGACGACTACCTCGTCAAGCCCTTCGAGCGCCAGGAGCTGCTGGCGCGGCTGCGCGCGCTCATGCGGCGCCGGCCGCCGCGCGGCAGCGCGTCGCTCGTGGTCGGCGACCTGGTGCTCAACCCGGACACCCGCGAGGTCAGGCGCGGGGAGCGCGAGATCGAGCTCACGAACCGCGAGTTCGAGCTGCTCGAGTACCTGATGCGAAACGAGCGGCTCGTGATCTCGCGCGAGCGCCTGCTCGAGGAGGTGTGGGGCTACGACCCGGCGGCGATGACGAACACGATCGACGTCTTCGTCTCGAACCTGCGCCGCAAGCTCGAGGAGGGCGGCGAGCCCCGCCTCCTCCACACCAAGCGGGGCGCGGGCTACGTGCTCAGGGCGCCCGGCCCCGATGGCTAGGACCGTCCGCCTACCCCATCCGCGGACCTGGCCCGTGCGCTGGCGCCTGGCCGCCGTCTCGGCGGCCCTGACCTTCGCGATCCTGGTCGTCTTCGCCCTCGTCGTCGGCCGCCTGACCGCGACCAAGCTCACGAGCGACTTCAACGACGACGTGCTCGGCACCGCGGCCGCGATCGCCAACCAGACGCGGATCGTCTTCGACCCGATCTCCGGCGCCTCGATCCGGATCCACCCGCATCAGGTCGCCCGCATGGCGCCGCCCAACTCGCCCGTCTGCGTCCTGCACCAACGAAGCGGCCAGCCGGTCCCGGGCTACTGCTCGCCGCTCGCGCCCCCGCTCAGCGGCTACGTGGAGGCGGGCAGGGTCGTGAACGTGGGCAGCTACGCGGCCGGGACCTACCCCATCCCCGGCACGATCCAGAGCAGCGATCCGCTGCTGATCGAGTACGCCCGCAGCCGCGCCAGCCTCGACGACACCATCAACCGGCTCTGGCTCTTCCTCGCGCTCGGCGTCCTCGGCGGCACCGGCCTGGCGGCCCTGGCCGGGATGATGGTCGCCCGCCGCGCCATGCAGCCGGTCGGCGCGCTCACGGCGGCGGCGCGCGAGATCGCCGCCACGCGCGACCCGTCGCGCCGCATCCCGCAGCCGGAGGCCGACGACGAGATCGCCGAGCTGGCGCGAACGCTCGAGGGGATGCTCCGCGAGCTGGACGCGGCGCGCTCGGAGACCGAGCAGATGGTGCAGGCCCAGCGGGACTTCATCGCCGACGCCTCGCACGAGCTCCGGACCCCGCTCACGAGCATCCTCGCCAACCTCGAGCTCCTGCACGACCGGCTGGCCGAGGGCAGCGGGGACGGCGAGGACGCGGAGATCGTCGCCTCCGCGCTTCGGTCCTCGCGCCGGATGAGCCGCCTGGTCTCGGACCTCCTGCTGCTCGCCCGCGCCGACGCCGGGCGCGTGACCCCGCGCCGGGAGTGCGACCTCGGCGAGATCGCCGCCGCCGCCCTGGCCGAGGTCAAGCCGGTCGCCGACGACCACCGGCTGGCGCTCCGCGTCGAGGAGGCGGTGCCCGTCGAGGGCAATCCGGACGAACTTCACAGGCTCGTCCTCAACCTGCTCGAGAACGGGCTTCGCCACACCCCGCCGGGCACGTCGGTCGAGGTCCGGGTCGGGCGCGAGGACGGGAGCGCCCTGCTCGAGGTCGCCGACGACGGCCCCGGGCTCCCGGCCGGCATGGAGGAGCAGATCTTCTCCCGCTTCGTGCGCGGCTCGGGCCCCGCGGACCGCTCGGCCGGCTCTGGGACTGGCCTTGGCCTGGCCATCGTCAAGGCCGTCGCCGAGTCCCACGGCGGGGCGGTGCGCGCCGGCGCCTCGCCGTCCGGCGGCGCCCGCTTCGTCGTGCGGCTGCCCGCGCGCTCGCCCCGCCAGCACGAAAGCGAAGTCTTAGCGCCCCTTTAGCCGTCTTTTACGTTCGCGGCCTACCTTCTGCGCGGACGAGACAACCCACCTGTCGAGGACACCCCCCGACACCACCTCGACAGGTGTCTGATTGGCCAAGCCAATCGCGACCCGCCGGCTTTCCCCCTCCCTGAAGCCGGCGGGTCTCATTTCCCGGCCGAAGCGGGCCGGTCCCGTCTTCAAGCGATGGCCGAGTTGATGCGAAATATTTGGATCAAGTCGGCCATCGCCGGGAGGAACCACGCCAGCGCCGGAGCCACGCGAAGAGCGCGACCAGCGCGGCCGAGAAGGGCGTAACGGTCACGGCCCAGGCCCAAACCTGAGTCGGCTCGCTCGTGTAATGGTCGGGGTACCCGAAGGGCGCCGCGATCGGCGTGAGCGCCAAGGCCAGGAAGGCCCAGACCGGCCTGCCGGCCTCCCGGCCAACGAGGGCCGACGTGACGAGCACCAGAAGGGTCGCCGGCCAGTAGTTCGCCTGACTGTGGTTGGCGAGCAGCGCGAAGGCCATGGCCGCGGCCAGGTAAGCCACCGCCGCCAGCCACGCTCGCAGCGGGGCGATCCGCGGGCCCGAGCCGTGGGGCGTCACAGGCGCGGGCCTCCAAGACCGATGGCCGAGTTGATGCGAAATAGCTGGGTCAAGTCGGCCATCGGTGGGGGCGGGGGCGGGCCGCCGGTCCCTACACCTCGACCACGACCGGCAGCACCATCGGCCGGCGGCGCAGGCGCTCGTAGACGAAGGCGGCGATGTCGTCGTGCAGGTGCTCGCGGATGAGCGTCGCCTCCCGCTCCTCGTGGCGCGCCGCCTCGGCGAGCGAGCGCGCAACCACGTCGCGGAGGTCATCCACGAGCGCGTCCGCCTCGGCGAGGAATGGAACGCCGCGGAAGATGATCTCGGGCGGAGCCACCTGGGAGCCGTCGTCGGAGGAGATCGTGGCGACGACGATGAAGACGCCGTCGGCGGAGAGCGCGCGGCGGTCGCGGAGCGCGACGTCGTCGGGATCGCCGATGTCCACGCCGTCCACGAAGATCATCCCGGCGCCGACGTCCTCGCCGAGCCGGGCGCCGCCGGCGCCGATCTCGAGCGGGATCCCGTTCGCGCCCTTGAAGATCCGCTCGGGCTCGATGCCCACCGCCTCGGCTAGCTGGGCGTGCAGCCGCATCCTGCGATGGTCGCCGTGGAACGGCAGGACGTAGCGCGGCCTGGTCAGGTTCAGCATCAGCTTGAGCTCCTCCTGCCAGCCGTGGCCGGAGGCGTGGATCGGGGCGTCGGCGGCGGTGATCACCTCGGCCCCGATCTCGAAGATCCGGTCCACCGTCTCGTTGACCGAGCGCTCGTTCCCCGGCACCGGGGTGGCGGAGAAGATCACGGTGTCGCCCGAGTGGAGCTCGACGTCCGGGTGGTCGGCGTGGGCCATGCGGCGGAGGGCGGAGAGCGGCTCGCCCTGGCTGCCGGTGGAGATCACGACGACCTCGGAGTCGGGAAAGCTCTCGATCTCGCGCGGCGGGATGAGCATCCCCTCGGGCGCCGAGGCGATCCCGAGGCTGGAAGCGATGTTGAAGTTCTTCCGCATCGAGCGGCCCACGAGCGCCACCTTGCGCTCGAGCTGCGCGGCCGCGTCGATCACCTGCTGGACCCGGTGGACGTTCGAGGCGAAGCAGGTGACGATGATGCGGCCCCGGCAGCGGGAGAAGAGCTCGAGGAGCGCCGGGCCGACGCTCGACTCCGAGGGCGCGACCCCGGGCCGGTCGGCGTTGGTCGAATCGCCGCACAGGCAGAGCACGCCCTCCCGCCCCAGCTCGGCCAGCCGCGACACGTCTGCGGGAGCGCCGTCCACCGGCGTCTGGTCGAACTTGTAGTCGCCGGTCACGAGCACGATCCCGTGCTCGGTCCCGAGCGCCACCGCCCGCGAGTCCGGGATCGAGTGCGCCATGTGGATCAGCTCGAGCGTGAAGGGGCCCAGCTCGATCCGCTGGCCCGCCGGCAGCACCTCGAGCGGGGCGTCGCGCATCCGGTGCTCCTCGAGCTTGGAGCGGACGAGGCCGACGGTCAGCGCCCCCGCGTAGATGGCCGGCGGCATGCCCAGCTCGCGCAGGACGAACGGGAGCGCCCCCACGTGGTCCTCGTGCCCGTGGGTGAGGACGATCGCCTCGATGTCCGCGGCCCGCTGGCGGAGGTACGAGAAGTCGGGGAGCACCAGGTCTATGCCCAGCATCTCGGCGGTCGGGAACATGAGGCCCGCGTCCACGACGACGATCCGCCCGTCGGCCTCGACGGCGGTCATGTTCTTGCCGATCTCGCCCAGCCCCCCCAGCGGGAGGATGCGGACGGGTCCGCTCAACCTGCCCTGCCGGCGACCAGCAGCCCCCGCCGCTCCAGGTCGGCCCGTATCTGCTCGCGCTCCTCGGCGCTCGCCGGGACGAGCGGAAGCCGCAGGCCGCCCTCGATCACTCCCAGCATCTCCAGCGCCGCCTTGACCGGGATCGGGTTGGACGTGACCGTGAGCGCCCGGTAGGTCGGCGCGAGGTCACGGTCGATCTCGCGCGCCCGCTCGAGCTCGCCGGCGGCCACGGCCTCGTAGATCTCCCGCATCTGGGGACCGACGATGTGCGAGGCCACGAGGACGCCGCCCGTCCCCCCGAGCTCCAGGCAGCGCAGGAAGATCTCGTCGTTGCCGGCCAGGAGGTCCAGCCCCTCGATCGGCGCCAGGTCGTCGTTGTTGGCCTGCTTGACGGCGACCACGTTGGGGATCGCCGCGCCGAGCTCGGCCAGGAAGTCCGGCTCGAGGTTGAGCACCACCCGCGAGGGGATGTTGTAGAGGATCACGGGGGCAGCGCCGGCGGCCTCGGCCACGGCCTCGAAGTGGGCCCGAAGGCCGGCGCGGTTCGGCTTGTTGTAGTAGGGGGTGACGACGAGGACCGCGTGCGCCCCGGCGCGGCAGGCCGCCCGCGTCAGCTCAGCCGAGTGGCGGGTGTCGTTGCTCCCGGTGCCGCAGATCACCGTCGCCTCGTCGCCGACCTCGTCGAGCACCGCCGCCAGGAGCTCCAGCTTCTCGGAGTCCGAGAGCGTCGGCGACTCGCCGGTCGTGCCCGCGACCACGATTCCGTGCGAGCCCTCCCGGACGAGGCGGCGCGCCAGGCGGCGCGCGGCCTCGAGGTCCAGCGACCCGTCGGCCGCGAACGGGGTGACCATCGCGGTGATGACGCCGGAGACGGTCGCCATGGGCCGTAGTATCGCGAAACGCTCCGGCGCCTGCGGGCGACGCCGGCCGGGGCCGGCGCTTCCCGCCCAGGCGATGGGGCGCGCGGTCAGGCGGCCGCGAAGACCGGCGGCACGCGGTCCGCCCAGGGCTGCGCCTGCTCGACCTGCGCCGCCAAGCGGATCAGCAGATCCTCGCGGCCGTAGGGGGCGGCGAGCTGCACGCCGACGGGGAGCCCGTCGGCCGTCCAGTGCAGGGGCAGCGAGATCGCGGGCTGGCCGGTCACGTTCAGGAGCGCCGTGAAGGCGCCCTGGGGGACCGCCCGGCGGTAGGCGTCGAGCGGGTCGGCGCCGGAGTCGTCGTGGGTGCCGAGCGGGACCGGCGGCTCGGCCATCGTCGGCGAGAGCACCAGGTCGAAGCCGGACTCGTACCACTCGGCGACCGCCCTCGTGACGAGCTGGTGGATCCCGACGTCGACCAGGTAGCGGGTGCCGCTGCGCTCGGCTCCGATCTCGACCAGGGCCCACGTGAGCGGCTCGAGCTCATCGCGCTCGGGCCGGCGGCCGACCGCCTGGGACATGGCCTCGACCGTGGCCCCGATGCCGGCCGCCCAGCGGGTGAGGAAGGTGTCGGCGAGGTCGAGCTCGGCGGCCTCGGGGCGGTCCGTGGGCGACGCCTCCTCGACCGCGTGCCCGAGCGACTCCAGGAGGCGCGCCGCTCCCTCGACCGCGGCGACGCACTCCGGGTGCGACTCGAGATCGGGCACCGCCGGGTGGCGCATGATGCCGATCCGAAGCTGCCCGGGGGCGGCTGCCAGCTCCTCGCCGTAGGGGCGGGCGGGCTCGGGGGCGACGTAGGGATCGCCGGGCGCGGGGCCGGCGACCGCATCGAGGATCGCAGCCACGTCGCGCACCGATTTCGCGACGACCAGCTCGACCGTCAAGCCCGACATGTTGTCGCCGACCAGCGGCCCCTCGGAGATCCGCTGGCGCGTCGGCTTCAGGCCCACGAGGCCGCAGGCGCTGGCGGGGATCCGGATCGAGCCGCCGCCGTCGTTCGCGTGCGCCACCGGGACCATGCCGGCGGCGACGGCGGCGGCGGAGCCGCCGCTCGAGCCGCCCGTCGAGCGGCCCGTGTCCCACGGGTTGCGCGACGGGCCGTAGGCGTCGGGCTCGGTCGTCGGCAGGATGCCGAGCTCGGGCGTGTTCGTCTTGCCGACGGTGACGAAGCCGGCCTCGCGGAAGCGCTGGGCCAGGTAGGTGTCGACGGGCGAGCGGAACCCGGCGTCCTTGAGGAAGCGGCTCCCGAGATGGAGCGGCTGGCCCGCGAAGGCGGCGCCGAGGTCCTTGAGCAGGAACGGCACGCCCCGGAACGGCCCGTCGGGAAGCTCCGCGGAGGCGGCCGCCCGCGCCTCGTCGAAGAGCGGGTGGATCACCGCGTTCAGCTCCGGGTTCAGCGCCTCGATGCGCTCGATCGCCGCGTCCACGAGCTCGAGCGGAGTCGCCTCGCCGGAGCGGACGAGCTCCGCGGTCGCGGTGGCGTCGAGGCGGGCGAGGTCGGTCATCGCGCGCGGGACTCTACTCGGCCGCCCCCTCCGCGGGCGGCCCCTTCATGGCCGCGCGCGCGAGGCGGGCGCGAAGCGAGGCGGGAAGCAGGCGGCCGGCCTCGATCCTGACCCGCTCGCGGGCCGGGAAGGAGAGCTGGGGGCGGCGCCGCAGGCTCGCCATGTAGATCCGCTCCGCCGCGTCCCGGGCCGGGATCGAGTACGTGTGGCGGAACGCGTTGGCGCGGAACATCGGCGTGTCCACGAAGCCCGGGAAGACGGCCGTGAAGGTGACGCCGCGCGGCCCGAGCTCCGCGCGCGCAGACTCGACGACCGCGGCGAGCGCCGCCTTCGACCCGCTGTAGGCGGCCTCGTAGGGCAGGCCCACGAGCCCGGCGAGCGAGATCACGGCGGTGACGTGACCCCTCCCCCGCCCGGCCATGGCGGGCGCGAGGTGCTGGAGCAGGACCAGGTTCGCCAGCGCGTTGACCGCGAAGTCCTCGCGCGCCCTGCGCCAGTCGAAGGCGAGGAGCGACTGGGCGCGGTCGAGGCCCGCGCAGGCGATCAGGAGGTCCGCGTCGCCGTGCTCGGCGGCGAGCCTCGCCGCGACGCCGTCGAGGGATTCGAGGTCGGACATGTCGGCGGCGATCCGCTCGCTCGGGGCCTCGAGCGCGCCGGCGAGGGCGGCGAGGGCACCCTCGTCGCGGTCGAGGAGGACGAGCTCGGTCCCGTCCTCGGCGGCCAGGCGGCAGAGCTCGCGCCCGATCCCGCCCGCCGCCCCCGTCACGATCGCCTTGCGGAAGCGACGACGCCGGCGCTCGCCCGCCGGGGTGCGCCCCGCGAATGGCGCGAGCCGGGGCGCGGGCTGCGGCCTGAACCCCATCCGCCGCTCGTACCAGGGCTCGACGTGGAGGAGCTCGAAGCTGAAGCCGTCCTCGTCGTTCACGTAGACGACCGACCACGCGCCGAGCCGCAGCGGCGGCCCGTTGCCCTCGATGCCCGCGGCGCGGCAGCGCGCCACGGCGGCGTCGAACCCGCGCCGGCTCCGGAAGCCGAAGGCGACGTTGACGATGCCCTGGTCGCTGATCCGGTAGCCCTCGGGGCGCGGGCGAGGGGCGGGGTCGGAGTAGCGCGCGAGCTCGATGAGCACGTCGCCGGCCCAGAGCGCGCGCCGCTCGCAGCGGGCCCCCGCCAGCCCCCAGAGCGCCTCGTGCGCGGGGCCGTGGATCGGCGCGGCCGAGGCGAGCCCGAGCACCCCGCCCAGGAACCGCTCCGAGCGCTCGAGATCGGGCACCGAGAGCGTCACGGCCCTGATCGCGGCGGGAACGCCCGCCCGCGGCCGCTCGCGCCGCTCCGGCCCCCGCGGGTCGTCCTCCATCAGCTCGACGACGGTCCCGTCGGGGTCGCGGACGCAGGCGCGGCGGCGGCCGGCCTCGCCCAGCGGCTCGCTGAGCACGGGGCTTCCGGCCGCCGCGGCCCGGGCGAGCGCGGCGTCGAGATCGGCGACGTGGACCGAGAGCGCCGAGTAGCCGATGTCGGAGGGCCGCCAGTCCCGGGGCAGGCGGCGCACTAGCGGGCTCCGGAACTCGAAGAGCTCGAGCTGGAAGAAGTCCTGGCGATCGAGCAGCCACCAGCAGGTCGACGCGGCCCGCGGGAGCCCTTGGACCATCGAGGCGAGCGGGCCCGCGAAGAGGTTCGTCCCCCCGGCCGGCTCCAGGCCGAGGACCTCGCGGTACCAGCCATGCGCGCGCCGCAGGTCGGTGACGCTGAGCGCAACCTGGCAGAGGCGCACGACGGCGAGCCTAGCGGCCCGCGCTACTCGAGGCCGAGCAGCGCCTCGAGGCCCACGGTCACGGGCCGGGGCAGGCCGGCGACGGCCCGGATCGCCAGCAGCACGCCGGGCATGAACGAGCGGCGGTCGACCGAGTCGTGGCGGATCGTGAGCGTCTGGCCCTCGCCGCCGAGGATCACCTCCTGGTGCGCGACGAGGCCGGGCAGGCGAACCGAGTGGATGGGCTCGTGGACGTTCCCGCCCGCGGCGCGGACCAGCTCCGCCGTCCGCTTGGCCGTCCCCGAGGGGGCGTCGAGCTTGGCCTCGTGGTGGAGCTCCACGATCTCGCACTCCGGCATGTGCGGGGCGGCGAGGGCGGCGAAGCGCATCATGAGCACCGCCCCGATCGCGAAGTTCGGCGCCACGAAGACCTTGGCGTCGCCGGCGCGCGCGCCCTCGACATCCGCCCGCAGGGCCTCGAGGTCGAAGCCCGTCGTGCCGACCACCGCGCTCACGCCCGCCCTCACGGCCTCGATCACGTTGGCCGGAGCTGCCTCGGGCGTCGTGAAGTCCACCAGCACGTCGGCCCCGGCGAGGACCTCGCCGACCGAGACGCCGAGCGCGGGATCGGCGGCGCCCGCGAGCTCCAGGTCGCCGGCCGCCTCGACCGCCTCGCAGACCGCCGAGCCCATGCGCCCGGCCGCCCCCGATACCGCGACCCGGATCACGGCGGCTAGGCGGCGACCACCGCCGGGCTCACGGCCTCGGCCGCGGCGCGAAAGCGCTCCGCATCGGCGCCGATCGCCGCCGCCGAGAGCCGCGCGGGGTCGTAGAGCTCGGCGGCCAGGGCCGCGACGTCGTCCAGGGTCACCGCGTCCACCCGCTCCAGCATCTCGTCGAGCGAGAGCAGCGGGACGCCGAAGAGCAGCGAGCGCCCGAGCCGGTTCATCCGCGCCGACGTGGGCTCCAGGCTTAGGACCATCCTCCCCTTCACGTGCTCCTTGCCGCGCGCCAGCTCCTCGGCGGTGATCCCGCCCGCGTGGAGCGAGCGCAGCTCCGCGCCGATCACCTCGCACGCCTCGGCGACGTTCTCCTCCCGCGTCCCCACGTACATCGCGATCATCCCGCCGTCGGTGTACTGGTCCGTGTAGGAGCCGACCGAGTAGGCGAGGCCGCGCTTCTCGCGCACCTCGCGGAAGAGGCGCGACGAGATCGAGCCCCCGAAGACGGCGTCGAGGACCGAGAGCGCGAAGCGCCGCTCGTCGGCCCGCGCGATGCCGCCGCCGCCGAAGCAGACGTGGTACTGCTCGGTCGCCTTCTCTTGGAAGGCGAGCGCGGGCCTGGCCACGGGCGCAGGCCCCGGGCCGTGGCCGTCGCCCTCGGGCGGGCGGAGGTGGCGCTCGGCCAGCTCGGCGATCCGCCCGTGCTCCAGGTTGCCGGCCGCGGCGACGACGATGTTGGCGCTGGTGTAGCGCGAGGAGTGGTAGGCGGCGATCTCGGGGACCGGGATCCCCGCGATCACGTCCGCCTCGCCGAGCACGCGCCGGCCCAGCGGGTGGTCGCCCCAGACGGCCTCGGCGAGGACGTCGTGGACGCGGTCCTGCGGCTCGTCCTCGTACATGGCGATCTCCTCGAGCACCACCTGGCGCTCGGAGTCGACCTCGGGGAAGGTGGGCCCGAGAAGCATCTCGGCCAGGAGCTCGAAGACGCGCTCGGTGTGCTCGTCGAGGAAGCGCGCGTGTAGATGCGTGGACTCCTTCGACGTCGCCGCGTTGGTGGACGCGCCGAGAGCGTCGAAGAGCTCCGAGAGCTCGATCGCCGAGTGCCTGGCCGTGCCCTTGAACAGCAGGTGCTCGAGGAAGTGCGAGACGCCAGCCTGGGCCGGCGCCTCGTCGCGCGAGCCGGTGCGGACCCAGAAGCCGAGCGCGACCGAGCGCACCGACGGCAGCGCCTCGGTCACGACCCGCATGCCTCCCGGAAGCTCGGTCAGCTCGACGCCCTCGGGGAGCGCCGTGGGCGCGCGCTCAGGCAAGGCCCGCCGACCCCCGCCCGGCGCTGGACCCGGCCCGCCTCAACGACCCCTGCGGCCCCCGCGCTCGCGGTCGCGGCCCCGGCCCCCGCGCCGCTCGCCGTCGAGGCGCTCGCGCGGGCGCCCGTCGCGGCCCCGGCCGCCGCGGCCCATGGTCGGATCGCCCGTGCCGAGCTCGCTCAGCTCGGCGGGCGTCTTGCCCTGGATCGCCGGGTCGTCCGACAGCCGCAGGCCGATGCGCCCGCGCTCCGGATCCACCTCGACCACGGTCACCTCGAGCTCGTCGCCCGGCTTGAGCACGTCCTCGACCGCGCCGACCCGCTCGCCGGGCTTCACGTTCGAGATGTGGAGGAGCCCGTCGGTGCCCTTGGTGAGCTCGACGAACGCGCCGAAGGCGGTGGTCTTGACTACCTTGCCCCTGAACCGGTCGCCGACCTCGGCCTCCTTCGTCATCGACTCGATCCGGGCGACGCAGGCCTCGACCAGGCTGCCGCTCGGCGCGTACACGCGCACGGTGCCGTCGTCCTCGACGTCGATCTCGGCCTCGAACTCCTCCTGGAGGGCGCGGATCGTCTCGCCGCCCTTGCCGATGAGGGCGCCGATCTTGTCCGGGTCGATCTTGATCGTCTCGATGCGCGGGGCGTGCGGCGAGAGCTGCTCGCGCGGGCCCGGTATCGCCGCCCGCATCTTCTCGAGGATGAAGAGGCGCCCGCGGCGCGCCTGCTCGAGCGCGTCGCGCAGGATCTCGAACGTGACGCCCTCGATCTTGATGTCCATCTGGAGGGCGGTGATCCCCTCGCTGGTCCCGGCGACCTTGAAGTCCATGTCCCCGAGGTGGTCCTCGACCCCCGCGATGTCGGTGAGGATGACGTAGTCGTCGCCCTCCTTGATCAGGCCCATGGCGACGCCGGCGACCGGCGCGGAGACCGGCACGCCGGCCGCCATGAGCGCCATCGAGGAGGCGCAGACCGAGCCCATCGAGGAGGAGCCGTTCGACTCCAGCGTCTCGGACACGACGCGGATCACGTACGGGAACCGGTCGGGGTCCGGGATCGTGGGCTTGAGCGCCCGCTCGGCGAGCGCCCCGTGGCCGATGTCGCGGCGCTTCGGGCCGCGCATGAAGCCCACCTCGCCGACCGAGAACGGCGGGAAGTTGTAGTGGTGCCAGAAGGTCTTCGACTCGACCAGCCCCAGGTTGTCCACCCGCATGTCCATCCGCGTCGTGCCCAGGGCCACGTTGGAGAGGATCTGGGTCTCGCCGCGGGTGAAGAGCGCCGAGCCGTGGACCCGGGGCGCCACGTCCACCTCGCACTCGATCGGGCGGATCTCGTCCTGGGCCCGGCCGTCGGGGCGCTTCTTCTCCACGGCGATGCGGCGGCGGATGATCTCCTTCTCGAGCTTGTCGAAGGCGCGTGAGACCTCGGCCCGGAGCTCCGGGTCCGCCTCCTCGCCCTCGGGCGCCGGGGCGTAGGCCTCCAGCACCTCCTCCTCGACCGCCTTCGCCGCCTCCTGGCGGGCCAGCTTCTCGGGGATCTGCGTGGCCTCGTCGATCCTGGCGCCGTGAGAGGAGCGGATCCGCTCCACCAGCTCCGGGTCGACCGACGGCTCCTCGACCGCGAGCTTCTCCTTGCCCGCCTTCTGGCGCAGCTCCTCGATCGTCGCGCAGAGCTTCTTGATCTCGCCGTGCGCGATGTCGAGCGCATCGAGGACCTCGGCCTCGCTGACCCCGCTCGCGCCGCATTCGACCATCAGGATCGCGTCCTCGGAGCCGGAGACGATCAGGTCCATCTCGAGGTCCTCGAGCGTCGCCTCCTCGGGGTTGATCACGAAGTCGCCGTCGAGCTTGCCGATTCGCACCGCGCCGACGTGCTTGGGCACGGGGATGGGCGAGATCGCGATCGCCGCCGATGCCCCGTTCATGGCCAGGATGTCGTAGGGGTGGACGTGATCCACCGACATCGGCTGGCAGACGAGCTGGGTCTCGTAGTGCCACCCCTTCGGGAACAGGGGGCGCAGCGGCCGATCGATCATCCGCGCCGTCAGCGTCGCCTTCTCGCCGGCGCGGCTCTCGCGCCGGAAGAACGAGCCGGGGATCTTCCCGGCCGCGTAGTGGCGCTCCTCGACGTCGACGGTGAGGGGCAGGAAGTCCACGTCGCGGAGGCCTCCGATCGTCGCCGTGCACAGCACGAGCGTCTCGCCCGAGCGCACGACGACCGCCCCGCTCGCCTGGCGGGCCAGCTTGCCGGTCTCGAGCGAGATCTCGCTGCCCCCGATCTCGACGGAGACCCGGCTCACGTCAAACATGCTCATGTATTCCCTTTTCTTCCTTTCGGCCGCCCGGATGGCGGCCCGTCACTTCCAGAACTCTCGTTCTCTGTCGGAGGGGATGGTAGCGGGCGCCCGCCGGGCCGCCCCGGCGCCCCTCAGCACCTGCCCGGATCGGTCACGTAGACCGGTGCCGCGCTCGCTTGCAGCTCCACGGCCCCGCGGTGGGCCCGGACCCGCTTCTCGCCGCCCAGGTATCCGGTCAGCGTCACCGAGCGCGCGCGCACCGGGAGGCGCACGGGCGCCGACGCGGGGGTCAGCGTCCCGCCGGCTGGCAGCGGCCCCTGCCCCTCGCCCACCGACTCGCTCGCGAGCCACACGGCGGTCACGCGGGCCGGCTCGCAGCCGCGCGCCCCGGGGCGCTCGTACTGGAGCGCGAAGCCCCGACCGCCGGTCAGCGGCCGCCCCCGCGGAAGGCCGAGTCGCCGCGAGAGGTCGCGGGCGAAGGCCGTGCCGCGGAAGGTCCGCGCGAACACGCGCAGCGCCGCGTACGCGGGCTTGGGGGTGTTGTCGGCCCTGAAGAGGCCGAAGTGGGCCTCCTGGTTGGCGCCGCCGGTCGGGTCGGGGGCGTCGCCGTACGTGTACCAGGTGAGCACGGGCACGCCCTCGGCGAACGTCGCCGCCTGCATCCGGGCGACGTACTCGGCCTGCTTGGCCTCGGGGACTCCGTAGGTGCGATCGCTCGTCGGCCAGCCGACCTCGGTGATCCAGAGCGGCTTTGCGCCATCGCCGTGGCGCCGCAGCACGGCCCGCATCTGCGCCGCCGCGGAGAGCACCGAGCCGCGGATCGGGACGTCGAGCTCGGGCGCGGTGAACGGGTACGCGTAGGGGTGGTACGCCATCGCGTCGTAACAGCGGCCGAGCCCGGGGTGCGAGCGGTAGGCCGCGCTCACGAACTGCGGGCCCGACATCCCGGGGAGCCCCGGGGGCACGGCCGGGAAGAAGACGCCGCCGAAGAGCACGCTCGCGCCCGGGTCCGCGCTCTTGAGCGCCGGGTAGGTCGCGCAGAGAAGCCGCGCGTAGGCGCTCGGGCTCTCGTGCGGGGCCCAGAACCGGTAGCCCTCGTTCTCCTCGTTCCATACCTCCCAGGCGATCACCTCGCCGGGGAAGCGGCGCGCGTAGTGGGCGGCGGTCGCCCGCGCGTAGCGCGCGAACTCGCGGGGATCGTCCGGGGGGAACGAGCGCGAGGCGCCGAGCTGAAACGGCGGCAGGCCATCCTGCCCGACGGGGGTGCGCTGGGCGAGCCCGCCGAGGGCGGAGTAGTCGGGATGGCCGTAGCCCAGGATCCCTATGACCCTGAGCCCGGCGTCCTCGATCGCCCGCACCTCGCGGTCGCGCTCGGCGAAGTCGTAGTCGTGCAGCGGCTTGCCCGGGGGCTCGACCTGCCTCCAGTTGATGTCGAGCCTGATCGCGCGCACGCCCGCCATGTAGAGCCGGCGGTAGTTCGCCGCTCGCTCGGCGAGCGTGTCGCCGGGAACGAAGTTCGCGTTCGACGCGACGAGGCCGTACGGCGCGGCGCCCGGCGCGGGTGGAGCGGCGGCGGCGGCGCAGGGCGCCGAGGCCGCCAGGGCGGCACAGACCGCGAGCGCGGCGAGGAGCCTCCGGCTTGGCATCCCGGCGAGGGTAGGCCGCCGGCCGCTCGCCCGCGCCGGTTCGGGTTAGGTCGAGCGCTCCAGGGCCTCCAGGTCCTCCTCGCTCGCCGGGCGGGCGCCCGCGAAGAACGCCGGCGTTCGCGCCACCCCCGCCCGGATCCCGCTCTCGAAGTCGCGGCGCACCCGGGCCGCGACGGCATCCGAGCGGCGGTCGGCGTCGAAGCGCCCGAGGTCCAGGCTCAGGCCTCGCGCCCGCTCCCAGAGGTGGGGATCGTCCACGTGCCCCTGGTCACCGTAGATCGAGTCCACGAAGGCGAAGAAGGCCTCCTCCCCGCCCTGGCCGGCGACCGCCTCGGCTGCCGCGTGGAGCGCCGGGGCCCGCGGGTGCTTCGACGCGACCGGGAAGTGGCGGAAGCAGAGCCGGACGCGCCGCGCCCGCAGCCGCAGCCAAGCGGCGGCGCAGTACGGGCAGGCGAGGTCAAGGTACGCGATCACTAACGGGCCGTCGCCACTTGCGTGGTCGCCGGGCGCCGGCGGCGGGACCGGCGCGCTCGTGAGCCGGGCCGTCACCGCGCGGCTGCCTCGAGCTCCTCCAGCGCGTCGAAGATCAGGTTCGCCCCCGGGATCTCGAGCGGGCTCGGCGACTCGTGAACCCAGCGGACGATCCCCTCCTCGTCCACGAGCACGAGCGAGCGGTTCGAGGTCCCCCAGTCCTCCGCGTACGCGCCGTAGGCCCGCGCGACCTCGCCCTTGGGGTGGAAGTCGGCGAGCAGGGGGATGTCGATGCCGAGCGCCTCGCGGAAGGCGCCGTGCGCCCACTGGCTGTCGACGCTGATCCCGAGCACCTCGACGCCGTGAGCCTCGAGCTCGGGCTTGACCTCCTGGTAGACGGAGAGCTGGTCGGTGCACACGGGGCTGAAGTCGTTCGGGTAGAAGACGAGCAGCACCTTGCGGCCGCGGAGCCCCGAGAGCGAGACCTCCTTGCCGTCCTGGTCGCGGAGCGTGAAGTCGGGCGCCTGCTGCCCGACCTCGATCACCGCCGCAGGCCCAGCTCGCCGACGACGGCGCGGTAGCGCTCGACGTCAGAGCGCTCGAGGTAGCGCAGCAAGCGGCGGCGCTTGCCCACCAGCATCAGCAGGCCGCGGCGCGAGTGATGGTCCTTGCGGTGGGTGCGCAGGTGCTCGGTCAGCTCGTTGATGCGCTCGGTGAGCAGCGCGACCTGGACCTCGGCCGAGCCCGTGTCGCCCTCCGAGCGGCCGAACCTGCCGATCAGCTCCTGCTTCTTTTCCTTCGTCAGCGACATGCGTTGGGCCTCAGGGACCAGTGAAGCTAGCACAGAGCCTGCGCGCCTCCTCCGCGTCGCGGCGCATCTGCGCGACCAGGTCCTCGACGCTCGGAAAGCGCCGCTCGCCGCGAAGGCGGGCGATGAACGCGATGCGCAGGCGCTTGCCGTAGAGGTCGCCGTCGAAGTCGAGCAGGTAGGCCTCGACGAGGAGCCCGCGGCCGGTCTCGAAGGTCGGGCGCACGCCGACGTTCACGGCGGCCGGCTGGCCGTTGGCGAAGGCCGCGTACACCCCGTGCCCCGGGCAGACGAGGTCGTCCGACGGGACGATGTTGGCCGTCGGGAAGCCCAGGCTGCGGCCGCGGCGGTCGCCCGCGACCACCTCGCCCTCGAGCAGGAAGGGAGCGCCCAGGCAGCGCATCGCGAGCTCGACCTCGCCGGCGGCGATCAGGGAGCGGATCCGGCTCGAGGAGACGACCTCCCCGTCCACCTCGACCAGCGGGACCACCCGCGTCTCGAACTCGCTGCGCGAGCGAAGCAGCTCGGGATCCCCCTTGGCGCGGGCGCCGAAGCGGAAGTTCTCGCCCACCGACACCTGCCTCGCCGCCAGCCGCTCGACCAGGATGCGCGAGCAGAACTCCTCGGGCGGGATCGTGGAGAAGGCGTGGTCGAAGGGGATCACCACGATCTCCTCGACCCCGAGCCCCTCGATCACGTCGCGCTTGACCTCGAACGGCATGATCAGCTTCGGCGCGGCCTCCGGGTGGATGACGCGGAGCGGGTGCGGGTCGAAGGTGAGGACGGTGTCCGAGCCCTCGATCACCGCGCGGTGACCGAGGTGGACCCCGTCGAACATCCCCATCGCCACCCGGCGCGGCCGTGGCTCGGCGGCTGGAAGCGGCGTGACGGTGACCGGCACGGCGCCGAAGCCTACGAGGCCGGCCGCTCGATGCGCGCGAGCGCCTCGGCGAGGGGGATCTCCGCGCCGGACTCCTCGACCCGGAACGGGCCGATCGCCGTGCGCCGCAGGGACTCGCAATAGGCGTCGCCCAGCGCCGCCACCAGGCTCCGCACGTAGGTGCCCGAGGAGCACTCGACCGCGAGCTCGACGCGGTCGCCGTCCCGCCGAAGCTCCTCGAAGCGGTAGATCGTCACCTCCCGCTCGGGCAGCTCGAGGATCTCCCCGCGGCGGGCGCGCCGGTAGGCGCGGGTGCCGCCGACCTTCACGGCGGAGTACGCCGGCGGGCGCTGGCGGATCCTCCCCGTCGGGAGCTCGAGCCGCTCCGGCGCCGGGCGCCCCGTCTCCACGATCTCGCCCTCGGGGTCACCGGTGCTCGACACGGCGCCGAAGCGGGCCGTCGCGCGGTACGACTTCGGGAGAGCCATGAACCGCGCCTGGGCGCGGGTGGCCTCGCGCGTCAGAAGGACGATCAAGAGGCCGGTCGCGAACGGGTCGAGGGTCCCGGCGTGGCCGGCCTTGACGCCGCGCTCGCGGCGGACCTGCGCGACGACGTCGTGCGAGGTCCGGCCCGCCGGCTTGTCCACCAGCAGGATCGCCGGCTCCTGCTCAGAGCTGCGCTTCGAGCTCCGCACTGAGGAAGCGGACCAGCTCCTCGTAGCTCAGGTCGGTGCTGAACCCGGCCGCCCGAGCGTGCCCCCCGCCGCCCTGCTTGCGCGCGATCGCGGAGACGTCCACGGCTCCGTCGGCGGAGCGCAGGCTCACCTTGCGGGCGCCGTTGCCGCCGTCCACGCGATCGCGCACCACCGCCGCTACGCGGGCGCCCTCGAGCGAGCGCAGGAAGTCGATGATCCCCTCCGTCAGGACCTCGCCGGCGTCGGCGTCCGCGAAGTCCCGCTCCGAGAGGTAGGTGATCGCGAGCTTGCCGTCCTCGTGGAGCTCGATGTGCTGGATCGCCCGGCTGAGCAGGCGCAGCTTCTCGATCGGCACCCGCTCGTAGAGGCGGCGGTAGGTGTCGTGGACGTCCACCCCCGCCTCGATCAGCTCGGCCGCCATGCGGTGGGCGGCCGGGGTCGTGTTCTCGTACATGAACCGTCCCGTGTCGGTGACGAGGGCGACGTAGAGGGCGCCGGCGATCTCCGGCGTGAGCTCCACCTCGAGGAGCTTCGCCAGCGCGAAGACGATCTCGGCCGTGCAGGAGGCCCTCGTGTCCACCAGGTTGAGGGTCCCGAAGCGCGTGTTGTCGTGATGGTGGTCGATGTTGATCAGGTGGGCGCCGTCGCGCCTCAGGAACTCGACCGGGGTGCGGTCGATGTTCCCGCAGTCGAGGAGCACCAGGGTCCTGTCCACGAGGTCCGCCGGGGGCTCGTGGAAGACCTCCTCGAGCGGCAGGAAGCGGTACTCGACGGGGAGCGGGAACTCCTTCGCGGAGAGGAACATGACCGAGTCCTTGCCGAGCTGGGTCAGGATGCCCTGGAGCGCGAGCAGCGAGCCGAGCGCGTCGCCGTCCGGCCCCTCGTGGGTCGTGAGCAGGAACCGCTGCCCGGCGCGCAGCTCGTCGGCAACCGCGGCCAGCTGGCGCTCCGTATCCTCGCCGCTGCCGGTGACGGTGGAGGCGCGCTCACTCATCGAGCATCCGCGCCAGCCGCACGGCCCGCTCGGGGCTCTCGTCGTAGTGGAAGCTGAGCGTCGGCGTGCGCTTGATCCGCAGCTCCCGCGCCACCCGCGCCTGCAGCACGCCGTGCGACGAGCGCAGCGCGGCGAGCGTCGCCTCGCGCTCGGCGGCGTCGCCGAGCACGCTCACGAACACGCGCGCGGTGCGCAGGTCGGGGCTGGTTTCCACTGCGGTCACGGTCACGAATCCGATCCGGGGATCCTGGAGCTCGGCTCGTATGGCATCCCCGATCACCTCGCGCATGACCGCGTTCACGCGTCGCATGCGCTCGGCCATGGCCCGCCGACTATAGCGGCGAGATCGCCGCCCCCGGGCCCGGTCTCAGTCGCGCAGGTCCGCCAGCGTGAGCAGGTCGCGCTCGAACGCGCACCCGTATGGACAACGCGCCTCGACGAAGCGCTCCAGCTCGTCCGCGCGCGCCGCCACCCGGCCGTCGCCGACCAGCGCGCACAGAAGCGTCGCCCGCTGCCAGGTGTCGTGCCCGTCGATCTCGGCCACGGAGGCGCCGAACCGCTGCCGCAGCCCCGCCTTGAGCGAGTGCAGGAGCTTGCGCTTGCCCTTCAGGTCGTGCGAATCCGCAAGGTGCAGCCGGACCTCGATCAGGCACACGTACGCGGGCACGCCGTGAGGATAGGGGCATGGCGCAGCGCCCGCCGGGCCGGGCCGGCGCCGGTCACTCGAGGGTCTGCTCGACCTGCTTCGTCTCGAAGGTCTCGAGGATGTCGCCGACCTTGACGTCCTGATAGCCCTCGAGCACGAGCCCGCACTCGAGGCCCTCCTCGACCTCGCGCACGTCGTCCTTGAAGCGGCGGAGCGAGGCGATACGGCCGGTCCACACGACGGTGCCGTCGCGCACGAGGCGGACCTGCGCCCCCCGCGCGACCTTGCCGTCAGTGACCAGGCACCCGGCGATGACGCCGACGCGGGAGGCGCGGAACAGCTCCTTCACCTCGGCCTGGCCGAGCGCCTCCTCGACCTCCTCCGGTGCCAGCATGCCCTCCATCGCCGCCCGCAGGTCCTCGGTGACCTTGTAGATCACGTCGTAGGTGCGGATCTCGACGCCCTCGCGCTCGGCGGCCCGGCGCGCATCGGCCAGCGGGCGCACGTTGAAGCCGATGATGATCGCGTCCGAGGCCGACGCGAGCATCACGTCGGACTCGTTGATGCCGCCGGGGGCGGCGCGGATCACGTCCACCGTCACCCGGTCCTGGGGCAGCTTGGCGATCTCGTCCTGGAGCGCCTCGAGCGAGCCCGAGACGTCGGCCTTGAGGATGATGTTCAGCTCCGCCGCCTCGCCCTCCGTGGCCTTGGCGAACACCTCGTCGAGCGAGACCCGCCGGGCCTGGCGCCGCGCGAGGGCCTCCGCCTTCAGCCGCTGGGCGCGCTCGCCTGCGAGCTGGCGCGCCCGGCGCTCGTTCTCCACCGCCTCCACGCGCTCCCCGGCCTCGCACACGCCGTCGAAGCCGAGCACCTCGACCGGGTCGCCGGGGCGCGCCTCCTGGACGCGCGCGCCCGTGAAGTCCTGCATCGCCCGCACCTTGCCCCAGTGCGGCCCGGCCACCAGCGCGTCGCCGACGCGCAGCGTGCCGCGCTGGACCAGGACCGTGACGACCGGCCCGCGGCCCGGGTCGAGGTGCGACTCGATCACGGTCCCGGACGCGGGGGCGTGCGGGTTCGCCTTCAGCTCCTCGAGGTCGGCGACCAGGATGATCGTGTCGAGCAGGTTGTCGAGCCCCTCCTTCGTCTTCGCCGAGACGTCGCAGAAGAGCGTGTCGCCGCCCCAGTCCTCGGGCGTGAGGCCCTGGCTCGCGAGCTCGCCGCGAACGCGCTGCGGGTCCGCCCCCTCCTTGTCGATCTTGTTCACGGCGACGAGCAGCGGCACGCCCGCGGCCTTCGCGTGGTCGATGGCCTCCACGGTCTGCGGCATGACGCCGTCGTCGGCGGCGACGACGATCACGGCGAGGTCCGTCACCTTCGCCCCGCGCGCGCGCATCGCCGTGAACGCCTCGTGGCCGGGCGTGTCGAGGAACGTGATCGTGCGCCCGTCGTGCTGGACCTGGTAGGCGCCGATGTGCTGGGTGATGCCGCCGGCCTCGGCCTCCGCGACCTGCGTCTCGCGGATCGCGTCGAGGAGCGAGGTCTTGCCGTGGTCCACGTGGCCCATGACCGTCACCACCGGCGGGCGCTCCTCCAGGTCGGCCTCCTCGTCCTCGTGCGCGGGCTCGGCGACCTCCTCCTCGGCGGCGCTCACGACCTCCACCTTCTGGCCGAACTCCTCGGCCAGCACGAGGATCGTCTCGTCGGCGAGCGTCTGCGTGAGCGTGGCCATCTCGCCGAGCTGCATGAGCTTCTTGATCACCTCGGCGCTTCCGAGGCCGAGCGTCTCGGCGACCTCGCGCACGGTCGCCCCGGAGGGGATCTTGATCGCCTCCGGCTCCGCGACCTCCACGGGGGCCTTCTCGGGCGGCTCCTCGAGCAGCGGCCGGCGGCGGCGCCCGCCGCGGCGCCGGGGCGGGCGCTGCGGGGGCGGCGCGGCCATGTGCTCGCGCCGCGATGCCTGCGAGTCGATCACGACGCGGCGGCGCCGCTTCTGGCCTGGGCGGCTGGGCGGGGCGCTCGCAGCCCCGTCGCCCTCCACGCGCACCGGGCGCGGCCCCTGCTGCGCGGGCTTCGCCCCCGGCTTGGCGGCCGCCGCCCGGCCCGCGTCCGGGTCCGGAGCGGGCGCATCCGCCTCGCCGCCGTTGGCGAGCGCGCGCACCGCGACCTCCTCCTCCACGCTCGACGCGGCCGCCTTCACGTCCACCCCGGCGCTTCGGAGCGCCTCCAGGACCTCCTTGCTCGAGAGCCCCCGCTCCTTCGCGATCTCGTGGACGCGCTTCTTGGCCACCGCCTATTCGGCTCCCCTCTCGGCCCGCTCCTCGGCCATCTCGGGCTCGCTCGCGGCGGGCGCGCCCGCCGGCTCGCTCGCCTCGGGAGCCTCGGCGCCCGCGCCCTCTCCGCCGGCCGAAGCGGGCTCCTCGGCCGCCTCCGCGGGCTCGGGCGCGGGCTCCTCTCCGGCGGCGCCTGCACCGGCTGACCCGGCCTCGGCCGCCTCGGCGGCGCCCGCCTCCTCGGCCGCCTCCGGCTCGCCCGGCCCCGCCGCGGCGCTCGCGGCCTCGCCGCCCTCCGTCGGCTCGGGCGCCGGCGCCTCGGCGGCCGGCTGGGACGCGCGGGCCTTCTCGACCAGCGCCTTCACCGCGTCCTCGTCGGCGTCGGGGTCGGCGAGCGTCGCGACCTCCTCGTCGCTGAGCGCGCCGAGCGCCGTCACCTGGTTGGTGTCGAGGCGCGCCAGGGCCTGGTGCTGAGGCAGCCCGCAGTAGCGGGAGCCGGCCAGGGCGGCGTTCGGGCAGCGACGCCCGGCCGAGAGCACGGCGGCGCAGCGGCCGTCGGCGGCCTCCTCGGCCTCCTCGTACTCGAGCTCCTCCTCCTGGCTGAACTCGGACTCGGACTTGATGTCGACCTTCCAGCCGGTGAGCTTCGCCGCCAGGCGCGCGTTCTGGCCCTCGCGGCCGATCGCGAGCGAGAGCTGATCGTCGGGAACGATCACCGTCGCCTGCTTCGCCTCGTCGTCCACGAGCACCTCGCGGACGCGCGCCGGCGAGAGCGCCTTGGCCACGAAGCGGGCCGGCTCCTCGTTGTACGGGATGATGTCGATCTTCTCGCCCCGGAGCTCCGAGACGACCATGCGGACCCGCGAGCCGCGCGGCCCGACGCAGGCCCCCACCGGGTCCACCCCGTCGGCGTGCGAAACGACCGCGATCTTGGACCGGAAGCCCGGCTCGCGGGCGACGCCGACGATCTCCACGAGCCCGTCGGCGATCTCGGGCACCTCGAGCTCGAAGAGCTGCTTGATCAGCTCCGGGCTGCGCCGGGAGACGACGATGCTCGGGCCCTTGCCCTCGGCCGAGACGTCGGTGATCACGGCCTTGATGCGCATGCCGTGGTCGTAGCGCTCGTTCCAGACCTGCTCCGAGCGCGGAAGCAGCGCCTCGACGCGCTCGCGGAGCTGGACCAGCGTGTAGCGGTTGTCCGACTGCTGGATGATCCCCGTGACCAGCTCGCCGACCCGGTCCTGGTACTCGTCGTACATCATCTGGCGCTCCGCCTCGCGGATGCGCTGGAGGATCACCTGCTTGGCGGTCTGGGCCGCGATGCGCCCGAAGTCGTCGGGCGTCACGTCGCGGGTCGTGATCTGGTCCTCGTACGGAGCCAGGACCTCGGGATCGAGCTCCGGCTCCTCCGGCTCGCGGAGCTCACCCGTCTCGGGGTCGATCTGCGGCTCGGCCTGCTCGGCGGCCTCCGCCTTCAGCTTCTCCTCCAGCTCCGGAGGCAGGATGAGCTCGAAGACCCGGAAGTCGGCCGTGTTGCGATCGAGGTCCACGCGCGCGTAGCGCGCCGCCCCCGGGGTCTTGCGGTAGGCGGAGAGAAGCGCGTCCTCGAGCGCCGACATGAGCGTCTCCGAGTCGATCCCCTTCTCCTGCTCCAGGGCCTTGACGGCGTCGACTATCTCGCGGCTCATCGCCCGACCTCCTCGAACTCCGGGACCAGGTTGGAGCGGTGGATGCCGGCAAGCGGGATCGTGACCGCGCCGTCGCCCGGATCCACCTCCACCGCATCGGCGCTCGCGGCGGTGAGCGTGCCGGTGAAGTTGCGGCGGCCGCCGATCGCCTCGCGCGTCCGCACGCGCACGCGCCGCCCGACGAAGCGGCGGTAATGCTCGGGCTTCGTCAGCGGGCGGTCGCTGCCCGGCGAGGAGACCTCGAGCGTCCACTCGCGGAGCAGGTCGCGAAGCTCGTTCGTCACCCGCTCGCACAGCGCCAGGTCCACCCCGCCCGGGCGGTCGATGTAGAGGCGCAGGGTCTCCGCCGCGGGCCGCTCGAGCGCGATCAGCTCGACGCCGGGCTCGACGCCGGCAAGGCGCGTCTCAATCGTCTCTCGAAGCTCCTCCAAGCTGGTCCTCTCTCAGGTTTGGCTCCCGCTTCCCCCGGCACCCGGCGCCCAAAAAAAGGCGGGCCCGGGCCCACCTCTTTGCAGGGTTCGGGTACTGGGAGAAGCGCGACTGAGTATAGCCCCGTCGGGCGAGGATCTGGCCCCTTCAGGCCTCGAGCAGGAGCGTGAACGGGCCGTCGTTCACGAGCTCGACCTCCATCCTGGCGCCGAAGCGCCCGCGCGCGGCCCCGAGCCGCTCGCAGAAGCGCTCGTAGAGCGGCTCCGCGACCTCGGGCGGCGCCGCCGCGGTGAAGCTCGGCCGGTTGCCCCGGCGCGCATCCCCGTAGAGCGTGAACTGGCTCACGCACAGAACCTCGCGCTCCCCGAGTGGCTCGTTCGTGCGCCCGTCGGCGTCCTCGAACACGCGCAGGGCGCGCACCTTGCCGGCCAGGCGGTCGGCCTCGGCCTCGCCGTCGCCGGCGCCGACGCCGAGGAAGACGACGAGCCCGGGCCCGATGGCCGCCACGACCTCGCCGTCCACCGAGACGGAGGCGCGGCTGACGCGCTGGACGAGCGCCCTCAAGCGCCGCGGGAAGCCCGTTCGCGGTAGTGGCGGTAGTCGCGGCGGTCGGGGCGCAGGCAGGCCGCGATCGCCAGGTGGCGCCGGGCGCGGTCGCGCTGCCCGGATAGCGTCAGCGCCCGCCCGAGGCAGAAATGGGCGTAGTCGTTGACCGGATAGCGCTCGACGACGGCCGCGAACTCGCGCGCCGCCTCCGGGTAGCGGCGCGCGTGGAAGTAGGCGCGGCCGAGCGCCTCGCGGATCGAGCTCTTCTCGGGCGCGATCCGGGCCGCCTTGGAGAGCGGCACCACCGCCTGCTCGAACTCCCGCCACTCGAGCAGTGACATCCCGCGCTGGTAGAGGGCGTACAGGGACTCGCCGCCGGCTTCCTCGCTCACGTTTCCAGTGTAGGCGCCTCCCGGGCGCGCTCCGCGAACAGCTTCTCCACCCAGTCCAGGATCGCGCGTGCGACCTCGTCCTTCGGCGCCCGGGGCACGCGGTGATCGCCGTGCGGGCCGATGATCGTGACCTCGTTGAGCTCGGCGTCGAAGCCGATGTCGGGACGGGACACGTCGTTGAAGACGACCGCGTCGAGCCCCTTGCGCTCGCGCTTCTTCCGGGCGCGCTCGATCGCCCGCTCCCCGTGCTCGGCGGCGAAGCCGACGAGCATCTGGCCGGGCCGCCTGCGGGCGGCCAGGGCGGCGAGCACGTCGTCGGTCGCCTCGAGCCGCAGGTCGAGCACGCCGGCGGCCCGATCGAGCTTTCCGGCCTGCTTCGCGGCCGGGCGGAAGTCGGCGACCGCGGCCGCCATGAGCAGCAGGTGGGCGGAGCCGAACTCGCGCTCGAGCGCGGCCGCCAGCTCCGCCGTGGTCTCGACGTCGATCCTCCGCACGCCGGTCGGCGCGGGAAGGGCGACGTTGGCGGCGACGAGCGTCACCTCCGCACCGCGGGCGGCGGCCTGTTCGGCGAGCGCCAGCCCCATGCGGCCGCTCGAGCGGTTGCCGATGAAGCGCACCGCGTCCAGGGGCTCGCGCGTGCCGCCGGCGCTCACGAGCACGCGGAGGCCGTCCCAGGGCCCCGTGGGCCGCGGAAGCAGGCGCTCGACCTCCGCCAGCAGCCGCTCGGGCGCCGGCAGGCGGCCGATCCCGTGCTCGCCGCGCGAGGCGAGCGGCCCCTCGTCGGGCTCGATGACGTGAACGCCGCGCTCCCGCAGCGTGGCGAGGTTGGCCTGCGTCGCCGCGTCGCGGTACATCCGGTCGTTCATGGCCGGGGCCACGGCGCGCGGGGCCGCGCAGGCGGCGAAGCAGGTCGTGACCATCGAGTCGCAGAGGCCGTGGGCGAGCTTGGCGAGCGTGTTCGCGGACGCCGGCGCGACGATGTAGGCGTCGGCGCTCTCGGCGACCGCCAGGTGGCTGATCGGGTCGTGCGCGGGCAGGGGCTCGCCGGGGAAGGCGCCGCGCATCGGGTCGGGCTCGAACTCGTCCACGAGCACCGGGGCACCGGCGATGGCCTCGAACGACGCCCGGCCGACGAAGCGCGTCGCGGCCGGCGTCATGAGCACGCGCACGCCGTGGCCGGCCCGGGTCGCCAGGCGCGCCAGCTCGAGCGCCTTGTAGGCGGCGATCCCGCCGCTTACGCCGAGCAGGATGCGCGCCACGGCGGAGCCGGGCTAGGCCCGGTACTCGTAGCGGAGCTTGCCCGCGGCCAGCTCTTCGAGCGCGATCGTCAGGTAGTTGCCCGAGCGCGTCTCGACCATCGGCGGGGTGAACTCCTCGTAGCTTCCCTCGCCCAGCGCCCGGTAGTAGCTGTTGAGCTGGCGGGCGCGCTTGGCCGCCACGAGCACGGCGGCGTAGTGGGAATCGACCTGCTCGAGCAGCTTGTCTACGCGCGGCCTGATCATCGCCCGCCGGATTCTAGGGATCGGCCGCGAGCTCGGCGCGGGCGATCCGCTCGAGCTCCGCCGCCGCCCGGGCGACGTCGTCGTTCACGACCACGTACGGGAACTCGGACTGGGCGGCGAGCTCGCGCTCGGCCGTGCGAAGCCGCTCCTCGATCGCCTCGGGCGCGTCCGTGCCCCGGCCCTCGAGGCGCTCGCGCAGGGCCCCCGGCGCCGGCGGCGCGATGAACACCTGCACCGACTCGGGGACCGCCGCCCGCACCTGTCGCGCGCCCTGGACCTCGATCTCCAGCACCACCGAGCGCCCGGCCGCGAGCTCGCGGTCGACCTCGGAGCGAAGCGTGCCGTAGCGGTTGCCGCCGTAGGTGGCGTGCTCGAGGAAGGCGCCCTCGCGGGCCAGGCGGTCGAACTCCTCGGCGCTCAGGAAGTGGTACTCGCGGCCCTCCCGCTCGCCGGGGCGCGGCGAGCGGGTCGTCGCCGAGACGGACAGGCGGAGCTCGGGCAGCCGCCGCAGAAGCTCGGCGATCAGCGTCCCCTTGCCGACGCCGGACGGCCCGGTGATGACGAAGAGGCGCGGCGCCACGCGCAAATCAAACCCCGGCGCCCGGACGGCCGCCCCGCCGCCGGGCCAGCGGACCCGCCCGCCGGCGTCGTGACCGGCCGCATCCCCCGCCGATGGCGAGGTTGGCGCGAGACGGCTGGATCCGTCCGGCCATCGCCGGCCGCGGCCGTGGCCGGCGATCGGCCGCGTTCACGACCTCTGCGGTCAAGGGCGGCTAGCGGCGCAGCAGGCTCACCAGCTCCGAGCGCTGGCGCTCCGAGAGCCCCCCGATCGTCTTCGAGGGCGAGATCTTGCACCGCTGCAGGATCTTGTTCGCCTTGACCCGCCCGTACTTGGGCACGGCGAGGATGACGTCGAGCGCCTTGGCCGAGAGCACCGCGTCCGGCGGGTCGAGGAGCAGCTTGTCCACGGTGATCCGGCCCGACTTGAGGTCGCGCTTGATCTTGGCGCGGGCGGAGCGGATCTCGTTGGCCCGCTGCAGGGCGCGCATCCGCTGCTCGTGAGTCCTCTCGGGAACGGCGCTCGCGGTTTCGACGGAGGACCCCATCGGCGGCGGCGATTATATGCCCGCTCGCCCGGCCCGAGTGACGGTTCGGGCCGGATTTCGGCGAAATTCGCCTCCACCTCAGGTTGAGGTGGAGCGACCGAGCGCGCCCGCGGGCCCGATCTCGGCGAGCGACGAGCGGCCGAGCCGCTCGAGCTCGGCGGCGAGCTCGCGCCGCACGCGCTCTCCGGCCAGCGGGTCGCGGAAGCTCGCGGTGCCCACGGCGACCGCCCTCGCGCCCGCGGCGAGGAAGTCGAGCGCGTCGGCGCCGCGCTCGATCCCGCCCATGCCGACGACCGGGATCGCCACCGAGGCCGCCACCCGCCGCACCTGCTCGAGCGCGAGCGCCCGCACCGCCGGGCCCGAGAGGCCGCCGCTTCCGGCGCCGAGCCAGGGCCGCAGCCGGCGCCGGTCGAGCGCCCCCGCCTTCAGCGTGTTGATCAGCGACACCGCGTCCGCGCCCCCCTCGGCCGCAGCCTGCGCGACCTCGGTGGGATCGGCGACGTTCGGCGTCAGCTTCACGCAGAGCGGCTTGTCCGTGAGCGGGCGCACGCGGTCGAGCAGCGCCTGGGTCTCGTCCGGCCGCTCGCCCACGATCAGGCCCGACTTGACGTTTGGGCAGGAGACGTTGAGCTCGAGCGCCGCGACCGCGGCGTGCCCGGCCACGCCCTCCACGAGGCGGGCGAACTCGTCGTGGCTCGTGCCCATCACGGAGACGATCAGGGGCACGGGCAGGCTCGCGAGCTCCGGCAGGTCCTCGCGCAGGAAGCCGGCCAGCCCCTTGTTGGGCAGGCCGATCGAGTTGATGAGGCCGGCGGGCGTCTCGTAGAGGCGCGGGGGCGGGTTGCCCGCCCGCGGCTCGGGGGTGATCGTCTTCGACACGAAGGCGGCGAAGGGGAAGCGCTCGGCGATGCCGTCGCCGAAGGCCCGGCGGGCGGCGATCGCGTCGAAGGTGCCGCTCCCGTTGAGGACCGGATGCGCGAGCTCGAGCCCCGCCAGCTCGACCCGCAGGTCCACCCCGCTCAATGCCCCGACCCCGCGACCAGCGCGGTCTCGACCTCGGCGGCCGCGACCACCGGCCCGTCCAGGCAGAGCCGCATGTACCCGCCCCCGGCGCGCGGGACCGCGCAGCCGAAGCAGGCGCCGTA
>Ga0070741_10004753_pt1 | contig 31351 bp, 27 predicted proteins | sample Coa_R1_4_FD_66440 | JGI IMG/M metagenome (GOLD analysis project Ga0070741, IMG submission 66440) | Surface soil microbial communities from Centralia Pennsylvania, which are recovering from an underground coalmine fire - Coalmine... | ecosystem: Environmental > Terrestrial > Soil > Unclassified ... | reverse complement strand
GGGGACGACGGCCTGGCCGCCGAGCTTGCCGTCGGTGCCGACCTCGCGGGCGACGCGGGTGACTTCGGCGGCGAAGCTGCGGAGCTGATCGACCATGGTGTTGATCGCTTCTTTGAGCTGCAAAATCTCGCCGCGCACGTCGACGGTGATTTTTTTCGACAAGTCGCCGTTGGCCACGGCGATGGTGACATCGGCGATGCTGCGCACCTGGGCGGTCAGGTTCCCGGCCATGAGATTGACGCTGTCGGTCAGATCCTTCCACACGCCGCTCACGTCGCGAACCTGCGCCTGGCCGCCGAGCTTGCCTTCGGTGCCGACTTCGCGGGCGACGCGGGTCACTTCGCCGGCGAAGGCGTCGAGCTGCTTCACCATGGCGTTGACCATGCGCGCGGTGGTGAGAAATTCGCCGCGCAGCGGCTGGCCTTCCGCCTCCACGGCGACGGTCTGGGTGAGGTTGCCTTTGGCGACGGCGCCGATGACGCGCGCCATTTCCGCGGTTGGACGGACCAGATTTTCAATCAGCTCGTTGACCGCGTCGACCCGGCTTTTCCACGAGCCGCGCGCCGGGCTCGGCGCCACCCGCTGGGAGAGCTTCCCTTCGCGGCCGACCACGCGGCTCACGCGCTCGATCTCTCTGGTGCTGTCCGACATCATTTCGATGATGTCGTTCAAGGTGTCGGCGATCTTGCCGTCGATGCCGCTCAATCCGGTGGGCAGGCGCACCGAAAAGTCGCCCTTTTTGACCGCGGTCAGAGTTTGCAAAAGCTGCCGCGTATCGAGCCTGTCCACTTCCAGCTTGCGTGCGGTTCCATTCGCCATAGCTCACTCCTGCGGGCGTTAACGTCTTACCAATAGAAGTTGTCGAGCGATTCAAAAAGGCCGGGTGCGCGCCGATTGAAATGCATTCGGGACTGACTCATGAATGGGACACTTTGAGTATTGCATAAAAAAGGAACCTGGCAAGTAGTAAAAAAAAATCCCTGGGCCGGGCCGGCGGGAAACCACAAATCGGCGATTGTTCCGGCAGTTAGAAAGCCGGGGCGGAGTCGGGGAGGGGGGCGGACCTACTGGCGGATGGCGAAAATTTCGTTGTAGAGCCGGGTGGTGGCCTCGGCGTTTTCCAGCATTTCGCTGTCCTGGACCTGCCGTTTGAAGCCCTGAAACATCCGCGCCGGCTCGGCATCCACACCGCGCCGCGCCGGCACCCGGTGAAAGCCGCGCACCATTTCCTGGCCCTTTTTCGACAGGGCGAAATCGACGAAAAGCCGCGCGGCGTTCGGATGGAGCGCCTGGGCCGCGATCATGATCGCGTTGACCTGGACGAAAACCGGCTCGAGCGCGACCCAGTCGATGGGCGCGCCGCGCGCGGCGAAGCTCTGCAAAGTGTTGCCCGCGGCGATCGTCATGGGAAATTCTCCGGCCGCGAGCAATTGAATGCGGTTCGACGGGCTCCCGGCCTGGATCGTCGGCTGTTGCGCCGCGAGCTGCCTGAAGTAGCCGGCCGCTTTGTCGCGTCCCCAAAGTTTGATCAGGCCGCCGAGAACAAGCGCGCCGTTGTCCGAGCCCAGCGCGATCTTGCCGCCTTTCCATTTCGGATGGAGCAGGTCGGCATAGCTTTTTGGCGCGTCGTCTTTCTTGACCATGCGCGTGTTGTAGCCGAGAAACCACGGCACCACGTAGGCGGAGTGCCAGTAGCCGTCCTTGTCTTTGAGATCCTCGTCGTAAAATTTGGCCTCGGCCGAAACGTAGCGGCCGATCAAACCGCGCTTCTTGAGCGGCAGGATATTTTCGTGGTTGGTGTTGAAGACGTCGAAAAATACTTTCTGCGCGCGCGCCTCGTTGAGAATCTTGTTGAGCAGCACCCCCGAGCCGGCGCGCACCACCGACGGCTTGATGAACGGATATTCTTTCTGAAACTCATCGGCCATCGGCTTGGAGTCCTGCAGGCCGGCAGTGGTGTACCAGACCAGCTCGCCTTCCTTTTTCGCGCGCTCCAACAGCACGCGCCGATCGGCATCCTGGGCAGAGATTGGCGCGCCGATCGCAAGCAGCGTAACGAGAGCGGGCAAAAACCGTATCAGGGGAGGCGCGCGCATAGCAGCGGGGTTTTTCGTGCGCCACGACTTATATCGCACCGATTCGGCAAGTCAAATTTCTAATCAAACAGCTGGAGCTTTAGGCAGCGCGCTGTGCGATAAATGAGCAGCGGAGCGCCGGCCCGACGTTGCCGGAGGCGTTTTTCGCCGGGAATGCGGATGGCATGGGCGTTGCTGATGTGCATGCGGCAATTTTACGCGCACAGCGCGCTTGTGTTATAGGCCGGGGGGCGTTGGCAAGTCCTCGGTGGGCAGGAGGCCGGGCCGGCGTCCTGAAAGATGTGCTTTCTTTTTTTGGCGAACCACCTAACCCGGGAGGCGTCATGATCCGTCGAGCTTCATCTAAATTATTTCGCGCGGCGATGATCGCGTTGATTTTGTGTCTGTGCGCGGCTAACGCGCGCGCCGCCGAATCCATGGACCAGATTTATGAGAAGGCGAAGAAGGAAGGCGGCAAGATTACCCTTTACGCGCCGCTTTCCAACCGCGCCATGGAAGTCATTCCGCAGGCCTTCATGAAGAAGTTTCCGGGCATGACGGTCAATCATATCGATGCCACGCCGGATGAACTGCTCGCGCGCGCCAGCGCCGAGGCGCGCGGCGGCCGAACCATTGCGGATGTGATGGGCGGATCGCTTTCCTACATCACGCAGGCCGTCGACCAAAAACTCCTCACGCCGCTGGATTTGCCCGAAGCCGCGGCTTACCCGGCGGCTCTCAAGAGCGAATTCTGGGTGGCCACCGACACCCAGTTTTACATCGGCGGTTGGAACACCCATCTGGTGAAGAAAGGCGATGAGCCGAAGAGCTTCGAGGATTTCGCCAACCCGAAGTGGAAGGACCTCATCATGGGCGAGCCGCGGGATTTTCAAATGCTGATCGGGTTCGCCAAGCGCAAATACAAGAGCGACGAAAAGGCGGCGGAATTGCTCAGGCGCATCGCTGCCAACCAGGTGGAGTTTCACAAAGGCCATTCGCAGCTGATTGAATTTCTGGTCGCGGGCCAGCGCGCCTTGTGCTTCACCTGCTTCGCGCATCATTTCCCGCCGCGGGTAAAAAAGGGCGCGCCCATTCAGGCCCTGTTGGCCGAAGGAGTCGGTGAAGTCGGCGGTACGATTTCCGTTATGAAAGGCGCGCCGCACCCCAACGCGGGTCTGTTGTGGGCGCGCTGGGCGATCAGCGAGGAAGGGCAGCGGGTCTGGGCTCAAGGCGGCGAGACGCCGGCTCATCCGCACGTGGAACCTTTGGACAAGGTGCGGCCGACGACGATCTACATGCTCACCAGCGACGACATCAAAGAGTTTCCGAAGTACGAAAAGCAGTGGAAGGAGATTTTTCAGATCCGATAGCGCCGCCTCGACTGAATTGGCGATGGTTCGCAGGAGAAACGTTTTGCGGCTTGTGCTGTGCCTTGCGATCTTCGGCAGCGGTCTCGGACCTCCGCGGCGCGCTGACGCGCAGGAGCTGCGGCATATTTACTACGGCACCTCGGCCTCGATAGCGCACTTGCCGGTCTGGGCCGGCAAAGATGCTGGATTGTTTTCCAGGAGAGGCTTGCACGTCGATCCCGTGCAGATCCGCGGCGGCGCGCTGATCACCATGGGCATCATGAGCGGGCAACTGCAATTCTCCGGCGCTGGCGCGGAGTCGGTGATCGCCGCGCGCATCGAGGGGGGCGACGTGGTTTTACTCGCCTGTCCGACCAATCTGGAGCCGAACTATCTCATCGCCCGGCCGGAAATAAAGTCGGCGGCGGATCTCAAGGGAAAGTCGAGCGCGGTGACCCGGCTCGGCTCTTCGACCCATTTCTATCTGCGCGCGGCGTTGCGCTCTGTCGGCCTGGATCCGGAAAGAGACATGACCATCTTGCAGCTGGGCGCAGGCCCCGAAATCGCTATCGCCCTCGAAAGCGGAAAGATCGCCGCCGCCACGCTGAACATTCGCTACGCGATCCCGTTTTTGCAGCGCAAATGGCCGATGCTCGTCGACTTGACCCAAACCGATCTGGTTTATCCCTCTGCCTGCGTGACCGGCAGCCGCGCGTTCGTCAGGTCCGAGCCCAGGACCGTTGCGAATTTTCTCGCCGGCTACACCGAAGCGATCCAGCTCATCAAGAAAGATCAAGCCTTCGCCGAACGTACCTTGATCAAGTGGACCCGGGAAACAGACGCGGCGGTGGTGACGCAATCGATCGAATCGCATCGGCGCATCTTGAAGGTCCCGCCGACGGTGCCCGACAAAGGGATTGAAAACGTCGTGAATGATCTGGCAAGCCGCCGCAAAGTGCCCAGGGAATTTATCGGCCACCCGGAACTTTTCCGTGACAACGGTCCGTTGGAACGCGCCCTGGCGCGTTAGGCATTCGTTTATTTTACGCGAAGGATCTTTTTGACTTGTTCTAGAACCTGCGGCGGCTGAACCATGATGCGATCGGCGACCGCCTGCAGATCTTCTCCGGGCACCGGATCGATGGCCCAGCGCGCTTTCTGTGCTTCGGCGATGAGCTCCGGATCTTTCATCGCTTTTGCATAGGCGTCACGAAGTATCTTCACGCGGTCCGGCGGCGTTCCCGGCGGCGCCATCATCGGATGGCCGAACTCTTCGCCCGCGGTCAGAACTTCCATCGCGCGGCGATTGATGTCGGCGGTTTTATTCTGATCCATGAGCTCAAAGACAGTTGGCGTGTCGGCTGCGCGCGGATCGCGTTTGTGACCGGTCTGCAGCAAGTGGCGGTCGAAGCCTTTCGCGTGCCAGGACAAGAAAGGCTCTCGACTGAAATGCGCAGTCAAGCCGAGATCTCGGCATACGACTTCACCGCGAACGACGGCCAAATCAACTTGATTGGCTTCCTGATAGCCGAGCACCAATTCGAATTTGGCGCCGATGGCGTCTTCCAGTGCGACGATCAGACTCGAACTCTCCCAGCCGGTGCCGCCGCACTTTGGCGGGACTTTGCTCTTGATGACATCGTCGATGGATTTATACGGCGCGTCGGCTCGCATGTAGAGTATCGCAGGATTGCGATCCGGCGAGCCGATCCAATGAAACTTTCGCATCTGAAATTTGACTTCGCTGTTGCCGACAAATTCACCCATGTAGATTTGTTGAGTCGGCATGCCGACCGTCAATCCATCAGGTTTGGCAACGTTGTAGACATAGTTGGTGGCAATGACTGATCCTGCACCAGGCATATTCTGCACGACGAAGGCTGGATTTCCCGGAATGTATTTCGGCATGAAACGGGCCAGCAAGCGGCCCCAGTAGTCGTAACCACCGCCAGGTCCAATGATCACACGAACGGTTTTGCCCTCATAAAAGGACTTTGCCTGCGCGAATGCCTTGTCCATTCGCACCGCACCGTAGATGCCAACGGCGCACAAAGTCATGACAAGGGCGAGAAACGGGTATCTAGATTTTTGAAGTTTCATTGGCTGAGCGCGGCTTTAATGTTTGGCCTTAACCCGTGGATCGCCGCCTTTGGCTTCCGGTCCGTCGTATACCGTGTCCACGTCCATGACCTCATAGGACGCGACGAAGCGATATTTGTTGTCGCCCGAGTACGCCTGGCCGCAATAGTGCGCCGGGCGGAGCTTGTCCAAAAGAACGTGACCCTGGGCATCGATGCAATCTTCGTCCACCGACGCGGCCACAACGCGTCCGACCACCATCAAGCGCGTGTCGAACCACTGATGGGTCCATTCGACCCGGCATTCGAAGTGGCTTTTGTACTCCGCGATGCGCGGCGGCTTGACGACTTTCGACGGCAGCGCCGTGAGTCCGGCTTTCTCTAATTCATTGACGCCTGGCGGGAACGGAAGGCCGAGCGTCCTGACCTTTTCCAAAATCTTACGGTCGAAACAGGGAATGTTGACGACGAATTCGTTGGTCGCCAACACGTTTCTGTAGGTGTCCTTGTGCGAGTCGACGCAAAACGCGATGCAAGTGGGCTCATGGTGCACTCTCACGCAAGTGGCAAAGGATGCCGCATTCACACGGTTTTGCGTATCGACAGTTGTAATCGATACCACGCAGGCTACCGGCGTGAACAAGAGATCGAAATGTTCTTTGGGAACGTCGACTTTTTCCATGGTGCTCTCCGGAGATTTTTGGAGATGTGATGACGATGCACGATCGTTGATCGCGCGGGATGATCGAAACCTAGCCCGCGCTCCAGCCGAGCGCGGGCTAGGTTTCGGATTTAGCCGTGATTGCGCCGGTCGCAGACAGCGTCGATCAGCGCTGGCTTGCCTTGCTTGACCTGCTCGATGGCGCGCTTGATCGCCGGGGCGAGGTCGTCGGCGTTTTCGAACGGGCCTTCGGCGTACCAGCCCATCGATTTCGCCAGGCCGGCGAAATCGGGATCCGGTCCGTAAAGATCCATGCCGATATGCGCCCGCGTGGGATCGGTGCCGCGGGTGCGCGCGAGCACGAGCTGATGATTCCAGTCGTTGTAGTAGGCGCGGTTGTTGAACATCACGACCAGCATCGGGATTTGATATTTCGCAGCGACCCACAGCGCACCCGCGTCGAACATGAGATCGCCGTCGGGCTGCAAGTCGACGACCAGACGGCCGGTGCCCTTGTTCGCCAGGGCGACGCCCAGCGACAGGCCGATCTGGGTGCCGGTGCCGAGCTCGCGGCCGCCGTGGCAGTACGGCCGATCGAAGTTCCAGAGTTTTTTGCCCCAGCTTCCCAAATCGCCGGCGGTCAGCACCCAGTCTTCGCCCTTGATCTGATTCCAGACTTCCATGGCGAGACGCGGCACGGTCATCGGCTTTTGATCCCAGTGCTCCTGGGCCTGCTTGCTCCATTTGGCGCGGGTTTCGGCATGACGCTTGCCGATCGCCTCTTTGCGTTGGGCGATCTTTTCCGCCAGACCGGAAGTTCTGGCGATGCGCTCTTTGAGCAGTTTGGTCAGCTGCGGCACGGTGGTCACCGGGTCGGCGGTCATGCGCTGCTGAGCGTAGTAGGGACGGGCGTAATCCATGGACCATTTGCTGGTCTCGATGTCGGTAAATCCGATATCGATCCAGGTGGCGTTCGCCGGTACTTTGCTCACCACCGTGCGGGTGGCGATGTCGCGCACGTGGGTGTGTTTTTCGAAATCGGCGACATCGAGGGTGAGCACGACGTCCACGCCCTCGTAGCAGCCGTCCGGGTCCATGGTGAGATTGAGCGGATGATCGGTGGGGAAATTCAATCGCGAGCCGACGTCCCACACCGAGGCTCCCAGCGTTTCCGCCAATTCAACAATGTGGTTCCAGCCGTGCGGCGGGCGCGCCGCGAAATCGGAGATGATCGCAACCCGCTTTGCCGCCGCGAGCGTGTCCGCCGCTTTTGCCAACGCCGCCGGATCGGCCGCGGGCGCCACCGGCACCTTGATCGCGTCGGCCGGCGGCATCTCCACGTCGTGATCGAGCTGCGCTTCCTGTAATCCGGCGTCGTAGCACATATACACCGGTCCCTGGCGCGCGCTCATCATGATCGAATAGGCGCGCGCGAACGCGCCCGGCACGCCGTCGACGGTCGCCGGCTGATAGTCCCATTTGATGAAGTTGCGGATCGCTTCGCCCTGCACGTTGGCGGTGTGAATCCAGTCGATGAACGGCCGGCGCTTCGGCTCGGCGAGCGGACCGGTGGCGCCGATGATGAAGACCGGCGCGCGATCGAGATAGGAGTAATAAATTCCCATCGGCGCGTGCAGCAGGCCGACCAGATTATGCACGATGGCGATCATCGGCTTGCCGGTGGCGCGGGCGTAGCCGTGGGCGATCTGCACGGCGATTTTCTCGTGCTGGCAGAGCAGCATCGGCGGATCGTTCTCGCCGTAATTCACCAGCGAATCGTGCAGGCCGCGATAACTCGCGCCCGGGTTGAGCGCGATGTACTCGAAGCCGTAGCGCTTGATCATGTCGACGATCACGTCGGACTGCCAGCGCCGGTCGGATTTTTTTATCGTTTCCGCTTTGGGGGCAGGCTTTGCCATGTAGTTTTCCTCCTCGGATCAACGGGATGTTTTAACCACGGAGGACACGAAGAGACGATGCTCGGAAAATTATCTCTCCAAAAACTTCGCGACCTTCGTGTCCTTCGTGGCGAGATTGTTTCTATGCATTCTCGCCGCGGCGCCAGACGACGGCGTCGACCAGCGCGGGCTTGCCGGCTTTCACCTGCGCGATGGCGCGTTTCACCGCCGGGCCGACTTCGGCCGGATCTTCGATCGGCCCTTCGGCGTGCCAGCCGATGCCTCTGGCGATGTGCGCGAAGTCGGGCGGCGGGCCCTCGAGGTCCATGCCAATATACGCGCGCTCCGGATCGGTGCCGCGCTGGTGCGCCATGTGAATCTGATGCGCCCAGTCGTTGTAGTAGGCGCGGTTGTTGTACATGACGATCAGCATGGGGATCTGATATTTGATCGGCGTCCAGAGCGCGCCGAGGTCGAACATCAGATCGCCGTCGGGCTGCAAATCGATGACGAGCTTGCCCGAGCCTTTGTGCGCCAGCGCAACGCCGATGGAAATGCCGATCTGAGTGCCGGTGCCGAGCTCGCGGCCGACGTGGCGATAGGGCCTGTCGAAGTCCCAGACCTTGTGCACCCATTCTTTCAGAGTGTTCGCGGTCAGCACCCAGTCTTCGCCTTGAATCACCTGCCAGAGCTCGTGCGCGAGGCGCGATTCGGTCATCGGCCGCTGGTTCCATTCTTCCTTGACCTGATCCTGCCACTTCTGCCACTGGCGCGCGTGGCGGTCGCCGATAGCTTTCTTGCGCTCGGCGATTTTCGCGGTGAGCGATTTGTTGCCGTCGATGCGTTTTTTGCAGGCCGCGGTCAGCGCCGGCAGCGACAGCGCGCTGTCGCCGAGCACGCGCAGATCCCAGTTGTGATGCTTGTTGTAGTCCGTCGCCCACTTGCTGATCTCGATATCGGCGAAGCCGACGTCGATCCATTTGCAATCGGGCGCCGTGACCACGTTGATCTCGCGGGTCTGGGTATTCAATTTGTGCGAGCCGCGGGTCCAGTCGACGACATCCAACGCCGCCACCACATCGACGCCTTTGAACGCATCGCCGTGAAAGCTCACGCTCAGCGGATGGCGATTGGGAAAGCCGAGGCGTTTGTTGATGTCGTACACCGAGGCGCCGACGGTTTCGGCCAGCTCCACCGTCGAATTGAATCCGATCGGCATGCGCGCGGCGTATTCGGTCAAGAGCAGGGGATTTTCCGCCGCCATCAGCATGTCCGCCGCTTCTTCGATGACCGCCGGCTCCGGCGCGACCCGCGACGGAACTTTCACTTTATATTTGGGCAGCGCCATCTCTTCTTTGAGCGGGCTTTCCTGCATGGCCGAGTCGTAAACCATGTACACCGGTCCCTGGGGCTCGCTCATCATGATCGAGTAAGCGCGGGCGAAGGAATCAGGCACGCCGTGGATGCTGCCGGGCTGGTAATCCCATTTGGTAAAGCCGCGCACCACGTCGCCCTGCGCGAAGGCCGTGTGGATCCAGTCGATGAACGGGCGGCGCAATTTTTCATCCATCGGCCCGGTGGCGCCGACGATAAAGACCGGGCAGCGGTCGATGTAGGCGTAATAAATTCCCATCGGCGCGTGGAGCAGGCCGACCACGTTGTGCACGATCGCCATCATCGGCTTGCCGCTCGCTTTGGCATAGCCGTGGGCGATCTGCACGGCGATCTTTTCGTGCTGGCAGAGCAGCATCGGCGGCTGGTTCTCGCCGTAATTCACCAGCGAATCGTGCAGGCCGCGGTAGCTCGCGCCGGGATTGAGCGCGATGTAGGGAAACTCGTACTGCTTGATCAGATCGACGATCACGTCGGACTGCCAGCGCTCGGTGGATTTTTTGATTTCGCTGTCGCTCATTCAACTCCTCCTTGAAAGTGGAAACGGCGCGGTGGCGGCCCGCAGGCCGGATCGCGGTTTCGCCTTTATGTCAGAAAACCGCCTGCGAGTCATCACCCGGCGCCGGGCCGTGAATCCTTGATAGCCGGTAGGCGGCGAGAGCGTCAAGAGGGCGGAAAATCTGGGATTGTTCGATTCGAAAACCAATTGCGTGTTCCTGTAAACCGCGCAGCCGGGGCGCCGTCTAAGCGTTGCAGAGGGTTACAGATCACAGGAGGGTCCCGATGAAAACAACGAAAAATTTACTGGTTGGCGCTCTGGTGCTCGGCGGCTTGTTCGCCGTATCGACGCCCGCTTCAGCGTATTATTACCGCCGCGGCGAGATCCGCCACGACCGGCGCGAGCTCGGGCACGACATCCACGAGCTCAGGAGCGACCGGCGCGAATACCGCCACGATCTGCGCACTGGCGCGGATGCTGCGGAGCTGGCGGGCGATCGGCGCGAGATCTGGCAGGATCGCCGGGAAATTTACGGCGATCGCGGAGAGCTGCGCCAGGACTACTGGTATAATCGGCCGTGGTGGCGCTGGTAAAAACTGCGCGCCGGTGAATTCAAAAAAAACGGCGGGATCGGGAGAAGCCCCCGATCCCGCCGTGCTGTTTTGAGCCCGTCAATTCCTAAATTCCCAGATACGCCCGCCGCACGCGTTCGTCGTTTAACAGCTCGCTGCCGCTGCCCGAGGCGACGATCCTGCCGTTTTCGAGAACGTAGCCGCGCGCTGAAATTTTGAGCGAAGCGGCGACATTCTGCTCCACCAGCAGGACCGTGAGGCCGCGCTGATTGAGAATCCGAATCGCGCGCAGCACCTGCTCAAACACGGCCGGAGCGAGGCCGAGGGACGGCTCGTCGAACATAATCAGCTCGGGGCAGCCCATCAGGCAGCGGCCGATGGCGAGCAGCTGCTGCTCGCCGCCGGAGAGGGTGCCGGCGAGCTGCTTTTTGCGCTCGGCGAGGCGGGGAAAAAGCTCGAGCACCTCGTTCAAAGTTTCTTTCATCCTGGCGCGGGCGCGCGGCAGCAGCGCGCCCATTTCGAGATTCTCCAGGGTCGTGAGCGACGGGAACAGCTGGCGGCCCTCGGCGACCTGGCCGATGCCGCGATTGCAGATCGCGCGGGAGTCCGCGCCGGTGATGTCTTCGCCGGCGAAGATGAGCTTTCCGCCGCTCGGTTTTTCCAGACCCGCGACGGCGCGGATCAGCGAGGATTTTCCGGCGCCGTTGGCGCCGACGAGGGCCGCGATCTCGCCTCGGGGGATTTCCAGCGAGACGCCGGCGAGGACCTGCGCTGCGCCGTAGAAAAGATCGAGATTTTTTATCTGCAGCAACGCGGTCACGTTTCGATCTCCGCGCCGAGATAGCATTCGAGCACGGCCGGTTCCTTGACGACCCGCTCCGGCGCGCCGCGCGCGAGGATCTCGCCGTGATGAAGCACGATAACATCCCGGGCGAGAGCCATGACCGCGCGCATGACATGCTCGATCAAGAGAATCGTAACCCCGTCGCGCCGGCCGATCTCCCGCAGGAGCGCGATCAAGCGGTCGCATTCGGCGGGCCGAAGGCCGGCCAGCGCTTCGTCGAGAAGGAGCAGTTTGGGACGGGTGGAAAGCGCGCGGGCGATTTCGAGGAGCTTTCGGTCCGGCAACGTGAGCGCGGTCGCGGTGAGCTCGCGCTTCGGACCGAGGCCGACCTGATCGAGAATCAGCGCGGCGAAGCGGCGCGCCTCCTTCACGCTGCCGGCGCGCCGCAGCGCGCCCACCACGACGTTGTCGAGGACCGAGAGCCCGGCGAACGGTTTGACGATCTGAAAGGTGCGGCCGATGCCGCGGGCGCAGATCTGATCGGGGCGGAGCCCGTCGATGCGCGCGCCGTCGAGCCAGACGGCGCCCGCGTCCGGCGCGAGCGCGCCGGCGATCATGTTGAACAGCGTCGTCTTGCCCGCGCCGTTGGGGCCGATCAGCGCGGCGATCGCGCCCGCTTCGATCTCGAAGGAAACCCCGGCGACGGCGCAAAGACCGCGAAAGGATTTTTTCACGCCGTCGAGGCGCAGCAACGGATTCATTTTCCCGGCCTGAGCCTTCGCGCCAGCGCCGGCCAGACGCCGTGCGGCAGAAATACGATGACCGCGAGCAGCACGATCCCGTAAATCATCTGTTTGACGCCCGGCGCCTCCCAGCCGAGCGCCGCGACGATTTCGCTCGCGCCTTCCGCCAGCGCCGTGAGCAGCGCGGCGCCGACGATGGGGCCGAAAAGCGTGCCGATGCCGCCGATGATCGGACCCAAAATGATTTCCACCGAGCGGTGGATGCCGAAGATCTGCTCGGGAAAAAGATTGCCGTAGTAAAACGCCGAGAAAACTCCGGCGACTCCGGTCAGGGCGGCGCTCAAGGTCACGGCGAGAATTTTCCAGCGAAAGGTATCGATGCCGAGAGCGCGCGCGGCGTCTTCGTCTTCGCGGATCGCCTGCCAGTAATAGCCGGCGCGGCTTTGCAGGAGCCGCGCGCTCAACGCCAGCGCCGCGGCGGCGAGCAGCAAAATGACGTAGTAAAACATCGCCGGCGGCCCGCGCAGGTTGGCGAGGTCGATCTCGCCGCGCTCGGCGATTTTCAAAAACAGACCGCCGGAGCCGCCGAGCCAGGAGAAATGATCCAAACCGATGCGGGCAAATTCCGCGCAGGCGATCGTGAGCAGCGTGAAGTAGACCCCGGCGACGCCGTAGCGAAAGGCCAGCGCGCCGAGCGCCGCGCCGAGAAGAGCGCAGAGCGCGGCGGCCAGCCACAACCCCGCCCAGGGGCCGATGCCGAAGTGAAAGTAAAGTCCGGCGGCGGCGTAGGCGCCGGCGCCGAGATAGAGGGCGTGGCCGAGAGAAAGCTGCCCGGCAAAACCCATCATGATGTTCCACGCCTGGCCGGCGAAGGCGAAGTAAAGAAACAGCGTCGCCACCGATAAAAGATAATTGCCGGCGAAGGCCGGCAACAAAAGCAGCAGCGCGCCCAGGCCCGCGAGCGCCAGCGCAGCGCGCCCGCTCATGGCTTGCCGCCCAAAAGGCCGCGCGGGCGAAACAGCAAAACCACGATCAGCAGGGCGAAGCTGAACATGCTTTTCGCCGAGGGCGCGGCGTAAAAACCGGCGAGCGCTTCCGCCACGCCGATCAGCGCGCCGCCGATCAGCGCGCCGGTCATGGAGCCGAGCCCGCCGACGATCACGATCACGAAGGCGAGCAGCGTGTAAGCCGGACCGGAGCCCGGGGTGAGCTCGGCGAGCACGGCCAGCATGCAGCCGGCGACGCTCGCCGAGGCGGCGCCCAGGCCGAAGGCGAGCGCGTAGAGATGCTTCACATCGAGGCCGACGATGCGCGCGCCTTGAAGATTGTCGGCGCAGGCGCGGATCGCCGTGCCCGTGGCCGTGAAGCGAAAAAACAGGAACAGCGCCGCGGCGGCGCTGAGCGCGGCGGCGGCGGCGTAAAGCTTGCCGCGGTCGATGAGCAGCGGGCCGACTTCGACGGATTCGAGCAGATAATCGAGGCTGACCGCGCGGGCGTCGGGACCGAACGCGATCAGCAGTCCGTTGGTGATGACGATCGCGATCGCCAGGAGCAAAATGAACTGGGCGTGCTCGGGCCGGTCGACAAAGCGGTGAATTACCGCGCCGTGGAGCAGGTAACCGAAAATAAAAAATCCCGCCGCCAGCGGCGCCACGGCGACGAACGGATCGACGCCCAGGGACGCGAACAAAATTGCCGCCGCGTACATGGCCAGGGCGGTGATTTCGCCGTGGGCGAAGTTCACCACCCGCGCCACGCCGAAAATGACCGAAAGGCCGAGCGCGAGCAGGCCGTACACCGCGCCGGTCAGCAGGCCGGAGCAGACCACGTTCGCAAGGCCGATGAAATCGAAAGGCATGAAACGAGGCGTGGGATGAATGCGCGGCAGCGGTTTTTTCGCAAGCTAGGTTTTTTTGTATTCGCTCCAGGGAAAAATCGGCTTGACTTCGGCCGACGCCGCGGGCAGCGCCACCAGCGGCTTCTGTCCCTGGTTCTGAATGCATGCCGAAAGATTGCCTTCGACCTGCCCCTTGGCGTTGAACTTGATCGGTCCGCCGATCATCATGCGCTCTTTGATGTCGGTGCGCCGCAGCGCTTCGGCGAGCGCCTCGGCGCTGGTCGAGCGGGCGCGCTTGAAGGCGTCGCCGGCCACCAGCACCGCTTCGAAGGTAAAGCCGACGTTGAGCGCGTGAAACCGCAGCTGGTCTTTGGGATTCTGTTTGCGGAACACCGCGTCCACCGCTTTGGTGAGCGGAGATTTGGGATCGAACCAGGGAACGTTGGAGATGCAGCCGTCGGATAGCTTTCCGAGCGTGCGGAAAAACTGATTCTCGTACATGCCCGGGGAGCCCGGGCTGATGATGCCCATGATGTTCCAGCGCTGCTTGAAAATCTCCCGGCGCAGCACGATGGCGTCGTTGAGACGCGACACCAGCAGCAGAAAATCCGCCTTCGTCGACTTGGCCTTGGCGACTTCCACGGCGAGATCCTTGGCCGCGGGATCGTAGGAAATCGTCTCGACCAGCCGGAACGGCAGATCGAGGCGCGGCAGGATCGCGGCGATCGCTTTCGCGTTGGCCTGGCCGAAGGTGTCGTTGACGTGCATGAACACGGCGGTGCGCGGCGCTGCGCCGGTGGCGTGGAACAGATCCTTGATCAAACTTAGGCCGTTGGTCGCGAGCTCGGGAGCGATGGGGAAATTGCGAAAGACGTATTGGTAGCCCTGCTCGGTGATCTGCGGCGCGGCGGCGATGTTGACGATGAACGGCACGCCGCGCTGCTCGGCGACCTGCGCGATGGCCGCCGCGGCGCCGGAATCGAAGGGACCGACCAGGCAATGCGCGCCTTCCTCGATCAGCCGCTCGGCGCGGGTGCGCGCGGTGTCGACGTTGGTCTCGGTATCCGCGTTCATCAATTCGATTTCGACACCGAGCCGTTCCTTGAGGACCGCCGGCGCCAGGTCCGCGCCTTTCTGGCACGACTGGCCGATCACGCCCTGAAGCCCGGACTTGGGGAGCAGCACGCCGACTTTCAGTTTGCGGCTCTGCGCGCGAACGATATTGAACGGCGCGAGCACGACGGCGCCGGCGCCCAGGATTGCTCTATGGAATTGTCGACGCTTCATCGGGGATGAGTGTGTAAACAGTAGCCGACGCGGCAGCGCCGTGTCAATTCAGTGCGCCGACTTGAGGCATCGACGCGTGGCGTGATTTTGTAATCCTTGACGCGCGGTAGCGAAAATTCGCAAAGCGTCTTGCGGGCACCGGTGCTCCAAGTTACTGTGGGTCGAGAAATCCACCAGGAGGACCGATCATGCTGAATGGGAAATGGCTTCGTTTGAGTATCGCGGTGTTGCCGCTGTGGGCGGCCAATGTCTGGGCGGTGAACCCTGACAACGGACCCGGTTGCGGCCTCGGAAAATTGGCGTGGTCGGATTACGATCACCCGAAGAGTATCGCGCCGCAAGTGATGATGGCGACGACCAACGGGACCTTCGGGAGCCAGACTTTCGGTATCAGCTCGGGGACGTCGGGGTGTACCAACGACGGCACGATCATGGCTGAACACAAGGTCGAAATTTTCACCGCCGCCAACTACGAGAGCCTCTCTCAGGAAATGGCGCGGGGCGGCGGCGAACATCTGGCGTCGCTCGCCGAGCTGATGGGCGTGCCTGAAGCAAGCCGCCCGGAATTTTACGCGCTGGCCCAGGCGAAGTACGCGAGTTTGGCCGCCTCCGGAGATGCGACACCCGCCGCCATGGTGGCGGCTTTGCGCAGCGGTGTGAAAGCGCAGCCCGTCGCAATCCAAGCCAATACCGACTAGGCTCCGACGGTCCCGGCGCCAGCCGGGACCGTTTTTCTACTCGATTTGCCGGCGTTCATTGGTTTTGCGTTGCTGATTCTGTGTCTCGCGGGAAGCGTTTTACCGAGTCACGGAGAAGATAACGCTTATCTGCAGGATTTGCAGCGCCGAGCCGCGAGCGCCGGACTCTACCAACAGCGCTACTGGCATCTGCTGCTTCACTATCGGCCGGCGCTCACCGGCGGCTACGAAAGTGAAGCGGATGAATCGGGTTTTTTCCTCGCGCCCGACGGCAAAACCAATCCCAGGGCCGAGCTCGACGCGACCCTCGCGCAATTTTTTTCCACCGAGCCGGTCGGACGCTCGCGCCAGCCGGCGCGCTGCGCCTTCATCGCGCGCTATCACTGGCTGAAGGCCGAGCTCGGCATCGACGAGAGCCGCCTGCCGCCCGAGCCCTGCGAGCGCTTTCATGCCTGGCTCAGGGAATTGAATCCCGCGTCGCTGACCCTGATCTTTCCGTCCGCGTTCATGAACAATCCCTCCTCGATGTTCGGTCATCTGCTGTTGCGCATCGATCAGAAGGGCCAGACCGAGCAGACGCGCCTGCTCGCTTACACCATCAATTATTCCGCCGACGTCACCTCGGACAACGGCTTCGTGTTCGCCGTGATGGGCATCACCGGCGGCTTTCGGGGCTATTTCTCGACTCATCCTTATTACATCAAGGCGCGCGAATACGGCGATTTCGAGAACCGCGATCTCTGGGAGTACCGGCTCAATTTCACCCCGGAGCAGATCGAGCGCTTGCTCATGCACGCCTGGGAAATGGGCAACGCGTCGTTCGATTATTTTTTCTTCAAGGAGAACTGCGCCTACCAGATTCTCTCCCTGATCGAGATTGCCGATCCCGAGATTCACCTGACGGACCAATTCTCGTTCTACACTTTCCCGTCCGACGGCGTGCGCCTGATCACGGAGCGGCCGGGGCTGGTCAAGGAGATAACTTTTCGGCCGGCGCGGGCCACGCAAATCCGGCGCAAGCGGGAGGCGCTGTCTCTCGAAGAGCGGCGGTGGCTCAAGAAGATCATCGCCGATCCGCAAGCGGCCGGCGAGCGGTCCTTCACGGCGCTGCCGCCCGCCCGCCAGGCGCTGGTGCTCGATGCGGCGTCGGATTACTTTTTGTACAAGCTCGCCGGCGAGAGCGGCGATGCGGCAGCGTATCGGGAGCGCAATCGCGCGGTGCTGCTGGCGCGGAGCAAGCTCAGAGTCCCTTTTGCGCCGCTCGCCATCGAGCCGTTCGCAGGTCCGCCCGAGCAGGGACACCCGATCATGCGCGCGGGATTCGGCGCGGGCTGGCGCGAGGGAGAGTTTTTCAACGAGCTCAATTTTCGCCTGGCCTACCACGATCTGCTCGACCCGGAAAACGGATACACCCCCGACGCGCAGATCGAAGCCCTGGGCATCGCGCTGCGCCATTATTACCGGAGCGATCGAACCCGGCTCGACCGGTTTACTCTGGTCGACATTCTCTCGCTGTCGCCGATGAACGATCTCTTTCAGAGTCCGTCGTGGAAGGTGAACATCGGATTCCAGACCATTCGTCACAACGGCTGCCGCTTTTGCGGGCTCGGCTTTCTCAATCCAGGCATCGGAGCCGCCGTCGAGACTGCGCTGCTGAAGCGCGAAGTCTATTTCGGCTTCGCCGAATTGGCCGCCGAGTACGGTCCCGTTCTCAAAAGCGACTACCGCATCGGCGGGGGAGCCACGGTTGGCACCTTGATCGACTTCACCGAGCGCTGGAAAATCGGCGCGTCGGCTACTTATTTGCAATTTCCGGCCGGCGAAAAATCCGGCGAGTGGCGCTTCACCGCGCAGCAACGCTACACGCTGCGGCAAAATCTGGCGGTGCGGTTCGACTTCAACCGGCGCGCCGGCACGCAGGAGTATCTTCTCAATCTGCTCGTTTATTTTTAGCCGTCGACGCCATTCAAAATCTTCATCAAACCGGCGGCGTCGGCGAGCGTGACGACCGATCGAGCGGCATCGATCAGCTTCGTTTGAGCTTGGTCATCCAGAATGCCCTCGCAGCACGAGCGCGCTTTGGCTTCGAGATCGGCATCGCTCAGCGGATTCTCCGGGCCGCCGCGGTAGCGCTCGTCGGCCCAGCCTTCGACCGTTCCGCCGTTTTTCAGGCGGATGGCGATGCGCGAGCGCATCTTGTCGAAACCCAGTTTTTCGATTTCCGGATCGAGCTCGGTGGTGATCCGTTTTTGCATCGCCTGCATCGCTGCGGTGCCGACGAACTCGTCGGAAAACTCCCGCTTGCCGGCCTTGCGCGCGAGCGCGATCATCGCGAGAGCGGCGGGCAGGGAAAATTTCGCTTGCAGATGATTGGCGGCGATCGGGTAGCGGATCGGATTTAGAATATTCGAGCCGGCGTAGACTTTGACGCTCTCGATCCGCTCCGGCGCGATGTCGTTATCGGTGACAAGCTTCAGCATCAAATCGATCGTCGGATGAGTCAGCACGCCGCACGGATACGGTTTGATCGACACGCCGGGCTCGACGATCGTCCACACTTTGCCGAAGCCCTGAGAGATTTTCTCCGCGCTGACGCCGCCGCCCTGGACGGCGAAAAAACCCCAGGGTCCGTCGAGGGCGTCGGGATCGGCGCTAAAGCCGCGCGCGGCGAGGAGCGCGGCGGTAACCCCGTTCTCGGCGGCGCGCCCGACGTGGAGCGGTTTGGTCATGGTGCCGAAGTTGCAGCGGATGCCGGCGGCGAAGCTGGCGGCAATCCCGAAGCCGCTGCGCAGCCGCTCGCCTTTCAAACCGAGCAGCTTGGCCGCGGCGGCGTAGGCGCCGAAGGTGCCGACGGTGGCGCTGGAGTGCATGCCGCGCAGATAGTGCTGCGGCAGCATCCATTCGGAAATTTTGCACTCGACTTCGAAGCCGGCGAGAAAGGCGAGCATGAACGCCTTGCCGTCGACGGCGCCGATTTTCTGCGCCATGACCAGCGCGCTCGACAGCGGCGGAATCGTCGGGTGGGTCAACAGGCCGTACACGTGCGCCGGATCGACGCTCACCTGGCTGTCGTCCCAGTCGTGGGCGTGGCCGGCGGCGCCGAGAATGCGCGCCGCGGCGGGCGCCGGCACTCTGGCGCGGCCGCGGCCGAGCAAGAGCGCGTCGGGACGGCCGCCGGTCTCGGCCGCGTCTTCGACGAGAATCTCCACCGTGTGCTCTGCCGATCCGGCGGCGAAAAGGCCCAGCCCGTCGAGCAGGCAGCGGACGCCGATGCGCAGCGCTTCGGCGGGAATTTTGTCGAACGTGATTTCTGCGACGAATCGGGCCGCCGCGGCCGTGGTCTTCAAGCCCTGGGGTATTGCGGCAAACGGATTGCTCTCCGCCATTTTCGATTTTCCTCGCGCAATCTTTCGCCGGATATTGAACCTTTTTTGTCTTTTTTACCACTCACGGATGAGATGCGAGAAAAGGAGGATGACATCATGACCCGCAATTATCTGTGGAATTGTTTCGATACGCTGATGCTGGCGGTAATTCTCTTTGCGGCGGCGCTGGGCGGCTGCGCTCGAGTCGCTCACGACGATTATGAAAGCGGCCGCGAGCGATCGATCTCGTCTCGCCCGGCGCAGCTTGGCGCCGGCCGCGCGGCCAATGCGGCGCCGCGGCGCCGGTGATGGCAGCGCGCAGGATCGATTCGATGGTCTCTGAAAGCCGCTCACCGCGGCCTCCCGGCGCCAGCGGCGCGCCCGCGGGTTTGGCCGCGCGCGGCGCCGTGCTAAGCTGAGTTGCAACGATGTCGTCGCAGCGCGCGCCCGCGTCATGACTTTATTGCAATTCGATCTCTCGGTCCTCGGTATTTCCACGCTGGCGGGCGTTCTCGGCTCGCTCCTCGGCCTCGGCGGCGGGATCATTATCGTGCCCACGCTGACCTTGCTTTTTCACATCGATATCCGCTACGCCATCGGCGCTTCGATCGTTTCGGTGATCGCGACTTCCAGCGGCGCCGCGGCGGCCTACGTGCGCGAGCGCATGACCAACCTGCGGGTGGCGATGGTGCTGGAGCTGGCCACCAGCGCCGGCGCGCTCACCGGCGCCTATCTGGCGGGGCATCTGGCGGTGCGCTGGCTCTACGTGATTTTCGGCGTCGTCATGGGCTACTCGGCGCTGATGATGTTCCGCAAGCGCCACCAAGCCGGCGATGAATTCGTGCCGGCGCCCTGGGCCGACTATCTCAAGCTTCACAGCAGCTACTTCGACGAAGCGGCGGGGCGCGAGATCGTCTACCGGGTCGCGCGCACGCGGGTCGGCCTCGGTCTCATGTATATCGCCGGCATCGTCAGCGGCCTTCTCGGCATCGGCTCCGGCGCGCTCAAAGTGCCGGCGATGGATCTCGCCATGCGCCTGCCGATCAAAGTTTCCACGGCGACGAGCAATTTCATGATCGGCGTCACCGCGGCGGCGAGCGCGGGAGTTTATTTCGCCCGCGGCGATATCGATCCGTTCATCGCTGCGCCGGTGGCCACCGGCGTGCTGATCGGCGCGGTGCTGGGCTCGCGCCTGCTGGGGCGCCTGCAAAGCGCGACGATCCGCGTGGTGTTCGTGGCGGTGCTGCTGTGGGTCTCCGGGGAAATGCTGCTGAAAGGACTGCGCGGATGAGCGAACCAGAAGCGGCCGAAGGCTTGGCCGAGGCGAAGAGCGAAAGCGAAGAGCGCGTGCGCAAGGTCGAGCTGCTGATCAGCAACCTGCTGCGCGCGGGGGTGATTCTCAGCCTGGCGCTGTTTTTCTGCGGCACGGCGGTGAGCTTCGCCCAGCACCCGGAATTTTTCTCGGGTCGATCTTTTGTCGGCCCTTCGGGCGCGCCCCGGAGCCCGATCCTGCATTCGCTTTCCGGCGTCGGCGCGGGCCTGGCGGCTTTCAAGGGCGAAGCGATCGTGACCCTGGGGATTTTGCTGCTGATCGCCACGCCGGTGGTCCGGGTCGGGGTTTCGATCTTCGCGTTCATCTACCAGCGCGACCGGCTTTATACCTTGATCACCGCGACGGTGTTCGCTTTGCTTCTGCTGTCCTTTGCCCTCGGCAAGGCGGAATAGCCAAAGCGCTTGCGGGCGCGGCCTTTCGCCGCACCCGTTGATTCTCTCCGCCGATCCGGCTTTCCTGAAACCTGGTGGAACAGCCGCGCGGCGGCTGCTGCCGCGCAAAGCGCCATGTCACAAATCCTGCGCCTGACGATTTTTTTCTGCCTGGTCGGCGGTGTCCCGTTGCGCGCCGCGGCGACGGAGCTGCGCTTCGTCGCCTGGACTTCCGAGTCGGCAAAAGTCTGGGCCGAGATCATTGCCGACTTCCAAGCCGCCCACCCCGGCGTGAAAGTGACCCAGGAAGTCGGGCCCAGCTCGTCCACTGAGTTTCACGATCTGGTTACCCAGAAGCTGCGCAACCGCGATGCGCAGATGGACGTTTTTTTCATGGACGTCATCTGGCCGGCCGAGTTTGCCGCGGCGGGCTGGGCGCTGGCGCTGGATGAGCTCTTCGCGGCGGAGGAGCAGAAAAAATTTCTCGAGGCGCCGATCGCCGCGGCGCGCTACGCCGGACGGATTTACGGCGTGCCGCTGTTCGTCGATGCCGGCATGCTCTATTTTCGCAAGGACCTGCTGGAAAAATACCGCTTCGCGCCGCCGCGCACCTGGCCCGAGCTGGTGCAGCAGGCGAAGACGATTCTGGCGCAGGAGCGCGATCCCTATCTCACCGGCTACTCGGCGCAGCTCAAACAATACGAAGGCCTGATCTGCAACATGATGGAATTCATCCTGAGCAACGGCGCCGCGCTCTGGGACGAGCGGAGCGGGCGCAGCGCGCTCGAGGACGACCGGGCCAGGCAGGCGGTGCGCTTCGTGCGCGACGAGATCGTCGGCGCCATCGCGCAGCGCGGCGTGCTCGCCTACCAGGAATCCGAGTCGCTGGCGCTGTTCACCCAGGGCCGGGCGATTTTTCATCGCAACTGGCCCTACGCCTGGGAGGTCGCCAGCGATCCGCGCCGGTCGAAAGTCGCGGGGCGGGTGGGGGTGATGCCGCTGCCGGCTTTTCCCGGCCACAAAAGCGCCGCGGCGCTCGGCGGCTGGCAGCTTGCGATCAGCCGCTTCTCGCGCCGGCGTGAGCTTGCCTGGGAGTTTGTCCGCTTCATGACCAGCGAGGCGACGCAGAAGCGCATCGCGCTTTTCATGGGGCGTGCGCCGGCGCGCGCGGCGCTGTACCATGACCCGGAAATTTTGCGCCGCAATCCGCAATTCGAGTCGCAATATCAGACGTTCATTCGCGCCGTGCCGCGGCCGCGCACGCCGGTGTACCTGCCGCTGGCGAACATCATGCAGCGCTACTTCAGCTCGGCCATCGCTTTGAAAGATTCCGATATCGACGCGCTGGCGCGCTCGGCGGCGCGCGACATGGACCGGGTGCTCGAGCTTTTGCGCGATCGGAGCGCGCCATGAAAGCCCGGAGCGAGCCGGTGTGGCGTTTCTTGCTGCCGAGTTTTGTTTTCGTCGGCGTGTTTTCGCTCTATCCGATCCTGGACTCCTTTCGTTTGAGTCTGTACCGGATGATTTTGACTCTGCCGTGGCTCGGCCAGAAGTTCGTCGGTCTGGAAAATTACCGCGATCTGGCCAGCGATCCGGTGGCGCTCCGGTCGTTCGGCACTTCGCTGCTGTTCGTCGCGGTGACCACCCCGATCGAGGTGCTGCTGGGCCTCGGCATGGCGCTGGCGCTGAACGAGTCTTTTCGCGGCCGCGGCTGGCTGCGCGCGATCGTGCTGATTCCCTGGGCGGTGCCGACGGTGGTGACCTCGCAGATGTGGCGGTTTATCTTCAACGATCGCTACGGCGTTTTTAATTATTTGCTATTCGGCGCCGCCACCCAGCGCTACTGGGCGCCGCTGGCCGAGCCCGGCCTCGCCTTGATGGCGATCATGATCGCGGACATCTGGAAGACCAGCGCTTTTGCCGCGCTGATCATTCTCGCCGGCCTTCAGGGCATTCCCGGCGAGCTTTACGAAGCCGCGGGCATCGACGGCGCCGGCGCGTGGCAGAAATTCCGCCACATCACCTGGCCGCTGATCCGGCCGGCGCTGCTTCTGGCTTTGCTCTTTCGCACCATCGACGCGCTGAAAGTCTTCGATCTCGTGTTCGTCATGACCCAGGGCGGGCCGGCGGACAGCACCAACGTCTTGCAGTTTTACGGCTACAAAAAAAGCTTCGCCGAAGGGATGCTCGGCTACGGCTCGGCGATCGCAGTCGCGGTGTTCGCGGTGTCACTGGCGCTGGCGCTTTTCTACATTCGGCTGCTCGGCGCGAGCGTGTTGCGAAAGGAGAGAACGGCATGAAAAAAATCGCCTTCGCGCTCGCGGTCGCGGCGATCGCCGCGTGGAGTTTGCTGCCGTTTCTCTGGTTCGTCGCAACTTCGCTCAAGAGCGGCGCCGAGATCGAAGCGATCCCGCCGGCGCTCTGGCCGGGCTTTCACTGGGAGCACTATCGCGCCGCGCTTTTCCAGTACGGCTTGCTGCGCTACATCGCCAACAGCGTCATCGTCGCGGGCGCGACCGCCGCGCTGAGCCTGGCGCTCGCGGCGCTCGCGGCTTTCGCGCTGGCGCGCTTCAAGCTTCGCTGGGGACGGTTTTATCTGATGCTCCTGCTGGCGCTTTCCATGTTTCCCCAGATCGCGGTCGCCGGACCGGTCTGGCGGCTTTTGAATTTTCTCGACTGGCTCAACACCTACCAGGGCATTGTCGCCGCCTACATCGCGTTGTCGCTGCCCTTCGCCGTGTGGGTGCTCGCGACTTTTTTTCGCGAGCTGCCCTACGACATCGAGGAGGCCGCGCTGATCGACGGCTGCAGCCGCTGGCAGGCGCTACGGCTGGTGGTGCTGCCGCTGGCGGCGCCGGGAATTTTCACCGCGGCGATTCTGGTTTTCATCCAGGCCTGGAACGAGTTTTTTTTCGCGCTGATCATTCTCACCTACCCGGCGCGCCAGACCTTGCCGGTGGGGATCGCGCTTTTTCCCGGCGAGTACACCATGCCCTGGGGCGAGATCGCCGCGGCCTCGACGATCGCGACGCTGCCGCTGGTGGCGCTGACGTTGATCTTTCAGCGCCGCATCGCGCAGGGGCTTTCCGCGGGCGCGGTGAAAGGTTGAATAGCGGGAGGACGCCATCGCTTCGCTGACGATCGACAGAGTTTCGAAAAGCTTCGGCGCAAAGGAAATTCTCAAAGACATTTCCTTCGCGGCCGCCGACGGCGAATTCTGCGTGCTGCTCGGTCCGTCGGGCTGCGGTAAAACCACCTTGCTGCGCATCGTGGCGGGGCTGGAAACGGCGTCGGCGGGGGAGATCCGCATCGACGGCGCGCCGGTCGATGCGCTGGCGCCGCGCGATCGCGACATCGCTTTCGTGTTTCAAAATTACGCGCTCTACCCGCACCTGACCGTGTTCGAGAATCTGAGTTTCTCGCTGCGGCTGCGCGGCGCGGCCAGGAGCGAAATCCGCGCGCGCGTGGCCGAAGTCGCGCAGCTGCTCGAAATCGAGCGCCAGCTCGAGCACAAGCCGCAACAGTTGAGCGGCGGCCAGCGCCAGCGGGTGGCCCTTGGCCGCGCCATCGTGCGCCGGCCCAAGCTGTTTCTGTTCGACGAGCCGCTCTCCAACCTCGACGCGATTTTGCGCGCCGGCATGCGCGTGGAGCTGGCGCGCCTCAAGCGGCGCCTGGGCGCGACCATGATCTACGTCACCCACGATCAGGCCGAGGCGATGACCCTGGGCGAAAAAATCATCGTGCTCGAGCGCGGCGCGATCCAGCAAATCGGCGCGCCGGCGGATATCTATCACCGGCCCGCGAATCTCTTCGTCGCCGGCTTCGTCGGCCAGCCGCAGATGAATTTTATCGAAGGGCGCGCCGGCGGCGACGGGAAATTTCACAGCGAGGCCGGGCTGGAATTCGATTTAAGCGCCGCGGGCGCCGGGCGGGCGGTGGCGGAGGGGCCGCTCACCGCCGGCATCCGCGCCGAAGATCTGCGCGAGGCGGCGGGCTCGGCGCCGAGCTTCACCGGCACGGTGGATTTCGTCGAGGACCTGGGCTCCGATCGCTTCGTCCATGCGCGCCGCGGCGGGCACAAGCTGGTGGCGCGCCTGGCGGCGCAACATTCCTGCGCGCTCGGCGCCGGCCTTGCCCTCGCGGTCGATCCCGCGCGCATTCATTTGTTCCAGGATGGCCGGCGCATCAACTGACGCCGGGGCCGTTTGGACAAGCCGGGCCGAGTTCTGCTATGGAAGCTCCATTCGCCGGTCTGCGGTGCTGCGCAAACTCAACGGCCGGATCACGGGAGCTGTTCATGCGACTCAAACTATTTCTGCCGACCTGGAGCTGTTTTTTCGCCATCTTCCTGCACGGCGCGGCGCTCGCGCAGCCGGCGCCGGAGCGGATCAACGCGATCTACGCTTCGATTGCCGGCGATCACGCGGCGCTCTACGCGGCGCAGGAAATGGGGCTTTTCCGCAAATACGGCCTCGACGTGAACTTGAGCTACATCGCCGGCGCGGCGCAGGTGATTCAAACCATGATGGCGGGCGAGAACCAGATCGCCACCGCGGGCGGCAGCGGCGTGGTGGACGCGAATTTCGCCGGCGCCGATCTGGTGGCGGTGGCCGGCATGGTCAACATGCCGGCTTTTTATATCGTCGTGCAGCCGGAGATCAAAACCCTTCAGGACTTGCGCGGCAAGCCGGTGGGGATCACGCGCTTCGGCTCGTCCACCGATTTCACCATGCGCTACATTCTGCGCAAGGCCGGCCTGGAGCCCGACAAAGACGTGCCGCTGCTTCAGCTCGGCGGCCAGCCCGAGCTTGCCGCCGCCATCGAGGCGAAGCGCATCTTCGCCGCGCCGATGACGCCGCCGGCGCTGCAAAAAACTCTGAAGGCCGGAGCGCGCATTCAGATCCCGCCGAAAACCATCGGCCTGAGCTTTCCCCACGTGGGCATCGTCGTGCGCAAGACTTTTCTCGCGGCGCGCCGCCAGACCGTCAAGAATTTCATCGCCGGCTATGCCGAAGGCGTCGCCGCGCTGCAAAAGGACAAAGAGGGAAGCAAGAAGGCGATCGCCAAATTCATTCACTCCGAAGACCCGGAGATTCTTGAAGCGAGCTGGCAGTTCGGCGTGGACGTGATCGAGCGCATTCCCAACCTCGACCGCGCCATGTTTCAGCTCGTGCTCGACGAGCGCGCGCGCACCCGGCCGGAAGCGGCCAAGGCGAAGCCGGAGCAGTTCTTCGACGAAAGTCTGGTGCGCGAGCTGGAGCGGGAAGGCTTCTTCAAAAAAATCTACGCGCGCTGAGCGCCGGCGCGGCGCACTTCACCGCGAAGCGCCGGGAGAGCGCGCCGCGCGCTTTTACGCTGTCAGTGGGCCGCGGCGCCCAGGCCGCTCGCCTGGGCGACGATCTCGCCGACGCTGCGGTTGAGGTCGAGCGGCCGATTGATGCGCTGCCCGTCGCGCTCGGCCACCAGCGCGTAAATCTCCAGCCGATTGCCCTCGGGATCGAGAAAATAGCACGACACCGTGTTGCCCATTTCCTCGTAGGCATGGCTCACGCAATGATCGATCGGCACGCCGAGGGTTTTGAAGCGCTCGTAGTACTCCTTTACTGCCGCGGGGGTGTCGACCCGCCAGGCGATGTGGGCGATGATCTTGGCGTCGCCCTCGCGGCCCCTGACAAGCGCGAGCTGGTGATCTTCGAGGTTGGGATCGGGGGTGAGAAAGACCATGCGCCCGGCGTGCTCGCGGTATTGCACCAGCCCGAGCACGTCGCGGTAAAAGGCGGTCATTTTCTCCAGGTCCTTGCAGTAGAGCACCACGTGGCTGAGTCCTCGGATCGTCGGCATGAGCGGCTCTCCTTTCGCCAAATCCCTCGGCTCTTTGCGGCTAGGGATATCCGAATCGTTCGGCGCCTGTCAATGACAGCACGCCCAAAACCGACCTGCCGATCAAAATGACCGTGCGGGGTAAAGAACAGATAACTGGCGGGCCTGATCGGATGTAGGGCCGTGCGCGGCAGATTCCTTCGGCTTGCCATCGAAAACCCCTCGACGTTTTGATATAGCACGGGCGCGCCGCGCGTTGTCATGTTACCGGCGCGGGAAAGGAAGAGGCATGAAAGCACGAGGGTGGCTCGCTGCGGCGATTGCCGTGTTTCTGGCCGGCGCCGCGGCGACGGTTTGCGCGCAGGAAAAGAAGCTCGAAAAATTCCGCACCGGCGGCGGCTCTTCATCGGCGGCGCAGATGTCGATCTGGCTCGCCAAGGAAGGCAATTACTACGAGAAGAACGGTCTCAACGTCGAAGTGATCAGCATTCCCGGCAGCTCGCTGGCGCTCCAGGCGATGCTTTCGGGCGAGCTGCCGATCATCCAGGCCGGCGGCGCCGGGCCGATTCAGGCGGCGCTCTCGGGCACCGACACGGTGATCGTCGCGACCATCGCCAAGAAATTCAACTGGTGGATTTTCTCCCAGCCCAACATCAACCGCATCGAGGACCTGCGCGGCAAGATTTTCGGCACCACCCGCTTCGGCACCCAGTCGGACCTCGCCTCGCGCATCGCGCTGCGCCGCGCGGGCATCGATCCCGAGCGCGACATCACGATGGTGCAGACCGGCGGCCCGGCGGAAACCATCGCGGCGATGGTCGCGGGCAAGGTCCAGGCTGCGGCAGTGACGCCGCCGGCGACCCTGCAGGCGCGCAAGGCGAAGCTCAAGGATCTGGTGGATCTTTCCAAGCTCGACGTCGAGTATCACGTCAACGGCGTGGTGACCACCCGGCGATTTCTTCGCTCCAACGAGGACACGGTGCGGCGCTTTTTGCGCGCCTACATCGAGGGCGCGGTGCGGGGCATGAAAGACAAAGCCTTCGCGATGAAAACCATGGGCAAATATTTTCGCACCGACGACCGCGAAGTGCTCGAGGAAACCTACGAGCTGGTGATCAAGAGCGGCTTCAACGTGCCGCCGTATCCAGCGGGCATTTCGAGCTTGCTCCTCGAGCTGGAGAAAACCACGCCCAAGGCCAAAACCAGCAAGCCCGAAGAGTTCGCCGACGGCCATCTGGTGAAAGAGCTCGAGCAGAGCGGCTTCATCAAATCGCTGCTGGCGGGAAAATAGCCAAGCAATGATTTCGCGGCCGGGCTCTGTTGGCGCCATGCGCCGCAATTCTCAAGGAGTCAGCCATGCCGGATGAATTTTTTCGCGTGACGCTCCTCGGCACCGGCGCGCCGCCGCCGAGCGTGGAGCGTTTCGGGCCGAGCACGCTGGTGGAAGTCGGCGCGCAGAAATTTCTCTTCGACGCCGGCCGCGGCGCCATGCAGCGGCTCCATCAGCTCGGCCTTCCGTTCGCTGATATCACCGCCATGTTTTTGACCCATCATCATTCCGATCACGTGGTCGGCTTTCCCGATCTGTGGCTGACCGGCTGGATCGGGCGCCCCTGGGGAAAACGGAGCGTGCCGCTCGAGGTGTGGGGGCCGGCGGGGACCGTTCAGATGATGGAGCATCTGCCCAAAGCCTTCCACGTCGACATCCGGGTGCGCAGCAAAAGCTATCCGCCCGAAGGCGTGAAGCTCGTCGCGCATGAAATCCGCGAGGGCGCCGTGTTCGATCGCGACGGCGTGCGCGTCAGCGCTTTCGAAGTCGATCACGGCGGCGAGGAGTTGCCGGCCTTCGGCTATCGCATCGAATATCGGAACCGGTTTGCGGTGCTGTCGGGCGACACCACGTTCAACGAAAACCTGATTCGCCACGCCGACGGCGCCGATCTGCTGGTGCACGAAGTCACCGCCGCGGCGGGCGGCGCCGCCGAAAACGCGGCGCAGCTGAAAAGAATCCGCGCCAATCACACCACGCCCGAGCAGGCCGGCGAAGTGTTCGCCCGCGCCCGGCCCAGGCTCGCGGTGTACAACCATCTGCTGCTCTTCGGCAGCGCGAAGGCGGAGGATTTGATGCCGGCGACGCGGCAGAAATACGACGGGCCGCTTTGGGTCGGCGCGGATTTGCTGCAAATCGATATCGGCGCGGAAGTGCGCGCGCAGCCCTTCAAAAATTCGGACCCGCGCTGAGGTACGGCTCTCCGTCGCGGCGCTCAGACTTTTTTCTGCAGCGCCGCGAGCACGCGCCTGGGCGTGAACGGCCCTTCGCGGAGCCGCACGCCGACCGCGTCGAAAATCGCGTTGGCGATGGCCGCCGCCGGCGGGATGGTCGCGCCTTCGCCGGCGCCCAGCGGCTGCATGTCGGGCCGATTGATCAAGACGATGTCCAGCTCCGGCAGATCGCCGAAGCGCAGGATCGGATAGCTCGCCCAGTCGAGGCTGGTGACGCCGCCGGCGGCGTCGAAACCGACTTCTTCGAAGATCGCCCGGCTCACGCCCTGAACAATATTGCCTTCGACCTGATTTTTCACGCCGTCGGGATTGATCATGAGACCGCAATCGTGGGCGCAGGTGATGCGCTTGACGGCGACCCGTCCGGTGGTCTTGTTGACCTCGACTTCGGCGACGGCGGCGACGTAAGTGTTCGCGCGGTTGGTGAGCGCGATGCCGCGGCCCCTGGCGAGGTTGCCCGACTGCGCCGGCGCGGGCGACGGCCGTTTTTGCCAGGCGGCTTTTTCCGCCGCGGCTTTCAAGCATTCGGCGCCGCGCGGGTTGTTGCTCAAATGGCGCAGGCGAAATTCCAGCGGATCGATTTTCTGTTCGGCGGCGATCTCGTCGATGAAGCTCTCGCTGGCGAAGCAGCGCGCCACGTCGCCGGGCGCGCGCAGGTTGCTGGTGCGCAGCGGAATCGGCTCGGCAAAATGCCAGTTGATGTGGTGCGCGAGAATCGACTGGTTCGCCACGGCGTAGATTTCGCCGCCGCCCTGGGTGCCGTTGGAGCCGCCGGGATTGGTCGGCTTCATGCCGACCTGGAGCGAGGCCAGCAGCGGCGTCGATCCTGACGCGGTCCAGGGCTGGCTGTAGTCGTTGAAATCCCACGCGGCGAGCTTGCCGTCATCGTCCAGCGCGGCTTTGACTTCGTCGAGCTGCGCCGGACCTTTCGGCTCCCAGCCGTGCTCGTCGTGGCGCATCCACTGCACGCGCACCGGTGCGCCGGCGGCGCGCGACAGCAGCGCGGCGTCCTCGGCGCCGTCGTCGGTGCTCATGCGGCCGTAGGAGCCCGACGCCTCGTGATAAATAATCCGCACGTTTTGTTCTTTGAGACCGAGAATCGCGGCGACGGTGCCGCGCGTGCGAAACGGTCCCTGCGGCCCCGACCAGATCGTCGCCTTGTCGCCTTGGACGTCGGCAATCGAGCACGACGGGCCGATCATGCCGTGCATCTGAAACGGCCAGCGGTAGCTTGCCTGAAAAGTTTTTTTTGCCTGCGCCAGCGCCGCCGCAGAATCGCCCTTGGCCAGCGCTTTCAAAGTGCGCACCGGCTTGGTGTTTTTGAGATACGCGTAAAGCTCGTCCGGCGTGGCCGGCAATTTCGTCGCCGGTTTCGCCCACACGACCTTGAGCGCCTGCGCGGCCTTGATGGCGGCCCATTCGGACTTCGCCACCACGCCGACGAATTTGCCTTCGCGCACGATCATCACGACGCCGGGAATGCCTCGGATCGAGTCTTGATCGATGGAAAGGGGCTCGGTGTTGATGACCGGCGGGCGGACCACGCGCCCGTGCAGCATGCCGGGGACGCGCACGTTGTGGATGTAGTCGTGCGCGCCGGTTACTTTCGTTGGAAGCTCGAAGCGCCTGACCGGTTTGCCGACGACCCGATAATTTTTTGGATCCTTGGGCTTGACCTCCGGCGCTACTTTCATGTCGTAGCCGGTTCCGGTCGCGGTGATGCGCGTGTTGAATTTCTTGCCGCCGATCAGCTGGCCGTAGGTGATTTTTTTCGCCGGCTCGCCGCTCACGCTGACCACGCCGTCGGCGACCGCCAGCTTTTCCGCGGCCACGCCGAGCTCGGCGGCGGCGCGCTTCAACAATTCCTGGCGCGCGGCGGCCGCCGCCTGGCGAATTTGCGGGCCGGCGCGCTCGATGGTCCGGCTGCCGACGGTCGAGCCCTGCTCGATGGTGCGCGCGGTGTCGCCGGAATCCATCTTGATTTTGTCGAAGGGGACGTCCAATTCCTCGGCGACGATCTGCGCCAGGGCGGTGATCGTGCCGGTGCCGATTTCGACCTTGCTCGTGTAAAAGGTCACGTAACCGTCCGGCGTGATCGCCAGCCAGGAGTCGAGCTGTGTGGGATCGATGTCGCCCGACGGCAGGGTGGCGAACTGCGCGAAAACTTTGCCGGGACGGAAAAGCGCGAAGCCGACGACGAGAGCGCCGGAGGATTTGAGAAACTGTCTGCGATCGAGATTCAGCGTTTTCATCCCATTTTCCTCCTTACGCCAGCTGGCCCGACGCCCGTTTGACCGCGCGCAGGA
>Ga0070741_10004752_pt1 | contig 31355 bp, 33 predicted proteins | sample Coa_R1_4_FD_66440 | JGI IMG/M metagenome (GOLD analysis project Ga0070741, IMG submission 66440) | Surface soil microbial communities from Centralia Pennsylvania, which are recovering from an underground coalmine fire - Coalmine... | ecosystem: Environmental > Terrestrial > Soil > Unclassified ... | reverse complement strand
CCACATACGGGCTCTGCCTTGGCATAGGACGGCGCACCTCCGTTGAGACACAGTCTGCCACACCTATGCGTGATCTGTCTACTATAATACGTCATCGTATTTATGAAAAGAGGTACTTAGCATGTCCAAACCTGCCTCCCAAGCCGAAGCCAGGAACAGCGCATACTCCTCGGCGCGAGCCGCGTAAGCCGAGCCGTCGGTGGCTAAGAGGATGCGATGAATGAGCGGTGCCATCGGTTACGCCTCACTCCTTCCTCCTCCTTCGCGAGGTTCCGCCCCGCGCGGCCGCAGTCTGGCCGGCAACGGGACGGTCAAGACCGGGCACCCCGCTGTCCGCACCACTTTCTCGGCCGTGCTGCCGAAAAAGATCTTGTCCACGCTCTCGACTTGGCCTCCATAACTGCCCATCACCACCAAGTCCACCCGTTCCATGCGAGCCGTCCGGGCGATCTCGGCGAAGGGAGCCCCTTCCGCCAATAACCGCCGGATCGTCACCCCCTTGGCCTCTTCGAACTGCAACAGCCGACGCGCCTGCAGCCGCGCATGATGCCGTAACCGTTTCTTCTGCCCGGTTTCTTCCGACGGAAGCGCCAGCCCCAGCCTGTTCAACGCGGTGAGGCTTTTCGTATCGATGACGTGCAGCAGCAGCACCTCCGCCTGGAACAGACGCGCCAGCGACAGCGCGACACGGAATGCCTCCTCCGAGCATGGCGAGAAATCCACAGGGACCAGAATCTTCGAAAAGAGCCTCTCACCCATAAGCACCTCTCTACCCTCAAACGAGCGAACAGCTCATCGCGAGCAGCCGACCTTCCTTCTCATCTAGCGTCCGGCAAGGGCAAGACGTAGAGTGGATTCACCGTCTGTCGGTCAGGGCCTGCAGAAATAGTCAGCAAGGCCGGTGCCACCGAAGACGAGCGAACAGCGAAGAGCAAGTAGCGAATACCAAAGGAAAAAATCCATCGGCGATCAGCGACTTGCCGTCCGCTGCCGGCTACCGGCTGCGAAGCGGGGGAGTCTTGCTACAGTTGCACCTGACTCCCTGTAGCGGAAGGCCACAAAGACCGCGAAGCGTGAGGCGTGAAGCGTGAACCGCAGAAAGACGAAGTGTCTGTTGGTGTTCCTCAGATGCCCGTGATCTTTCACGCTGGACGCATTCCTCCTGCCCCCCTACCCCTCTCTCGCTGCGGCATGGCACCTGTCTTGCTCAAGTCCCATGTAGCGAAACGCCAGCAGAGGGGAGATGCATGACAAAAGCGCAGTGGTTACTGTTGGGGGCCGTCCTGTTAGGAGTGGCGATCGTCGTGTACGTCGTCTTCCTCTGCCCTACTGAATGCCACTGACACGACTGACAAGAGGCGCAGGGCCGGGGGCGAGTGGAGATTGGGGTCAGGAGGAAAAGATGCACTGCGAACGATGTCGCGGACTCATGGTGGTGGATTCTTTCATTGATCTCCAGGACGACTCCGGACATCTGTGGCTGCGCGCCTGGCGTTGCGTGAACTGCGGCGAGGTGAGCGACCCGGGTATCATCAAGAACCGATCGGCTCACCGGTTCTGGCTTGCCCGGCTCGCCCGGCGCATGCTGTCCAAGTCCAAGCAGCCGCGCACCGTTGAGCTGATTCCGCTGACCGCGTGACGGGCACGGCGCTGGCCAGCGGGCCGGTGGCGACGGTGTTGCAGGATCTTCTCAGTGTGGCAACCGATTTGAGCATCGCCACAATGATCCTGCGCTGGTCGTGCAGGAAAGAGAGCGCCGATGTCACAGCACACCCGCAGCTCTGACGAGCAGCCCGTGACGATCCCTGGCCCTGGTGTCCGGCTGGAAGGCGTCCTGGGACTTCCACCGCACCCCGTCGGTGTCGTGGCCTTCGCCCATGGGAGCGGAAGCGGCCGATTCAGCCCCCGCAACACGTTCGTCGCCCGGAAGCTCCAGGACGCCGGGCTCGCCACCCTGCTCCTCGATCTGCTCGCCGAACGGGAAGCGGACGATCGCCGCAAGGTCTTCGACATCGATCTGCTGGCGGATCGGCTTCTGCTGGCGAAGGCCTGGCTGGCGGAACAGCCGGAGACCCGGACCCTCCGCCTGGGCTATTTCGGCGCCAGCACCGGCGCCGGGGCGGCACTTGAAGCCGCCGCGCGTGACTCTTCACCCGTCGGCGCCATCGTCTCCCGCGGCGGGAGGCCGGATTTGGCTGAACGCTATCTGCCCGCGGTGACCGCACCGACCCTCTTGATCGTGGGGGGTCACGACACCCCGGTGATCGAGCTGAACCAGAACGCGCTTCGGCGCCTCACTTGCCCGAAAGAGCTGGTGATTGTGCCGGGCGCCGGCCACCTGTTCGAAGAACCCGGCGCCTTGGAACAGGTCGCGGACCATGCGCAGCGTTGGTTCCTCCGACATGTGATTCCCGCGTAGGGAATCGCACCCCGCGCGCGTCGGGTGCACAAGGAGAGGCACTGTGTCATACTCGGCGTTGACGGTCACTGGTGGTGCTCGCCGGTGATTCGCGAAGAGCCCTGCAGCGCTCGCGAGATCTCCGCGCGATCGACACATACCGCTCGACGAACCCTAAGCAATGGAGGGGGCCATGCGGATCTTACTGGCGGTGGACGGATCGGACAATTCGTACGAAGCCCTCCGGATCCTGACCCATCTCGCTCGAGCCGAACAACTCATCCTGCTGCACGCCCTTGACGTCCCTCAGCCGACCTACCCGATGATGATGCCGGAGGTCGCCCGCGACATTTATACGACCGTGGAGAAGGAGATGCGGGAAGACGGCGAGCGGCTGCTGGACCGGATGGCGTCGTTGCTTCCGATGAACGTCGGTCCGGCGACCAAACGGATCGAGGTCGGCACGCCGTCCGAGGCCATCGTCAATGTCGCCCAGGAAACCGGAACGGACCTAATCGTCCTCGGCGCCCGCGGTCTGGGTCCGATCAAGGAACGGCTCTTCGGCAGCGTGTCTCACCGCGTCCTGACCCACGCCTCCTGCGCGACCCTGATCGTCACCGGACCTGTTCGGAGCATCAAGCAGATTCTGCTGCCCCTGCAAGGGCCCGACGATGCCGGGGCCGCGATCCGGTTCTTGACCACGACACCGTTTCGAGAGCCGGTTGACCTGATGCTCGTCACGGTTCTCCCCTTCGCCCAACCTCTCTGGCCGGCGGGTATCTCCGTGACGGAGGCCATGAAAGAACAGGTGTTGCAGAGCGCACGGGCGTTCCTCGACGACGTCGCCAGCAAGCTGACCGGGTTGGGGTACCGCGCCCGGAGCGCGACGCTGCTCGGCGCCCCCGCGCCCATGATCCTGCACGAGGCCTCGAAGCTGAATCCGGACCTGATCCTGATGGGCTCTCGCGGACGCGGAGGGCTCACCCGCTTCGTGCTCGGCAGCACGTCTCACGCGGTGCTGCACCAGGCCCCTTGTCCGGTGCTGGTGTTTCGTTGACCAACCGTAAAGCCCGTAGTACCCTCCCACTAGGTCTTATCGCAGGCCGCCCAATGCCGGCTCAAGCCGATGCAGGCCCCGTTCGGTTTTGGGCGGTTGAAAAGGGGTCGGGAGTCGTTTGTCCGAAGGACCCACCGGGCGCTGCGCGCAATCGACTCCCGACCCCTTTTCCTGGACCGGACGTCGAGATATCGGCATGAGCATCTTGATCGTGGATGATTCGCCAGATGAAGTGCACCTGCTCAGTTCGCTCCTGGAGAAGGCGGGATACCGATCGCTGCTGACCGCCAACTCCGCGGAAGAGGCTTTTCGAACACTGGGGATTGACGGCTCCGAGTCCTCTCCGGCAGCGGTCGATCTGGTTCTGATGGATCTCGTGATGCCGCAAACGGACGGGCTCGAGGCCTGCCGGCGGATCAGAGCGCACCCTCAACTCCACGACCTCCCCATCATCGTGATCACGGTCAAGAGCGACCCCGCCGACCTGTGCGACGCCTTCACGGCGGGAGTCACGGACTTCATCCGTAAGCCGGTCAACGAGGTGGAGCTGGTCGCCCGTGTGAGCGCCGCTCTCACGCTGAGAGAAGAACGGGAATGCCGGAAGGAGAGAGAGCAACAACTGATCGGACGCACCGAAGAGCTGGAACGCGCCCTCCAAGAAGTGAAGGTTCTCCGGGGCCTGATTCCGGTCTGCAACCGCTACGAGGCGGCGGGAGATTGGGCAGGAACCAGGAAAGCTCGACGCGTGACAATACACTGTCGTCTCCTTTTCTCTGCGGAGAACCTCTCGTGGGCGGAAGCGCGCGTCCTGGACCTGTCCACCTCGGGTTGCAAAGCGGAATCTCTCACGCCGGTGAGCAAGGGGATGGAACTGACGGTGAAGCTCTTTTTACCGGATCATAAGTGGGAACTCAAACTGGAACGGGCGGTGGTCCGATGGATCGAGGGGAAGACGTTCGGCTTGGAGTTTCTCAGTCTCCGACCGGCGCAACGCGAACGGATTCGGCTCCTTCTGGCGAGAAGCGAGCAATAGATGGATCCGGACCTTCACAGAAATCGTTCCTCGATGAGCGCCAGAATTCGCTCGGCGGCTTCCGCCGGCGTCGCCTGTGTCGTGTCGATCCGAAGGTCAGGCTTCAGCGGCTCTTCGTAAGGAACCTGGAGACCCGGCACCGTCGCGGACTGCCCGAGTTGTCCCTTCCGGTAGGTGCCTTTTGGGTCCCGCGCCATGCACACCTCCAACGGGCATTCGACGGCGATTTCGAGAAAGCGCGGGATCAGGCCTCGCGCCAAGTCTCGATAGGCCCGCCGACCGGCGGTGGCGTCGAAGATCACGGTGACACCGTGTTCGACGAGCCGGAAGCCCGTGAAGGCCAACGCGCGATAGAACAGATCGCGCTCCTCCGGCGAATACGTCGGCTCGGGCGTCAGCACGCGCCTGACCTCATCCGACTCCAACACGTCCACGCGCACCCCCCTCGCCTCCAGCTTCGGACGCAACGCCGCGGCGATCGTACTCTTGCCTGACGCCGGCAGGCCGGTGAGCCAGACGGCGAAGGAAACGGGTGCTGCGGCAGTATCCGTTCCCCTCAGATCCGCTTGCTCCATTTGGCGAACCGATCCGCCAACAAGACCCCGTTGGTCTTCAGCCCTTCGGTCTGGATGGTTTTCCGGACCGCTTCGATCCGGCTGGAGAAGTTCGGATGAGTCTTGAAGAACGCGCGGTCGTCGCCCTTGAGGTCGCGCAGCCGTGTGAGCAGCGTCACGTAGGCGAGGGGATCGTAACCGACGCGGGCCGCGAACACGTCCCCTAGTTGGTCCGCCTCGATCTCCTTGCTCTGGTCCAGTCCTTCGTCCAACAGTTTTTTCACGGCTCCGTCGATCAGGTTCTTGAACGCCGCCGGGTTCTGGTTGGCGTACGCGAGGCCGGCCTCCGTCACGCCGGCGATCTGCTTGCTCCGCTGGATCACCTGTAAAATGTGCTTCTCGGTCACATGGGCGATTTCGTGGCCGAGCACCGCCGCCAGCTCCGCCTCGTTCCGCACCTGCTTCAGCAAGCCTCTCGTGACGAAGATATACCCCGCCGGCGCGGCGAAGGCGTTGATCGACTCGTGGTTCAGGATCGCAAAGCGGTAGGGAATGTCTGGCCGGTCGCAGGTGTTGGCGACCGCGCGGCCTACGAGATTGACGTAGCGCGTGAGGGCCGGATCCTCGACAACCCCGCCGTATCGGGCCACCACCTGCAACGCGATGGCCTGACCGATAGAGGATTCCTCCTCGTAACCGATCGGGAGCAACCCGGCGACGAGGGTCCCGGTCCCGCGGATCACTCCGGCGAGCCGCTCATTGCCGGATTGCCGCGCCGCATCTTCGGCCGCCCGCTGCACTTCGGCGCACCCGCCGAGCGCCGCGACGAACGCGAGGAGCCCAAGAACTGTAGAGATCTTACTTCGCATATTCGCCGAGCCCCCCTTCTTTCAGAAATTCTTCGACCTCCTGGTCCGGAATCTGATACGCGGTCATGCGATCGACCGTGTCGCGGTCTTTTGGAGAGATCCCCGCGCGATTGGCGTAGCCTTCGGAGACCTTATCCAACCCGCGCGCGCCGGCCGATGCAGTCACCGCCGACGCCTCGCTCCCGCGCATGCTGCGCCCGAGCTGCGCCAACCCGCTGTCGCCGCCGCCGGGCTTGGTCTTGCTGGTCTTGCCGGTATAGATCCAGCCCTGCGCGCCGCCCTCGGTCTTGACCTGCAACCAGTTTCCTTCCTTTTTCACCACCTCCAACTGATCGCCGTATCGCAGGTTGGCGACCACCGGATCCAGCGAAGTCTTGCCGGACCGAAGTTGCGCCGTCCTGGCTTGCACATAGACGGTTTCAGCAAAGGCGGCGGTGACACAGACCAGCGCCGCACCAACGATCAGCCCCTGCAAAGCCCACCATGTCCGTCGTCGTTTCACGGTCTCCTCCTCGATCTCAAGTCCGCGTTCCACCCATCGCCCATTGCCGCTCGCCTCGCGCCCTGCATCCCTGCCCTTTACTTTGATTTCAGTTCATAAACTCCGTCCCAATCCGGCGGCGGAGGAGCCGTCAGATACACGGCCGCCCGCTCGCGGTAGACTTTCGACGGTCCATCCGACGGGTCCAGCGCCAGCGCCGCCTCGAATCGCTGCTTGGCCGCGGCGAAGTCCCGCCGCTTGTAGGCCGCCAGTCCTTCGAGATACATGTCCACCACTTGTTTCCGTTCGACCGACAGTTCTCCTTTGCGCCCCAGCAATTCGTACACCGTCACCGGTTCTTTCTTACCCTTCACCCTGAGCAGATCCACTTCGCGTGCTTCGATATCGCGCTGCGCCAACTCGTACGTCCGCGGCCCCAGCAGAATCAGCGTCTCGTAAAACTTGTTCGCCCCTTCCAGCCGCGAAGCGAGATTCACGCTGTCGCCCATCACGGTGTATTCAAGCCGCTCCTGCGACCCCATGTTGCCGACGACGAGCGGCCCCGAGTTGATGCCGATCCGCGCCACGATCTCCGGATAGCCCTCCGCTTTCCACGCATCGCGCAGCTTCGCCAACTCCGCCTGACTGTCCAACGCCGCATGGCACGCCAGCGTCGCATGATTCGGATCGCCCAGCGGAGCGCCGAAGATCGCCATGATGCCGTCGCCCAAGTACTTGTTCACGTTGCCCCGATGCCGGCGGATGATGTCGGTCATGGCCGAGAGATACCGGTTGAGCAACTCAACCAGTTCTTCCGGCTCGAGTTGCTCGGAGATCGTGGTGAACCCCGCCACGTCCGAAAAGAAGACGGTCAGTTCCTTTTTTTCCCCGCCGAGCTTGATGCGCTCGGGGTCTCGCATGATCTCTTCGACTACTTCCCTGGACATGTACTTGTCGAAGGCGGCTCGCAGTTGGCGCCGCTGCCGCCCCTCGATCAGATACTCCACGGTCGCCGCGACGCCGAAGGAGACGGCCAGCGCCCCTTCCGGAAACACCAACTCGACCCAGAGGCCGTGCGACGTGAAGGCGTGGACGGCGAGGCCATAGTAGGCCGCCGCCAGCGCCGCACCGAACCCGATCTTCAGCACCTGCTGCCGGATCAGCATAAAGCTCCAGGCCGTCGCCAGACACACCGCCAGCGTCGCGACGGCAAACATCCAGTACGGCGCCGGCCGCATGAACTGAGACCGCAGGAGATTGTCCAGCGCGGCCATATGGATCAGCACCCCCGGCGTGAACGGCGACAACGGCGTGACGCGCAATTCGTACGTGCCGGCCGCGGTCGTCGCGACGAACACGACTTTGTCCTTGAAGACCGCCGGATCGAGCAGCGGCCGCTCTCCTTTCTGAAGCTGCATAAAGGACTGGAGCACGGCGCCGGCCGAATAGGAGGGATAGGTCTTCTGCTCCAGCGTCCCATGCCAATCGATTAACATGGCGCCCTGGGAGGTCAGCGGCACCGACACGGAGCCCATCCGAACCACACCCGGCTCCAACAACACCTGATCCGCGCCCAGGAGGTACCGGGCCGCAGCCATGGCGATCTGGGAGAGATGATAACCCTGGGCAGCAGCCATCAGTGGGATGCGGCGCGTCGTCCCGTCGAAATCTGGCGTCAGGTTGATGAAGCCGAGGCCCTGCGCGGCCTCGGCGAGCGGCTGAATCGGCAGCTTCACGCCGGGATAGGTCGCCAGCGGCGGAGTCGCCTCGTCCGCCCGCACCTGGACCGGCACGGCGGCCTTGGCCAACGACTCTGGTGCGATGTCTTGCGACTCCCCCTGGAACAGGACCGGCAGAAATACGTTGCCGGCCGCCTGCACCTCGTCAGCAAACACCTGGTCGAATTCTTCGGCGTTGCCGTCCGGTTCTAAAAACAGGATGTCGAAGACGATCGCCTTGGCTCCCGCCTCGCGCAAAAACCGCACCAGGTACCCGTGCCGGTCGCGCGGCCAGGGCCAACGGCCGAACGCCTCCAAACTGGCTTCATCCACGGCGACCAACACGATGTCACGACCGGCTTTGGAGGGATCGGCGTAGATCCGGAAGCGATGGTCGAGCGCTTTGAGCTCCGCGATCTCGAGCCAACCGGTCCGATGCAGCGCCAGCGCCAGCACAAAGACCGACAGTCCCACGGCGGTCGCGATCAACGCCTTCTTGGCCGACTTGGATAGTTCCATCGACCTCGGTTGGGGCGGATAGGGAAGCGTTCCCGCGCCGCCGTCCGCGGCTTCGTGAGGACCCTGTCGTGCTCTCGGAAGCGGGCATTCGCCCGAAGGGAGGTCCGCCGGGGAACGTGCGGCCCGACCGTCGTTAGCGCGCTAAGGCACGTCCTGGGCGCAGCGGAATCCGAGGGCCGGCCCCCAGTAGGTCATCTCGTCCCAACTCCGGTAGCTGGCGCGCAGCTCGAGCGGCCGCTCGTTCCAGTCCCCTCCCCGCAACACGCGGAAGGAACCGCGGAGCGGCCCTTGCGGGTCGCGGGCGGGCGACATCTGGTAGAAGTCCTCGGCATACCAGTCCTTCACCCATTCCCATACGCTGCCGACGAGATCATGGACTCCGTAAGGCGACACGGTGGCCGCCTGGCTGCCGATCTGTTCCGTGCTGTGTGCGCCGGCTTTGATCTCCCCGTTCTTGGGACGGCCCTTGATCACGTCCTCGCTGTTGCCCCAGGGATAACGCCGCCCGTCCGTCCCGCGCGCAGCCTTTTCCCATTCAGCCTCGGTGGGCAGGCGTTTCCCGCGCCACTCGCAATAGGCCCGCGCCTGCGTCCAGGTGACGCTGGTGACCGGATGCTGCGACCGTTCGGGATCGTCGAAGGCCTGCCGATCTTTGGGCGGCGTACAGCCTCCACCGTCGACACACTGACGATACTGCGTATTGGTGACCTCGTACTTGTCCAGCCAGTACGAGCTGAGATACACCCGGTGCATCGGCCGCATGTCCGGCAGGCCGTCCTCCGCGCCCATCAAAAACTCGCCGGCCGGAATGAGCACCATGCCCTCAGGCGGGATGACCCCTTGCTGGACCAGTTTGCGCAACTCTTCCTGTTGCGCCGCCTGCAATTGTTGATTGACTTTGGCGATCTGGGCCTCGTCGTCGTCCGCCGACGGCTGATCCGGAGCGGGCGCCGGGTGAACCCGCGGCGCCGGATCGAGAGCCTTGCCGGTCTTCGGCGCTCCGCCCGACGGCTGATTGATCGCCTGTCCCGTTGGAAGCGCCTCCGCGACCCGCACCGTCTCGATCCTGACTGTGGCCCTCATCAAGTCGTGAACCAGATCGGCTTCGTCGCCTTTCACCTTGCGCTCTTTGCCGCCCTTGCCGATCGATGTAAAGTCGAAGTCCGGAATGTTCGCCAACAGCGGCGTCGCGTAGCTGATCGGCACGGCAAAGGCCATCCCTTCCGGCACAATGCCGGAGGGATGGCTGAACTTGGTCGTCACGATGCCGATCACCTCGCCCCGGCGGTTGAACACCGGGCCGCCGCTGTTGCCGGGATTGACCGCCGCATCGACCTGAAACACCCGCTGCACGCCCTTCGTGCGGACGGCTGCCACGCGTCCGCGGGTGACGGACACTTCCCGCAGACCGAACGGAAATCCGACCGCGATGACTTCCTGGTCGAGCCGCACCGCCCCGGCATAACCTAAGGCGGCTTCGGACAGCCCCACGGTTTCGATCTTGAGCAAGGCCAGATCATGCTCCGGGTCGGCGCTGAGGAGGATGGCCGGCGCGCGGAATTCGCCCGGCGTCACGACCACGATCCGCCGCGCGTTCGAGACGACGTGATGCGCGGTCAGGATATACCCGTCCGTGTGCACGATGACGCCGCTGCCAGCCGGCTTCTCCGCGGGAAGAGCGGGACGCTCGGCCGCCCCGATCGGCCGGGCTCCGACCGCGATTGCCAGCGCCGCCGTCAGTGTCAGCAATGCCGTCCGTTTCATTTCCGGATGGGAATCATCACGCTGATCGCCCCTGCGTTCTGGCCGAGTTTCAAGCCTTCGCGCGGATACCCGGTGCGATCCAACTCACCCTTCGGCTCCCCGTGACAATCGAGGCAGTGTCTGGTCGTGTACAGCGGAAACATCAGCCGCAGCCAACCGCTTTGGGCCGTCGCCTCGCTGATCACTCTCTCGCGGGGGAACGCCGGATCGGCGAACGCTTCCAGCGCCGCCCGTTCCGCCGCGTCCGGCGCATTGCGGGGATTCCGCGGGGACAAGGCCGTCTGCTTCAGGCGCACGCCGGTCCGCTCGGTGAACCGTGCGGCCACCCGCGCGCCGAAGACCGCCGGAATGAACCCTTTGAACCCGACATCGGGTCGATTGATCTCCGGCTGCGCGTCCGCGACCACTTGCTTGCTGACTGCGACCAGCTCCCTGAGCAACCGCTTGGCGCCGTTGGGAATGCGAGCCTCGTCCAGATCCTGCAGATCCACGCCGGACCGGCTCCGGAACATGTCCACAAGCTGTCGCTCAAAGAGACCGGGCGTGAAACCTTTCTCTCCCCGCCCGGGATCGTCGAAGAGGGACTGGTTGTCGTTGATGACGGCACGCCCGGAGTCCAGCAGAATCGCCAGAAGGCGGGCGATATGCTCGAATTCCAGAACGGTTTGGAGCGGGACACCGGCGTCCGGGCTCCGCTCACGGGCCGCGGCCGCCTCGCATTCACCTCCTCCGCAGGCCATTAGGACCATCAGCGACGCAACCATTAAGCACAGGCGGCGCAACATCGTGTCGATCCCGGGAGCCTGTCCGGCATTGGCTCCTGGCGCGTACGCTCGTGAGGTGAAGCGGTGGACGGATGTCCCCCGCCTGATGATCAGGCGAGGGAACATCTCGGGGTGGATGGTACTTTTGCCCTCCCGTGAAGTCAAGCCGGGCGGGCCGGGGGACTTCAGCGACCTCGGTGGATGTCGACCGTCACGTTGTCGGCATCGAGTTCGATCGTGATGGGCATACCTTCCTGGAGAACGGAGAGCTTGCTGCCGGCCAGCGGGTCAACCTCATAACTGGCAGGTCCGTCGGGAGTCGAGAGCTGGATTTCGCTCCAATAGGGGTCGGAGTACCGAACGGTGCCGGCAATGAAGCGATGATCCGGGAAAAACCGATCCGTGCGCGAGACGTCGATCAGCACGTTCCCCGAATCCACCAGCAGATTGACCTGCTCCCCGACCTTCGCTTCATGAAGCCCCACCCGATCCGCTTTCGCCGGGCTGATCGTCCGAGGTTGCAGTCCTTTCTCCGTTTTCACAAAGAGAATACCCGACCGGATCTTGGCGATCACCCCGCTGAACCCGTAATGGGCCGCTTGAACGAACGGTGTCATGGGCTCGGCATCCGCTGGCACGGCCCCCATCGCCAGGAATGCCCCCATCAGGAAGAAAGAGAGGACATCACGCATAACCTCACCTCTTGCCTTTCCCGAAGGAAAGCAGGTCCGGCCAACCAGGCCCGCATCCTGCGCATCGGTTCGTACGGAACGGCGCGATAGACCTCAGAACCCGCCGCCCGGTGGAGGCGGAACGGAAATCCCGTATTCCTGAACCGGCGTGACCATCAGGGCGAAGTTGAGTAATTCATCGGCCGCGATATCGTTGATCCCGTGCTCGCGGTTCCGCAACATCTTGAACCACTTGCCCATCTCGGTCCTCACGGTGCGTTGATCGCCGCGCGCCAAAGCATCCTTCACCAGCGTCAGCTTTTCCTGGTAGGGCCCCCAATTCGAGCTGGGGTAATTGGCCTTGTAGAAGGTCACCGAATTCGAAATCTCGTCGATCCAATTGGTCTGGGCCGATGCGACCGCCCCGCCCAGCAGCCAGACCGCGCAGGCACAGCCTGCCAGCCAAAACAGCAATCTTCTCTTCATCTCCTCCTCCTTTTCCCCGATGCCTTGGCCGGGCGGCCAGGGCATGCGACGGACTAGAAAGACACATCGGCGCCCGACTCCCTGCGGTTGCCCAAATCGGACTTGTCGGGAACCTTCAGGTTCTTTAGGTTCTGGAAGAACCCTGCCTCGCGCTCCGGCGCACTCAGAGGTTTCTCCATCTCTTTCCCGATTTCGCCGGGTACCGTCTCAGGTTGAGAAGTCATAATCTGGCCGGGCCTCTCCTTCTGGATCTCCATCGCCTGTCCTGCGTCCCTGTCAGTAGGCCGATCCTGGGCAAGCGCGGTCATCCCCGGTCCGAGCGAAATCGCTACAGATGCCGCGACGATCGCGGCGATGATCCAAAGCATCCTCATCGCACTCACCTCCCTTGTTTGATGGTTTCACGACGCATGAGCTGTGCCCCGGCCCCGCTGATCGGGGTATTACTCTAAACACGGATCAACCGCGCGACCATCGCCGGAACGGTGGATTTTCTATCGCCTGATCGGGTGACGGCCGCGCGACCATCGCTGTCAGCTCTCTGTCGTCAGCCCTCGGTTTCCGCACGGGAGCTTCAAGCCGCGCCACTCCTGCGATTTGCGCGACCCGCATGCCGCCGAAGGCGCGAGGCTTCGGGCCGGAGCAACAGCCCGCACCCTTTCCTTTCGCCCCGAGCTCCCGGCCCCTCGCCCAGCCATACCGTGCGCTCATTAGGCAGCCCCGGGATCGAACACATCGTCGATCCAGTAATCGCAGCCTCCCTCTTTACACTGCGGCCCGCCCTCGTAAGGTGTGTTCAGGGTATGATCGGGGACGCTCATCGGCCGCTCCGTTCCTACCCCCAGGTCGAGCCCTGCGTTGGAGGGAATACTGTCCAGCGGCCTCACACTGACCGTGAAGTTGTAGATCTCATCTGCAGCGACATCAGGAATCCCATAGGCCCGCTCTTGCAGCATCTTCAAGAAGCGATCTGTTTCGCTTTTGACCAGCGCGTGATCGCCGCGGAGCAGACTTTCGTGGATTCTCGCCAACTGTTCTTGATAGGGAGCGAAATCCGAAGCGGGGTTGTTCGTTTTCTCAAAGGCCACCATGTTCGAGATATCATCCACCCAGGTCCCTGCGGCCAATGCCGGGCCCACGAAAAGCAAGCACCAGGCGCCTGCCATGGCCAGCAGCAGGGCCGTCCGTCGTCGAATCGCCTGTGTGTTCATCTCGGCCTCCTTGTGATTGTCCTTTCCCATCCCTGCCAATCCTTCCCACCCTCTCCCTAAATCGATCACCGCGGGCGCCTCGGCCTCCCCGGCGGTCGACACGCGCAACGTCCGTCACCGGCGGCGCGCGGGAACTCGCACAAGACACCTTCGGCACGATGTCTCCTTTTCCTCCGGTGACGAACCCATCCGAGCGCACCAGTTATCATAGGCGGCGGAGGAGCGACGGACTATTCCCGCGAGGGTGGATTTTTTCTCCATCGTTCGGGTGAGAAAACGGGAAGAGGACGAGGGGAGGTCTCGGTTATTTGGCGTTCAGGTACACGAGAACCGCTTCGACGCGACCAGTCACGCCGAGTTTGCGGTAGATGTGGTGCAGATGGGTCTTGACCGTGTCGGCAGAGACGCACAACTGGTCGGCGATTTCCTTGTTCCCGCGCCCCACAGCGGCAAACGCCAGGATCTCACGTTCCCGCTCGGTGAGCGCCGCCAGTCCGCCGGGCTCCTCCGTACGGATCCGGTTCATGGCGGCGAAGGCCGTCCGCGCGAACCCGTCGGGCATGAAGGGCGAGAGCACCGCTTCGCCCCGCGCGCTGGCCCGGATGATCCGGAGGAACTCCTGGTGATCGGCGTCCTTGAGAATATAGCCGCAGGCTCCGGCCCGGACCGCCGCGACGATCCGCGCATCATCGTCGTGCACGGAAAGCATCAACACTTTGGTCTCCGGCAGGCAGCCGCGGATCAACCGCGTGGCGGTGACGCCGTCGAGCTTCGGCATGTCCACGTCCATCAGCACCATATCGGGCTTGAGCTGCGTGACGAGGTCGAACGCCTCCCGGCCGTCCGTGGCCTCACCGAGCACGGAGAGGTCGGGTTCCCGTTCCAGCAGCAGGCGCAGGCTCTGTCGAAACAGCCGCTGATCCTCGGCGATCACAAGGGTGATAGGCATGACGCCTCTTGATTGGCTGGCAGGAGGATCGAGAACACCGCCCCGCCTTCGGGACGATTCGCCGCCCAGATCCGGCCGTGATGGGCCTCCGCCACCAGCCAGCAGAAGTGCAGCCCCAGACCCCGCCCGATCCGCAGATCGCGGCCGTCCTTCTTGCGGAAAAACATCTCGAACAGGTGCGGCAAGTCTTCGGGTTCGATCCCCGGCCCCTCATCCTCGACACGGATCAGCACCGCCGACTCGACCCGGCCGGGTCCTTCCGCGTGCAGGTCGGCTTCGGGTTGCGCTTCGAGCGTGATCGTGATCCGGCTTTCCGGCGGCGAGTACTTGAGCGCATTGTGGATCAAATTCATGGCGACCCGCTGAAGCCGGCGACGGTCGGCCGTCATCCAGACTTCCTCATGCGGCACCCGCAGACGGATGATCACATCTCTCGCTTCCGCTTCGCTCCGGAACAGTTGCACCACCTCCCCCAACGCCGCATTGACCGAGAACCGGGAGGTAATGAGCGGGAGTCCGGAATAGCTTTCCTGATAGACATCCAGCATGTCGTTGATCATGCCCAGCAACAGGTCCGTGGTGAACCGCAGGTCCTGAAACCAGCGCCGCTGGGGTTCGGCCTGCAGTTCTTCCCGCTGGGCGAGCAGCTCCAGCGTTTTCTTGATCCCCGCCAGAGGGTTCCGGATGTCGTGCGCGAACATCGAGGCGAACTGACTGAGCGAGGCGAGCCGCTCGGAACGCAACAGTTGCCGCTCCAACTGCTTCTTCTCGGTCACATCGCTCAATTGCAGCATGACGGAGGCGCCGGCCCCGACCGGCTCGACAAGAACGAGATCCGTTTCCATCACCAGGACGGCGCCGTCCGGCGTCCGCACCCGCAGGTCCGCCGCCGTGTTCTCTTCGCCGGTCTCCAAAACTTTCTGAAGGGCCTCCAGGAAAACCGCACGGTCCGCTTCGACGAACAGATGCTCCGCCTGTATGCCGACCAACTCGTCGGCCCGCCGGCCCAGCTTCATCTCGGCCCGGCGATTCGCGCCTCGCACGATCCGCGCGGCATCGACGAGCAGCTTGGCATCGACCGAATGGTCCCAGAGCATGCGGTAGTGCGCTTCGGACGTCGCCATCTCGCGATTCGCTTTCTCCAATTCCCGCACATAGCGTTGGCTCTCCTGAGATGCGCGCTCCAACCGTTCGGTCAAATCGGCGAAGCTGTCCGCCAAGGTGTCGATCTCCACGATCCCCGAGGGCGGGGTAGCAAGCGGCTTGGGGAGAGTCCCTTGCCCGATCGACCGCACGTGATCCACCAGCGCATTGATCGGCTTGACGATGCGACGCGCCAAACGCCAGCGGAACAGGGCGACGAGGCCGACCGCGCCGATCCAGAACGCGGCAAGCTTCCACGTCAGCGCGACCAACGGAGCGTAGGTCTCCCGAGGATCCTGCCTTACCAGGATGTACCAGACCCCGTCCGGCGCGATCTCGGACGGCAACGAGACGGGCGCGATCCCCACGATACTGCCGAGACTCCCGTGCGTATCGCTTTCCACCTCAAGCCATGTGGCACCCCGCCTTACGCGGCCGGATCGGTCGCGCAGCGCCTGTATACCCGCCGCCTTTCGATGCCACGCGGGCGGGAGCACGGGACAGGCCAAGACTTCCCCCTGCTCTCCGACCAGCATCACATGGCCCGTTTCCCCGATTCGGCTGCGCAGGACCGACGCGAAGAGTTCGTCCTTGCCGATGACGACCTTCAGCGCGCCGAGCGCCGTGCCGTCTTCGTCGATGATCGGCGCCGCAACCTCCCAGAAGCCACGCCCCGATTCGTCGACCCTGAGATCCCCAGCCCAGGGACGCCGCTGCTCGAACACGACAGGCCACCACGGCTGGCGTTGATAGTAGGTCCTCGTCGCGTCGCTCGTCACTCCTCCGACCGAGCGCCCCTGACGATCGATCACCGCCAGAGAGCGGAAGTATTGGCGCTGTTCCTCGCGCCATTTGTGAAACGCGGGTGTATCAAGGACCAGCCTGGACCCTTGCCTTGCGGCGCCCCGCACATCCGGCAAGGCGCTCAAGCGTTCGACCCATTCGATCTCTTTGGCCAGAATCAATCCGACCTTGTCGGCGCTTTGGCGAGCGAGTTCCTGGAACGTCAGACCGATCGAAGCCTGGAGGGAAAGCTTCGCCTGCCAGTAGGCATACGCGAGACCGATCGTGCCCGAGAGCAGGCCGATCGTGAGGACCGAGAGCGTGATCAGGCTTTGGAGACTGATCCGCTTTGTCATGGAAGGGCGATGGCCGTTGCCGCCTCAACTGCGACGATCGGGCCAGTCGAGCAGAGAAAAGATTCTTAAGCCGCTTGCCTGGTCTGGCCGTCTGAATCTTTGGCGAACGATTGGCCAGCGGAGGAGGCCGCCCGTCGATGCTCCGCGTCGCTCTCGCCCGCCAGGGTGGCGGCCAACAGCCAGACCAGCGCGCACATCGTCGCGAGGCCGATAATCTCGACCATGGTCACACCTGTTTCGGCGCCGTACGCCTGGTCGAACGTCCCGCGCTCAGGCCGCGTGTTTGCCGCTCGTCCGAGTCGTCTCAGCCTCTTTCGCCGGAACGTCGCCGACTCCGGCCAGACTGTCGAGCGGTTTCCTCGCCCGGGAGTACAGAATCTCCATGCAGACGAAGAACACGACCAGGAGCGCGACCAGGCCCGCCACGATTCCCCAATATCCCCAGGACATAAGCAATTCACCCGCGTATGAGGCCAACATCTCCATCCGCCCCCGTCGCTGCGGAGCGCTGCCTGGGGCAGCGCTCCGAACGGATCTGCTCTAAGCCGTCTTTCGATACGCCTGAGTCGGCTCCGGCCGGATTTCGCCGACCACCACTCCACGCTCCCGCTCGGCGGACGGCAGCAGGAGCCCCGCCAGGAACAGCCCGATCAACCCGATCGAGGCTGCGAACAAGTATCCGACCGGAATCTCCGGCCAGGACCGCGGTTCAGTCACCGGGACGCCCGTCCGTCGCGCCAGCGGCTCGGCCGCATCAAGCTGCGCAAAGAGGTCCGCTCGCAGTTCGGTCCGAATGGCCGCAATCGCCGCGCTGGCGATCTGCCCCTGGTTCACGGCGCGCGCTTCATCGTAGCCGGTTTGAACTTTCGCGACCTGAACAACGGCCGCTCCGATTTGCTCCTGCGTCCGCTCGACCGCGCCCGCACGGTGCCGGCTGGCGGTCATGATCAGTTGCCCCAGATAGGGCTGCCAGCCGCTTTGGAACTCTTCATCCATCCGCGCGCCCATGGCCTGCGTCCGACGAATCATCCGCTTGTTGAACTCGCTCTCGTGTTGGGCCGGCGAGAGCACGCCGCTCCGGACCCCTCGTTGGGTGAAGTTCACGATCGCGCGGCCCATGACCGCTTGAATGCGACCGGCCTCATCGGCCGCGACCGCGGCCGCATGCGAACGGATGGCGTTGATATGCCTGAAGCGATCGGTCGATAACCAATGCTGAGTCATCGTCGCCCGATTTAAATCCGAGACGGCGGTCGACAAGTTTTCGGCCGCGGCGCGATCAAGCAGATAACCCTCCACGATAGCCTGGCCGAGCGCCGGCTGGACCCACTCCATGCCAGCCATGATGCCGGTCGAGTGATTCAGTGAGACCGTCTCCGGGCCGGCGGCCTCCAAGGTCCCGTTTGCCGATATGAAGACGGCATATCCCCCAAGCAGCGTCGCGCAGAGTCCGATCACAACCATTAAATCGACTGGTTCCAGCGTCCGCCTCATGGTCACCTCCCTGATATACGCCCGACTTTCGCTCTGCGACAAGTACGGATACCCGATCGCTTGCCGTCCGCCGACGACACCGCCATGAATGAGGCAAGCTCGGTGCCTATTTGCAAACCTACGGAACCCGTTGATCTGTTGAGAGCCTGATTCATTCCAACCATTATGGTTTGGTTGATTCCAACCAGTCGCGCGCTAAATCCACCACATCCGCCGGCGTGACTCCGATCGAGGCGTCGCGTCGTCTCCATGTTCCGGATACACGTAGGAAGTACTCGATCCTCCCGGTCAAGCACAGACACAGACGTGTGGGCTAGGGCCAAACGGCCCTAGGCAGATTCCGTTTTCAGCAGTATCGTATCTCTATGTTTTTTTTACGAACTCTTCTGTGTTCCCGCCGTGCTCTGATCAACACGATTCCAAGGTCGGCGGACGCTCGGCATGTTCACGCTCAGCCCTTTGCCCGGTCGGGCGAATCTCTCAAGCCGAACGCCGACACGGATACACTTCTTCATCGCATCGCGCTCGGCGCGAGCACGTCCCGAACCGCGGCAGGAACATTGATCTTGGGGATTTTCCTATTGGATCTCGTCACTCCGCCGGGCGCTGCGGTCTGGATGCTCTATGTCCTCGCTTTGTGGCTTGCTTTTCGGTCTTCTCATCGGCGGTTCCCTCTCACAATCGCCGTCGTCTGCACCGGTCTGATCGCTGCGAGCTATGTCCTGTCCGCGCCCGAAGAGCCTGTCCGGTTTGCGCTCATCAACCGCGCGTTGGGCGTGCTGACCCTATGGACACTGGCACTGTTGGCCCGTCGGCAATCCGACATGGTACCTCTGATCCGGGAGTACGATACCTTCTTTACGTCGTTCATGGATCACCTCCCGGCCTTTGCGTGGGTGAAGGCCCCCGACGGACGCTACGTCTATGCGAACAAATATTTTTGCGAAGTCTTCGGGTTCAAGTCCGACAAAGTGCTCGGACGCACCGACGCGGAGCTGTTCCCGCCGGATACCGCAAAACAATTCGTGGAAAACGACCGGTACGTCCTGACCACTGACCAAGAACTCCGGACCATCGAAACGTTTCGGATCGACGGCCGACAACGTTACGGCTTGGTCCGCAAGTTTCCGATTCGGGACGAGGGCGCGATACGACTGGTCGGCGGCGTCGCCATCGATCTGACCGAGGCGAAGCAGGCGGAAGAGGCGCTGCGGGAGAGCCGGGAACGATTCAGCAGCGCGTTTCGCGACGCGGCCATCGGCATGGCTCTGGTCGGCACGGACGGGCAGTGGCTCCAGGTGAATCGGGCCCTTTGCCACATCGTCGGGTATTCGGAAGAGGAGCTGTTGGCGACCACGTTCCAGGCCATCACCCACCCGGACGACCTCGACGCCGACCTGGGATACGTGAACCAGATGTTGCGCGGCGAGATCCCCACCTACCAAATGGAAAAGCGGTATTTTCACAAGCGCGGCCATATCGTCTGGATTCTCCTCAGCGTGTCTCTCGTTCGCGACCAGGAGGGAAAGCCGCTCTACTTCATCTCCCAGATTCAGGACATCACCCAGCGCAAGCTGGCATTGGAGCAACTCCAGGCCGCGCATGACCGGCTGCGCGATATGACCTGCAAGCTTGTGGCCGCCGAGGAAGAAGAACGGCGACGGCTGTCGCGCGAACTGCATGATGAGTTCGGACAGACCCTGACCTGTCTGAAATTCGACTTGGTGGCGGTGATCAAGAGCCTCTCCCGGGGCGGAGCCGCCGTTCGACCCGCTGAGGTGGCGGACAAAGTCCGCGCGATGGCGAACCTGGTCGACGACATTATTGAATCGACCCGTCGGATCGCCACCGGCCTCCGGCCGAGCATTCTGGATGAACTGGGTCTGGCAGCCGCCATCGGGTGGCAAACGCACCGCTTCCAGACCCGCACCGGCATCGTTTGCGAGACAATCATCGATCCGCGGCTCGCGCAATCTCCCGTCGAGGCGACCCTCTCCACCACGATCTTTCGCATCCTTCAAGAGTTGCTGACCAACGTGCAACGGCACGCCCAGGCGACCCGCGTCCGCATCGCTCTATTCGAGAAAGAGAACGCGCTGGTCTTGTCCGTGCAGGACAACGGCAAGGGCATCGAACCGGCCCGGACCAGCGGATCGGCGACGCTCGGTATCCGAGGCATTCAAGAGCGGGTGACGCTGTTCGGCGGCGAGTTTTCACTGCACGGGGAACCCGGACAGGGCACGTCGGCGGAGGTGAAGCTTCCCCGCCGGGAAGCAACGAGGCCGGAGGGATCTGCATGATGAGCGTGAAGCACATCCTTGTCGCGGACGACCACGCGATTCTCCGGCAAGGACTGAAACAAGTGCTGGTCGAGGAGTTCCGCGACGCCTCCATCGGGGAGACGGGCTCCGGACGGGAAGCCTTGGAAAAACTCCGATCCCAACGATGGGATCTCATGATCTTGGACATCAACCTGCCCGACAAGAGCGGGCTGGACGTCATCAAAGAGGCGAAGGCCGTGCAGCCTCTCTTACCGGTTATCGTGCTGAGTATCTATCCTGAAGACCAGTACGCCATGCGCGCGCTCAAAGCGGGAGCGGCGGCGTATCTGAACAAGGAAACGGCCCCGGATGAACTGGTCAACGCCGTCAAGACCGTGGCCCAGGGCAGGAAATACGTCAGCGCCAGGCTGGCCCGCGAATTGGCCAAGAACGCTGGCGACGAACCCGCCGCGCCGCCGCACGCAACGTTGTCCGATCGTGAATTTCAGGTCCTGAGCTTGATCGCCAAGGGCAAAACCCTCAAGGAAGTCGCCGAAACCCTGGGACTCAGCAGCAAAACCGTCAGCACGTATCGCGCTCGCTTGCTGGCCAAGCTCAGCCTGCCGACAACGGCCTCGTTGATTCGGTACGCCGTTGAGCAGAAGCTGGTTGAATAGCGTCCCCCCGACACTTTTTCCAAAAGCATGATGCGTAAGATTAACCCTACACAAAATAAGACTTTTCCGTAGACGCTGGAAATTCCTCAGCTATACTTCAGCTTAGGTTGACTCTGCATGACCGGACTCGCGATTCAAGGAGCCGCAACATGGCCAGGATTCTCGTGGTGGACGACGAACAAAGCATCCGGGATCTGCTCGATACCATCTTGCGCCGGCGCGGGCATGAGGTGCTGTTGGCCGACCACGGCCAGAAAGCCCTCGAACTGTTCCAGCGAGAACGGCCGCATGTCGTGATTCTGGATCTTCACATGCCGGGCATGAACGGGATCGCCGCGCTCAAGCAGTTCCGGACGATCGACGCGCAGACACCGGTGATCATTCTGACCGGTGTCGGGACCGAAGCCATGGAACAACAGGCCCGGACGCTGGGGGTGACGGACTTTCTGCAAAAGGGCTTCTCGCTCCATGCCCTCGGAAGCGCACTCGACCGGGCGCTGAAACAAGCGACTCCTGCGACTTCATCGTCTCCTTCCGTGGCGCCTTCGACGGCAAAGCGCTAGCGCATCAGGCCACCCCGGCAAGCAACATGGCGCACGTGTTGATCATCGATGACGAGCTTCCTGTGCGGACGGTGCTCCGCGCCCTATTGGAGCGCGAAGGGCACACCGTTCTGGACGCGCCTGACGGCCGGGCCGGCCTCGCTCTACTCCGGACGTCCTCGGTGGACCTTGTGCTGACCGATATTTTCATGCCGGAAAAAGACGGGATCGAGGTCATCATGGAAATCAAACGCCGTTGGCCTCATTCGAAAATCATCGCGATCACGGGCGGGGGGCAAACCGGACAGACGGAATTGATCCCGGCTGCGCTTATGTTGGGCGCCACGCGAATGTTGCAGAAGCCGATCGCCAAGCAAGCACTCATCGACGCGGTCACCGAAACGCTCGCAGACCGGACCGTCGGCGAGGTTTAGCTCTCGAACCCGGCCCGCTGCATTCCGGCGACGTCCGGCACGGGCGCCGCACAACAATCCGAGTGGAAACACAGATCAGCCTCCTATGATCAATCGACGCCAACACACACGCTACAAGGTCGCCTTTCCGAGCACGTTTCATGGAGAGCGGGTCGACGGAGAAGGGGCCGTCGTCGACCTCTCGACCGGCGGTTGCCGGATCAGGAGCGAGGCCTCCGTCTTCACCGGCGACTACATCGGGATCGCCATCCAGCTCTCCGGCGAGACCGCCGTCTTGACCGTGGACTTGGCCGCCGTGCGCTGGTCGATCGGCAAAGAGTTCGGCGTCGAATTCATCCGCATAAAAGCGGACCACCAGGAGCGCCTGCGCGCTGTTGTCGCGCAGCTGGAGCAGGCCTGCGCGCACCGGCAAGAAATCGCCTCCGGGAGCTCCGATGCGGTCGTCGCCGAGGAATGTCCGAAGCAGCAATAGCGAGGCCGTCCGCGCCGGCGACCCGGTCATGCCGACGAGGCAAGGACGAGAGCCCGACCTCTCCTTTCCTCTGGAAGACTTACCGATGGATCATCGGTCGCCCGACAACACCGCCGCACAGGTCGAGACCTCGCTCGCTTCCTCGACAGGGCACAACCGCTACCAACTGATCCTTCTCCATACTCTCGTCACCATCGTCCTCTGCTACCAGCTTCTGTTCAGCAAAGATCCGCTGCTTCCCTTCACCGTGCTGGACCTTGTCGCCCTCGCGCTCATCGGCACCATCATCGGATTAAGCGTCCTGCCGCGGAGCCTGTGGGCCACACGATGGCTCGTCTGGGCGCTGGTCTTGTTCGACACCGGCATCACGACCGCGGCCATCTACCTATCCGGACACGCGAGCGCCAACTTCTACGTGGCGTATTTCCTGATCATGCTCATCGCCGCGTTCGCCCCGACCTTGCCGCAAATGCTCGGCCTCTCGGTGATCCTTTGCCTCTCGTACGGCGTTATGCTGTACCTGGACACCGGCGAACTCGGCGCCCTGGGCGAGAGCCACTGGCTCCAGATTCCCATTCTCCTGATTCTGGCCATCTTCTACGGGAGCACCAACGAGAGTGCGCGAAAGCTCAGCCGAGACAAGACCCTGCTGGTCGAGCAGATCAGCGAGCGCAAACGCGCCGAAAAGGCGCTCCGCGAGAGCGAGGAGCGCTATCGCCGCCTCGTGGAAGTCTCGCCGTACGCCATCTTCATCACCAGGCGCCATCGCATCGTTTTCATGAATCAAGCGTGCTATCGGCTCTTGAAGGCCACCAGTCCGGATCAGATTATCGGGCGCTCGCCGTTCGACTTCTTCGATCCGGAAGACGATTCCGCCGTCATCGACGCGTTCCGCCGGGCGCTCGGGGAAGGACGACATCTCCCCTTGATCGAGCGACGGATTCTGTGTCTCGATGGAACGGTCATCACCGCCGAACTCGCCGTCTCTCCCCTGACCGATCACGCTTCCGCGGCGATGCAGGTGATCCTCCACGACATTACAGAACGCAAGCACCTCGAAGAGCGGGTTCGCCAGGCCAACAAGATGGAAGCCGTGGGACAGCTCGCAGGCGGCGTCGCCCACGATTTCAACAACATGCTCACCATCATCGCCGGGCACGGCGATTTGTTGGCCGAGGACTCGACGCTGACGGATGATCAGCGACGCAGCATCGAACAAATCAGGCAGGCCTGCATACGAGCCTCTTCGCTCACGGCTCAACTGTTGGCCTTCAGCCGGCGGCAAGTGATGCAACCGAAGGTGTTGAACCTCAACGACGTCGTCGCCAACATGGAGCCGATGCTGCGACCGTTGGTCGGCGAACACATCACCCTGTTCACCGTCCTGTCGCCGGGCTTGGGCCATGTCAGGGCCGATCCGAACCAGCTCGAGCAGGTGCTGATCAATCTGACCATGAACGCCCGCGACGCGATGCCCGACGGCGGGACCCTGACCGTCGAAACCGGCGGCTGTGACCTGGATGAGGACGGGATCAGTCGGCAACGCCTCGACGCCCGACCGGGCCGATATGTGTCGCTTCGCGTGGCCGACACGGGAGTCGGCATGGACGAGGACACCCTCGCCCGAATCTTCGAACCCTTTTTCACCACGAAACCGAAAGGCAAGGGGACCGGATTGGGGTTATCCACCGTGTATGGCATCATCAAGCAGAGCGGCGGCAGCATCGGGGTGCGCAGCAGACCCGGCCAGGGCGCCTCTTTCACCATCTATCTGCCCCGGGTTGAAGAGCCCGCCTGCGCGGAGATCACGGACACCGAGTCACCCGGCGCCTTCGAGGGAACGGAGACCGTGCTCGTCGCCGAAGACGAACCGGGAGTCAGAAGTCTGGTGCACGCCTCCTTGCGATTGAAAGGATATACGGTGCTGGAAGCCGGCAACGGGACGGAGGCCTTGGCTCTGGCTGAACGACACTCGGGACCGATCCATCTTCTGCTCACCGACGTGATCATGCCGCAGATGAACGGGCGGGAACTCAGCGAACGGCTCAAGGCCCGAAGGCCCGGCCTCAAAGTGTTGTTCATGTCCGGCTATACGGACGACGCGGTTCTCCGGCACGGGGTCGTCACCGAGGACCTGCAATTCATCCAGAAACCCTTCACCCCTTCGGCCCTGGCGGGCAAGATGCGAACCGTGCTCGATGCTCGCGATGCGAAAGCGGCCTCCGCGATTCGGTAGTTCGCATGATCCTCACGAGGGGCCATGACTGTCGCGGCGTCGTTTCGACCCGCTCGAGTCGGCGGAGCGATGCACATCACGAGCCCGAGCCGTTTCGCACTATCTCAACTCCACAATCGTGACGCCGTCGCCGCCCTCGGCTCGTTCTCCCGACCGGAAGCTCGCGACGTACGGAGACTCTTTCAGGTATTCGCGTAGCGCAGCTTTCAGCCGTCCTGTTCCGTGGCCGTGAATGACCTTCAGCAAGGATTCCCCGCGCAACGCCGCCCGGTCCAAACCGGCGATCAGCAGATCGAGCGCTTCGTCGGCCGCTTTGCCGCGGACATCCAGCGCGGCCGGCATATCACGAGCGGGATAAGCGGTCGCCCCCAACGGGTTGGTTGTCCGGGCCCGTTTGCCGCGAGCCAGCTCCTCCGTCGACGATGGGTTGAGACCGGCCAGACCGGAGACCGGCACCGAGACTTCACCGTCGCCCACCTTGACGCGGACCCGCTTCTTGCCCAGTGGGGATTCGAGCAACACCCCGGTGGTCCCGATGCTGAGGAGTGCCACCCGATCTCCGGCGTGAAGCTGTTCCACCGGCACCGGGTCCGACTGAGCCGCCGGCCGGGCCCTTTCGCGTTCTTCCAATTCGGCCAGCCGCCGCTTGGCCTCCTTCGCTCTTTGCGCCGTGCGTTCGCGCCTGAGGTCATCCAGAATCGCCTGGACCTCCGCACGCGCCCGCAACAGTTCGTCGGTTAGCTTGCGCTTGATGCCTTTCCGCTCGTCCCGCTCCGTCTCACGCAGCCGAGCGAGAATCTCGGCCGCCTCCTGCGAAGCCCGCTCGGCCTCGGCGCGGGCCTGAGAGGCCCGATCCGCTTCCACTGCCAGCCTCCGCTGGTGCTCTTGCAGATGGGTCAGCAGATCTTCCAGAGCCCGTTCGTCGCCTTTTAAGAACCGGCGGGCGTCCTCAAGGATCGATTCCTCCATCCCCAACCGGCCCGCGATGTCGAACGCGGAAGACCCGCCCGGCATTCCCATCAGCAAGCGATAAGTCGGCGACAAGGTGCCGACATCGAATTCCACGCTGGCGTTGGCGAAGTCCGGTCTACTCTGCGCCAGCGCCTTGAGCGCATTGTAATGAGTCGTCGCCACGACCTTCATGCCGAGTTGAGCCAGCCGCACAAGGAGCGCTTCCGCTAAAGCCGCCCCTTCCGCCGGATCGGTGGACGTGACCGGTTCATCCAAGAGCACCAGCGCCCGCGGCGTCTGGCTGGCACCATCCATCGCGGTCACGGTCGTCGCATGGTTCAACAACCGGATCATCTGCGTCATGTGGGCGGAGAAGCTCGAAAGATCCTTGGCCAGATCCTGCGCGTCGCCGATGTCGGCGTAGATTTCCGGAAAAAACGCCATCTCCGAATCCGGCGCGCAGGGCAGCAGAAGCCCGGCGCGGACCATCAAGGCGAACAGCCCGAGCATCTTGAGCGTCACGGTCTTGCCGCCGGTATTGGGTCCCGAGATCACGAGCACCCGAACCTGGCCGTCCAACAGGATGTCATTGGCGACCACCCGGTCTTTCGCCAGCGCTAGCAGCGGATGTCTCGCTTGCTTGAGCCGGATCCGGCCGCACTCGTTCAACGCGACCGGTTGAGCCCTGAGCTGGCGGCTCAGCGCGGCCTTGGCTGTGACGCAATCCAGTTCCGCCAAGACCTCCATCGCGCCGAGCATCGCGTCGGCGTGCTCCGCCACCATCGCGGACAACTCCCGGAGGATCCGCCGCACTTCCCGGTCGACTTCCAGATCGGCCACTTTGATCGCGTTGTTCAGTTCGACGAGTTCGCGCGGCTCGAGGAACACCGTCGCGCCGCTGGCCGAGACATCGTGAACGATGCCGGGAATTTTTCCCCGCATCTCGGCCTTCACCGGGACGACGTATCGGCCTTCGCGTTGGGCGAAGTAGGTTTCCTGCAGGACCTCGGCGTATCGTTTGGAGTGAAGAATCTGCTCCAGGCGCTGGCGCATGCGCTGCTTCAGGTCATGAGCGTGGTGGGTCAAGCGACGGAGCTCGGGGGAAGCCGATTCGCGGATCGAGCCGTCCGGCTCGATGGCCCAGTCGATCTCGCGCTTGATATGGCCGACTTGCGGAAAGCTCTCCAACGGCTTGGCCAGTTCGTGCAGCGCCGGGGCCCGGTTTCGGTGACGGCCGATAAAGCGAACGACCTCGTCCACGAGCCCGAGCACGATCGAGCAGTCCCGCAACTCATGCGCCTCCATAGGCGCGCCCTTACTCGCGCGGGCGAGCGGCTCCCGGACGTCGGGAAACGCTGCGGCCGGAAAGGAATCGTCGGTTTCTTGGAGCGAGAGCAATTCGGCGGTCTCTTGCAACCTGGTCCGCGCAGCCCGCAGCTCTGACGCCAGCGGAAGGGCCCGGCAGCGGTGGACGCCCATGCTGGAACGGGCGTGCCGAGCCAATGCTTCAAGCAGCCTGTCCCATTCCAATACGTTCTTGGCCTGTTCAAACAACGATGGTTCGTTCATGGGCGCCCCGCGCACCCGCTGCAGTCACCCTTCGCAAGGGGACCTCGGCTATGCGGACTCTACCGAAGAACCTGGCCCAGAACAAGGCGCCCCCGGACCGGCCGAAACGACGGGGGTCTAGGAAAAATCACCGATCCTTCGCTTGATTCCCCGGCTTGACAAGAAATCGACGGCTGAGTACTATCGGGCTTGTCTGCCGGTTGATCGCCAACCGGCATCTTTTTTTCTAAGGGGCTCACGACTATGGCTATTCGCGTCGGCATCAACGGATTCGGACGGATCGGACGGAACGTGCTGCGCGCCTCCCTGGACGATCCCGACCTGCAGTTTGTCGCGGTCAACGACCTGACGGACGCCAAGACCCTTGCCTACCTGCTGAAGTATGACTCCGTGCACGGCACGCTCAACGCCAAGGTCGAGGCCAAAGGCGACCAGATTTTCGTCGACGGCAAGGGGATCACGGTCTTGGCCGTCAAGGATCCCAAGGAACTCCCCTGGAAAGACCTGGGCGTCGAGTTCGTGATCGAATCGACCGGACGGTTCACGGACCGGGAAGGGGCCGGACGCCATTTATCGGCGGGAGCCACGGCCGTCATCATCTCCGCGCCTGCCAAAGACCCCGACGTGACCATCGTGCTCGGCGTGAATGAACACGCGTACGATCCCAGGGCGCATCACATCATCTCCAATGCGTCCTGCACGACGAACTGCCTGGCGCCCGTGGCCAAGGTCCTGCTCGAGACGTTCGGCATCAAGCACGGCGTGATGACGACCATCCACTCCTACACGAACGACCAGCAGTTGCTCGACCTGCCTCACAAAGATCTGCGTCGGGCGCGCGCGGCCGCCCTGTCGATGATCCCCACCAGCACCGGCGCGGCCAAAGCGCTGCACCTGGTCCTGCCGCAGCTCAAAGGGAAGATGGATGGCATGGCGATCCGCGTCCCCACGCCGAACGTGTCGCTGGTCGATCTGACCGTCGAAACCGAGCGAGACTGCGATGTCACGGCCGTCAACGCGGCCTTCAGGCGCGCAGCCGACGGATCGCTCAAAGGCATTCTGCAGTATTGCGAAGAGCCGATCGTGTCGATCGACCAGAAGGGAGACCCCCACTCCGCGACCCTGGATGCGCCGCTGACCACAGTGATCGAACGCCGCCTCGTCAAGGTCACGGCCTGGTACGACAACGAGTGGGGGTATTCGTGCCGCGTCCGCGATCTCATCAAGTTCATCGCGGCGAGGGCTTGACCGTCTCGGACTGTCCCGATAGAAAGCCGCGCCCCCAGCCCGCCCCGCTTTCTTCATAGTCCGCCGCCACATCCGGACTGCAGGCGGCGTCGGCGGCGTGAAGCATGAAGGAAGGAGCGGTGCCGTGAACCTGCACAAACGGACCATCGAAGACCTGCAACTGTCCAATAAGCGCGTCATCATCCGCGCCGACTTCAACGTCCCTCTTGACGATTCGTTGCAGGTGGCCGACGACACCAGGATCCGATCCACGCTGCCGACCATCAACCGCGCGATCGACGAAGGCGCCAAGGTCATCCTCTGCTCGCACCTCGGCCGTCCCAAAGGAAAGTTCGATCCCAAGCTCAGCCTAGCCCCAGTGGCCAAGCGGCTCCAGCGCTGGCTCGGCAAGGATGTGGCGTTCGCGCCCGACTGCGTCGGCCCTGCGGTCCAGAACCTGGTCGCGCGCATGAAGCCGGGCGACGTGCTGCTCCTGGAAAACCTGCGCTTTCATCCCGGGGAGGAGAAAAACGACGACAACTTCTCCAGGGCGCTGGCTTCGCTCGCCGACGTGTACGTCAACGATGCTTTCGGCGCCGCCCACCGGGCCCACGCTTCCATCGTCGGGATTCCCAAGTTCATCAAGGAATCGGCGGCCGGATATCTTTTGAAGAAAGAAATCGAATACCTGGAGGGCGCGGTCGAGAACCCGATCCGGCCGTTCGTGGCGATTCTGGGCGGCGCGAAGGTGTCCGGCAAGATCGGGGTCATTGAGAACCTGGGCAAGAAAGTCGACAAAGTCATCATCGGCGGCGGCATGGCCTTCACCTTCATCAAGGCGATGGGGTTGGAGATTGGCAACTCGCTCGTCGAAAACGACATGCTCGATTTCGCCAAGGGCGTGCAGGAACACGCTTTTTCGCGCGGGGTGAAGTTTTACCTGCCGGTCGACTGTGTCGTGGCGGCGAGCCGGGAGCCCGGGGCGGAGACCAAGATCGTACCCGTGCAGGAGATTCCAAAAGATTGGTACGCCCTGGACATCGGCCCCGCCTCAGTCAAACTGTTCACCGAAGCGGTGCAGAACGCGAAAACGATCCTGTGGAACGGACCGATGGGCGTCTTCGAAATCGACGCGTTCGCCCGCGGGACGATGGCCATGGCCCACGCGGTCGCCAACGCGTACGCCTTGACCATCGTGGGCGGCGGTGATACGGCCCTGGCCGTGCACCGGGCCGGCGAGTCGGAAAGTATGTCCTTCATTTCCACCGGCGGCGGTGCGGCCCTGGAACTTCTGGAAGGCAAACAACTCCCCGGCCTGGTCGCCTTACCCGACCGGAACCCCTGAATTCTCGTGCCCGTCGCATCACGATCCGTCGAGGTCACCGCCGTGCGCCGACTGCTCATCGCGGGCAACTGGAAGATGCACAAGACGGCCTCGGAGGCGATCGACTATGTCCGGCGCCTCTTGGCGCTGGTCCCGGAGACGATCGGGATCGAAGCGGTCCTCGCGCCGCCGTTCACGGCGTTGCAGGCGGTGCGTGACGCGCTGGCGGGCGATTCTCGCTTCGTCCTCGCCGCGCAGAATCTGTTCTGGGAAGACCAGGGCGCATTCACCGGAGAGATTTCCGGACCGATGTTGAAGGACCTCGGCTGCCGATACGTGATCGTCGGCCATTCTGAACGACGACAGATCTTCGGGGAGCAGGACGACCTCATCAACAGAAAGGTGTGCGCCGCCGTGAAGCATGGGGTACGGCCGATTCTCTGCGTCGGAGAAACGGTCAGTGAGCGTGACGCCGATCGCACCGATGCCGTGGTGACCGGACAGCTTCTGAAGGGACTTGCCGGCCTGAGCAAGGAAGAAGTCGCCGCGGTGACCATCGCGTACGAACCGGTGTGGGCCATCGGCACCGGACGGGCCGCTTCGCCGGAACAGGCGGCGGCCGTGCACCGGAGGATCCGGAAGCAATTGGCGGAACAGTGGGGAGCGCAGGTGGAGACCGCGATCCGCGTCCTGTACGGAGGAAGCGTGACGCCGCAGAACGCGGCATCGTTGCTGGCCTCCGACCAGATCGACGGCGCATTGGTCGGAGGGGCTTGTCTCGATCCGAACGCCTTTGCTACAATTCTCGCCGCTGCGCAAGCCCGCGCCGCTTCCCCACGATGAGGCCGTGATGTACACGTTGATCGTGATTGTTCATGTGTTGGTCTGCTTCCTCATGATCGGCGCCATTCTGCTCCAGTCCGGCAAAGGTGCGGAGATCGGCGCCGCGTTCGGCGGCTCCAGCCAGACCGTCTTCGGGAGCCGGGGGCCGGCCAATTTCCTGAGCAAGTTCACGGTGGTGGCCGCCGCCGTGTTCATGATCACGTCGCTGAGCCTCGCCATCATGGCCAAAGAGCGTACGTTCTCTTCCACCGTCATCGACTTGAACAAGAAAGCCGCACCCGCCGCTCCGGCGGACAGTTCCAAAGACTCCTCACCGAGCCATCCGGTCGAAGAAAGCAAGCCGGCGAATCCGTAGATTTCCAGCTATTCGCTTTCAGCTATCCGTTATCGGCTTCCAGTGAACGCTCTCGTCTGCGCCCCTTGATCAAGCGATCCGCTTCGGATCAAAGTAGAACCTATCTCAAAATTGCTTGAGGAGCATGGTGATGCAAGCGAGTTGCACAAAACCCAGGAAGTTGGTGGCGTAGTATTCCCAGCGAATCAGCAACCGCCGCTTCCATTGGAGCCAG
>Ga0070741_10004751_pt1 | contig 31357 bp, 30 predicted proteins | sample Coa_R1_4_FD_66440 | JGI IMG/M metagenome (GOLD analysis project Ga0070741, IMG submission 66440) | Surface soil microbial communities from Centralia Pennsylvania, which are recovering from an underground coalmine fire - Coalmine... | ecosystem: Environmental > Terrestrial > Soil > Unclassified ... | reverse complement strand
ATCAGCGCCTTGCCGCGGGCCTGCGGCGCCGCCTGCGGCAGCCGCCAGACCTTTTCCTTGTAGACCTGGCCGCGCGACGAGAAGAACAACAGCGGCGCATGGGTCGAGGCGACGAACAGCCGGGTGACGAAATCCTCCTCGCGCGTCTGCATGCCGGCGCGGCCCTTGCCGCCGCGGCGCTGCGCCCGGTAGGTGGACAGCGGCACGCGCTTGACGTAGCCGGCATGCGAGACAGTGACGACCATGTCCTCGCGCTGGATCAGGTCTTCATCTTCCATCTCGCCTTCCTGATCGACGATCAAGGTTTTGCGCGGCGTCGAAAACTCGTTCTTGATCGCGGTCAGCTCGTCCTTGACGATCGCCTGGATGCGGGCGCGCGAGCGCAGCACGTCGAGATAATCGGCGATTTCGTCGGCGAGCTTGTCGAGTTCGGCCTTGATCTCATCGCGGCCGAGCGCGGTGAGCCGCTGCAGGCGCAGATCGAGGATGGCCTTGGCCTGCTCGGCGGACAGCCGGGTGACGCCCTCGGCCGAGACGCTGTGGCGCGGATCGTCGATCAAGGTGACCATGGCGGCGACGTCGCGCGCCGGCCAGTCGCGGCTCATCAACTGATCGCGCGCCTCGTTGGCGTCCTTGGCGGCGCGAATGAGCCGGATCACCTCGTCGATATTGGCGACCGCGATGGCAAGCCCGACCAGGATGTGCGCGCGGTCGCGCGCCTTGGCGAGCAGGTGCTTGGTGCGGCGGTAGATCACCTCCTCGCGGAACGAGATGAAGGAGGTGAGCAGGTCCTTCAGATTCATCAGCTGCGGCCGGCCGCCCTCGAGCGCCACCATGTTGGCGCCGAACGAGGATTGCAGCGCGGTGAAGCGGTAGAGCTGATTGAGCACCACGTCGGGCACCGCGTCGCGGCGCAGTTCGACCACCACGCGATAGCCGTCGCGGTCGGACTCGTCGCGCAGCGCGGCAACGCCTTCGATCTTCTTGTCGCGCACCAGTTCGCCGATGCGTTCGACCAGATGCGCCTTGTTCACCTGATAGGGAATTTCGCTGAACACGATGGCCTCGCGCTCGCCGCGCAGGGTCTCGTACTGCATCTTGCCGCGCATGACGATCGAGCCACGGCCGAGATGGTAGGCGGCGCGAATGCCTTGCCGGCCCAAAATGATGCCGCCGGTCGGGAAATCCGGACCCGGCACGATGGCGATGAGATCGTCGATCGACAGCGCCGGATCGTCGATCAACGCGATGCAGGCGTCGATCACCTCGCCGAGATTGTGCGGCGGAATGTTGGTCGCCATGCCGACGGCGATGCCGCCGGCGCCGTTGGCCAAGAGATTGGGAAAGCGCGCCGGCAGCACCACCGGTTCGCGCTCGGAATTGTCGTAGTTCGGCTGGAAGTCGACGGTATCCTTGTCGAGGTCTTCGACCAGCGCGTTGGTGACGCGCTGGAGCCGTACCTCGGTATACCGCATCGCCGCCGGGGCATCGCCGTCGACCGAGCCGAAATTGCCCTGGCCGTCGATCAGCGGCAGGCGCATGGAAAAATCCTGCGCCATGCGCACCAGCGCGTCGTAGACCGCTTGGTCGCCGTGCGGATGATATTTGCCGATGACGTCGCCGACCACGCGCGCCGACTTGCGGTACGGCTTGTTCCACTCGTAGCCGTTCTCGTGCATGGAGTAGAGGATGCGGCGATGCACGGGCTTGAGCCCGTCGCGCGCGTCCGGCAGCGCGCGCGCCACGATCACGCTCATGGCGTAATCGAGGTAGCTCTTCTTCATCTCCTCGGTGATGGAGATCGGGCGAATATCACTGCCGCCGGTGTCGTCGTCCGGCTGGTTTTCGTCGTTATCGGCCAAGGTAATCTCGCGAAGTCTTAAGGACCGTTCTGCTTAGCTGATTCAGACCCCGCGCGCCACCCCAAAAGGCCCGCTCAAGGACGTATTTTCATATGGTGATTCAGTGGCTTAGGATCAAGCTCTGCGGCGCCTCACGCGGTCGGGCCAGACGCCACGAGAAACCGTCCGGTTCCCATGCCGACACGCCGATTTTTGCCCCGCTCAACGGCGGCCGGCGACGCTGGTAGGCATCCGGATAGATTGCCGTTGAAGATGTCGGCCATGCCCCTCGATTACCTCATATCGGCGCTGGTGACCCTGCTGGTCGTGGTCGATCCGATCGGGCTGGCGCCGACCTTCATCGGCATTACCGAAGGCCTGTCCGTATCGTTGCGCCGCCACGTCGCCGCCCGCGCCGCGTTGATTGCCGGCGTGATCCTGATCGGCACCGCGCTGATCGGCGACTGGCTCTTGGCGCGCCTTGCGATCTCGCTGTCGGCGTTCCGCATCGCCGGCGGCTTGTTGTTGTTCTCGATCGCCACCGAAATGGTGTTCGGCGTGCGCATGCGCCGCGAGGGCGAAACCGCCGAGCACGCGATCGAAGAGCGCGCACGCAACATTGCCGCCTTTCCGCTGGCGATCCCATTGATGGCCGGGCCCGGCGCGATCACCGCAACGGTGCTGCTGGCCGGGCGCGCCGACCACAACCCGGTACTGCTCGCGCTGTTGCTGGCGGTCGTCGTCGCGGTCGCGGCGAGCTGCTTCGTCGCCTTTCTGTTTGCGGCCCGGCTCGGCCGCGTGCTGGGCGTCACCGGCAATATCGTGCTGTCGCGGCTGCTCGGGGTGCTGCTCGCGGCCTTGGCGGTGCAATACGTGGTCGACGGCATCCGCGCCATCTTCGTCTGAGTGTAATTCACCACGCGTTAACCATCGCAGGCCATGCTCAAGTGAGCCTGCGTGTTGGCGTGTGCGTCGCAAGCAAGAGCAACCCGGCCGCAGAAGCGTCTGCCGCGCATGGAAAATCCAATAACCGACGCCCGACCCGCGGCCGCCTTTCACATCCGCGCTGCCGCGCCCGCCGATGTGCCGTCGTTGATGCGGCTCAAGCGCTCGCTCGCCGAGGCCGAAGACTCACTGCATGCCGTTCGCGCCAGTGCCGCCGACTGGCTGCGCGACGGCTTTGGACCGCACGCCGGATTTACCGCCTATCTCGCCGAAATCGGCAGCACCGCGGTCGGCATGGCCACGTGCAGCCGCCGCACCATCACCGGCTGGAACGGCCCGGTCGTGTTCTTGCAGGATTTGTTCGTCGAGCCGGCGCATCGTCGCCGCGGCATTGCCGAAGCGCTCATCGCGCGCGTCGCCGCATTAGCGCGCGAGCTCGGTAGTCCAATCGTCGAGCTGACGGTACGCGGCGATAACACGACGGCGCAGACGTTCTATCAGCGCGCCGGTTTTCTGCCACTGCCGCAATGCTTGACCTACGTGCTGGCCGGTCCGGCGCTCGACGCGCTGGCGCATTGCGATCGCGCGGACAACGAAACGCTGGCTCTCGCCGGTTGATCCGGCGCGGCACCCGGGCGGGCGACGACGCTCACCACCAGTGCGGCTGCCAGATCATCAGGGCGAAAATCGCAAGCACGCCGGCAAAGGCCGGCCAACCCAGCCAGAACCACGTGCGATAGAGCCGATAATACCGCCTCGGCAGCGGCTCGGCTTTGATCGCCGCGTCGCGCGCGATATTGCGGATCCGCATCTGGATGAACACCACCGGCAGCCAGCACAGCCCGACAAACACGTAGAGCAGCAGTGACGCGACGATCCACGATTCATTGAGCGGCGTCAGCCCGATCGCCCAGGCGAGCGCAAAACCGCTGACCGGCTGCACCACCACGGCGGTCGCGGTGAACACGAAGTCGGCGATTACCACAAAGCGCGCGACCACGGCGATGACGCCGGAGTGACCGGTGCGGTGCGCCATGAACATGAAGAAGGCAATGCCGAGCCCGGTGCCGAACAGCACGGAGGCGCCGATCAGGTGCACGAACTTGAGGACGTAGATGATGTCGAGCTCGATCATCGCTCATCCAGAATCGCAAGCGTGAATAATATGGCCAGGAGCATTGGCGCCTGGAATTCCAGCGCATGCAGCACACCGATATTCAGGTGATGCGCCGGCCGTAGCGCATAATCGAGAATGCCCATAATCGTCACCGCCAGAAGCGCGCTGAGCGCCAACCGCGCGGTCGCGCGCACCAGAATGCCAATGCCGATCACAGGCGCGATCACGCTATGCACGAGAATCGGTAGCAGCGTGACGGCCGTGATCCGAAACGGAATGTCGAACAGCCCGACTCGCACCATCCAGAAGGTGATGAGTTCCTCGAGGCCTGCCGCAATCGTAATAGCGGCGAGCGTGACGAGAGCAAGCGGCTTGAGCAGATAAAGCCGCGCGAACCAGCGGTCCTGCACGCCCGCGGCGTGCGCGGCGAGCGCCGCCGCAAGGCTGCGCGGCTCGATGCCGGTCGCCGTCATCCAAGGACGCGGATCGCCGACCACCCCTGCCTCGAGCTGCGCCAGCCCGGTGCTGCTGACCGGACTGCGCCAGCCGAGCCAGCCGGCGGCATCGCCGAGCCAAGCAACAAAGGTCGCCAGCGCGCGCGGCATCCGCACCACGTGCCGCGGGCGAAAGCCGAGCCAGCCGCGCACGTCGCGCACGATGTCAGCGAGCGTATGGATGTGCGGATGCGCCACGTCCCAGACCACCTTGACCGGCGCCGCCGGCGCAACCGCCCGCGCCACGGTTTCGGCCACGTCATCGATGTCGACGATCTGAATCGGTGCATCGGCGCCGACCAGCGGCGAGCACAGAGGAAAAGCGGCAAGGCCGCGTAACAGGGCGCTGCCGCCGTGCGCCGCCGGCGCCAAGACCAGGCCCGGCCGCACGATCACCCAATCCAGCGCCAGTGTCTTAAGGCGCGCCTCCGCCGCGGCTTTGCTGCGCGAGAACGTCGACGGACCGTCGGGCTCGGCGCCGATCGCGGAGATATGGACGAGGCGTTTGACGCCCGCCTGCGCGCACGCCTCGAACAGCGCCACCGTGCCGTCGAACTGCACGCGCTGCACGTTGTCGCGGGCGCCGTCCTGCAGCACACCGACGCAATTGACCACGGCATCAATGCCGGCGAGGAGCGGCAGCCAAGACTCCGGTTTGATGAGCCGCGCGAAATCGGCTGTGATCCAATGCGCGTATGGAAAGCGGCGGCGCGGCGCCGCCGCGCGGCCGGCGGCAACGAGGTCGTGACCGGCCGCGTGCAAGCGCGCAAGGCACGTCGAGCCGATCAAGCCATAGGCGCCGGTGACCAAAATCCGCATGGCGGCGTCATTGCGCCAAGCGCGGCAGTGCCGCAATCCGGCAATGCGCCGCGCACGCGATCAGAACGGAATTTCGTCGTCCATGTCGCCGCGTCCCGCCCCGGCGGGAGCCGCGACCTTGCGGCTTGGCCCCTGCGAGCCGAACTCGCCGCCCTGCTCGGCGCCGAAATCGCCCGAACCGCCGCCCGCGCCGCCGCGAGAATCGAGCAGCGTCAGCTCGCCGCGAAAACCTTGCAGCACGACTTCGGTCGAGTACTTATCCTGGCCGGACTGGTCCTGCCATTTGCGGGTCTGCAACGCGCCTTCGATGTAAACCTTCGAGCCCTTTTTCAGATACTGCTCGGCGATCCGGCACAGGTTTTCATTGAAGATCACGACGCGGTGCCACTCGGTGCGCTCGCGCCGCTCGCCGGTCGCCTTATCGCGCCAGCTGTCGGAGGTGGCGAGGCGAAGATTGGCCACCGGTCGGCCGTCCTGGGTGCGACGGATTTCGGGATCGGCGCCAAGATTGCCGATCAGGATCACTTTGTTCACGCTGCCCGCCATGGCTCGCTCCGTTGGCTCTGTGCTGCAGGCGTCCCGCGCCTTTCCAAATTGACCCTACCGACCGCCCTGCCTGCCGCAAGGCCGATTGCGGGGCCACTGGCCTTATCCACATGGCCACCGACCAAGCCTATGCCAATGGCCCGCTTCTGTTCTTATTTTGTTCCGACAAAAATTGCAAGGCCGAGTGCCGAGAAAAACCGCGCATAAAGGGGCCTCGGGGTGAGGTTTTCCTGGTCCGGGCTGAAGCCGAACCGCGACCGCCAATGCCGGCGCGAAAGTCCTCCGTTGTGACATTTCGGGCACATCGTTTCGGCGTCAGATCGGCTACTTATTGGCGCACAGGGAAGTCCGCGCGCGCAACCGGTGCACCCCCACACATTTCGGAGCGGCGCAGGACAGGAGATGCGTGTGAAGCGGATCGTGCTCGCCGCAGCAGTTGCGCTCGCCGCGGGGCCGGCGCTGGCCGCCGATCTTCCGGCGCCCCCGGCACGTGCGCCCGCTTACGTGCCGCCCGTCGCGCCCATCTACAATTGGAGCGGCCTCTATATCGGAGCCAATGTGGGCGCGGCGTTCGACTACCAGGGCACGCCCAACAACTTCGTTGCCACCGGCCCGTTTGCCGGAACGCCCACTGGCGGCACGTCGCACCGCAGCACGGGAATTGCCGCCGGTGGCCAGGTCGGCATCAACTTTCAGAACGGTCCGTGGGTCTTCGGCGTGGAGGGCGATGCCGACTACCTGAGCAACAAGGCGACGACTTTCGGCCGGTTCACCACCGGCGCTACAAACAGTCACGTGTTCACGCTTGATCTGCTGTCCACGGTACGCGGCCGCGTCGGTTATGCTTTCGACCGGGCACTGCTCTACGGCACCGGCGGCTTCGCCATGGGCGACTACAGCACGACGCGGACCCAGCTCACCGGCATAGCCCCGTTCGGTACCGCCACGCCTGGAACGGCCGAGTCCTTCAGCGCGTTGCGGCTCGGCTGGACCGCTGGCGGCGGCATTGAATATGCGATCGGCGGCAATTGGACGGTGCGCGCCGAATATCTGTTCGTCGACCTTGAAAAACTGACTTACACGTTCGCGCTTGCCAACATCACCCAGGCGGCGCCGAATGAGTACGTTCATGTTGTTCGCGCGGGAGTGAACTTCAAATTTGGCGGCTTCTGACGCGTAATGACAGCAGTCCAGAGCCGCGTAGACTTGGAGGCATGGAAATGAACCGCTTGCTGCTCGCCATTTGTGCGACGGTCATCGCCGGTCCGGCATTCGCTGCCGATCTGCGCCCACCGCCACCGCCGCCGCCCGCCGCGCCGGCTTACGTGCCTGCGCCGGTCTACAATTGGAGCGGCTTTTATTTCGGTCTCAACGGCGGCTACGGCTTTGGCTCCAGCAAATGGACCACCGGCACGCTGTCGACCGGCACCTTCGATACGTCGGGCGGCCTGATCGGCCCGACCGTCGGCGCCAACTTCCAGACCGGCTCGTTCGTGTTCGGCATCGAAGGCGACCTCGATTGGGCGACCTTAAGCGGCAGCACCTCGAATGCGCCCTGCCCGACCACCTGCCAGACCACGAACAACTACGTCGCCACGGTGCGCGGCCGCGTCGGCTATGCGTTCGACCGGTTCCTGGTGTTTGGCACCGGCGGCGCCGCATTTAGCGATATCAAAGGCAACGTGACCGGAGTAGGCTCGGTCGAGAATTTCCAGACCGGCTGGACCGCCGGCGGCGGTGTCGAAGTGGCGTTCGCCCGGCACTGGACGGTCAAAGCCGAGTATCTCTACGTCGGCCTGCCCAACGGGACGTGCGCCTGCGGCTCGCCGCCGGGCGCGCCGTTTACCATCACGGCCACGGAGAACTTGGTTCGGGCCGGGCTGAACTACAAGTTCGACGGATTCTGAGGACGCACACGGGCGGGACACCGATCGTTCGATTGCTTCACCGGGCGGAAGCGGCAGCGGCTATGCTGCCCTGTACCGAGTACCGAACCGGTTGAAGCGCGCGGCAAGGGCCGGCTGAATGCCGGCCCTTGTCAATTTCGGGTCGGCTTTGCTCCAACGCCCCGTCTCACCGGGGCGGCGAATAGCGAATGGCGAATAGCGAAATCCGGTGCTCGCCTCCATTCGCCACTCGCCACTCGCCATTCGCGCCAAAGGAGTGGAATGCGGGCATAGCGCCCGAGCCGTACTGGCAATCCGGCGGCGTTCTTACTACGTTCGGCGGGTGCTTCCCCGACAAGACCTGCCCGTACAAGCGGCGGAGTGGAACCGTTGCCGATGACCGACGCCGGCCCCAATAGGAACGCGAAAAACAAGAACACTGCCCGGGCGGACCGCCGCGTCATCGCCATCCGCGGCGCGCGCGAGCACAACCTCAAGAATGTCGATCTCGACATCCCGCGCGACGAGCTCGTGGTGTTCACCGGGCTGTCGGGCTCGGGCAAGAGCTCGCTCGCCTTCGACACCATCTATGCCGAGGGCCAGCGCCGCTACGTCGAGAGCCTGTCCGCCTACGCCCGGCAATTTCTCGAGATGATGCAGAAGCCGGACGTCGACCAGATCGACGGCCTGTCGCCGGCCATCTCCATCGAGCAGAAAACCACCTCGCGCAATCCGCGCTCGACCGTCGGCACCGTCACCGAGATCTACGACTACATGCGGCTCCTCTGGGCGCGCATCGGCGTGCCCTATTCGCCGGCCACCGGGCTGCCGATCGAGAGCCAGACCGTGTCGCAGATGGTCGACCGCATCATGGCGCTGCCGGAAGGCACCCGGCTTTATCTGCTGGCGCCGGTGGTGCGCGGCCGCAAGGGCGAGTACCGCAAGGAGCTCGCCGAGTATCTGAAAAAGGGTTTTCAGCGCGTCAAGGTCGACGGCAAGTTCTACGAGATCGCCGAAGTGCCGGCGCTCGACAAGAAATTCAACCATGACATCGACGTGGTGGTCGACCGCATCGTGGTGCGCCCCGACCTCGCCACTCGCCTTGCGGACTCGCTGGAGACGGCGCTCAAGCTCGCCGAAGGATTGGCGGTGGCGGAATTCGCGGACCCTCACCCCAACCCTCTCCCGCAGGCGGGAGAGGGAGGCGCTTCACCTCCCCCTGAAAGGGGGAGGCCGAACGCGAAGCGTTCGGGTGGGGGTCAGGAGCAGGACCCCGCCCCGGCGCTGCGCGCCGACCCTCCCCTTGCAGGGGAGGGTGATAAGAAGACCAAGCTCGCGGCGGCGGCAGCGGCCGACGCTCGGCGCCTCGTGTTCTCCGAAAAATTCGCCTGCCCGGTGTCCGGCTTCACCATCCCGGAAATCGAGCCGCGGCTGTTCTCGTTCAACAATCCGTTCGGCGCTTGCCCGAAATGCGGTGGGCTGGGCGTCGAGCAGCACATCGATGCCGATCTGGTCATTCCCGACAAGGAGCGCACCTTACGGCGCGGCGCCATCTCGCCATGGGCCAAATCGTCGTCGCCGTATTACGTGCAGACGCTGCTCGCGCTCGGCAAGCACTACAAGTTCACGCTCGACACCAAGTGGAAGGAGCTGCCGAAGAAGACCCAGGATGCCATCCTGCACGGCTCCGGCGACGCCGAGATCCGCTTCTCCTACGACGACGGCATGCGCGCCTACGAGACGCGGCGGCCGTTCGAAGGCGTCATCACCAATCTAGAGCGGCGCTTCCGCGAGACCGACAGCGACTGGGCGCGCGAAGAGATCGCCCGCTATTTCACCGACGTGCCGTGCGAAGCCTGCAACGGCTTTCGGCTCAAGCCCGAAGCTTTATGCGTAAAAGTCGGCGGCCTGCATATCGGCGAAGTGTCCGACATTTCGGTCAAAGGCGCAGCGACCTGGTTCACTGAGCTACCCCAGCGGCTCACCCCGAAGCAGAACGAAATCGCCGTCCGCGTGCTCAAGGAAATCCGCGAGCGCCTGACATTCCTGGTCGACGTCGGCCTCGAATATCTGACCTTGGCGCGCGCCTCCGGAACGCTGTCCGGCGGCGAGAGCCAGCGCATCCGCCTCGCCTCGCAGATCGGCTCCGGACTGACCGGCGTGCTCTACGTGCTCGACGAGCCGTCGATCGGCCTGCACCAGCGCGACAACGCCCGGCTCCTCGAGACGCTGCGCCGGCTGCGCGACCTCGGCAACACCGTGATCGTGGTCGAGCATGACGAGGATGCCATCCGCGCCGCCGACTACGTGGTCGACGTCGGCCCCGGCGCCGGTGTGCATGGCGGCCAGATCATCGCCCAAGGCACGCCCGATGACATCATGGCGAGCCCGCACTCGCTCACCGGCCAGTATCTCAACGGCGTGCGCGAGATCGCGGTGCCGGACCGCCGGCCGCGCAATCCGCACCGCGTGCTCAGGGTGGTCGGCGCCCGCGGCAACAATCTGAAGAACATTTCGGTCGACATCCCGCTCGGCCTGTTCACGTCCGTCACCGGCGTGTCCGGCGGCGGCAAGTCGACGCTGCTGGTCGACACGCTCTACAAGGCGCTGGCGCGGCGGCTCAACGGCGCCAGCGAGGCCCCTGCCCCGCACGAGCGCATCGAAGGCATCGAGCACCTCGACAAGATCATCGACATCGACCAGTCGCCGATCGGCCGCACGCCGCGCTCCAATCCGGCCACCTATACGGGCGCGTTCACGCCCATCCGCGAATGGTTCGCCGGCCTGCCCGAGGCACGCGCCCGCGGCTACGCGCCCGGCCGCTTCTCGTTCAACGTCAAGGGCGGCCGCTGCGAGGCCTGCCAGGGCGACGGCGTCATCAAGATCGAGATGCACTTTCTGCCCGACGTCTACGTCACCTGCGACGTCTGCAAGGGCAAGCGCTACAACCGCGAAACGCTGGAAGTGCTGTTCAAGGGCAAGTCGATCGCCGACGTGCTCGACATGACGGTCGAGGAGGCACTCGATTTCTTCAAGGTGGTGCCGCGGGTGCGCGACGTGCTGATGCTGCTGCACCGCGTCGGCCTCGACTACATCCATGTCGGCCAGCAGGCGACCACGCTGTCCGGTGGCGAGGCGCAGCGCGTCAAGCTCGCCAAGGAGCTGTCCAAGCGCGCCACCGGCCGCACGCTCTACATTCTCGACGAGCCGACCACCGGCCTGCACTTCCACGATGTCGCCAAGCTCCTGGACGTGCTGCACGAGCTGGTCGAGAGCGGCAATTCCGTGGTGGTGATCGAGCACAATCTCGAAGTCATCAAGACCGCCGACTGGATCATCGACCTCGGCCCCGAAGGTGGCGACGCCGGCGGCGAAATCGTCGCGGCGGGCACGCCGGAAGCGATCGCGGCGGAGAAGCGGAGCTACACCGGGCAGTTTCTCAAGCCGGTGCTGGCGCGCGCCGCGGCGGCGAAGCGGAAGAAGCGGGTCGAGGCGGCTGAGTGAGTTATGCCAGAGGAAACACCGGATCTTGACCGAATTGCTTCGCTAATCGATCATCGCGTTGAAGAACCAGATGTCGAATATAAGACCTGGATGGACCTTTCCACGCCAGAGAACAAGTCAAAAATCGCTAAGCATCTATGCGCGCTGGCAAACTTTGGTGGTGGATGGCTTATTTTTGGAATCTCTGATGACGGTACCCACTCAGAACCCCATGCGGAAGACCTAAGCCTATATAGCCAAGATATAATCAACAGTATTGTTGCACGGTATCTTCATCCTGTTTTTCATTGCAACGTTTATTTTGCTCAATCTAAAAAGACCAAGAAGAATTATCCAGTCGTTCGCGTTCCGCCTCATGGAGCGCAACCGGTCTCCGCGAAAGCTGATGGACCGCTCGTCAATAAGCAGCGTGTAGGTGTCACAAAGGGCATTCATTATACCAGACTGCCGGGTCCGCGATCTGAGCCAATCGACACGCCAGAGCTTTGGCGCCCCGTTTTGCATCGCTGCGTGTTGGCTGAACGCGAGCATTTAATTGGATCAATCAGTAGATTATTTGAGCAGCCAACACTAATTTCTAATACATCGTCATTGGGGGATTTTCTTGATGAGGCGACTGTAAGTTGGAACGAGTCACAAGGCAAAGGTTGGCTTGTCGATCCCGTCGCAAATAGAACAGCGTTTGGATTTCAGCTACTCACAAGCGAACGTAATGAAGTTGCCCCGATTTCCTTGATGAAACTGACGAACACAATTCGAGAGGCATCAAATGCGTCAGATGCTGAAACGAATGGCCTTCCTACGTTCAGCTACTATGGCGGCCTCGAACGACGTTCGGTAATTTTAGTGAACGACATTGAGGGGTATGAGGCCAAGGCAATTATAGACAAAGGGACCTATCTCTTTGCGCCATCGTTGTGGCGAGCGATGATCAACGGTTTGGGGGCCGAAGTTCGGCCATTTCATGAAGATACCGACTGGATACGTTCACGAGTTCAGGAGCGAAGCTCTCGCGAATGGGGGCCGGGAACACGACTTAGTGCACGATTTCAAGCCTCGCGTATATTTGGGTGGATTGCATTTGTTCGAAGCTTTGCGCGAGCGTTTGAGGATGCGCAAAGCCTCCGTCTCATTGTCGACTATGTCGGCTTAGCTGGGAGAAAGATCGATGACACGCGTGCTGGATTTTATCTCAGCCAAGATAGAGTCTCAGGCACAAATCGGCGCAGATTCGAAATTGAATGGACCGTAGAGAAAATGGCCGGAGATGGAGCGCTTGAAGTCACCGCGCTTCTTTTGAATCCGGTTTTGCGATTGTTTGATGGCTGGGAAATAAATGCGGAATTGGTACGCAAGGCTCTGAAGGAGTATTGAACGTAGGAAAGCCTGGATCGGCGCGCGAGCCGAGAGATCGTTGCGGATTTGCTCTGCTCAATCCTGGCTGCGTTCCTACAGCCGCATCATCGGCCGCTTGCCCTTTTCCTCGTGCGGTACTTTCACCAGGGCCTCGCCGTCGAGGACCACCTGGCGGCCGACCTTGCAGACGCAGGTCAGGCGGGCGCGGGATTTTTCCGGCATCAGCTCCGCCACGGTGACCACGACCGTCACGGTGTCGCCGATCTTCACCGGCGCGCGGAAATTGAGCGTCTGCGCGATGTAGATCGCGCCGGGCCCCGGCAGCCGCGTGCCGAGCACCGCCGAGATCAGGCTCGCGGTATAGAGGCCGTGGGCGATGCGCCGGCCGAACTGGGTGCGGGCGGCAAAATGCTCGGACAGATGCACCGGATTGCGGTCGCCGGTGAGCTGCGCGAAGCCGACCACGTCGGAGGCGGCGATGGTCTTCTTCAGCCGCTCGGTCATGCCGACCTCGAGGTCGTCGAAGAACAGCGTGCGGAGCGGCGGCAGGCCGGAGGGGAGCGCCATGCGGTCATCTTAGCAAGTCGTGGCCTGATGAGCGCAGCGGCATCTGGGGCAGGTCGCAAAACGCATCCCGCATCTCGCTCCTCCCGCTGGCTCTGGCGCGCGCAACGGAAGCCTTGTTTCCGTTTCGTTCTTCTGATAGCCTGCTCTGGCTTGGGAGCCGGCTAGGTCGGAAGACGTGAGTGACGCCGCCGGGGCGTGGATTCCGCGCGACCCGGGGCGGGTATAGTAACGTAACGGTCGGCTAAGAAGGATGGAGCAATGGCTTCCGAGGTGACCCGCGAAGAATTCGAATCGCGCGTCGGCGTCGTCGAGCGCGAGGTCGAGGGCGAGAAGATGGTCACGCGCTACATTCTCGAACAGACCCGCCGCAACAGCGACGACCTCGCGGCGATCAAAACGCGGCTCGACCGGGTCGAGGGCAAAGTCGACGGCGTGGATCGGAAGATCGACGGCGTGGATCGGAAAGTCGATCGATTGGATCGCAAAGTCGATGATCTTGCGAAAAACCTGCCGGGCATCGTCGCCGAGGTGATGCGCGAGGTCCAGCGTGAGCGCAAATAAACAATAAGACGAAATCGCACGCAAAGGCACGCACCCGACTTCATCGCAGCACGTAGGGCGGCCTGGCGGAGCGTAATCCGGCTTTCCTCTCGACCGCCTGTCCACGAGCGGCGGGCTACGCCTTCGGCTCACCCGCCCTACATTCACCCCATGAAAAAAATCGGCTTTCTCTCGTTCGGTCATTGGGCACCGTCGCCGCAATCGCAGGTGCGGACGGCGTCAGATGCGCTGCTGCAGTCGATCGAGCTTGCGGTCGCGGCGGAAGAGCTCGGCGCGGACGGCGCGTTCTTCCGCGTGCACCACTATGCCCGCCAGCTCGGCTCGCCCTTCCCGCTCCTTGCCGCCATCGGCACGCGGACCAGGCGCATCGAGATCGGCACCGCGGTCATCGACATGCGCTACGAGAACCCGCTGTACATGGCCGAGGACGCCGGCGCGGCCGACATCATCAGCGGCGGCCGGCTGCAGCTCGGCATCAGCCGCGGCTCGCCCGAGCAGGTGATCGACGGCTGGCGCTATTTTGGCTACGCGCCGCCGGAAGGCGAGACCGACGCCGACATGGCGCGGCGCCACACCGAAGTGTTTCTCGAAGTGCTGCGCGGCCAGGGTTTTGCCAAGCCCAATCCGCGGCCGATGTTTGCCAATCCGCCGGGCCTGCTGCGGCTCGAACCGTATTCGGAAGGGTTGCGCGAGCGCATCTGGTGGGGCGCGGGCTCACCCGCCACGGCCGAATGGGCCGCCAAGGTCGGCATGAACCTGCAGAGCTCGACCCTGGTCTACGACGAGACCGGCGAGCCGCTGCACGTCCAGCAGGCCGGCCATATCCGCAAATTCCGCGAGGCCTGGAAGGCGGCCGGACACACGCGCGAGCCGCGTGTCTCGGTCAGCCGCAGCATCTTCGCGCTCATCGACGATCGCGACCGCACCTATTTCGGGCACCGCAGCGACAGCGAAGACCAGATCGGCTTCCTCGGCGACAACCGCCGCGCCGTGTTCGGCCGCACCTACGCCGCCGAACCGGACGTGCTCGTCGAGCAGCTCAAGACCGACGAGGCCATCGCCGAAGCCGATACGCTCTTGCTCACCGTGCCAAACCAGCTCGGCGTCGACTACAACGCCCACGTCATCGAGGCGGTGCTGAAACACGTGGCGCCTGCGCTCGGCTGGCGGTGAGCGCTGTAAGATTGCGCCGTTGCATTGTATCCGCTGCGGTTGCACACTGCCCGCGCGGGCACACGCCCGCGACGAGGGGCGACATGAAAACCGGACCAGCCGTCGGGCTTGCCGCGGCCGCCGTGTTGTGCGCGTCGGCGCCGGCTTATTCCGCACAGTTGACCGTAATCGACGTCGGCGCGCCCGCGGTCAATTGCGTGTTCAGTCCAATCTGCAACGTCATCGTCAACGACAGCGTCGGCTCGCTGCAGTTCACGCCGTACGGCGCCGGCGCATTTCTGCAATCGCGCACCTATTCGGGCCTGGCTGGCACTCCCGGCGCCGGCCTCACCGTGTACGAGTACCGGCTCGATATGACCCAGGCGCTCGGCTTCACCGAATGCGTGGCCGGTCTGGTGGTCAATTTCGGGCCGGTGGTAAAGCTACCCTATCCGCCGAACCAGCAGCAGGCCCACACCTTTGTCATCACCCAGGGCGGCATCGGCACCGTCGGCATCGAGTCGGCCGAGCAGGATGGCGGCGTGATCACGTTCACGTTCAAATCCTACCTGTGCCCCGGGGCGAGCACGCATTTTTTCGGCATGGCCGCGCCAAAGGCTGCACAAGGGACGACGGCGGTCCTGTTCAAATACGGCACCCCGCCGTTCTATGAGGTCAACGCACGCGCCCCGCAGCATTGAGCGCGGCGCGCGTAGCCCGGATGAGCGACGCGATATCCGGGGCAAGCCACAGAGCTGCATCGTCCGGCATTTTGCTGTGCTCATGCGACTGCGCGCCGTAATCCCCTCTGGCGCGGTAGCCAACCTCCGCCTATGCTCGCTCCAGCACGCGAAGCACGCTGCAGATCAGGGGGTACGACCATGGCGAAAAAGACGCGCAAGAAGGTCGCTGCGAAGGCGCGGAAGCCGGCAAAACGCGCGACAAAGAGCGCCAAGCGGAAGGTTGCTGCCGCCAAGCGGAAAGCAGCCGTCGCCAAGCCACGGCGCAAAGCCGCGGCGGCGAAAGCCGCGAACCCCGCCGCGAAGAAACCGGCGGCAAGCAAACCGATCGTCAGCAAGCTTGTCGTCAGCAAGCCGGTCGCCAGGAAGCCCATAGCCACCAAACCGGCGGCCGCCCAGCCAGAAGCAGGCCAGCACCCGCTGCCGTCACGGGAAGGTTTCTTGCAAAAGGTAGAGGGCGCCGTTGAGGCGGTGCTCGACACGCTCACCGATGCCGAGCGGCTGCACCACAAGCTCGATCCGGGCGTCTCGCCGATCCCGGAGTGACCAGCGGGCGGATGCCCGAGCCTTATCCTTACGTCCACGTCGAGGCCGCCGGCTCGGCCCGCGAATTGCATCCGAGCGAACGGCGCTATCTGGAAACCGAATTCAAGGGTGGCGACGGCGCCGCGCCCTACATCAAGGCGCGCTAAGACGAGCGCAACGGCTGCGGCGATCTCGCTGGCTATCTGGAACGCAGCCTGCTGCCTGACGGCATCGCGATCGCCGACGCGCCGGCCGCCGAGCCGATCCGGTCGCTCGACCAAAACGAAGACGTCGCCTGGCTGCGCGGCAAGGGCGTGGACGTGGTGGAAAACAGCGACGGCTCGCTGACCGTGAAGCCGCGCCGATAGCGCATAGCACTCACCGTCCGACCCCCTACCCTCGCTCGACCCCTTCGCTCCAGGCAGCGGTATGATAGGAACGAGCAGGCGAGGAATCGTGAGACTTTCCGTGACAAAAAAGCGCCCCGTGGTCGGCGTGATCGGCAGCGCCCATCAGGCCGAGGGCCGCTTCACCGCGCAGCGGGTCGGCGAGCGCAATCTGCGCGCCGTCGCCGAAGTCGCGGACGCGCTGCCGCTGATCTTCGCCGGCAATCCCGAACTCACCGATATCGGCGCACTGCTCGACGTGGTCGACGGCATCCTGCTCACCGGTGCCCGCGCCAACGTACATCCGACCCGCTTCGGCATGGAGGAGGATCCGCGGCACGAGCCGTACGATCGCGACCGCGACGCCCTGGCGCTGTCGCTGATCGAGGCCTGCGTCGCGCGCGGCGTGCCGCTGTTCGGCATCTGCCGCGGCTTTCAGGAGATGAGCGTGGCGTTCGGCAGTTCGCTACATCCGGAAATCCGCGAACTGCCCGGCCGCATGAACCACCGCATGCCGCGGCTGCCGAATGGCGACATCCATCCCGACCTCACCGTGGTGTTCGCCGATCGTCACGACGTGCGGCTGACGCCCGGCGGCGTGTTCGCCAAATTGCTCGGCTGCGACACCATCCGGGTCAATTCGCTGCACGGCCAAGGCATCCTGGAGCCCGGCAAGCGCATCGTCGTCGAGGGCGTGGCCGAGGACGGCACCGTCGAGGCGATCCGCATCGCCGAGGCGCCGGGCTTTGCGCTCGGCGTGCAATGGCACGCCGAGCACGCCGCCGAGCGCAATCCGGTCAATCGCAAACTGTTCGAAGCGTTCGGCGCGGCGCTTAAAAAATATCAGAGCCGCAGGGTGGGCAAAGGCGCGAAGCGCCGTGCCCACGCGGACAATCCTCGTCGTCGTTGAATGGTGGGCACGCTTCGCTTCGCCCACCCTACGAAATCACTCCCCCGTCCATTGCGGCGGGCGCTTGTTGAGGAATGCGTCGAGACCCTCGCGGAAATCGCGGCTCATGTAGCACATGAGGATGAGGTCTTCGCCTTCCTCGCGCGACAGCCGGCGGACCAGCCGGGCGAGCGCTTGTTTGGTGGCGTTGAGCGTGAGCGGCGCGTTGCCCGCGACATTGGCGGCGAGCTCGTCGGCGCGTTTTTGCAATGCCGGCAAGTCCTCGACGACTTCGTTGAGCAAGCCGATCCCGGCCGCTTCCTCGGCGCCGATCAGCCGCGCGGTGAAGATCAAATCCTTGACCCGCGCCGGGCCGACCAGAGCCGTGAGCCGGCTGATGTTCGACATCGACAGGCAATTGCCCAGCGTGCGCGCGATCGGAAAGCCCATCCGCACGCTCTTCGTGCCGATGCGCAGATCGCAGCAGGCGGCGATGCCGGCACCGCCGCCGGTGCAGGCGCCGTTGATCGCCGCGATGGTCGGCACCCGGCATTGCTCGAGCTGGCCGAGCACGCGGTCGATGCGCGACTCGTAGTCGAGCGCATGCTGCGGCGTAGTGAAGGCGCGGAACTGGTTGATGTCGGTGCCCGACGCGAACGCCTTGTCGCCGGCGCCCGCAAACACCAGCACCTTGATGCTGTGATCGTTATTGGCCTGCTCGCAGATTTCCGCCAGCCGCTCGTACATGGCGAAGGTGAACGCGTTGCGCGCCTGCGGCCGGTTGAAGGTGACCCTGCCGATGCCGCCGCGCAGGTCGAAAAGCAGATCGTCGCCGACTGTGGTTTTCTGATCCATTCTCTCGTCTCGTGGCCGTCTCGAAGTTTTCGTTCTTGCGGTGAGCGTCAAGCCGAGCCGCTAATGCGCGGTGCTCGATTCGATGCCCTCGATGTCCTCCAGCATGGTCTGCCCGAGATGGCGGATCGCCTCGGCCACCAAAGCCGCCCATTGGTCCTTCGGCCCCAGCATGATGGTCTCGGCGAGGCTCTCGGAAATCCGCGCCACCATGTCGCCTAAGTCGACGTTCTCCTGGCCCTCGATGCGCTCGCGCACCAGTTCGTTAATGTCGCAGTGCAGGCAATCGCTCATGCCAATACTCCGTGTCTCGTAGGGTGGGCTGAGCGCCAGCGAAGCCCACGCGTTCAGCGGTAACAGAATCCGCGGGGCCACCGCGCTTCGCGCCTTGGCCCACCCTACAAATAGTTATGCGCCGACGTGTTTGCCGACGAACGCTACCATGCGGGCGAACATGTCCGCGGTCTTGGTCAGATCGGGCGCATGGCCGGCGTGGCGCTCCATGTCGATATAGTCCAGCGCGATGTCGCCGCCGGCCTTTTTGTAGAGCGCGCAGAAGCGCTGCGGCTCGTTGCCGGGGAAATCGGAATCCGGATCCTTGTAATCGTGCTGCACGTCGTTATGGCCCTGGTACCAGACCGCCGGTGGCAGCGTGAGTTTTTCGCCGCGTTGCAGCGCCAGCAGCGGATTGCCCTCCGCCATATTGGCTTCGCTGCCCCAATAGGAATCGTGGCGCGGAATAATCGACTTGCCCCACTCCTTGCCGGCGGCGAGGTCGCGTTTGGCGTTGCGGTAACGCGACAGCGGATTGATCACCGGCCACGACATGATCACGCAGCGCACCGAGGCATCCTGCGCCGGCGTGCCGGCCGGCAGCGCGATCGCGCTGTAGCGCGGATCGTGCGGCCGCATCGCCGCCAGCATGGCCAGGTGGCCGCCGCTCGACTGGCCGGACAGGCCGACGAGGTCGGGGCGGGTCTTCAGGTCGCGCGCATTAGCCTTGGTCCAGCGCACCGCGTAATTGATGTCCTGCACCGAGGCCGGATACGGATCCGCGTTGCCGGAGCGGAAATCGAGCGCGATCGAGACGATGCCGTGGGAGGCCATGTACTCGTGGCGCAGATGCTCGGTCAGCCGATCGCTCATGCACCAGGCGCCGCCATGGCACTCGACCAGCGCCGGGAACGGGCCCTGCCCGCGCGGCTTGAATACGCGCGCCAGCAGCGGCTTGTCGCCGTGGCGCAGATACTCGACGTCGCTCACGTCGTATTCGGTGGTTTTGTTGGCTTCCAGGGTCGCGGTGCTCATGGCGCGGTGTCTCCTTGCAATCGCGCCAGTCTAGCCCGGATGCGGGGCCGGCGAAATCGGCGCATCCGGCGCCTTTCGGCTTCGCGGAACGGGGCGGCCGAGGTTCTCGCTTACAGTTGCGGCTCTTCCTCGGGCTCCGGTTCCGCGCCCCCCGGTCCCCCCGCACCCGGCTTACCCGCGCCCGACCCGCGCGGGTCGTTCTTGCCGGACATGCACTTGCTCATGAACTGGCTGCGCTTGGCTCCCGCGAGCTTCTGCTGGTCGGCGTAGAACTTGCAGGTCGCGGTTTTTTGCTTCGGGGTGGCGGCTGCGGCCGGCGCGCTCGGCAGCAGCGCAAGCGCCATGGCGGCCAAGAGCCCGGCCAAAAGCGTAGAGCGGACCATCGGAGACCTCCTCACGTCTGCAGGACGAAACTCCTAGCTATTTGCGGCGACACTGCGGAACAGAGCCTCGGCGGATATGCCCGTCGCGCGTTCGACGGTAGCCGCGTTTGGGACATGCCCGCGCGCTTATGGCATGATTCCTTGGCAACGACAGCGGCCGCTCCGCATGCCACCTGCCGAAAAGATCAACCCTGCCCTCGCCCGCATCGTGGCTGGCCTGACCGGCACAGCCGAACTGGTCGTAACCGCCGAGCACACCGCGCCCTTCGTCGGTTCGGGCCGCATCGCGGTGCTGGCAACGCCGGTGATGATCAATTTGATCGAGGCGGCGGCCTTGGCAGCAGTCGAGCACCTGCTGCCGCCGGGCCATCAGAGTCTGGGCATACACCTCGACGTCAGCCACACCGCGGCGACGCCGGTCGGGCTGCGCGTCAGCGCAAGCGCCGAGGTTTTGCGCATCGAAGGGCGCACCGTCACGTTCCGGGTGGAGGCGCGCGATCCGTTCGAGGCGATTGGCGGCGGCACGCACCAGCGCGTCGTCGTCAGCGTCGAGCGTTTCGACGCACGGGTGCAGCGCAAGCTCGCCAAGCCGCAGTGATCGGCGGCGGCGTTCCGCGAAACGTCAGGCGGCGCTGCGCGAGCGCCCGGCGAATAAACCGAAAATAAAAAGAACGACGGCCGCGATCGCGGCGACGATCGCGTGCTTCATATGCACATTTTGCGCGCCTGGAATGTAGCCTGGCATGAAGGTCGGCAACGAGCCGGCCGGCATCGTGTAATACACGACCGCAACGACGGCACAGATAATGGCGAGCAGAAAGGCGAGCATTTTCATGGCAGCTTTTCCCGTTGTGACAGCGCAGCCGCATGTCGACCCCGCCGGCCCGCCGGGGACGGGTTAGCACGAGCCGTCGGCATTGGCGAGATCAAGCGCGACCGTGTGGATGACGACGAACGCGCGAAATCCAGACGCCGCCATTCTTGACCGCAGCCGTTCGAATCTCCACTTGCGCAGGGGCGATCGAGCACGGGAGCCTCGCGTGCGCTATCGCGTCGTGGACCGCCAAATCAGTAAACGCAATCTGTTGCGCGGGGCTGCCGCCTTCTGTGGTGTGACGAGCCTGTCGATGCCAGTCGCAATGTCGAGTTCTAGGGCGGCCACCGCGATGGACGATGAAGTCGCGGCGATTGTGGACCCAGCGTTCGCCGCACTGGCGCCTGCGAACGAGCCGGGCGGTGTCGCCGCCGCGGTTCGTATCGACGGCCGCACATTGTTCTTCAATCGGGGCGTAGCTGACGAGCGGAGCGAACAGCCGATCACCTCGGATTCGCTTTTCAACCTCGCCTCACTGCGTAAACTGTTCGAAGCCACGCTCGTGGCCGACGCCGTGCTGCGCGGCGGGCTTTCGCTCGACGACCCGGTCAACAAGTATGTCAGCGAGTTGCGAGGTCGGTATATCCGGCGGGTGACCATCGGCCAGCTCGCCACCCACACGTCAGGCCTGCTGTTGCCGACCGACCATCCACCGTGGCCCGACGAATCCTATTCGCTGGCCCAGTTCCTGCACATGCTCAACGTCTGGACACCGCCGCACGGCGTGCGGCCGGGCAAGCAGCGCATCTATACGCACGCCGGCTACATTCTGTTGCAGCTCGCGATCGAGCGCCGCTACGGCACCCCGATCGGAGCGCTGATCGAAAGCCGTATCCTCAAGCCGCTCCGCATGAACTCCACGCTGGTGCCGGAGCGTGGGCCCGATAACCGCGCCGTAATGGACCCGCAATTCATGCAGCGGACCGTTCAAGGTTATTCCGCCGACGGCATGCCGATCGGACCGCCCGGCAACCAACAGAGCTATTTTGACTTTCCCGGCACCGGGCAGATGTTCTCGTCGGTGCGCGACCTCGCCATCCTGGTCGGCGCCAGCCTCGGCGATCAAGCCGTCGATCCGCTAATCGGCAAGGCGCTGCGATTCACCCAGCTCGAGTTCTTCCGCGTCGACGCGCAATACGGCCAGGCGATGGCGTGGGAGGTCAACAATCTGCGCGGCCCGACCGTCATCGACAAACCGGGCGGCCTCAATAATGCGTCGGCCTATGTGGGCCTGGTGCCGGACCGCACGCTCGGACTTGTCATTCTCTCCAACCGCGGCGACATCCATCCGTACGATGCGGCGCGCACCGCGATGTTGCCGGCACTGGCCAAATTGTCGGAGGAGCCAAACACACCCTAATCGCAGCGGCGCTAGGACGGCCGCACCGTTCCCTGCACCGTGGTCCGCAGCATCAAGCGCCGCTCGGTCGACGGAAAATCCGTGCGTGCGTGGGAGGAGCAACGATTGTCCCACAGCAGCAGGTCGCCAACGCGCCAGACGTGCTCGTAGACGAACTCGGGTTTTTCCGCGTGGTCGAACACCGCATTGAGCAGCCGGTCGCTCTCGTCTTGCGGCATATCGAGCACTTTCACCGTCATCAGCCGGTTGACATAGACAGCCTTGCGACCGGTGTCCTCATGGGTGCGGAACACCGGATGCGCGCACTCGGCGTAAGCGTCGGTGCCCATTTTGCCGCCGCGAATGGTGGTCCCGTAATTGTAGTGGTGCAGCGCCTTTCTGCCTTCGAGGCGGTCGCGGATCGCCGGATCAAGCGTGTCGTAGGCGGCGTAGCCGCTGGCAAACAACGTGTTGCCGCCCTGCCCAGGAATCTCCACGGAATAAAGCAGCGTCGCCTTGCTCGGCACCTCCGCGTGGATCATGTCGTGGTGGAACATCATCTCGCCGTCCGGCAGCGCGCCAATCGGCTCGCCGTTTTCGCGGATGTTCGAGATCATCATGATGCCAGGCAACAGCTTCGAATAGCCCTTTGGAAAGTATTTGGGCGGGCGCGACAGCGCGCCGAGTTCGCCGAAGAAGCTGGTGGCGCGCAGCAAATCCTCCTGCGCAAGCTGCTGCCCGGGAAAGATCAGCACCAGGTGGTCGAGCCAGGCCTGGTAGATCGCCCGCACCGTCTCCTCGTCGGGCTTTTCGCGCAGATCGAGGCCGCGGATTTCCGCACCGATGTGCTTGGTCAAGGGAACGACGTCCAGTTTCGCCCTGCTCTTTACCGCGACGTCCATGGCGCTCCTCCAATTTCATTTTTGCGCGGCGTTCGCAAGACGAAGCGAACGCCGCTGTTTTGATTGACGCGCAACCCTACTCGGCGGCGACCGCGACCGGAGCCGCGGCGACGCCGTGGGCAACATCGCCGCTCGCGAGCGCGGCCAGGATGCGGTCGACCAGCGCCCGCGCCGACTCGGCACTCAGCTCGACCGCGACGCGGTCGCGGCCGCCCTCGCCTTCATTGGTGAAATCGATGGCGAGCACGTGATCGAGCGTCGAGTAGTACGGATGGTCGTAATAGACGTTGGCGGTGTCGATCCGCATCCAGCCCTTACGGCCTTTGGCGCTGCCGACCAGCGCCGTCTTTTCGACGATGTACGAGCACATCGCGTTCTCCTTTGCTGGCGCAGCGTTATTCGGCGGCGATGCTGGCCGACGAAGCCGCCAGATGACGGTTGAAGAAGTTGAACACCTTGCCCCAGCCGTCCATGGCCTGCTCGGGCCGGTAGGCGTCGCGCTGCCAGTTGAAGAAGGCGTGCCCGGCGCCGTTGTAGCGGTGGAATTCGTAGTTCTTGCCGAGCTTTTTTAGCACCGCCTCGGTGCGGTTGACCTGGTCCGCAGTCGGATTGTGATCGTCATTGCCGAAGATGCCGAGCAGCGGGCAGCTCATCTTCTCGGTCAAGTCGATCGGCGCGACCGGTCGCTTGTCGTTCAAGTCCTTCGGATTGTCGACGACGACATTGCCGCCCCAGCAGTCGACCGCGGCATCGATGTCCTTGAGCGTGCACGCGGCGAGATAGGTATGGCGGCCGCCGGAGCAGAAGCCGATGACGCCGATCTTGCCGGTCGCATTCGGCTGCGCGCGCAAATAGGCCATGGCTCCGGTCACGTCGCCCATCACCTGGGCATCGGCGACGCCGCCGGCGGCGCGGATGCGGGCGCCGAGATCATCGGGGCTCTCGTTCGGGCCGCCTTCGCGGAAATACAAATGCGGCGAGATCGCCGCGTAGCCGTGGTGCGCAAGCTTACGAACTACTTCCGTGGTCCACTCGCACCAGCCCGGAATGTGATGAATGACGACGACGCCGGGAAATTTGCCAGCCCGTGTCGGCCGCGCGTAATAGGCCTCGCCCTGGTCGCCGTTATGGCCGCGAAACGGCACCACCTCGGCCTGCAATCCTTGGTAATAGCTCATGATGCACTCCCTTGAATCCTGCGCCGCACTGTCGCTGAGCGCACGATTCATAGCACGGCGGGAGCGCGATGCCAGCAGCCGGTATCCGGCGTTTTACTCGGGGCAGCGGTGCAGGACCGCGTTATAGGTCTGGTCGCGGTCGACGAATTTGACGGTCTTGTCGGGTTGCGGCGTGAAGGTGAGGTCGCCGACCATGGGTCCGGCCGGGAATTTGCATTCGACGTGGAGCTTGTAGCTTGCACCGTCATGCTTGTTGTCCAGGATGCTACAGACGCCGATGTTGGACACGATCTCCTGCGCCGAGATCGTGACCTTGAGCGCCGCATTGTCCTTGCCGTTGCCCTTGCACGGCACGTTCTGCATGTAGGTTCCAGTGAGTGGAAAGTCGTCCGCGACAGCGCCAACCGATGCGGCGGCGAGCAGCAAGCACGTGGCAGTCAAGCAGAACACGCTTTTATTCAACACGTAAGCCTCGCATTCGGCCGATTGCTGCCCCAGCCATTGCGAATGCAACGGGGTTGCGACATCGGCCGGCTCCGCGCAACCGGCAAAATTTATGGCCAGCCATTGTGGCAGCTTAGCGCCCAAGAGGCGGCGCCGATCGCGAAGAAAAAGGCGGCGCCGCGTGGGCGCCGCCTTCGCGTTTGAATTTGACCGGTGCGGCTTAGTGCGCGGTAAGCCCCGAGGAGTCCTCCTCGACCGCCTGCTCCGGAACGTCGACCGGCTTCGCGGTCGATTCCTCCCAGGTGATCGGCTCGGGCTTGCGCGTCAGCGCACGCGCCAGCACCTCGTCCATGCGCGAGACCGGAATGATGTCGAGACCGCTCTTGATGCTGTCGTTGATCTCGACGAGATCCTTGGCGTTCTCTTCCGGAATGAGCACGGTCTTGATGCCGCCGCGCAACGCGGCGAGCAGCTTCTCCTTGAGCCCGCCGATCGGCAGCACGCGGCCGCGCAGCGTGATCTCGCCGGTCATGGCAACGTCGCGGTGCACCGGGATGCCGGTCATCACCGAGACGATGGCCGTGACCATGGCGACACCGGCGGACGGACCGTCCTTCGGGGTCGCGCCTTCCGGCACGTGGACGTGGATGTCGCGCTTGTCGAACAACGGCGGCTCGATGCCGAAGGCGACCGCGCGCATGCGCACGTAGGACGCCGCCGCCGAGATCGACTCCTTCATCACGTCGCGCAGGTTGCCGGTGACGGTCATCTTGCCCTTGCCGGGCATCATGGCCGCCTCGATGGTCAGCAGCTCGCCGCCGACGTCGGTCCACGCCAGACCGGTGACGACGCCGACCTGATCCTCGTCCTCGACCTCGCCGTAGCGGAATTTCGGCACGCCGAGATAATCGGCCAGATTCTTGTCGGTGACCGCAATCGACTCGGTCTTGTTGATCGTGAGCTCCTTCACCGCCTTGCGGATCAGGGTCGACAGCTCGCGTTCGAGATTGCGCACGCCCGCCTCGCGCGTATAGCGGCGGATGATCAAAAGCAATCCCTCGTCGTCGATCGACCATTCCTTGGGGTCGAGGCCGTGCTTGACGATGGCGTGCGGGATCAAGTGCTTGCGCGCGATCTCGACCTTCTCGTCTTCGGTGTAGCCGGCGATGCGGATGATCTCCATGCGGTCCATCAGGGGCGGCGGAATATTGAGCGTGTTCGCCGTGGTGATGAACATCACGTTGGACAGATCGTAATCGACCTCCAGGTAGTGATCGTTGAAGGCGTGGTTCTGCTCGGGATCCAAGACCTCGAGCAGCGCGGAGGATGGATCGCCGCGGAAATCGGCGCCCATCTTGTCGACCTCGTCGAGCAGGAACAGCGGGTTCGAGCTCTTGGCCTTGCGCATCGACTGGATGACCTTGCCGGGCATCGAGCCGATATAGGTGCGCCGGTGGCCGCGGATCTCCGCCTCGTCGCGCACGCCGCCGAGCGACACGCGCACGAACTCGCGTCCGGTCGCTCGCGCGATCGACTTGCCGAGCGAGGTCTTGCCGACGCCGGGCGGGCCGACCAGGCACAGGATCGGTCCGGTCAGCTTATTGGCGCGTTGCTGCACCGCCAGATACTCGACGATGCGCTCCTTGACCTTCTCGAGGCCGTAATGGTCGTTGTCGAGAATCTGCTGTGCCAGCGGCAGGTCCTTCTTGATCTTCGATTTCTTGTTCCACGGGATCGACAACAGCCAATCCAGATAGTTGCGCACCACCGTGGCTTCCGCCGACATCGGCGACATCTGCCGCAGCTTTTTCAGCTCGTGCTGCGCCTTTTCGCGCGCTTCCTTCGAGAGCTTGGTGGTCTTGATCTTCTCTTCGAGCTCGGCAACCTCGTCCTTGCCGTCCTCGTCGCCCAGCTCCTTCTGGATCGCCTTCATCTGTTCGTTGAGGTAATACTCGCGCTGGGTCTTCTCCATCTGGCGCTTGACGCGCGTGCGGATGCGCTTCTCGACCTGCAGCACGGAGATTTCGCTCTCCATCAGGCCGAGCACCTTCTCCAGGCGCTCGGTGACGCTCGGCGTCTCCAGAATCGTCTGCTTGTCGGGAATCTTGACGGCGAGATGCGAAGCCACCGCGTCGGCGAGCTTAGCGTAGTCCTCGATCTGCTGGACCACGCCGATCACCTCCGGCGAGACCTTTTTGTTGAGCTTCACATAGCCTTCGAATTCGTTGACCACCGAGCGCGCCAGCGCTTCGGCCTCGACCTGATCGCCTGAGGAATCGGCGAGCACGACCGCTTCCGCTTCGAAATACTCCTCGCGGCCTGTGTACTCCTTCACCTTGGCGCGCGCGGCGCCCTCGACCAGCACCTTCACGGTGCCGTCCGGCAGTTTGAGGAGTTGCAGCACGCTCGCCAACGTACCGACCGTGTAGATCGCGTCCGGCGCCGGATCGTCATCGGAGGCGTTCTTCTGCGTCGCCAATAGAATGAACGTGTCCGAGCGCATGACCTCTTCGAGCGCCTTGATCGACTTCTCGCGGCCGACAAAGAGCGGCACGATCATGTGCGGAAAAACGACGATGTCGCGCAGCGGCAGCACCGGGTAGGCGCGGCTTTCGCCGGCGGTCAGGGTCGGCTTCGGTTTGGCGGCGCTTGTCATGGCCCCAATTCCCTTATTGTTGTGCACATTCGCCGTGACCCGCAGGATGCGCTGTCGAGGCGAACTGCCGGTGAGCCGGGAGGAGCCGTAAGAGGGCGCGCACGAGGCTCGGCCCGGCAATCTTACGCGAGTTTTGGTACGCTCTACTCATCGCAACGCTATACGTGGCGTTGCGCAAGGGCCCTGTCAAGAAAGCCCGGATTTTGCGGCAAATTCCAGCCCGGTCGGTGCGATTCGGGCACCGAATCGGCCCGCCCAGGCGGGGCCGATTCCATGTCAGGCGCTCGCGCCGCCGGCGTCGCTCGCCCGATCCGAGCGATCGGCGTAGATGTAAAGCGGCCGCTTCGAGCCGTCGACCACTTCGCGGAAGATCTCCACCCGCACCACGCCTTCGAGGCTCGGCAGGTCGAACATGGTGTCGAGCAGGATGCTTTCCATGATCGAGCGCAAGCCGCGCGCGCCGGTCTTGCGGTCGATCGCCTTGCGGGCGATCGCCGACAACGCCTCGTCGGTGAGCTTGAGATCGACTGTCTCCATCTCGAACATGCGCTGATATTGCTTGACCAGCGCGTTCTTCGGCTCGGTGAGGATGCGCTTGAGCGAAGCCTCGTCGAGGTCCTCGAGCGTCGCCACGACCGGCAGACGGCCGACGAATTCGGGGATGAGCCCGTATTTGAGCAAATCCTCCGGCTCGACCTCGCGGAAGATTTCGCCTTGCTTGCGATCCTCAGGCGCCATCACCTTGGCGCCGAAGCCGATCGAGGTGGAGCGGCCGCGCGCCGAGATGATCTTTTCCAGCCCGGCAAACGCGCCGCCGCAGACGAACAGGATGTTCGTGGTGTCGACCTGGAGGAACTCCTGCTGCGGATGCTTACGGCCGCCCTGCGGCGGCACGCTCGCGATCGTGCCCTCCATGATCTTGAGCAGCGCCTGCTGCACGCCTTCGCCGGACACGTCGCGGGTGATCGACGGATTGTCGGACTTGCGCGAAATCTTGTCGATCTCGTCGATGTAGACGATGCCGCGTTGCGCGCGCTCGACATTATAGTCCGCGGACTGCAGCAGCTTCAGGATAATGTTCTCGACGTCCTCGCCGACATAGCCCGCTTCGGTGAGCGTGGTGGCATCCGCCATGGTGAACGGCACGTCGAGGATACGCGCCAGCGTCTGCGCCAACAGCGTCTTGCCGGAGCCGGTGGGCCCGATCAGCAGGATGTTGGATTTCGCCAGCTCGACGTCGTTGTGCTTGCTCTGATGATTGAGCCGTTTGTAGTGGTTGTGGACTGCGACCGAGAGCACCTTCTTGGCGTAGTCCTGACCGATGACGTAATCGTCCAAAACCTTGCGGATTTCGCGCGGCGTCGGAATGCCGTCGCGCGACTTCACCAGCGAGGACTTGTTCTCCTCGCGGATGATGTCCATGCACAGCTCGACGCATTCGTCGCAGATGAACACGGTCGGACCGGCGATGAGCTTACGCACCTCATGCTGGCTCTTGCCGCAGAACGAGCAGTAAAGCGTATTCTTGGAGTCGCCGCCGCCAACCTTGCTCATTCCAGTCTCCGTACCGATCCTAAGTCGCGATCCTCGACGTCGCGATGCTCGATCTCGCCCGTCGAGGTCTTGACCGCCAGCGCTGCGCCCTACCTTACGAAGCGGCGCGCTAACATTCCGTAGCTCTGATCAACGCGCCTCCGGCACAGTGCCTATACGCTCCTATCCCGCACAAGCTGCCATGCTAACTGCCCGCGACTCAAGAATCCATTAACGATAACGCAAGTTCGCGCCTCTGTGTTTTCCGCATCACACCGCGATAAAACGCTTGACGCAAGGTCTGGAGCTGCCCTGCCCTGCGTCGAATCGGTCTTTTTCGTGGCACCGCAGCCCCATGCCGGCCGCTTCGTGGGTTCGGTCACCCCTTGAGGGTCGCGACCTCGGCCGACTTGAGGGAGGGCTCCTCCGGGCGCTTCTCGATGACCTTGTCGATCAAGCCGAAATCCTTGGCCATTTCGGAGGTGAGGAACATGTCGCGCTCCAGCGCGTCCTCGATCTTCTTCAACGGCTGGCCGGTATGCTTGACATAGATCTCGTTGAGCCGCCGCTTCAGGTTCAGAATTTCTTGGGCATGTAGCATGATGTCGGTGGCCTGCCCCTGGAAGCCGCCTGAAGGCTGGTGGACCATGATGCGGGCGTTCGGCAGCGCAAAGCGCAAATCCTTGGCGCCTGCGGCAAGGAGCAGCGACCCCATCGAGGCCGCCTGTCCGGTGCACAGCGTCGATACCGCCGGCCGGATGAACTGCATGGTGTCGTAGATCGCCAGGCCCGAGGTCACGATGCCGCCCGGCGAGTTGATGTACATCGACACTTCTTTCTTCGGGTTCTCCGCCTCGAGGAACAGAAGCTGGGCGACGACGAGCGACGCCATGCCGTCCTCGATCGGCCCGGTGATGAAGATGATCCGCTCCTTCAACAGGCGCGAATAGATGTCGTAGGCCCGTTCGCCGCGGTTGGTCTGCTCGACCACCATGGGGACGAGGTAGTTCATGTAGGTGTCTTTTGGATCGCGCATGGATCACCTGTGCGGGATGTTTACCGGCTCGGCTAAGGAATCTGCCCGCTCAATGTGGCCGAGTCGGGCCGGGTCTGTCGAAGCCGCCCTGCTGTTCGAGAACCGCAACACATTCGACTACGCAGCTATCGCAGATATGTGCGGAATTTCCAGCGACAAGACGCGCGACATTGTCGGCGTGGCGGCCGGACAGCGGCCAAGTTCGCGACCAAGTCCGGGCCTTGGCGAGCGCAGTCGGCACGCCGCGCCATCCTGCCAATGCGTTCACGCCTCGGTTTCCTTGAACAGCTCTTCGCGCGACACCGGCTTGTCGGTCACGTCCGCCAGCTCAAGCACAAAGTCGACGACCTTGTCCTCGAATAGCGGCGCCCGCAAAGCGGCCAGCGCGCCCGGATTGTTGCGATAATAGTCCCAGACCTGCTGCTCGCGGCCGGGCATCTGGCGCACCTGCTCCATCACGGCCGCGCGCAACTGGTCTTCGCTCACCGTTATATTGTTCTTCTCGCCGATCTCGGCAATGACCAGACCGAGCCGTACCCGCCGCTCGGCGATGGTGCGGTACTCCTCGCGCGCCTTCTCCTCGGTCGTACCTTCGTCGGCAAACGTGCGATTCTGCTGCTTCAGATCGTTCTCGATGGCCGACCAGACGTTATTGAATTCCTGCTCGACAAGGGTCGGCGGCGGCTCGAACTTGTGCCGTGCGTCGAGCTGATCGAGCAGCCCCCGCTTGACCTTTTGCCGCGAGGCCGAGGTGTGCTCGCGCTGCAAGCGCTCGCGCAACGCGTCGCGCAGCTTGGTGAGCGAGTCCAGGCCGAGCGACTTGGCAAAATCGTCGTTCAGGGCGACCTCGCCAGGCGCCTCGACGGTCTTCACCGTCACCGCAAAGGTACCCGTTTTGCCGGCCAGATGTGTCGCTTGGTAGTCGTCCGGGAACTTCAGATCGAAGGTCTGGCTCTCCCCGGCCTTCTTGCCGATCAGGTTATCCTCAAAGCCTGGAATGAAACGGTCGGAGCCGAGCAGCATCGGCACATCCTCGGCGGAGCCGCCCTCGAAGGGCTGGCCGTCCATGGTGCCCTGGAACGAGATCGTGACCCGGTCGCCCGTCTGCGCCGGTTCGGTCTTGGCGATGAACGGTCGGTTTTGTTCGGCGATGGCGTTGAGCGCATGGTCGACTTCGGCGTCGGTCACCTCGGCGGTCTGCCGCTCCAGCTTCATGGTCTTGAAGTCGGTCAGCTCGATCGGCGGCACGACTTCGACCTCGACCGTATAGGCGAGGTCGGCCTTGCCGTCGATGATGCCCTCGACCGCCCCCTCCTCCTGCGGCAGCACCACCTTGGGCTCGGTGGCGAGCTTGAGCCCGTTATCGCTGACGATCTTCTGGTTGGCTTCGCGGACCGCGGCCTCGATCACCTCGGCCATCGTCGATTTGCCGTAGATGCGCTTGAGATGGTTGACCGGCACCTTGCCGGGCCGGAACCCGCGCAGCTGCACGCGGCCCTTGAGATCATCGAGCCGCTCGTTGAC
>Ga0070741_10004749_pt1 | contig 31364 bp, 22 predicted proteins | sample Coa_R1_4_FD_66440 | JGI IMG/M metagenome (GOLD analysis project Ga0070741, IMG submission 66440) | Surface soil microbial communities from Centralia Pennsylvania, which are recovering from an underground coalmine fire - Coalmine... | ecosystem: Environmental > Terrestrial > Soil > Unclassified ... | reverse complement strand
CGCCGACAACGACCTCGGCGTCGGCCAGCTGGTGGACATCGTCAGCCACTCCAGCATCTGGCCGCAGAGCGTGATCTTCGTCGTCGAGGACGACTCGCAGGACGGCGCCGACCATGTCGACGCGCACCGCGCGCCGGCCTTTGTCATCGGCCCCTGGGTCAAGCACGGCGGCCAGGTGGTGCATACCCGCTACGACCAGCTGTCGGTGATCCGCACCATCGAGCTGATCCTGGGCCTGCAGCCGCTGTCGGTGTTCGACGCGGTCGCCACGCCGATGTACGATGCCTTCGCCGCCACGCCGGACAACACGCCGTACACGGCGATCCTGCCGACGCAGGATATCCAGGCGGTCAACCCGGCCAACGCCGCCAATGCGGCGCTGTCGGCACACATGCCCTTCGACCGGCTCGATGCGGTGCCGCAGGAGATCAGCGACCGCATCCTCTGGCAGCGCGTCCACGGCGCCGGCTCGCCGCCGCCGCCGCCGGGCCCCAATGCCTCGCGCCTGGAGCAGCGTCGCGCGCAGGTGGCGATGGACGCCTACCGCCACGGCCGCGACGTGCGCGCGGCCCTGCAGGCGCTGGGCGACGACGACTGACGGAAGGAGCGTCAAGCCCCGCGCCTCGGCGTCCAGGCGCACGCGTCGGGAAGAATTTCTGAAGCGCCTTTCCAACGCCTTCGTGCTTTGCGTGAACGCGTTTGATTTCGACTTTATACGAGCATGAACATGATCATTCGCAGCCTGCTGCCGCTGACGGCTTCCTTCACCGCAGCCCTGCTCGCCGCCTGCGGCTCGTCCACGTCCGTTTCCAGCGGCGGCGGGCAGGGCGGGACGCTCACCGGCCGCTGCGGCGGCACCGTTCCGGTGGCGGCCGCCACGCAGATTCCCAACAACGGCCGCACCCTGACGCCCTATGGCCGCATGACCACGGTCGGCAACCTGCCCACCGGCGGCGCGCTGACACCGGACGGCCGTTTCTACTGGTCGGTCTCCGCCGGCGATGGGCGCAACGACGTGCGCATCGTCGAGGTCGCCAGCGGCGCTGTGGTGCAGGTGCTGCCGATGCCGGGCACTTACGGCCAGATGGCGTTCTCGCCGGACGGCGCCACCGCCTATGTTTCAGGGGAGCCCAACAGCACCGCGTGGAAGCCGGCCGGTCCGACCGTGGCCGACGCCGGCGGCGCCATCCACGTGTTCAAGGTCGATCCGCTCAGCGGCATGGCCACCGAGCAGGCGCCGATCATGTTGTCGGCCGGCGCCTCCGGCTATCCCACCGGCATCGGCGTCAGCCCCGACGGCAAGACCCTGGTGGTGGCGCTGTACCACGCCAACAAGGCCGCGATCGTCGACGCAGTCAGGAACCAGGAGACCGGCGAGATCGGCGTCGGCAACTATCCCTTCGCCGCGCGCTTCGAGCGCAGCGGCAGGTTCGCCTACGTCGCCAACGCCCAGGACGGCAGCCTGTCGAAGATCGATCCCGTCGCCGGCAAGGTGGTGTCGACCATCGGCGGCATGGGCGGCGGCACCGGCGACTACAACTCGCAACCGCAATATCTGCTGGCGGACCCGAAAGCCGACCGGGTCTACGTCGCCGTCACCAATCACGACGGCGTCGCCGTGGTGGACACCGTGGCCGACCGGGTCGAGCGCTTCATCTCGCTGCGGCGGCCGGAAGGCTATGGCGCCGCTCCGACGGCGCTGGCACTGGCTCCGGACGGCGGCACGCTGTACGTCGCCAATGCCGGCGAGAACGCGGTGACCGCGATTGCCCTGAGCGATCGCGCCAACGGAGGGCCCAAGGCCTGGTCGGTGATCGGCAAGATACCGACCGCCGACTACACCCAGGATGTGGCGGTGACGCCGGACAGCTGCACCCTGGTGTGGACCGCGGCGCGGGGCCTCGGCGCCGGGCCCAACCCGGACTACGGCATCTCCTGGGAGAACAGCTACGGCGCGCCGTACGGCAGCTACGTGCCGGACAAGCTGATCGGCCGGGTCGGCATCCTGCCGCTGCCGACGGACGCCGGCTTCGCCGCGGCGCAGCCCACGGTGGAGGCGAGCATCGTGCCCGGCGACGGTAGCGGCAGGCCCACCGATGCGCCGGCCGGTACGCCCATCGTCGGCGCCGACGGCGGCCCCAGCGACAAGATCAAATACGTCTTCTTCGTGGTGCGCGAGAACCGCACCTACGACCAGATCTTCGGCTCGGTGCCGCGCGGCGACGGCGATCCGACCCTGCAGGTAGCGGAGGACAACTGCGGCCCGCAGAACACCGCGTTCGAGGGCACCGACCGCAAGCATCCGGGTTGCGGCACCACGCCCAATGCCCACGCCCTGTCGCGCAAGTTCCTGCTGCTCGACCGCTTCTTCGAAGACAGCGAAGTCTCGGTCGACGGGCATATGATCACCAGCAGCAGCTATGCCAACAACGCGCTGACCAAGGCGGTGCCGGCCAACTACACCGGCCGCAACACCTCCTCCGACACCAGCTCGGCCATCAGCCTGCCGCCGATGGGGCTGATCTTCGACCAGGCGGCGCGGCAGAGCATCACGTTCCGCAATTACGGCGAGTCCACCGCCTTCCTGCCCCCGGACAGCCAGGACCGCGCCGCCACCTTCCTGCAGGTCGCCGCCAACAGCGACCTGGTCTATCTTGCCGGCGTCGCCACCGCCGTCTCCTTCGCCTGCTCCTCGTTCAAGAGCGTGCCCGGCTATCCGAACCTGCCGGGGTGCACCTTCGACTCCGGCATGGGCGCGCCGCCGCCGCTGGCCGGCTCGCATATCGACGAGTTCAACCTGCAGTTCCAGGCGCAGCTTCTTGCCGGCACGGTGCCGCACTTCAACTACCTGGCGATGCCGGACGACCATACCAACGGCACCGGCGTCGGCCTGATCCAGCCGCTGTCCGAGGTCGCCGACAACGACCTCGGCGTCGGCCAGCTGGTGCAGCTCGTGTCACATTCCTCGATCTGGCCGCAGAGCGTGATCTTCGTGGTCGAGGACGACAGCCAGGACGGCGCCGACCACTACGAGGCGCACCGCGCCCCGGCCCTGGTGATCTCGCCCTGGGCCAAGCATGGCGGCGTACTTGTCCATACCCATTACGATCAATATTCGGTGCTTCGCACCGTCGAGCTGATCCTGGGGATGAAGCCGCTGTCGATCTACGATGCCAACGCTGCGCCGATGTACGACGCCTTCACCTCCACCCCGGACAACAGCAGCTACGACGCGATCACGCCGGAGCGTCCGCTGACCGCGCTCAACCCGGCCGACGCGCCGAACGCGGCGCTGTCGGCCGCGCTGCCGTTCGACCGCGAGGACGCCGTGCCGCAGGAACTGGCCGACCGCATCCTGTGGCAGTCGGTGTTCGGCGCCGGCTCGGTCCCGCCGCCTCCCGGTCCGCACGCTTCGCAGCGCGAGCACTTGCGCGCCATGGCGGCGATCGAGGCGTTCCGCGAGGGCCGCGACGTGCGCGCGGCCCTGCGGGCGCTGGGCGACGACGACTGACGTCAACGCCTTGCGCGCCGTGCCGCCATCGCGCAAATCCGGGCGGGCCCGGGGCCGGGGCGCGCTGTCATCCGCGCTACATCCGCACGTCACAAAGAAGTGTCAAGTTGCGTCCGCTAAGGAAAGCACCCCCGTGACGCGTGCGCGGGCATGGTCTAGCCTCAGGGAATGAGGAACGATCGGCTGCGCCGTGCCGGGGGTGAACGTCTGCTTCACCTCATGGAGAGCGCGATGCGTAAATCCCCCGCTGTACTGCTCGGCCTGTCCTGCGCCGCCCTGCTGGCCTGTGCCTGGGGCGGCAACTCCGGCGCGGCGCCAACGGCGCCCGCCACCTTGCTGCCGACCGGCCAGACCATCACGCCGACGGCCGCGCCGGGGTCGACCTTCCAGCCGCTGAGGCCGGGCCTGGCCGACAATCCCGACTACGCCGTGGGCCAGGCGATGAGCGAGGCGCTGAGCCCGGACCGCAGGACGCTGCTGATCCTGACCAGCGGCTACAACCTGGTGAAGAACACGGCCTCCAAGGTGATCCCGGCCGATTCCACCGAGTGGGTCTTCGTCTACGACGTGAGCGGCGCGGCGCCGGTGCAGAAGCAGGCGCTGCCGGTGCCGAACAGCTTCGCCGGCATCGCCTTCGCCCCGGACGGCAGCCGCTTCTACGTCTCCGGCGGCAAGGATGACGATGTCCATACCTTCGCCCTCGGCGGCGGGCAATGGGCCGAGGCCGGGCAGCCGCTCAAGCTCGGCCATACCGTCGGCAACGGCCTGCTCGCCAGCCAGGCGCCGGTCGCCGCCGGGCTGGCGGTGACCGCCGACGGCAAGCGCCTGGTGGTCGCCAACCTGGAAAACGACTCCATCTCCCTGCTCGATCTGGACAGCGGCAGCGTCGCCGAACTGGATTTGCGGCCGGGCAGGAACGGGGCCGCGCCCGGCACGCCGGGCGGCACCTTTCCCTACTGGGTGAGCATCGCCGGCAACGATACCGCCTATGTCTCCAGCCAGCGCGACCGCGAGGTCGAGGTGATCGACCTCTCCGCCGCCGTGCCGAGAATCAAGGCGCGCATCCCGGTGCCGGGCAACCCCAACAAGATGCTGCTCAACGCGGCGCAGACGCGGCTCTATGTGGCCGCCGACAACGCCGACGCGGTGTTGGTGATCGACACCGCCAGCAACACCGTGCTGCGCGTTCTGCCGGCCTCGTTCAGCGCCGGCCAGCGGGATGATGAGAATGAAGGGGGGCGGGGGCAAGCCGGGCGCGGCCGCCCCGCCGAGCGCCGCTTCCGCGGCGCGGCGCCGAACAGCCTGGCGCTTTCGCCCGACGAGTCCACGCTGTACGTCACCAACGGCGGCACCAACGCGGTCGCGGTGCTGCGGCTGGGACGGAGCGGGCATGAGCGCGAGGAGGGCGGCATCGGCCTGGCCGGGCTGATTCCCACCGGCTGGTATCCGCAGGCGGTGCAGGTCAGCGGCGACGGCGGCACGCTCTACGTGGTCAACAGCAAGAGCCTGCCCGGGCCCAATCCGCACTACTGCAAGGACGGCGGGCCGACCTGCATCGCCGGCTCCCAGATTTCCTGGCAGCCGGGTCAGTACATCCTGCAACTGGAAAAGGCCGGCTTCCAGACCATTCCGGTGCCGGACCGCGGCATCCTGGCGGCGCTGACCGCCCGGGTGGCGCTCAACGACGGCTTCGTCCACCGCGGCCACGAGCGTGACGCCGAGCTGATGGCGCAGCTGCGCCGCCGCATCAAGCATGTGATCTACATCGTCAAGGAGAACCGCACCTACGACCAGGTGCTCGGCGACCTCGGCACCGGCAATGGCGATCCCAGCCTGGTCGAGTTCGGCGCCGCGCTGACGCCGAACCAGCACGCCATTGCCTCGCAGTTCGTCGATCTCGACAACTTCCACGATTCCGGCGAGGTCAGCGGCAACGGCTGGGCCTGGAGCACCGCGGCCCGCGAGAGCGACTACGGCGTCAAAACCATTCCGCTGAACTACTCCGGCCGCGGGGCCGGCTACGACACCGAGGGCGAGAACCGCAACATCAACGTCGCGCTGCCGACGGTGGCGGCGCGGCAGGCGGCCAATCCCAACACGACGGCCGACCCGGACCTGCTGCCGGGCACCGCCAATGTCGCCGCCACCGACGGTCCCGAGGGTGAAGTGCTGCAGGGCTATCTGTGGAATTCCGCGTTGCGCGCCGGCCTGTCGCTGCGCAACTACGGCTTCTTCTGCGACCTCAACCGCTACAGCGCTTCCGCCGGCGCGGCCCAGATCCCCGAGGACCGCACGCCCTACGCCCACAAGCTCACGGTGACCTACGCCGCCGACCCGGCCCTGGTGCCGCTGACCGATCCTTACTTCCGCGCCTACGACAACGCTTTCCCCGACTTCTACCGCGAGCAGGAGTGGGAGCGCGAGTTCGCGCAGTTCGTCCAGAACGGCCAGCTGCCGGCCCTGAGCCTGGTGCGCTTCATGCACGACCACACCGGCAGCTATTCCACTTCGCTCGACGGCGTCAATACGCCGCAGGCGGACGTGGCCGACAACGACTACGCCGTCGGCAAGCTGCTGGAGACGCTGTCGAACAGCCCGTATGCGCGCGACACTGTGGTCTTCGTGCTCGAGGACGATGCGCAGGACGGTCCCGATCACGTCGACGCCCACCGCAGCATCGGCTTCGTCGCCGGCCCCTACGTGAGGCAGGGTGCGGTGGTGAGCACCCACTACAGCACGGTCAACATGCTGCGCACCATCGAGGATCTGCTGGGCATCGAGCACCTGAGCCTGTACGACGCCTACCAGCCGCCGATGAGCGAGGTGTTCGACCTCAACCAGGGGCGGTGGAGCTTCATCGCACGGCTGCCCTCGACCCTGGCGCCCTGCGCCGGCGGGCAGACGTCCGGCTGCAGCCAGCTGCCGGTGGACGTGAAAACCGCGCGGCTGGGACCGCCGGCGCCGGCGCCGCTGCACGATGCGCAGTGGTGGGCGCAGCGCACCGCCGGCATGGACTTCTCGGCCGAAGACCGCCTCGACGCCGACCAATACAACCGCCTGCTATGGCTCGGGATCCGGGGTGATGAGCCCTACCCGCAAGCGCGCAGCGGCAAGGATCTGCGGCATGACCGCCAGCAGCTGCTGGCCAGCGCGGCGCGGCGGCAGGAGGCGGGCGGCACCCACTGATCAACGTTTCGGGGCGCTGGAGGATCGCCCTCTGCCACGGGTGGCAGGGGCGATTCAGCTCATCCGCAGCCGCGAAGTCTCGCGTCCGTCTTCTTGGACCGGCTCACGGGGGGCCACGGTCCACGGCAGGGTTACCTGAGGTGTCCGGCCAGCTGCGAAGGAGCGGGATTGAAATCCAGGTTAAGGCGGCTGAGTGCTTCGCTGATCGGAATGAAGAAATTCAGGTTCTGATCCAGGCCTCCGAGCTGGATGCCCCAGTCGCAGACGCCGATCACCGATCCACTGCGATCGGTCAATGGGCCACCAGAATTTCCAGGGTGGACCACGACGTCGCTCTGTATGTAGTTGTGACCCCGGTCGACGCGGTAAGCGCTGACGATACCGCGCGTGACCGTCACATCCAGCTTTTCCAGCAACGGTGCGCCGATGGCGAATACTTCCTCGCCGACTTCCGGCTTGGAGTTGCGCAGGTGTACCGAGGGAAGTTTGTCGGCTTGCAGCTTGATCAGCGCGACGTCGCCGTAGGAATCGGTGCGCAGCACGTCGCCGATCACTTCACTCTCGTCGGCCAGACGGACACGTACCCTTTGTGCTTCCTGGACCACGTGCTGGTTGGTGATGACGTAGCCGTCGGGGCTGATGATGAAGCCGCTGCCATGCCCCCCGGCGCCGACCAGCACGGTGACCGAGGCGGCGCGAGCGGAAGCGATGCTGTCTGAAGAAGCGGCGGGGGCATTCACATGCAACGGCGCGAAAGTGGTCGGAGGCGGAGCGCCGGGGTGGCCGGAATCGCGGGTCACCAGGTCGTAGAAGCCCTGGTCGGACAACAGCCCGCGAACGGCGTCATTGAAGGCGCTGGTCATCAGCATCAGCAGGCCTCCCTGAGTACTGCCGTGGGTCACGAAGTGACCGTCGGTGCTGATCTCATAGACGACTTTGCGGGCCAGAACGTCATAGACTTCCCATTTGACATGAAGGCTGGAGCTGCCCTTGACCGCTGAAGTGTTGCCGAAGCCCCCTCTCGTGAAGCAGGCATTGAGGTTGAGCTTGTCGATCAGGCCGCCCACCATCAATTCGGCACGGGATTCGGAGGGATCGGGAAACAGGTTGTCGGTGCTGCCGACGACCGGATAGTTCGCCTGGCGCAGGGCGTCCTGGAAAGCACTGGTGAACTCGTCCTCGCCAGCCAGGGCGTGTCCGCCCTGCCAGGTCAGGGGGCCATGCGGAACGCACAGGAGGCCGCCTTTCTGCTGGCCGACGTTATCGCCGCGGTTGATCTTGGCAATGACCTTGCGGAGCTGGATCGGCCGTGCCCGTGTGCCTTCCGGGATGGTCAGTACCGATTTAATCGGTGCTGGCGGCGCCGCTGGAGGTGGCGCATCCGAGGGCGGCTCACCGGAGGTGTCGCTGTCGGCAGCCTGGGCAGGTTCGGGTCGGGACGCCTGCTGTGAACGAGTCGATGTAGCAGTTTGCTGTCCGGCGCACGCAAACAGCAACGCGCACAGGCTGCACGCGAGCAGATGTTTCATCGGTACCCCCTCTCCCCATTTCCGCAATATTAAAGCAGCAGAGGCGCAACGTGTGGCCGGGAGTCGGTCGGGGCGGATTCCCAGCGGAGGGCAACTGCCAAGGGCTTGCCAATTCTCCGTGCCGTAAGCCTTGCGCTGCAGACCGGCACCGGCTTTTGCCGGACCAGGGCGTTGCCGTCCAGGCAGCGCGCGGCCTGCCCGGGGGCGCCGTAATAAGGTCTTCATGTCCGGATAACATAGTTCAAATCTCAACAACTCCCTGGCTTGATGCAGGGCCCGGCCTCACGTCGCTTGGGCCCCGGACCTCCTCTCGCATGAACCGCGCCGCCCGTCACCCGATCGCCCTCGTTTTCTTCACTGGCGCCGCCGCCGCGGCGCAGGCGCAGACCGTGCCCGGTCCCGGCGTGTCCCAGCTCGATCTGGTGCAGGTCACCGCCGACCGTTTCGCCGAGCCGGTGCAGGAAGTGCCGAGCTCGATCGAGGTCATCACGGCCGAGGAGATGCGCGCGCGCGGCGTCAACGACCTGCGCACCGCCCTGTCCCTGGTCGGCGGAGTCTATGTCGCGCCGGGCGGCGACCAGGGGCCGGGGGCGGCGGTGCCGGGCCTGCTCGGCCAGCGCGAGGTCGACGATCTGCTGCTGCTGGTCGACGGCGTGCCGCAGGGCGGCGCCTTCATCCCCCAGTTCGCCACGCTGGATCTCGACAACGTCGAGCGCATCGAGGTGCAGCGCGGCCCGGCGCCGGTGCTGTACGGGACCACCTCGTTCGAGGGCACCATCAACATCATCCACTTCGCCGCCGGCCAGGCCGCGCGCCGCGCCGAGGCGGCCTACGGCAGCTACGGCACTGTCGAGGCCGGCGCCTCGATGGTCCTGGCGCAGGGGCCGGTCCGCGCTTCGCTGGGCCTGGACGGCGTGCGCGACCGCTACGCGGATCCGCGCGCCGGGCTGGACCGCGCCCACGCCTTGCTGCGGACGGCCGCCGGTTTCGGCGGCGGCGAAGCCCGGCTGGACTTCGATGCGAACGTGCAGCACCAGAAGCCGTCGAGCCCGCGGCCCCTGGCCGACACCGGCGGCCTGTTCGATCCCGACGTGCCGCTGGACTACAACCAGAATCCGGCCGACGGCAAGATCGACACCAACCGCTTCCAGCTCACCGCCGGTTACGACAAGAAGCTGGCGCCCGGCTCCTGGAGCAGCACGCTGTCGCTGACGCAGACCCACAGCCAGCTGGTACAGGGCTTCCTGCGCGACGAGGGCGACACGGACACCAGCGACGGCAACGCCGGCGGCTTCCATCAGAAGCGCGATTTGAGCGAGGTCTACTTCGACAGTCACCTGACGCATCAATTCGACGACAGGGTGCAGGCCACCTTCGGCGCCGGCGAACTGTGGGGGCTGGCGCACCAGAACAGCCAGCTGTTCGGCTACACCCTCGACCCCGGCGACGGCGGCCTGCCGCCGCCGGGCAGCGCCGGCAATGCCGAGCCGCCCGCCTATCTATCCGACCAGCGCAGCATTGCCGCCGCTTACACCCAGGTGCGCTGGAAGCTGACGCCGCGCCTGGGGCTGCTCGGCGGCCTGCGCCTGACCCATAGCGACGAGCGCCGCGGCCGCAGCAGCGACGATCCGGACGAGGTGAGCCTGGAGTACGCCAGCACCACCCGGCTGAACGGCTCATTCGGCGCCAACTGGTGCGTCTGGCAGGACCCGAGCGCGGACCTCGACGACGTGGTGCTGTATGCCAACTACGGCAACACCTTCCAGCCCCCGGAAATCGACTTCGGCCCCGACGTGGAAGGGCCGCTGCTGCGCCCGGAAGCCTTGCGCAGCTATGAGGCCGGCATGAAGGCCGACGGCTTCGACGGCCGCTTCGACGCCGATCTGAGCTTCTACTATGTCGACTTCGACAATCTCGTCTACAACACTGTCGACGACGCCGGCGAGCCGACGCAGAAGAACGGCGGACGCGAGCGCTACAAGGGCGCCGAGCTTGAGATGAGATACCGCCTGATGCCGGACCTGCGCCTGAGCGCCAACTACAGCTACAACGACGCGCGCTACCGCGACTTCGTCAGCGCCAGCGGCAAGTCGCGTGCCGGCTTCCGCCTGCCGCTCTCGCCGCGCAACCTGGCGGCGCTGGGACTGGTCTACGGTGGCTCCGCCGGTCCGCAGGCCTCGCTGGTCGGCAACTATGTCGGCAACCGCTATCTCAACATGGGCAACAGCCGCGTCGCCGGCGCGTTCATCTCGCTCGACGCCACCGTCGGCTACGCCTTCGGCCGCTACACCGCTTCCTTCAACGTTTACAATCTCACCGACCGCCGCGACGCGATCCAGCAGAGCGAGCTGGGCGAGGACCAGTACTACCAGCTGCCGGGGCGGCGCATGCTGGCGAAACTGTCGGTGGCGCTGTAACCCAGCGCCTTCAGTGACAGCCTCCTGACAAAAACGGCGGGCACAAACCTTCTGCAGGCGCGTACCATCCGATGGGGCAGCGCCCCGGGCGGGACATCATGCCGTCACGCGGCGGGCGCAGCCTGAAAGCCCGTCAATCCAAGGAGGATGAACATGAATACTGAAGCCGTCGCCAAGCGCCTCGTCGCGCTGTGTCGCGAGTTCAAGTACGAGCAGGCGCAAAAGGAGCTTTACGCCGACGACGCCGTCAGCATCGAGCCGGAGGGCCTGCCCCCGGGCGCGCTGGGCAGCGTCAAGGGTCTCAAGGCGATCATCGAAAAAGGCCACCAGTTCAACGCCATGGTCGAAAACTTCCATGGCGGCGAGGTCAGCGATCCCGTCGTCACCGGCAACTGGTTCGCCCTCACCATGACGCTCGACGCGACCTTCAAGGGCCGCGGCCGGACCAAGATGGAAGAGGTCTGCGTCTACCAGGTGCGCAACGGCAAGATCGTCAAGGAGCAGTTCTTCTACGACGTCGGCTGAGGCCCGCTCCTGGGCGATGACCCCATCATCGCCCAGGAGCGGTGCGCGGAACGACGGTGCGCCGGGGACGGCCCTGGTCAGCCGCCCAGCTCCACCCAGCGCCGTGCTTCGGTCAGCACCAGCCCGGCGCGCAGTTCGCGCTGCGGCCAGGCGCGCCGCAGCGCCGAGGCGTAGCTGAGCAACTGCGGCCGGTAGCGCGCGGCCAGCGCCGCCTCGTCGGCGTCGGTGGCGGTCTTGTAGTCCAGGATCCACAGCGTGGCGCCGTCGTCGACCAGGCGGTCGATGCTGCCGCTGCGCTCGCCGTCGCTGTACGGCACCTCGTTCCAGGCGCGGCGATAGCGCGCCGGATCGAAGAAGCGGGCCAGCTCCGGCGCCGCCAGCGTGGCGCGCGCGGCGGCCAGCCAGGCGCCGAATTCGGGCGCGCGCACCGCGCCCTGCAGCTTCGCCTGCAGCCGCGCATGCAGCTGCGGTTCATCCAGCCCGGCGTCCTCGCTCAGCCACTGCAGCAGGGCATGGATGCCCTGGCCGCGCCGCGCGGCGGCCGGGTCGGCCGCCGCTTCGCCGCCGCCATCTGCGCCCAGCGCGCTGGGCGCGGACGCGGCGGAGGGCGGCGCGGGCAGGGGCCGGCGCAGCCGCGCATCGTCCGCCGGCGGGCTGAGCGGGCGCGCCGTCGCCGCGCCGGGCGGGGCTTCGCCGCTGCCGTAGTGCAGCGCGCCCTCGGCCACCCCCGTCAAAGGCGCCGCCCCCCCCGCGCCCAGACGTCGCAGGGCGTCCCAGGCCAGCTCGTGCCAGCTCGGGCGGCTGCCCTGCCGCCCCTGGCGGAAGCCGCTGACGTGCAGGAACTGTCGGGCGCGGGTGGCAGCGACATAAAGCAGGTTCAGGTCCTCGCGGGCCTCGCGCGCGGCATGGTGCTCGGCCAGCGCGCGGCTCAGCGGATCGCGCGCATCGCTGGGGCCAGGCACCAGCACCTGCTCCGGCCGCCCGGCGGTGGACGGCCATTCGATCAGCCAGGGCGGCGTGCGCGCCGCCTGGACCCGGCCGCTGTTGACCAGGAACACGGCGGGCGCTTCCAGGCCCTTGGCGGCGTGGATGGTCATCACCCGCACCTGGCCGCCGCCGGCCGGCGGCGGCGATTCGTCCGGCGCTTCGGCGCGGATCCGCGCCAGGTCCCGCAGGTAGTCGAGGAAGCGCGCCAGGCTGGGATAGCGGCCGCTGTCCGCCTCCAGCGCCAGCTGGATGAAGGCGCCCAGGTTGGCGCGCACCCGCGCCGCGGCCACCGCCGGCAGCACGGCTTCGTAGCGCGCGGCAACGTCGGCTTCGCTGTAGATGCGGTCGAGCAGGTCGTGCGCCGGCAGCTCCGCCGCCAGCGGCCGCCAGCGCTCCAGGTATTGCAGCGCGCGGCGCAGCTCCGGCCGCTCCGCGGCGAGCACGGCCAGCGCCTCGAACCAGGTGCGGGCGCCGCCGGCGGTGGTCGCCAGCGCCACCAGGCAGTCGTCGCCGAGCGAGAACAGCGGCGAGCGCAGCACCTGGGCCAGCTCCAGGTCGCGGTGCGGCGCATTGAGGAAGCGCAGCAGCGCCACCAGGTCGCGCGCTTCCGCCGTGTCGAGCAGGGTGCCGCGGCTGCTGCCGACGTAGGGGATGCCGGCCGCGGTCAGCGCCTGCTCCAGCAGCTGCAGGTGGGTGCGCGAGCGCGCCAGCACCATGACGTCGCCGTACTCGATGGCGCGGTTGCCGTGCTCGCCGCGGACCGCGACGCCGGATTCGACCAGGGCGCGGATGCGCTGTGCCACCAGGCGCCCCTCGCGTTCGGCGCGGCTGGCCTCCTCCAGCTCGCGCGGCGTGCTCAGCGGATCGCGCAGCAGCAGGCCCAGCTGCGGGTCGGGCAGCAGCTCCTCCTCCCGCAGCGCGGGCTCCACCAGCGGCGCCGCCTCGACCCGGCCCCAGTCGTGCTTGCGCCAGGTGTCGTGGCGCTCGAAGCCGATCGCGGCGCCCACCCCGGCCGGCTCGAACAGCGCATTGACGAAGTCGACGATGGCGGGCGCCGAGCGGCGCGAGTCGTTCAGCGGCACCGTCACCGCGTCGAGCCGCGCCTGCAGCCACCGCGCGGCGGTGCCGAGCAGTTCCGGGTTGGCGCGGCGGAAGCCGTAGATGCTCTGCTTGGCGTCGCCGACGATGAACACGCTGCGCGAGCGCCCGGCGTCGCCCGCCGCCATTTCCTCGAGGAACGGCAGCAGCAGCAGCCACTGCGTCGGGCTGGTGTCCTGGAATTCGTCAATCAGCAGGTGATCGATCTTCTGGTCCAGCTTGTAGCGGATCCATTCGGCGTTGCCGGGCCCGCGCAGCAGGCGGTAGCTGCGCCACTCCAGGTCGGCGAAGGTCAGGGCCTGCTCGGCCGCCAGCTCCTGCTCCAGCGCGCGCAGCGCCGCCGTGCCCAGCTCCAGCGCCGCGCCGCTGCGTTGCAGGCAGGACTGGCGCAGCTGCCGGTCCCGGTGCTGCTCGACCGCGCGCACCACTTCGCGGTGCGCCTCCTCGAAATGCTCGTACTGCGCCTCGCTGAGCCGTGCGCGCCGGGCCTTGATCAGCTGGAAGCGGTAGGGTGTGCCGTTGCCGCGGAACAGCGCGCCGAGCAGGGCCCGGTAGCGCGCCTCGCCGCCGCTGTTGAGCGCCTCCTCCAGCCGCGGCGCCTTGAGGTAGCGCGCACCTTCGGTCTCGTGCTGCCAGCGCAGCAGCATCTTGAGGCGCGCGTTGAAGGCGTCGCCGTCGAGATCGGCGCCCGGCGCCTGGTCCAGCTCCAGCCCGGCGCGCAGACGCGCGGCGGCGTACTGCAGCGGCTGCTCCTCGCCTTCGACGTAGGCCCACCAGTCGGCGCGGTGGCCGAGGAATTCGAACACCAGGTTTTCCAGCGCGCGCTCGCCGTGGCCCATCGCGATCAGCGTCCGCAGCGCCTGCGCCGGCGCGGAGCCGGGCTGCTGGTGCAGCTCCGCCAGCAGGCGCCGCCAGGCGCGGCGATACAGACCGTGCTCGGCCTCGGCCAGCGCGAAGCCGGGCGACACGCCGGCTTCCAGCGCGAAGCGGGTCAGCAGGTCCTGGCAGAAGGCGTGCAGGGTCATCGCGCGCAGCGGGTAGGGATCGAACAGCAGCGACTCGTACAGGCCGCGCGCCTGCGCCAGGTAATGCGGCGAGGCCGGCAGGCCCAGGCGCTCCAGTTCGGCGGCGGCCTCGATGTCGCTGGCATAGGCCAGTTCGCGCAGGCGCTCGCCGACCCGCTCGCGCATCTCCGCCGCCGCCTTGCGGGTGAAGGTCAGGGCCAGGATGCCGCCGGCGGGCTGGCCTTCCAGCAGCAGGCGCACGATCCGCGACACCAGCAGCCAGGTCTTGCCGCTGCCGGCCGAGGCGGTGACGGCGACGCTGCGCCCGGGGTCGAGGGCGGCGGTGAGGTCGAGGCGATTCCCGTTCATTGCATCCGCCCCGGAATCCGGCCGCTCGCGGCGAGGCGGGGGCTATTCATCTGCGTCCTCGTGCCAGTCGCCCCGCCGGCACAACCCCTGGAAATCGCACCAGGCGCAGCTGCCGCTGTCGCCCAGGGCCGGCATCGGCGCCCCTTCGGCCAGCCGGCGCAAGGTCACCGCCAGCCGCTCGCCGACGCCGGCGCGCAGCTCGTCCAGCCCGGCGTCGATGCGCAGCGCTTTGTGCTCCTCGCGCAGCGGCAGGTACTCCACCGCGCGCACTCGTTCGTCGAGCAGGGCGTAGTGCGCCAGCTGCACCGACTCGCCGGATTCCACCTCGCCGCGGCGCGGCGGCCGGCCGGTCTTGTAATCGACGATGGTGAGGCCGCCGGCCTCGGTCTCGACCCGGTCGGCCTTGCCGGTGAGGCCGTGGCGGGGCGTGAATTCGCGGCGGTACTCCACTTCGGCTTGCACCTCGTGCGCCTGGCGCCGCTCCAGCCAGTCGAGCAGGCCGGGGATGGAGCCGCGGAACTCGGTGAGCCAGACATGCGCCAGGGCGCGGCTCTGCAGGTCCGGCGCGAACACCGCCTCGGCGATCTGCTCGAGGCGCGCCTGCGCCTCGGCGCGGTTGGCCGGCGTCACCGGCGCGGCGAACGGCGGCGGCAGCTCGCCTCCGGCCGGCTGGGTGAAGGCTTCGAGGATGCGGTGCACGCGCTGGCCGTAGTCGCTGCGATCGGGATCCTCGTCCGGCGCCTGCTCGGCGCGCAGGCCCAGGCAGGCGCTGGCGAAGAACTGGTAAGGGCAGTCCACCAGCCGCTGGTGCGCGGTGGCGCTGATCTCGCGCGGCAGCCGCTCCACCGGCGCGGCCGGCCGCGGCCGGCCGCGCCGCGGTGCCGGTGCCGGCGCGCCGGCGGCGATCTCCACCGCGGCGGTGCCGGCCCGCGCCGCCAGCCGCGGCTCGCGCAAGTCGCAGCCGTGATGCAGCGCGCGGCTGCGCATCGCTTCGATCCAGGGCGACAGCTGCGCCGGCTCGCCCGGCTGCTCGGCGGCGTAAGTGATGCGCACGCGCGGCGCGGCGTGCAGCACGCGGCGCAGGCGGGCCAGCGCCAGTGCCTGGCGCTGCGCCAGGTTGGGCAGGCCCAGCTCGCCGCGCACCGACTGGTTGAAAAACGGCTCGCCGGGCGGCGGCCCGGGGATCTGCGTGCGCGTGGCGCCGGCCAGGATCAGCGCGTCGCAGCGCAGGCCGGCGCTCTGCTCCAGGGTCAGCAGCCGCACGCGGCGGTCGCGCCCGGCCTGCGGCGGCACGAAGGTGGCGCGTTCGACGGCGCGGTCCAGCAGGGCACGGAACTCGCGCCAGTCCGCGCTTTGCGGGCGCTGTGCGAAGGCGGCGTCGAGTTCGCCGAGGATGTCCAGCAGGCGGCGCCCGGCCTCGTCCTGCTCGAAGCGCTGCCACAGGCCCAGCGCTCTGAGGCTGCGCTCGACCCCGGCCATCCAGTCGCCGAGCAGGCGCGGCCGGCCGGTCGAGGGCAGGGTGCGCGCCGCATCGGCCAGCCGCTCCAGCAGGCTGCGCAGCTGCGGCCACTGCGCGGCGCGGGCGAGGTAGCGGTCCAGACCGGCTTCCACGCCGTGGCGGTAGACCAGGTCGCGCTCGAGGGCGCGCAGCGCCAGCGGATCGGCGGCGAAGAACCCGGACTTGAGCAGCATCAGCAAGGGGCGGAACTGGAAGCGCCGCTCGAAGCTGTCGAGCCAGGCGTGCAGCGCGGCGGCGGCGGCGCTGGTCGACAGGGCCCAGCCGCCCTGGTCCTGCAGCGCGATGCCGGCGCGCTCGAGCAGGGCGCGCAGGCGCCGCGCCAGGCGCCGGTCCTCGGTGACCACCGCCACCGTGGCGCAGCCGTCGAGCAGGGCTTCGCGCACCGCCAGCTCGACGCAGCGCGCCTCGTGTTCGGGGCCTTCCGCCTCGGTCAGGTCGAGCCCGGGCCCGGGCTTGCTGTCGCCGCCGGCCGCGCCGGCGCCGAGCACGGCGTCGAGAAAGCGCGAGCGATCGTCTGCCGGCGCTCTCAGCGGCTCGGGCTCCACCCCGAGCTGGGCGCAGAGCGTGTGCAGGGCCGCGCTGTCGCGGCTCGCGCCGCGGCCGTGCAGCCACAGCTCCAGCGGCGCGGCCGACTGCGCCAGCGCGGCCCGCTCGGCGCCGGCCAGGGTGTCGAAGCCGGCGAGATAGACCTTTTCGTCCGCGGCCAGGCCGGCGAAGGCCGCGCGCAGCGAGGCGGCGTAGGCCGCGGCCGGGCTGCGGTTCTGCGTCTCCTCGAGGAAGGCGCGCCACAGGGTGTGGACGATCTGCGCCTCGCGCGACAGGGCCGACAGCGGCCGCGCCCCGTAGGCGCGGGCGAGCTGCCCGGCAAAGGCCTCCTCCTCACGCGGCAGCTCCACCGCGTTGAGGCTCAACTCCTCGAACAGCGCGTACAGCGCCTCGGCCAGCTGCCAGGGGTTCTGGCCCGGAAACAGTCCGCGGTACTTGCGCAGCGCCTCCACCAGGATCAGGCGGCATTCCGCCGCGGGCACCGGCAGCGGGCCGCCGCCGCGCTCGGCGGCGAACTGCTGCAGGGTCAGCAGGCGCGGCCCCAGCAGGGGGGCGCCGGCCTGGATGCCGAGCTGGCGGCGCAGCGCCGGGGCGGCGCCCGCGGCGGGCAGCAGCACGGTGAGGCGGGAGAGGTCGGGCAGGTCGGCGCGGTGGCGGCCGAGAATGGCCTGCGCCAGCTGCGCGGCCAGGTCGGCCTGCGGCGGCAGGAGCAGGGTGCGAGCGTTCATCGTCTCGCGCCCTGGGTTTTCATGCGGGACGCTTGCGGCAGGCGCTGCCGCGTCCGGTCAGCGCTCGAGCAGCTTGAGCTTGCCCGGTTTGCCATCCCACTCCTTGGAATCGGCCGGAGCTTCCTTGCGCTCGGTGATCACCGGCCACTGACGGGCCAGCTCCTTGTTCAGGGCCAGGAACTGCGCCTGGTCCGCCGGCAGGTCATCCTCGGCGACGATGGCGTTGGCCGGGCACTCGGGCTCGCACAGGGTGCAGTCGATGCACTCCTCGGGGTCGATGACCAGGAAGTTCGGGCCTTCGTGGAAGCAGTCCACGGGGCAGACTTCCACGCAGTCGGTGTATTTGCACTTGATGCAGTTTTCGGTGACGACAAAGGTCATGGCAAGCCGGTCTATCTGAAAAGAAAGGGTGCTGCGGTACGGCGGACGCTGATTTTAAGCCAAAGCGGCCCCTTGTTGGGCCCCGGGCGGCATTCCGCCCTATCGCGGCCGTCGCAGCAGCTGCGCCAGCCGCTCCGCCGCCGCCGCCATAGTGTCCAGCTCGGCCGGCGCCAGTTCCTCCAGCAAACGGACGAGACGCTGCACCCGCTGGCGGCGGCCCTTCTGCATCAGCCGCGTGCCGGCGGCGCTGGCGCGCAGCCGCACCACGCGCCCGTCCTGCCGGTCGGCCTCGCGCTCGGCCAGGCCCGCCCGCACCAGGGCGTCGGCGACGCGGCTGATGGTGGGCAGGCGCACCTGCTCGATGCGGGCGAGGGCGCCGATGGTCTGCGGCCCGCCGAACACCAGCACCGACAGCGCCGACCGCTGCGTCGGCCCCAGGCCGAGGCTCAGGTCCTCCTCGCGCAGCAGGCGCAGCAGGTGGATCGCCGCGCTGTGCAGGCGATCGGCGACCGCTTCGGTGGGGCTGGGTTCGGCCATGCTTGACTTGAGCGCACTCCGGGCAGATAGTTAGCTTAGGCTAACTATCAGGAGCCGGCAATGGACGCTTCCCCGGGCATTTCCAGGATTGGCCAGATCGCAGTCCCGGCGCAGGACCTGGCGCGCGCCGAGCGCTTCTACCGCGAGGTGCTGGGGTTGCGCCACCTGTTCGCCGCCGGCCCGACGCTGTCGTTCTTCGACTGCGGCGGCGTCCGCCTGATGCTGGATACCAACCTGAGGGCTGACGGCAAGCAATCCCACAGCTCGGTCCTGTACTTCCTGGTGCCGGAGCTGAAGGCGGCGTTCGCGCATCTGGAGGCGCAGGGTGCCGCGATCGTCGATCCGCCGCACCTGGTCGCCAGGATGCCCGACCACGAACTGTGGATGGGCTTCTTCAAGGACAGCGAGGGCAACCTGCTCAGCCTGATGGCCGAGGTGCGGTAGGGCGAGGGGCGCCTGTCGGCGTCCCGGCATCGGTGCGGCAGCGACGGGCCGCGCGCCGCCCTACGATTTTTGTTCCTGTGTCGCCCGGCAGGTGCCGCCCACCGTGGCGGCGGCGCCGAAGCGGGTCCACTGCTGGCGGTAGACCGCCTCGGTCAGGCCGAGCATCTCGTCGCGGCTCAGCTCCGGGAACTGCATGTGGTAGTAAGTGGGATTCTGGTCGAAGGAGCTGGAGATCATCTGCTGGGTGAACTCCAGCTGCCGGTTCTGCGCCACGCCCATGGCGAAGTCCACCGCGTTGGCGCACCACTCGTCGCTGTGATCGAGGGTCAGCACCGTGGGCAGCTCGGGCTGCGGCCGGGCCTTGCACGCCTTGCTCATGGCGCTGGCGGCGCCGAAATGGGTCCAGTGCTTCTCGTACACCGCCCTGGCGATGTTCAGCATGTCCGGTGTGGACAGCTCGGGGTATTCCTGGTGGAACACGCGGGCGTCGCGGTTGATCGCGCTGGTCGAGTCGTCGCGGCTGCGGCCGAGATCGCGGTACTGCGCGGTGCGCATGGCGAAGTCCACCGCGTCGGCGCACCATTCCTCCGAGTGGCCGTCGGCGAGGGCGGGCCGCGGCGCGGTCGCGCCCGCCGCCAGCAGGACCACGAGCATCACCGCCAGGGCTGCCATTCTCATCGCCGCTCCTCCCTCGTGCCGATCTGTGCCGTCCCAGCTTAGCCAGCACCGGCGGAATGGCAAGCCACCCGGGCGGGTAGGGCCGGTCCACCATGCCGTGAGTGCGGCGCGGATGCGCGCCGGTTGCGGTCCCTTCAGGCCTCGCTGGTGGCCCGGTCGATGCCCTCGATCGCGGTCTGGCACATGCGCACGATCTCCTCCGGCGTGATGACGTAGGGCGGCATCAGGTAAACCACGTTGCCCAGCGGCCGCAGCAGCACGCCCTTCTCCAGGCCGTGGCGGTAGACGCGCAGGCCGCGCCGCTCGGCGGCGGGGTATTCCTCGCGCTTGCGCGGGTTCCTGGCCAGCTCCACCGCCAGGATCATGCCCTGCTGGCGCAGGTCGATGACGTGGCGATGGCTGGACAGCTCGTTCATCGCGCCCCACATCATCGCCGCCAGGCGGCGGTTGGTGGCCATCACGTCGCTTTGCTCGAACAGCTCGAGGGTCGCCAGCGCCGTGGCGCAGGCCAGCGGGTTGCCGGTGAAGCTGTGCGAATGCAGGAAGGCCTTGTAGCTGGAATAGTCGTCGTAGAAGGCCTGGTAGACGGTGTCGGTGGCCATCACCACCGCCAGCGGCAGGGTGCCGGCGGTGAGGCCCTTGGACAGGCACATCAGGTCCGGCGCGATGCCGGCCCAGTCGCAGGCGAACATGCGGCCGGTGCGGCCGAAGCCGGTGGCGATCTCGTCGGCGATCAGCAGCACGCCGTGGCGGGTGCAGGCCTCGCGCAGCAGGCGCAGGTAGATCGGGTGGTACATGCGCATGCCGGCGGCGCACTGCACCAGCGGCTCGACGATCACCGCCGCCACCTCGCCGGCGTGGCGCTCCAGCGCCTCCTCCATGTAGCGGAAGCGGCGCCGCGTGTGATCCTCCCAGGCCTCGCCGGGGCTGCGCTCGAAGCAGTCCGGCGAAGGCACCGTGATCGGCTGCATCAGCAGCGGCGTGTAGGCGTCGCGGTACAGGCCGGTGCCGCCCACCGCCAGGGCGCCCAGGGTCTCGCCGTGATAGCCGTTGGTCAGGGAGATGAAGCGGGTCTTCTGCGGCTGGCCGAGGTTGCGCCAGTAGTGCGCGCTCATCTTCAGCGCCACCTCCACCGCCGAGCTGCCGTTGTCGGCATAAAAGCAGCGGTTCAGGCCTTTCGGCGCGATGGCGCAGAGCTTCTCCGACAGCGTCACCACCGGCTCGTGGGTGAAGCCGCCGAGCAGCACGTGGTCCAGCCGGTCGAGCTGCTCCTTCAGGCGCTGCACGATGTGCGGGTGGCGGTGGCCGAAGATGTTGGTCCACCAGGAGCTGACCGCGTCGAGGTAACGCTTGCCCTCGAAGTCCTCCAGCCACACCCCCGCGGCCGCCTTGATCGGCACCAGCGGCAGCCACTCGTGATCCTTCATCTGCGTGCAGGGATGCCAGACGTGGGCCAGCGAGCGCCGCATCCAATCCTGATTCGAGTTCATGGGCATAGTGTAAGACTTCCGTCAACTGCCACCGGCCGCGGCGCCCCGTTAGAATGGCAGGATGACAACTACAAGCATTGCGTTCCGGCGGGGATGGGGGCGGCTGCTGGGAACCGGTGCACTGCTGGCCTGCGTCTCGGCCTGTTCCGGGGTGCGCGTGCTGGAGCCGCCGCCGGCCACGGCCCGCCATTTCGATTTCAAGCGCGACACCTTCGCTTATGCCAACGGCCTGAGCTGGGAATACATCATCGACCCTGCCACCGGGGCGATCCGCACCAAGCAGAACGAGCCGGCGCCCGAATTCAGCCACCGCTGCTTCGCCGTCTCGCGCATGGCGCGGCAGTTCTACCAGTACGCCGAGTTCGACCCGGCGGGCGCCCGGCTGGACGACGGCGCCTACCGCCGGCTGATCGACCGGGTGGTGGAGATGGAGCCGGACGATTTCCGCAAGACCGGCAGGGTGCGCATCCCCGGCTACGCCGACCTGCGCAGCTTCAGCGCCGCGAAGGAAACCCTGCTCAAGGACGCCACCGGCGGCTACGCCTACAGCCTGTTCACCTTCAGCAACTGGCGCATGGTGTTCCCGTTCAGCCGCAACCACCAGGAGGACACCGCCCGCCGCCTCGTGGCGGAGGTGAAGCTCAGCCGCCAGCCGATCGTGCACCTGATCCACTTCGACCCGTTCCCGGTCACCGAGATCGATCACGTGGTGCTGATCTACGCTGCGCACGAGACGGCGCAGCAGATCGAGTTCGACGTCTATGACCCGAACTACTACGAGCGCCCCGGCACCCTGGTGTTCGACCGCGCCAGGCGCACCTTCGTATTCCCGGCCACCAAGTATTACAACGACGGCCCGCTCGACGTGTACGAGATCTTCGGCAGCGAGCTGTATTGAACGGCGTTTCCCGCAGGCGCGATGGCGCGGCGCAAAGAAAAAAGCGGCCTTGCGGCCGCCTTATTTTTGCCTGGGGTGACCCCTATTGTTCTTTATTGTCGTTGTTCGATTCTTGCCGTCTTTCCGGGCCGTCCGGCTATTTCCCGGCACCGCCCGGCTGACGGGTGACATTGCCGAGGTCGGCCGGTCCCAGCCCCGGCAGCGGGACGGGGGACAGCTGGATGTTGCCGGGTCCGCGGATCGGGCGGATGTTCTGCACGTTGCCGATGAAGGGCATCGCGGCATTGACCGCGTTGGTCACGACCGGGGTCACCGGCCCCGGCAGGTCGATCGGCAGCCCCAAGGTGCCGGCATTGGCGCCGGCGGCGGTGGACAGCGCGGCGATCATGAGCAGCGGCTTGAACGGAATTCTGGGCATGGACTTTCTCGACGGCGGGCTGGGGTCCCGGCTCCCGGCTGCGAACCGGGCCGCCCTGGACGGCATAATTGTCCCCTGCGCGCCGGCAAGAGTCGGCACGGAATCCAAACGAATTGGAAACGATGCGTGGCTTCAACGGCTTATCGGGCGTCCAGGCCCGGTCCGGCGGTCAGCCGGCGCTGCGCATCAGGGTCTGGGCGTAGGCGGGCGCGGTGGGCTCGTGCATGAAGTAGACGTGGATCCGCTGCCAGCCGGTCGCCAGCAGCCGTTGCGCCCATAGCCGCAGGTCCTGCTCGGAATACTCCTCCAGCCGCAGGCGCACGTAGCCCCAGGGCGCGGTCTCCACCAGCGGCGGTGGCGCATTGTCCTCGCGCTCGGACAGGCACAGCGCGGCGCCGGCGCCTTGCAGGGCGGCATAGACCTCGTCGTCGAACCAGCTGTCGTGGCGGAATTCGAAAGCGGCCTGGTGACCCGGCGGCAGCATCGCCAGGAAGTCGCTCAGCCGCGGCAGGTCCTTCTTCAGGAACGGCGGCAGCTGGTACAGCACCGGCCCGCGCTTGGGGCCCAGCGCTTCCAGCACCTTGTAGAGGTAGGCCACCGAGTCCGCCGCTTCCTCGCCCTTGAGGCGCGCCTTGTGGGTGATGCGCTGCGGGGCCTTGACGGCAAAGCGGAACTGCGCCGGCGTGCAGGCCGCCCAGTTCTCCAGGATCGGCGTCTTCGGCATCTGGTAGAAGGTGTTGTTGATCTCCACCGTGCCCAGGCGCTCGGTGTAGAACTTCAGCATGCCGTCCGGCTTCATGTCGGCCGGGTAGAACGGGCCTTTCCATTCCTTGAAGGAGTAGCCGCTGGCTCCGGCGATCAGTCTGCTCATTTCAGCACCTCGTCGATCCAGGAGGCCGCCGTGTCGAGCGCTTCGGCCAGGACCTGGCTGTCCTTGCGTCCGGTGCGGGCCGGCACGTGGAAAGAGTGATCGGCATCCTCGAACAGCGCAAGCCGCGCGCACCGGCCGAGCAGCCGCACCTGCGCCTGCAGGAGATCGAGCTGCGCGAATTCGTCGCGCGTGCCCTGCAGGAACAGCATCGGCACTTCAATGTCCGACAGGTGCCTGCCGCGCTCGCTGCCGGGCTTGCCCGGCGGATGCAGCGGGAAGCCGAAGAACACCAGGCCGCGGACGCCCGGCAGCGGTGCGGCCGCCTGTGCCTGCGAGCTCATGCGCCCGCCGAAGGACTTGCCGCCGGCGAACCAGGGCAGGCCCGGCCAGCGCCGCGTGGCTTCGGCCGCCGCCGCCCGCACCGCGGCCTGGGCTACGGCCGGGCTGTCGGGGCGCCGGGAGCCGCGCTCCATGTACGGAAACTGGTAGCGCAGGCAGGCGATGCCGCGCTGGGCCAGGCCGGCCGCCGCCGCGGCCATGAAAGGGTGGGCCATGCCGGCTCCGGCGCCGTGACCCAGCACCAGGCCGGCGCGGGGCGAGGCGGGGGCATCCAGCAGGGCGGAGACGCTGCCGGAGCCTTCCAACTCGAGCCTGAGCTGTTTGCAGCTGGTCATGTCCTCTGGCGCCTTCGGTCCCGTCATCCTTCGCTGCGCTGAGGATGACAGATTCCTTTGGCCTAGAATCGGGGCATGGCCAAGCTTAGCGAATACGCCGCCAAGCGGAAGTTCGAGCACACGCCCGAGCCGGCGCCGCCGCCCAAGCCCGCCGCGGGGGCGGGGCCGCTGCTGTTCGTGGTGCAGCAGCATTCGGCGCGGCGCCTGCACTATGACTTCCGCCTGGAGTGCGACGGCGTGCTCAAGTCCTGGGCTGTGCCCAAGGGGCCTTCGCTGAGCCTGGAGGACAAGCGCCTGGCGGTGCAGACCGAGGACCATCCGTACGACTACGGCTCTTTCGAGGGCGTGATCCCGCCGGGGCAGTACGGCGCCGGCGAGGTGATCGTGTGGGATTGCGGCGTCTATTCGCCGGACGAGAAGGACACCTGGTTCCACGACCGCGCCGAGGCCGAACGCCAGGTGCGCGAGGGCCTGGCCAAGGGCAAGCTCAGTTTCCAGCTGCGCGGCACCAAGCTGAAGGGCTCGTTCGCCCTGGTGCGCACCGCCAAGGATCCGAAGAGCTGGCTGCTGATCAAGCACCGCGACCGTTTCGCCGGCAAGGGCGACGTGACCGAGCAGGACCGCTCGGTGCTGTCGGGAGTGGCGGTGAGCGACCTCAAGGTGGTGCCGGTGCGGCGCATGGCCGCGGCGCAACTGATTCCATCGGGCAAGCCCGGGCCGCTGCCGGCGAAGCTGGCGCCGATGCTGGCCGAGACCGCAGAGGCCGTTTTCAACAAGCCCGACTGGATGTGGGAACCCAAGCTCGACGGCTACCGCGTGCAGGCCTTCGTCGACGCCAAGGGCGTGCGCCTGCGCTCGCGCCGCGATCTGGAACTGGTGGCGGTGTTCCCGCGGGTGGCGGCGGAGCTGCGCCAGCAGGCGCGGGGCACCGTGCTGGACGGCGAGCTGGTGGCGTTCGACGCGGAAGGGCGGCCTTCGTTCAACGTCATGCAGAACCGGGTGCACCTCAAGGCGCCGCAGGACATCGCCGCCGCCGACCGCAGCGTCGCCGTGGTGTACTACTGCTTCGACCTGCTGTACTTCGGCGGCGTCGACCTGCGCCGCCTGCCGTACAGCGAGCGGCGGCGCCTGTTGACGCAGTGCCTGCTGCCGTCGCCGCTGGTGCAGCTGGTGCACGCGCAGGAGGACGGCCTGGCCCTGCAGGAGGCGGCGCTGGCGGCCGGCTTCGAAGGCGTGATCGCCAAGCGCAAGCTGAGCGCCTACGAGGCCGGCAAGCGCTCGGCCTCCTGGCTCAAGGTCAAGCCGATGCTCAGCGGCGAGTTCGTCATCGGCGGCTACACCCGCGGCGAGGGGTCGCGCGCGCCGCTCGGCTCGCTGCTGGTCGGCTACTGGGACAGGAAGAAGCTGCACTTCGCCACCCATGTCGGCAGCGGCTTCGACGACGCCATGCTCAAGCGCCTGCTGCGCCTGCTGCAGCCGCTGCAGCGCAAGACCTGTCCCTTCGCCGGCAAACCCGAGTTGAACAACCCGGTGACCTGGGTCGAGCCGCGGCGGGTGGCCGAGCTCAAGTTCCACAGCTGGACCGCCGACGGCCATCTGCGCGAGCCGGTATTCCTGCGCCTGCGCGACGACATCGACCCCGCCCGGGTGCGCCGCCCGGCCGCCACGCGCGGCGCGACGGTGGCGGCGGCGCCCAAGGCGGCGCCGGCCGGGACCCGCAAGACGCCCGGCACCGGCGACGAGATCGAAGCGGTGCTGGCCCAGCTGGAAAATCCGAAGAAGGATTTCCCCTTGCTGCTGGGCGAGCACCGCATCCGCCTGACCCACCTGGACAAGGTGTACTGGCCGGCCGATCCGGCGCTCAAGCAGCCGGCCTTGACCAAGCGTGACCTGCTGCGCTACTTCGCCCAGGTTTCGCCCTGCATCCTGCCGCACCTGCGCGACCGGCCGCTGACCATGATCCGCATGCCCGACGGCATCCTCAGGCAGCGCTTCTTCCAGAAGCACTGGGAGCAGGAGAAGCCGCTGTTCGCCGAGACCATCACGGTGTTCTCGTCCAGCAAGGACGAGAACCACGACTACCTGCTGTGCAACAACCTGGCGACCCTGCTGTGGCTGGCGCAGTCCGGCTCGCTCGAGTTCCACGTCTGGCACTCGCGCGCCAGGGTCGAGGCGGATGCCAAGTCCAAGGGCACCGACTACGGCAGCTCGCTGGAGTCGCTGGAAGCTTCGGTGCTGAACTACCCGGACTACGTGGTATTCGATCTCGACCCCTACATCTACTCCGGCCAGGAGAAGGCGGGGGAGGAGCCGGAGCTCAACACCTTGGCTTTCAACAAGGGCCGGGAAGTGGCGTTCTGGCTCAAGGAGCTGCTCGACTCGATGAAGCTGGAGGCCCTGGTCAAGACCTCGGGCAAGACCGGCCTGCACGTGTTCGTGCCGATCCGCCGGACCCTGGACTTCGACGCCGCCCGCCATGTTTCCGAGCTGGTCGGCCGCCACCTGCTGCGCCTGCACCCCAAGGACATTACCCTGGAATGGAGCATTCCCAAGCGCACCGGCAAGATCTTCATGGATTACAACATGAACGTGCGCGGCAAGACCCTGAATGTGGCATACTCGCCAAGAGGCGTACCAGGCGCGCCGGTTTCGATGCCATTGACCTGGGAGGAACTGGCCACCGCGCATCCGCTCGATTTCAGGCTTTCCAACGCGGCGCAGCGGCTGGTGGAGACGGGCGATCGCTGGCGCGACGCCCTCAAGCGCAAGCAGAGCCTCGAGTCGGCCCTAAGCATGAAGTAGGGCACCGGGCGAAGCACTGGAGGCAGCATGGCCGCACGTTCGGTTGGTTCGCTGACGATTTCCTTCGGGCTGGTATCGATTCCGGTCAAGCTGTACTCGGCCACGGAATCGAGCCGCGCCATCTCCTTCAACATGCTGCACAAGGCCTGCGGCTCGCGCCTGAAGCAGCAGTACATCTGCATCAAGGAGGAAATCCCGGTCGCGCGCGAGGACATCGTCAAGGGCTACGAGTTCGCCAAGGACCAGTACGTGATGTTCTCGCCGGAAGAGCTCAAGGCCCTGGAAGAGGCCGGCACCCACAGCGCCGACATCACCGAGTTCGTGCCGCTGGAGTCGGTGGACCCGATCTACTTCGACAAGGCCTATTACGTCGCCCCCGACAAGGGCGGCGCCAAGCCCTATGCCCTGTTCGCCCAGGCGCTGCGCGACTCCGGCCGCTGCGCGCTCGGCCGCTGGGCGGCGCGCGGCAAGCAGTACATCGTGATGTTCCGCGCCGTCGACGACGGGCTGGTCATGCAGCAGCTGCTGTATGCCGAGGAAGTGCGCTCGATCAAGGACGTGGAAATCCCGCCGGTCGAGGTCAAGCCGGCCGAGCTGAAGCTGGCGCAGCAGCTGATCGAGCAGCAGTCCAACGAGGCTTTCGATCCTTCCGGCTATACCGACGAGGTGCGCGCGCGCATCGAGGCGGCGGTGCAGAAGAAGGTGGAAGGGCAGGAGATCACCATGGCCGAAGCGCCCGAGGGCGGCGCCCAGGTGATCGACCTGATGGAGGCCCTGCGCGCCAGCCTGGAGCGCAAGGGCGCCGCGCCGGCCAAGGCGCGCCCCGCCGCCGCGGAGGAAGAGCCCGCCAAGCGCAAGCCGCCCAAGCGCGCCGCCGCCAAAGACGCCGAGTCCGCGCCTGCGCGCGGGCGCGCCAAGAAGTAAGCCTTAGCGGAGGGCCATGCACCAGTATGGCGTCAGCGACGTCGAGCGCCTGCTGGGCCTGTCGCGGAGCACCATCCGCGCGCTGATCGCGGCCGGCTTCGTCACTCCCGCACGCGGCCCGCGCAAGGCCCTGCGGTTCTCGTTCCAGGACCTGATCGTGCTGCGTACCGCGCAGTCTCTGGCCGCGGCCAAGGTCCCGCCGCAACGCATCACCCGCTCGCTCAAGGCGCTGCGCCGGCAGCTGCCGGAAACCATGCCGCTCGCCGGCCTGTCGATCGGCGCGGTGGGCGAGCAGGTGGTGGTGCGCGACGGCGCCGGCCAGCGCCAGGCCGATTCCGGCCAGTACCTGCTGGCCTTCGAAGGCGATCCGGACAAGGGCTCGCTCAGCGTCATCGAGCGTGCGCCGCCCCCGGCGCCGCGCCAGGCCGATCCGGAAGACTGGTTCGGCCGCGGCCTGGCGCTGGAAGAGGACGACCCCGCCGGCGCCGTCGCCGCCTATCGCAAGGCCATCGCCGCCGACGCCGGGCGTCTCGACGCCCGCGTCAATCTCGGCCGCCTGCTGCACGAGCAAGGCCGGCACCAGGACGCCGAGCGTGTGTACCGCGAGGCAATCGAGATCTGCGGCGGCGACGCCTTGTGCTGGTACAACCTGGCGGTGCTGCTCGACGACCTGCGCCAGCGGCGGGATGCCGCGGAGGCCTACGAAGAAGCCCTGCGCCTGGACCCGTCCCTCGCCGACGCGCACTACAACCTGGGCTTGCTGTACGAGGGCATGGGCAAGCCGCAGGACGCGATCCGGCATATGTCGCGGTACCGGCGGCTGATGCAGACCCAGGCTGAGTAAGCTGCCGGGCGACGGCTTTTCTCCGGCCTGAAGTCCGGGCTGCAGCGGCGCGCCCGGCGGCGCCCGCCGCTTGCGGCTCTCAGCTCAGCTTCGCCACGTTGCGCGCCAGCGCCTCGCGGGCACCGCCGATTTTCGGGGTGCCATGCCCTCCGATCAGGTGGTCGAAGTCCAGCGCCAGCACCCGCTCGAAATCCGCGCGCAGGCTGCCGCCGCGCGGCGTGGTCTGCTTGAGCCAGATCGGCCCGATCACGCAGGGCGTGAAGAAACCCAGCGGCCGCATCATCAGCCGCCCCAGGGGCGAGATCAGCGGATCGTTGTCGTAGTTCTGCACGCTGTCGCAGGTGACCAGGAGCCGGTGCCGCGGCAGGTACACCGCGCACTCGGCCAGCAGGCCGCCGCTGTAGACCACGGCCTTGGCGTCCGCAATCGGCAGCGGCCCGCCCTCGGCGATCGCGCGACTGCCCGGAAGCTCCGGATACGAGCACTTGCCCGGCACGCTCCAGAACTGCGCGCCGAAGCGCTCGGCGTAATAGGCGTCGTCCCTGCCGTGGAAGGTCCCCAGGCGCACGGCGTGTTTGATCGGCGCCCGGGCCAGCAGCTTCGCCTCGCCTTCCGCGCTCAGGCGCACCGGGTTGAGCAGTACCCAGCCTTCGTCGGCGAGCACCGCCACCATGTTGCGGCTGAAGGTGATCTTCAGGCCCGGCGGGACGCGCATCGCGATCCGGCTGGAGGCGAGCCAGACACCGGGAAAGCACTCGCGCAGCGGCAGATGGAAGTCGGCGGGCGGATGGTCGGCGGCCATGGGGTCCCTGTCGGTGGTGGCGGCTTGCCGATATTAAGGCAAGCCGGACGGGCAGGCTTTTACCTGCGAGGTAATGGAGCCTCGCAAGACGCGGGCCTGGACAGGGGACCGGCCGGCGGCCGTCTGGACTCCGCCCGCCCGCGGCTCACAAGTCCTTCACCAGCACGATCGACTTGCGCTGGTAGTTGTAGATGCGCTGCTTCTGCATCGGCAGCTCCTCGATCCCGGCCTGGACGAAGCCATGCTCGATGAACCAGTGCGGCGTGTGGGTGGTGAGGGAGAACAGCTTCTTCAGCCCCAGCTTGCGCGCGCTCTCCTCGGCCCGCAGCAGCAGGGCGTTGGCGCGGCCGGAGCGGCGGTAGTCGGGATGGACGGCGACGCAGGAGAACTCGCCCATCTGGTTCTGCGGGAAGGGGAACAGCGCCGAGCAGGCGATGACGGTGCCGTCGCGCACCATCACGTCGAAGAAGCTGATCTCCAGCTCCAGCTGCTCGCGCGAGCGCGGCACCAGCACGCCGGCGTCCTCCAGCGGCTTGATCAGGGCCAGGATGCCGCCGACGTCCTCGATGCTGGCCTCGCGCACCGACTCGTAGGCCTCGTCGGAGTAGAACATCAGGCCGCAGCCGTCGCGGGTGTAGAGCTCGCGCAGCAGGGCGCCGTCGGCGTCGGCGCCGATCAGATGGACGCGCTTGACGCCGCCGCGGCCGGCGCCGAGGGCGGCGCTGAGCAGGGCGCGGTCCTCGCCGGACAGCTGCAGGCTGTCGCTCCTGGCGGCCAGCAGGCGCTCGGCCTCGCTCAGCGGCAGCTGGCCGGCGTCGCCCGTCTCGTCCGCCAGCTTCCATTCGTCCGGGTCGGAGTTGAGCACGAAGACCAGCTTGTCGGCGCCCAGGCCGGTGGCGACCGCCTGGGCCACCTCGCCGGCGCGCAGGTTGAAGATCTCGCCGGTGGGCGAATAGCCGACCGGCGAGAGCAGGGCGATGCGGTCCTGCTCCAGCACTTGGCGGATGGTGGGGATGTCGATGCGCCGCACTTCGCCGGTGAGCTGATGGTCGATGCCGTTGCGCACGCCCACCGGGCGGGCGGTGACCCAGTTGCCGCCGGCGACCTTGAGCCGCGCCCCGCCCATCGGCGTGCTGGCCAGGCCGGTGCTGAGCCGGGCCTCGATGTCCATGCGCAAGCCGCCGACCGCGGCCTTGACGCATTCCATGGTGGCGGCGTCGGTGATGCGCAGGTCGCCCTGGAACTGCGACTTGAGCCCGCGCGCGGCCAGCTGCGCCTCGATCTGCGGGCGCACGCCGTGCACCAGCACCAGCTTGACGCCCAGGCTGTGCAGCAGCGCCACGTCGTAGATCAGCCGCTCGAAATCCGGGCGCAACGCCGCCTCGCCGCCGAAAGCGACGACGAACACGCGCCCGTTGTGCGCGTGCACATAGGGCGCCGCGCTGCGCAGGGCGGCGACGAAGCCGTTGCTGCCGGCTGCTGCGGGCGGGGGCTCGGGCTTGGCGGCGAGGTCGTTCATGGGTGGAATTTTAAGGCACGGCGCGGCTTTGCGCCGTGCCGGGCTCCGGCCCGGGCTGGCCGGAGCCCGGCCGCCGGGCGCTATACTATGGCCATGTCTTCGACGCTGCGGTACGACGAACTCGCCACCGTCCTGGGCAACCTGGGCTACGCCGACGATGCGGCCAGCTTCCACGGCGCGGTCTGCGGCGCCCTGTGCCGGCAGAAGCCGGACGAGGTGGACCCGGTGGCCCTGCTGGACGACGAGGAAATCCGTCCCGGCCCGGACGTGAGGGCCGAGCTGCGCCAGGTTTGCGAGCAGGCCTCCCAGGACCTGGCCGACATGCAGGCCGGCTTCAACCCCCTGCTGCCGGCGGAAGAGGTCGGCCTGGGGGAGCGCGCACGGGCGCTCGGCGCCTGGTGCGAGGGTTTCCTCTATGGCCTGGCCGGGCGCATCAAGCTGGACCTGCGCCAGTGCTCGGACGAGGTGCGCGAGATCGTCAAGGACTTCACCCAGTTCACCCGTGCCTCTCTCGACGCCGGCGACGACCTGGAAGTGGAGGAGGGTGCCTACGCCGAGCTGGTGGAGTACATCCGGGTGGGCGCGCAGCTGGTGTACATGGAGCTGCATCCGCGGCCCCTGGCCGCCGCCGCGCCTTCGAAGACGCTGCACTGAGCCGGTGTC
>Ga0070741_10004748_pt1 | contig 31377 bp, 38 predicted proteins | sample Coa_R1_4_FD_66440 | JGI IMG/M metagenome (GOLD analysis project Ga0070741, IMG submission 66440) | Surface soil microbial communities from Centralia Pennsylvania, which are recovering from an underground coalmine fire - Coalmine... | ecosystem: Environmental > Terrestrial > Soil > Unclassified ... | reverse complement strand
GCGCGGCAGCTTGCGCAAGCGCTCGCTACTCGACGACCTTGAAGTCCGAGCGCAGGCCGTGCGAGGAGTCCACGAGCGTCTTGCCCTCGGCATCCAGGGCGGTGATCTCGACCGTATAGACGTATCCGGTCTTCAGCTTGACGCCGTGCTCGGCGAGATTGAACGAGGTACCGCTCACGACGGGGCGGCCGCGCCACTCGAAGGCCTGCACCTGGTTCGAATAATCGCGCTCGCCCGGACGCCCCGTGAGCTGCAGGCGATAGGAAGCTGCCTTCGGGTACGGACGCCATTGGACGACCACCGGCTTCGAAGCCGACACCGTGCCCTTCGGGCCGATCTTCACGATCGGATCGACGTATCTCAGGTCCGGTCCCGCCCCTGCCCGGCCCTCCGCGACCGTGAACGTGTCTGCGTCACCGCGGCCATTGTTCTCGGGACCGTCGGTCTTCCCGGCGAGCACCGCGTTCGCAGTGCGGCCGTCGAGGTCGTAACCGTCGATGCGGTAAGTGCCGTAGGGTACGGCGATCGCATACCGGCCCTCCGCATCGACTTCGGACCACTGGCTCATCACGGCGCCGTTCAAGGCGAGCCGCAGCTTCAGGCCGGTCGCGGGCTTGTCGTCGGCCCGTACTGTTCCCGCGATCGCACCCGGTCCCGCGGCGAGAACCTTGTTGCGGTCGCCGGAGAAGCCGCCGGAGTACGTCCCGTAGACGCCGAGAAAGCGCTGCTTGATTTCGGGCGGAACCGCGACCGTCGTCTCGCCGCGCTCCGCGGGCCGCCCGCCGGTCGACCACGAGATCGAGGGCAGGCCCTCGGCGCTGTTGACCCGGTAGGTCAGCCACCCCAGCACGCCGATCACGAAAACCACGACGCCCATGATCGCCGATGCGATCATGAGCAGCACCGTCTTGATCGCGCTCATAACGCCTCCCCGCGTGTTCGCGCGTCATTCTAACCGGCGCGCCCGCCGGTGCTCACGGGCCTCTCGCGGCCCGCGTCGAGCGACGGATCAGCGCCCGACGCTGTCGCGCGGGCTCGGCGTGACGTCGGGCGTGCTGCGGACATTGCCGGCGATGGCGCCGGTGCCCGGTACCGGAGCCGCGGCGATCGCCCCGGTTCCCGCGCCGCCCGCGCCCGGCGAGAGCGTCGCGCTTCCGGTCTCGCGCGCGAAAGCGTCGTCGGCGGCGCGCACGCAATCGGTCTGCGCGCTGCCGCTCATTCCGCCGCACTGCTGCAGCGCGAGCTGCCGGCGCTGCTGCGCCTGCGCGCCCACCGAGCTGCTGCTGTCGCCGACGCCGCCGCTGCCCGTCGTGGGCGCCGCGCCGAAGGTGGGATTGGTCGTGCCGAAGCTCGGGTTGCTGGTGCCGAACGAGGGATTCGTGGTGCTGCTCGGGAACGTCGGCACGGTGGTCGACGGCACCGTAGTCGACGGCGCGGACGCGGCAGGCGCGCCTCGCGCGCCCGCGCCGGCAGCGCCCGGCGCGGCGGCCGCTCCGCCGGAGCCGGCGGTCTGCGCGAGCACGGGGAAGGCCGCGGCGCATGCCGCGGCGAGAAGGGTCGGGTGTAACGATCTCATGGTCGATCCTCTACGGAGAAGCTAGAGGGTCGACACGGCGCCGCCGCCGGCGGTTCCGCCGCATCCCGCCAACGGCCTATGGCGAGGGCTTACGTCCGTCGGGGCGCGACGTCAGTCGCGCACCCTGCCGCGAAGCGCCTTGACGCGCGCGCGCCGCGTCTTCGATTCGAGCCGGCGCTGCTTCGACGCGCGCGTCGGCTTCGTGGCGCGGCGCGCCTTCGGCACGTGCGCGGCCGCGTCGACCAGGGCCTGCAGCCGCGCGAGCGCCTCGTCCCGGTTCTGCTCGAGGCTGCGGTGCTGCTGCGCCTTGATGATCACCACGCCCTCGCGCGTGACGCGCTGGTCGCGATGCCGCAGCAGCCGCTCCTTGACCGCCTCGGGCAGCGACGACGCGCGCACGTCGAAGCGCAGGTGCACCGCGTTCGAGACCTTGTTGACGTTCTGGCCGCCCGCGCCCTGCGCGCGCACGGCCTGGATCTGCACCTCGGACGCCGGAATGACGATTCTCATCGCTCGTCGTCCTCGCGCTCGAGCAGGACGTCGAGCATGCGCTTCGGATTTGCGAGAAAGTCGTGCATCACCTGATAGTGCTCGGTTTCGTAGTAGTCGACCGGCTCGATGCCGCTCGCGGAGAAGTTGTAAAGCGTGGCGCCCGGGTAAGCCATCAGGATCGGCGAGTGCGTCGCGACGACGAACTGCGACTCGTCCTCCATGAGGCGGTGCATGTGGGCGAGGACCGCGAGCTGCCGCTGAGGCGAGAGCGCGGCTTCGGGCTCGTCCAGAAGATAGAAGCCTTGGCCGCCGAAACGGTGGGTCATCAGCGCCAGGAACGACTCGCCATGGGACTGCTCGTGGAGCGAGCGCGCGCCGTACGAGTCGCCGACCTCGAGCCGCTCGATCTCGGTGGCGACGTTGAAGAAGCTCTCGGCACGCAGGAAGAAGCCGTCGCGCGGCTTCCTGACGCCTTTCACGAGGCGCAGATAGTCGGACAGCGTCGAATGGGAAGCGCGCGTGCCGAAGCGAAAGTTCTTCGAGCCGCCCTCGGCGTTGAACCCCCACGCAACGGCGATCGCCTCGAGCAGGGTCGATTTACCCGTGCCGTTCTCGCCGATGAAGACCGTCATGCGCGGGTCGAGCGGCAGAGACTCGAGCCCGCGCACCGCCGGCAGCGAGAACGGATAGGCGTCGAAGGACGGTACGTCGTCCCTGCGCAGCCTCACTTCCGACACGAATTGCCTGGAGATCACGCTGTCCAACCCGGTCTCGTGCCGCATGCTAAAACGATACGAAGTCTCCACGCAATTCGATTCGCCGTGAGCGAGACCGCCAGCGCCTGGAAAGCCGTTCGGGACCGCGCCCGCATCGACGAGGCCGACGCGGTGGCGGCGCTGCGCGAGGCGCTGGTGCTGCCCGAGGGCCTGCGCGGGCGCATCGTCGAGGACGCCCTGCGGCTCGCCTCGCGCGTGCGCGCCGCTTCGGCGGGGTCGCTGCGCGCCGAGGCCTTCCTGCAGCGCTACGGCCTGTCGACGCACGAGGGCGTGGTGCTGATGTGCCTCGCCGAGGCGCTGCTGCGCATCCCCGACTCCGAGACCGCCGACGCGCTGATCCGCGACAAGCTCGCGGGGGGCGCGTGGCGCGGCAGCGCCGACGGCTCGGGCGCGCTCGTCAACGCCGCCTCGTGGGCGCTGATGCTGACGGGGCGCCTCGCCGAGTGGCGCGAGGCCGAAGGCGGCGCCGACGCGGTGATGCGGCGCCTGGTCGCGCGCGCGGGCGAGCCGGTGGTGCGGGCCGCCGTGCGCCAGGCGGTCGAGATCATGGCCGGCCAGTTCGTCGCCGGCGAGACGATCGACCAGGCGCTCGCGCGCGCCGCGCGCACGCCGCGCTACCGGTGGTCCTTCGACATGCTGGGCGAGGCGGCGCGCACCGCGGCCGACGCCGAGCGCTACCTCGCGCACTACCACCAGGCGATCGCCGCGGTCGGCGCGCGCGCGGGCGCCGAGCTTGCGCCCGAGACGCGTCCCGGGCTCTCGATCAAGCTCTCGGCGCTGCATCCGCGCTACGAGCCGGCGAAGCGCGCGCGCGTGCTCGCCGAGCTCGCCCCGCGCGTGGTGGGGCTGTGCCGCGCGGCGGCGGCCGCCGGCATCCCGGTGACGATCGACGCCGAGGAGGCCGACCGGCTCGAGCTCTCGCTCGAGATATTCGAGCGGCTCGCGCGCGAGCCCGGGCTCGCGGGCTGGGACGGCCTGGGGCTCGCGGTGCAGGCGTACCAGAAGCGCGCGCTCGCGGTGTGCGCGTGGGTCGCCGCGCTCGCCGCCGGGACGCGGCGGCGGATCCCGGTGCGCCTGGTGAAAGGCGCTTACTGGGACACCGAGATCAAGCTCGCGCAGGTGCTCGGCCTCGAGTACCCGGTGCTCACGCGCAAGGCCGCGACCGACGTCTCGTACCTGGCGTGCGCGCAGGCGCTGCTCGCGGCGCGCGGGCGCGTGTTCGCGCAGCTCGCGACCCACAACTGCCACACCGTCGCCTTCGTGCTCGCGTGCGCGGGCGCGCGGCGCGATTTCGAGTTCCAGAAGCTGCACGGCATGGGCGACGCGCTCTACGAGGGCCTCGTCGCCGACCGCGGCGTGGCCTGCCGCGTCTACGCGCCGGTCGGCAGCCACCGCGACCTGCTCGCCTACCTCGTGCGCCGGCTGCTCGAGAACGGCGCGAACACCTCCTTCGTCCACCAGGTGGCCGACCGCGCCGTGCCGCTCGAGCGCCTGACCGCCGATCCGCTCGCGCTGCTGCCCGAGCCCTACGCGCCGAGCCGGCGCGTCCCGCCGCCGCGCGACATCTACCCCGGGCGCAGGAACGCGCTCGGCCTCGATCTCGCGGACGCGCGCGTGCTCGAGCGCCTCGAGCGCCGCGTCGCCGCCGACCGCGCGCGCGTGCGCTCCGTGCGCGCGGGCGAGACCGCGGTCGTCGAGCCGTCCGACCGCGGCCGCGTCGTGGGCGCGGTGCGGCACGCGGCGCCCGGCGACGTCGACGCCGCGGTGCGCGCCGCCCACTCGGCCTGGCGCGCGTGGGACGCGCGCCCGGCGAACGAGCGCGCGGCGATCCTCGAGCGCGCGGCCGACGCGATCGAGTCCGCGATCGAGGCGCTCGTATCGCTCCTCGCGCGCGAGGCGGGCAGGACCTTCGCCGACGGCGTGAGCGAGGTGCGCGAGGCCGCCGACTTCTGCCGCTACTACGCCGCGCGCTCGCGCGCCGAGTTCGGCTCGCCCCTCGCGCTGCCCGCGCCCGCCGGCGAATCGAACCGCCTCGAGCTCGCCGGGCGCGGCGTGTTCGCGTGCATCAGCCCGTGGAACTTCCCGCTCTCGATCTTCACCGGCCAGGTCGCCGCGGCGCTCGCCGCGGGAAACGCCGTGGTCGCGAAGCCGGCCGAGCAGACGCCCCTCGCGGCCGCGGCGGCGGTCGCGCTGCTGCACGAGGCGGGCGTGCCCGCCGACGTCCTGCAGCTTCTTGCCGGAACGGGCGAGGCCGTGGGCGCGCCGCTCGCTCGCCACCCGGACCTCGCGGGCGTCGCCTTCACCGGCTCGTTCGAGACCGCGCTCGCCATCCAGCGCGCGCTCGCGGCGCGCGAGGGGCCGATCGTTCCCTTCGTCGCCGAGACCGGCGGACTGAACGCGATGATCGCCGATTCCTCGGCGCTGCCCGGGCAGGTCGTCGCCGACGTGATCGGCTCGGCGTTCGACAGCGCCGGGCAGCGCTGCTCGGCGCTGCGCGTGCTGCTCGTGCAGGAGGAAGCCGCGCCGCGCGTGCTCGAGATGCTCGCGGGGGCGATCGACGAGCTGCGCGTCGGCGACCCGGGCCGCGCCGACACCGACGTCGGTCCGGTGATCGACGCGGACGCGAGCGCGGCGCTCGGGCGGCACATCGCGGACCTCGAGACGCGCGGGCGCCTGATCGCGCGTGCGCCGCTCGCCGGGGAAGCGGCGCACGGAACCTACGTCGCGCCGGTCGCGTTCGAGATCGCGCTCGACGATCTTCCGCGGCGCGAGGTGTTCGGGCCGGTGCTGCACGTCGTGCGCTATGCCGCCCGGGACCTCGAGCGCGCGCTCGGCGCGGTCGCGCGGACCCGGTACGGGCTCACGCTCGGCATCCACAGCCGCATCGACGGCTTCGTCGACCGGGTGCGGGCGCGCCTGCGCGTCGGCAACACCTACGTCAACCGCAACATGATCGGCGCCGTCGTCGGCGTGCAGCCCTTCGGCGGGGAAGGCCTCTCGGGCACCGGGCCCAAGGCGGGCGGACCCTACTACCTGCACCGTTTCGCCGTGGAGCGAACGCTCACGATCAATACCGCCGCGCTCGGGGGCAGTCCGGACCTCCTGGCAGACGAGTCGTAGCGCCATGGGCCGAACGCATCACGCTCCCTAGACCGAGGGCATCATTGAGCGCTGCATCGGTTCGCCGCATCACTCGATAGAGTCCGTCGTGGTCCCAACGAGCCCGGAGGCCTCCGGCCCGGAGGTCACGATCAAGTACATGGACATGGCGCCGTGGGCCGACGCGACCTGCGCTGCGCGGAGCTGTTCGTACAGGCGGTGAAGTAGCCTCCCCATCCCGATTCGCCTAAGATCGGCGCCGATGTCGAAATGCGGCGCCCAGGAACGTCATTGGCACGCACGGCCGCTCCGGCGGCCGGCCAACCCAAGGAGACGACCATGCAATACATGCTGATGCTGTACGAGACCGCTGAAGACCTCGCCCACCGCCCCGAGGGCCGCAACGGCGAGTACTGGGCCGGCTGGGCGGCCTACGTCGAGGCGCTGCGCAAGAGCGGCATCGTGCGCGCCGGAGCCGGCCTCGAGCCGCCCGCGACCGCGGCGACGCTGCGCACGCGCCGCGGCGCTCGCAAGGTGCAGGACGGTCCCTTCGCCGACGCCAAGGAGCAGCTCGGCGGGTTTTTCGTGGTCGAGACGGCCTCGCTTGAGGAAGCGCTCGAATGGGCCGCGCGCGCGCCTTGTGCGTCGACGGGAGGCGTCGAAGTGCGTCCGGTGATGCCGCCGCAATATCGCTAGCCGGTGGACGCGCGGCTCGCCGCCGAGCGCGTCGCCCGCCAGTCCTACGGGCGGCTGATCGCGATCCTCGCCGCGCGCACGCGCGACGTCGCCGCGGCCGAGGACGCCCTGTCCGACGCGCTCGCGGCGGCGCTCGCCGTGTGGCCGCGCGAAGGCGTGCCCGACAATCCCGAGGGCTGGCTGGTCGCGGCGGCCAAGCGCCGCCTGGTCGACGCGTGGCGCCGCGGCGCCGTCGAGGCCGGGGCGCGCGCGGACCTGGCGGTCCTCGGTGCGGAGATCGTCGACGCCGACGCGGGGCGGCCCTTTCCCGACGAGCGGCTCGAGCTCATGTTCATCTGCGCGCATCCGGCGATCGATCCCGCGGTGCGCGCGCCGCTCATGCTGCAGGCGGTGCTCGGCCTCGACAGCGCCCGAATCGCCGGCGCCTTCCTCACCGCGCCCTCGGCGCTCGCGCAGCGGCTGGTGCGTGCGAAGCACAAGATCCGCGACGACGCCATCCCGTTCGAGGTGCCGCGCCCCGCCGAGCTCGGCGCGCGCCTGCAGGATGTGCTCGACGGCATCTACGGCGCCTACGGCACCGGGTGGGACGACATCGACGGCACCGACGCGCGCAACGCCGGCCTCACCGACGAGGCGCGCCAGCTGGCCGAGGCGGTGGTGCTCCTCCTGCCGGGCGAGCCCGAGCCGCTCGGGCTGCTCGCCCTGCTCCTCTTCTGCGACGCGCGCGCCGCCGCCCGGCGCGACGCGAACGACCGCTATGTGCCGCTCTCGCAGCAGGACCCCGCCCGATGGGACCGGAAGGCGCTCGCCGCCGCCGAGGCGCTGCTCGCACGCGCGGCGAAGCTCGGACGGCTCGGTCCCTATCAGCTCGAGGCGGCGATCCAGTCGGCGCACTGCCAGCGGCGACTCGGCGCCGGCGTGCCGGGCGCCGCGCTGCTCGAGCTCTACGACGGCCTGATCGCTCTGCGTCCGAGCATCGGCGCCGCGGTGAGCCGCGCCTGCGCGCTCGCCGAGGTGGCCGGGGCCGACGCGGCGCTCGCGGACCTCGGGGCGCTTCCCGCGGATCGCGTGGAGGGATACCAGCCTTACTGGGCGGTGCGCGCGCACTTGCTCGAGCGCGCGGGCCGCGAAGCCGACGCGCTGAAAGCCTACGACATGGCGATCGCCCTGGCGCAGAGCGCGCCCGTGAAGCGCTACCTCCTGGAGAAGCGCCGCGCCGGGTCCTGAGCCGAAGGGACCAAGCGTGGCGGGCGGTTGCAGGTTCCGGATGGCACTTGCGTCGTTCAGGCTAGCATCCAAAGGAAGGGTGCTGCCATGACGGTGATGAATCTCGACGTGAGCCCGGTGGTGAAGGGCGCGCTGACCTTCATTCCGGGAATGTCGTCGCTGCTTCCCGAGCGCGCCGGCGAGACCGACTCCGCGCGGTACTGCTACGGCGTCTGGCTCAAGCACCTGGCGATGCTGCACCAGAGCGGGCTGCCGAGCGTGCCCACGACGCTGCTCGAGCTCGGGCCCGGGCGCTCGCTCGGCACCGGTCTCGCCGCCATGCTGTGCGGCGTCGACCACTACTACGCGCTCGACGTCGTCGAGCATTCGAGCATCGAGACCAACCTGCGCATCTTCGACGAGCTGGTCGAGATGTTCCAGAAGCGCGCTCCGAGGCCGGCGAAGAGCTGGCCGGACTACGACGCTCACCTCGACGCGCGCCTCTTCCCGGTCCACATCCTCACCGACGAGGTGCTCAAGCGCACCATGACCCCGCAGCGGCTCGCCAAGATCCGCAACGCCATCGTCCAGGGACGGTCCTCGGGACCGCAGGTCACGATCCAGTACATCGCGCCCTGGTCCGACGAGAAGGTCATCGCGCCTGGAACGGTCGACCTGGTGCTCTCGCACGCGGTGCTCGCGCGCGTGGCCGATCCCGCGGCCACCTACCGCGCGCTCCACACGTGGCTCAAGCCGGGCGGCGCGATGAGCCTTCAGATCGGATTCGCCTTCCCGGCCTTCACGGGCCGCTGGAACGGCTACTGGTCCTACCCCGAGGCCCTGTGGAAGATCTTCAAGGGGCGGCGTCCGTTCGTGATGAACCGCCTGCCCTGCTCGGCGCACCTCTCGCTCATCGAGGCGCAGGGCTTCCGCTTCGCGTGCAAGCTCAAGCAGTACCGCGACGGCATCCCGCGCTCGCAGCTCGCGGCGCAGTGGCGCTCGCTCTCCGACGACGACCTCGGCTGCTCGGGGCTCTTCGTCCAGGCGACGAAGTAGTCACTCCCCGTCCTGCACGGGCTTGCCGCCCAGGAACAGCCCCGAGAACAGCTTCGACCACTTGCCGCCCTCGTCGAGCGTGAGCAGCGGGTCGATCACCTGGTAGGGAAATCGGTTGAGCGGCGAGTCCACCTTGGCGCTGGTCGGGACGCGGTTCACCTTCTTGTAGATCTCCTGGCCCTCGCGCGAGAGGATGAAATCGGCGAACAGCAGCGCCGCGTGCGGGTGCGGCGCGTGCTTCGCCACGCCGACCGCGGCGGCCTGTCCGAACGCGGGCTGCAGCGGACGCCAGTCGATCGGCGCGCCCTTCCTCTTCAGCGTCTCGATATTGTTGTTGTAGGCGGTGAGGAAGAACGGCACCTCGCCCGAGGCGACGAGCTGCGCCGTGAGGATGTGGCCGTTGCGGATCTGCGGCTTCTGCGCGGCGAGCCGCCTGAAGTAGGCGAGGCCCTTCGTCTCGCCCATCGCGCGCGTGACCGCGGCGAACCACGACACGTCAGTGCCCTCGATCGTGATGCGGCCGGACCAGCGCGGGTCGAGCAGGTCCTCGTAGCGCGCGGGGATCTCGGACGGCTTCACGAGGTTCGTGTTCCAGCCCATGACGAAGAACACCAGGCGGTCGGCGACGTACTGGCGGTTTCCGGGGAAGATCGCCGCGGGCACCAGCTCCGAGAGCGACGGGCTGTCGAAGTCCTCGAGCACGCCCTCGCGGCGCAGCGCCTCCATGTGCGGCACGCTGCTCTCGATGACGTCGGCCTCGTAGCGCTTCGCGCGCGTCTCGGCGACGGCGCGCTGGACGATCTTCTCCGAGGACGTACGCCAGTGCACCAGGCGCACGCCGTACTTGCGCTCGAACGCCTCGGCGAAGGCCTTGCCGTCGCTCACCGTCATCGTGCTGTAGAGCGTGAGCGTGCCCTCCTTCTTCGCGTCGGCGACCAGGCGCTGCTCGCGGTCGGGGCCCCGGTAGAGATACAGATCGCGATTGGGAGCGTCCTGCGCGGCTGCGGGCGCGGCGCAGGCGGCGACGAGGAGACCGAGGATCAGGCGTAGGGCGCGCATGTCGGGAACATTTTGCGCGAATGCGGTGTACATTTGTCAAACCCGAATGACCGCCGTTCCGCGCAGCGGAACGAACCCCGAGGGACGCCATGAGCGCGAGCGACCATCCCGTCCGCATCCGCAAGATCGGCCACGTCGGCCTGTACTGCCGCGACCTGCCGAAGATGGTCGACTTCTATACCCGCGTGCTCGGCTTCCAGGTCTCCGACGTGAACGAGAAGGGCATGACGTTCCTGCGCTTCGGCGCGGATCACCACAGCTTCGTGCTCGCGAAGATGCCCGAGGAGGACCTCGGCAAGGGCCGCGGCGCGACCCTGATCCAGCAGATCGCCATGGAGGTCGCGAGCCTCGAGTCGTTGAAGCGCATCCGCAGGCACCTCGCCGCCCAGGGGGTCACGCTTAAGGGCAAGATCAAGCACGAGGGGCCGGGCAACGACTACACGTTCGACTTCGAGGATCCCGAGGGCAACCGGCTGCAGTTCTTCAGCGACATGGACCGCATCGGCTGGGACGGCAGGAGCCGCCCGAAGGAGCAGTGGAAGCGCTTCGAGGTCGAGGACTAGTTCAGCTCTTGCCGCATGCGCGGCTCGCGCGACTCGGGACCCGCCGAGACGACCATGTCGCGCCCTGCGTACTTCGCGTCGTAGAGCGCCTGGTCGGCGGCGCGGATCAGCGCCTCGGGCGTCGAGGCGTGGTCGGGGAAGGCGGCGACGCCGAGCGAGACCGTGATGCCCTCGAGCGTCTGGTCCTCGTGCTTGAGCGTCATGTCGTGCACGGCCTTGCGGATGTCCTCGGCGCGCTGCGTCGCGATCGGCATCGCCACCTCGGGCAGGAGCAGCGCGAACTCCTCGCCGCCGACGCGGCAGGCGATGTCCGACTCGCGGACGTAGCCCTGCAGGAGCAAGCCGATGCGCCGCAGCACCATGTCGCCCGCGCCGTGCCCCAGGCTGTCATTGATGCGCTTGAAATGGTCGATGTCGAGCGTGATGATCGAGAGCGCGTGCTTCTTGCGGTCGGCGCGCGCGAGCTCGCGCATCAGGAATTCCTCGAGGAAGCGCCGGTTGTACAGGCCCGTGAGCGGGTCGCGGATCGACTGCTCGTGCAGCGTCTCCCTGAGCTTGAGGTTCGCGAGCGCGAGGCCGATCTCCTCGGCCGCGGCGACCGCGAGGCTGAGGCTCGCCTCGAGCCAGGCCGAGGCGTCGGCGAACCCCGCGTCGTCCTTCTGCCGGGCGAGGTGCAGCATGCCGATCGTCTCGCCCTGCGCGAACAGCGGCACGCACAAGTAGGGCGCGGGGGGCTTCGGGCCGGGGGCGACGTGCCCGCAGAGCAGCACCGCCCCGCCGCCTTCCTTCACCCAGTGCGGCTGCGCGCGGCGCAGCGCCCAGCAGTCCTGCATGGTGAAGGTCTGCTCGGAGGAGCGGTTGTCGCGCCACGCCGAGACCACCTCCAGGTACTTCGCGGGGGGGTGCGCCAGGTAGAGCTTGCCCGTGGTCCCGGGGAACAGCTCGTGCCCGAACGCCTCGAGCGCCGCGTAGGCGTCGTTCGGCGCGAGGCTCGCCTTGAGGTAGGACGAGAGCTTGCGCAGAGTCTCGTGCCGGTGGCGGTAGGCCTCGAGCTCGCGGATGCGCCCGATCAGCCGATCGTTGCCGACGAGCCCGCCGTTGTCGGCGTGCGGATCGCCGGGCAGGGTCTTGGGCTTGTCGATGTCGGGCATCTTCTTCGCTTGGCGAGAAAATATGACCCTAAGGTTCTCGCCCATCGCTCGTTGCGTGGAGCGTGCTCTGCTCCAGCAATGCTCCGAACTCGTGAGAAGGGAGGGGCCTGCTGAAATAGAACCCTTGGGCCTGGTCGCAGCGGTGCTGTTGCAGGAAGGCGATGTGCTTTTCCGTCTCCACGCCTTCGGCCGTCACTTTGAGATTGAGTTCCAGGGCGAGCGCGATGATCGCCTTGGCGATGGTGGCGTCGTTCGGATCGATCATGACGTCGCGCACGAAGGACTGGTCGATCTTCAGCTCGTCGATCGGGAAGCGCTTCAGGTACGAGAGGCTCGAGTATCCCGTGCCGAAGTCGTCGATCGAGAGGTTCACCCCCATCTTCTTCAGGTTCTCGAGGATCGGGACGCCGGCCGCGGTGTCGTGCATGACCAGGCCCTCGGTCAGCTCCAGGCCCAGGTAGCGCGACGCCAGCCCCGTCTCGCGCAGCACCCGCGAGATCGACTCGGCAAAGCCCTTCTGCCGGAACTGTCGCGCCGACAGGTTCACCGAGACCACGATCTTCGGCAACCGCGCGTCCTGCCACGCCTTGTTCTGCGCGCACGCCGTGCGCAGCACCCATTCGCCGATCGCGTCGATCAGGCCGGTCTCCTCGGCGAGCGGGATGAACCGTTCCGGGGGTACCGTCCCGAGCTTCGGGTGGCGCCAGCGGATCAGGGCCTCGGCGCCGAAGATCCGTCCCGTCGTCAGGTTGATCTGCGGCTGGTAGCGCAGGATCAATTCGTTCCGCTCGATCGCCCGGCGCAGGCTGCTCTCCATGCCGAGGCGCTCGGAGACGCGCGCGTTGATCTCCTTGCCGTAGAACTGGAAGGTGTTGCGGCCCAGCTCCTTCGCGCGGTACATCGCGGCGTCGGCGTTCTTGAGCAGCGTCTCGCCGTCGGCGCCGTCCTGCGGGTAGAAGCTCGCGCCCAGGCTGCAGGTGATCGAGAGCTCCTCGCCGTCGATCACGATCGGCTGTGCGATCGCGGTCAGGATGCGCTGGATGATCTGGGAGGCCTGCTCCTCGCTCGACTGGTCCGGCAGGACCACGACGAACTCGTCCCCGCCGTGGCGCGCGATGGTGTCGACGTCGCGCACGCAGGACCCGAGGCGCTCGGTCACGGTCTTCAGCAGCAGGTCGCCCGCGCGGTGCCCGAGCGAGTCGTTCACGTACTTGAAGTTGTCGACGTCGACGAAGATGACGGCGACCTGGCGTCCCTGCCGGCCCGCGAGCGCGATCGCCTGCGCCAGGCGGTCGTGCAGCAGGTTGCGGTTCGCGCTCTTGGTGAGGACGTCGTACGAGGCCAGGTAGTGGAGCTGCTCGTCTTTCTCGATGTAGGCGAGCGCGAAGGCGACGTTGTCGGCGAGCTGGCCCGCGAGCGCGAGCTCCTCCTCGTCGAACGCGTCGCGCTCGCCGGCGTAGAGCAGGAGCGCCCCGGCGACCCGCCCGTCGACGCGCAGCGGCAGCGAGGCGAGCGAGCGGCAGCCGCGGGCGAGCGCGGCCTTGCGGAACGGGATGCCGCGCTCCTCGGCGGCGAGGTCCTGCGCGACGAACGGCCTGCCCTGGCGCAGCACCCGGCGGATGCCGCGCTCGGCGTCCGGGGCGAGCGGCGCGAGGACGCCGGTGCGCGCGGCGCCGTTGAACCCGGCGTGCGCCGCCGCCTTCAACGCGCCGTCCGCGCCGTCCGGTAGACCGATCCACGCCATGCGGTACGCCCCTCGCGAGATTGCGATGTTGCACGCTTCCTCGAACAGCGCATGACGGTCGCGGATGCGGACCACTGCGGAATGGATGGCGCTCATCACCGCGTTGGCGCGGGTGAGGCGCGCGATCTTGCCTTTTGTTGTTCTGGTTTTTCGCTCCGCCATGCTCAACGATCGGGAATTTCGATCCTTCACCTCGTGCAGTGCCGGCCGCTGCAGGACGCGGCCCGGGATTGCGACAATGACAATGGAATGAAACCGGAGAAGCTGGGGTCTGGGATCGGTCGGGAGCTGGCGGCAGGAAGGCTTGCGAACGTCAATGCGCACGCGACTACGTGTTCACACATCAAGCGCCCCCCGCACGTTACCGCATCCCGCGATCCGTGTGGCCGCCGCCAAACAATCCGCTTCGGCCGCGTCCTTCGCGACTCGAAGTGTAATGTAAAACCGGACACAACACATCAGGCCGAAATGGAGCTTTTCAATCGCTCTTCGCCGGTCTATCTTCCGGGAAGAGCGATCGAAATATGGCGCGGGAATTGCATACGGCAGGCGCGCGCGGCGCGCGGCGGCGTTGAAGCGCGAGCCGCACATCCGCTGCCCGCGGTGCGGCTACCGGCCGCGCGCCGAGGATCGCTGGTCCTGCGTGCCGAGCTGCGGCACCGTGTGGCACACGTTCTGGACCGCGGGCGTCTGTCCGGGCTGCCGCTGGCGCTGGGAGCAGACGCAATGCCCCTCGTGCGGCGAGATCGCACCGCACAAGAGCTGGTACCGCGAGCCCGAGGACCGGCCCGCCGAGCGCGATCCCGAACAGGAGCGGCTGCCGGGCTAGCCGCGGGCTACTTGCGGCGGCTCTTCTTGCGCGAGGACTTCTTGCGCGGCACCTTGGCGCCGGCGCGCCGCGCCTCGGAGAGACCGATCGCGATCGCCTGCTTGCGGCTCTTCACCTTCTTGCCCGAGCGTCCGCTCTTCAGCTTGCCGCGCTTGCGCTCGTGCATCGCGCGGCGCACCTTGCTTTGCGCCTTCTTGCCGTACTTGGCCATGTCTTTTCCCGAGGATGTCGACGCCCTCAGCCTAAGCCGTTGGCGCGACAGGTGGATTTCAGCGGAGGCCCGCGCGCATGCGCCGGTCGGGGTGCGCGGGGCCCCTACCCCGCGCGCCGCCCGTCGCGGCGCGAGCGCGTGTTCTTGTCGACGATAGCGTACAGGATGAGCACGAAGCCGAGCACGCGCAGCACGTACGAATAGCCGCTGCGCTCGTCCGACGCCTCGAACGCCGCCACCGCGAGCTGGTTCAGCGCCATCAGCAGGAAGGCGAGCGCGAAGCTCGCGAACAGCCGATCGCCGGTCTTGCGCCAGAAGCGCAGGAAGTAGGCCGCGGCGACCGCGAAGGCGAGGGTGCACGCGCCCGCGAGGAACTCGATCATGGCCGGCCTCCTAGTCCGATTCCCGGATGAAGCCGTAGAGCAGGAACAGCAGTCCGACGAGCGTCGCTCCCAGCCGCAGCGGCCGCAGGTCCATCTGCGGGAACACCACGAGATCGAGGAACACGGCGATGTTGTTCAAGGTGAGCCCGACGAAGCACAGCGCGCTCCAGAGCAGCAGGCGCAGCCGGTTGTCGAGGTAGGAGCGGAACAGCAGCACGGTGCACGCGAGGCTGGTCAGCACCGCGAGCAGGTACAGCCCGACCTGGAAGCTGAGCATGGTCACTCCTTCTTGATTCTGAATGCGTCGGCGAAGAGCCGGATCTTCGCGGTGTAAATGGCGCGGATGAGGGTCACCGGGCGCTCGTTGTAGGCTTTCGCGAGCGCGCGCACGAGCGCGTCGAGCTCCGGGGTGGCGACGCGGTAGCGGAAGCCGCCGCCCGGACGCGCCTCGGCGAGTCCCCGCGCCGCGAACAGCTCGAGCGTCTTCGCGACCGTCGCCGGGTCGATCCGCGTCGGGCGGACGGCGTGGACGAGCTCGGCGGCGGTCCAGTCGCGGTCGGCGCGCGCGTGCAGCGCGAGGAGCAGCTCCGCCGCCTCGACGCTCGGGACGGCCGCCTCGATCAGGCGCTGCAGCTCTTCGGGAAAATCCGGGTCCTGCATCTCCGGGGATGCCCCCGGCGACGCCGGGCGGGCGCCGCCCCCCTCTCTTTTGGACTCCGGTTGGAGTCCGCGAGCGGGCGCGAGTTCGCCGCAGGGACCCGGCTACTTCCCGAAGCGCCCGAGCACCTCGGCGAGCTGCGGCTCGTTCGCCTGGTCGATGTCCTTGCCCTGGACGTGAACGACGGCCCCGTCGTCGCGGACGATCTCGTACGAGGCCGCCGACGCCCAGTCGCCGCCGACGGGCTTGATGCTCTTCAGCCGCGCCGGGTTTTCCCCCAGGTCGTGGTAGAGCTGGCCGATCAGCTTGCGCACGCTTTGCTCGGTTCTCATGGCTCCTCCTCCCTCCGGTCGATCCTGATCCTTCACGCCTTCTTCAGCGCGGCGAACAGCGTCCCGCGCAGGAATGCCGACACGGTCCTCGCCAGAACGAGCGCGACGAACGCGACGGCGAGCGCGAGCGTCGCGGCGGCGACAAGGCGCCACAGCGGCGAAGGCTCGAGGCGGGCGTGCTGCACCGCCGCGCTCGCCAGTGCGTCGAGCGGGAAGGTGAACGCCCACCAGGACGCGGCGAACGGCCACTCGAGGAAGCGCCGCGACGCGATCAGCAGCGCAGGCGTCAGCGCGAGCGCGAGGTAGAACAGCCCGTTCAGGAAGAGGCTCGTCGACCCCGAGAGCGCGACGCCGTTGGCGTAGATGAGCGACGGCGGCACGAGGAAGATGAACCAGGTCGGCCGCAGCACCGGCGGCAGCGGCGGCTGCGCCACCGTGCGGTAGAACACGAGCGCCACGACGATCGGCGCGATCGTCGCCGAGAGCCCGAAGAAGAGCTCGGACGCGCCGCCCAGCCCGAGCGCGAGCGCCGGTCCCGGCAGCACGATGCCGCCGATCATGATGATGAACCAGCCGCCGTTGACTTCGGCGACCGGGATTCCGCCCCCGAAGAAAAGCCGCAAGGCCCAGACCTGGAAGGCGAGCAGCAGCCCCGCCCCGGCCCACCACAATGCCACCCCGAGCGCGTGCGCGTAAGGCGCGAGACCGCCCGCGACGAGCGTCATCCCGACCGGCAGCGCGCCGCAGAATCCGAGGTGCGCGGGATGCACGAACTCTTCGCGAACGGCGGCGGGGTGGCGGGCGAGCTTCGCGAGGTACGCGGGGATCAGGAGCGCCAGCATCACGACACCCAGCGCCACCCAGATCTCGGCGAAGAGCGGCGGCACCGGCAGCAGGCCCTCGGCGCCGCGGCACGCGAGCCCCAGCCCCCCGAGCCCCATGACGGCCCCGTACATTCCCACCGGCAGGTTGCGTGTCGATTGGCGCGCCAGCTCAAGCTCCCAGGTAGTAGCTCTTCACGAGCGGGTTCTGCTCGAGCTCGGTCACGGTCTTCCCCTCGAACACGATCTCGCCGTGGACGATGATATAGCCGCGGTTCGCGATGCGGATCGCCTGGTGGAAGTTCTGCTCGGCCATCAGCACCGTGAGGCCGTAGCGGTCCTTGAGCTCCTTGATCTTGGTGATCGTGTTCGAGACCAGGATCGGCGCGAGGCCGACCGAGGGCTCGTCGACGAGGAGCAGCCGGGGCGAGGACATCAGCGCGCGCGCGATCGCGAGCATCTGCTGCTGTCCGCCCGACATCGAGCCGGCGAGCTGGCGCGGGCGCTCCTTCAGCACCGGGAAGAGCTCGAACGCGAAGGCGAGGTTCTTCGCGATGTCCTTGCGCGCGACCCGGCGGAAGGCGCCGAGCAGCAGGTTCTCCTCGACCGTGAGGCGCGGGAACAGGCGCCGCCCCTCGGGCACCATCGCGATCCCGAGGTCGACGATGCGCTCGGTCGACAGGCGCGTCAGGTCGTGGCGCTCGCCGTCCAGCTCGAGCGCGATCGCGCCGCGCGTCGGGCGCACCATGCCCATCACGCACTTCATCAGCGTGCTCTTGCCGTTGCCGTTGGTGCCGAGCAGCGCCACGGTCTCGCCCTGGCCGATGTCGAGCGACACGCCGTGCAGCGCGCGCACCGCGCCGTAGCCGGCCTCGACGTCGCGGATCTCGAGCTTAAGCACCGAGATAGGCCCTCTGCACGCCGCCGTCCTTGACGATGGACTCGGGCGTGCCTTCGCAGATGATGCGGCCCGCGTCGAGGCAGATCACGCGCTGCGAGAAGCGCATCACCGCCTGCATGATGTGCTCGATCATGACGATGGTGATGCCGGTCTCGTTCAGCTTGAACAGGATCCGCAGCACCTCGTCGACCTCGTTGCCCGAGAGGCCCGCCATCGCCTCGTCGGAGATGAGCAGCTTCGGCCGCGCGGCCATGGCGCGCGCGAGCTCGAGCTTCCGGAGCTCGACCTGCGACAATCGGCTCGAGGGCGTGTCCGCCTTGTCGGCGAGCCCCATGCCGTGGAGGATCTCCATCGCCTCGGCGCGCGTGTCGGCCTGGTGCAGCGAATGCCGGTGCACGACGAACTCGAGCGGCACCACCAGGTTCTCGAGCACCGTCATGCTGCGGAAGGGCCGCGGGATCTGGAAGCTGCGCGCGATGCCGCGCCGCGTGCGCTGGTACGCGGGGAGCGCCGAGACCTCCTCGCCCGCGAACCGGATCGAGCCGCGGTCGTTACGGAGCGCGCCCGAGACGCAGTTGATGAGCGTGGTCTTGCCCGAGCCGTTGGGGCCGATCAGGCCGAAGCGCTCGCCCGCGGCGATCGCGACGCTCACCTCGGTGAGCGCGGCGAAGCCGCCGAAGCTCTTCGACAGCCTCTCGATCGCGAGCAGCGGCGCGCTCATCGGCCGTTCATCGGCCGAACCTGCGCCAGAGCTTCTGCGCGAGGCCGGTAATGCCCTCGGGCGCGCCGACCACGAACACCACGAGCAGCACGCCCACGACCATCACGTTGTACTCGGAGGAGATGTTCACCTGCACCAGCTGCTGCACGGTCCCGAGCAGCACCGCGCCGATCACGGGCCCGATCCAGTGCGCCGTGCCGCCGATGATGGGCATCGCGAGCGCCGACACCGAGTAGTTCAGGTCGAAGGCCGACGCCGGCTCGACGAAGCTCTGGTACATGGCGAGCGGCGCGCCCGCCGCGCTCATCAGCGCCCCCGACACGGCGCAGGCGATCAGCTTCAGCTTGAGCGTCGGCACGCCGGTGCACTCGGCGGCTTCCTCGTTGTCGCGGATCGCGCGCAGCCCGCGCCCGAGCCACGAGGTCTCGATGTAGCGCGCGATCGCGACCGCCGCCACCGCGAGCACGACCGCGATCACGAACAGCATCTTGACGTAGTTGTCGAAGGGCGCGAGCGGCGCGGGCTTCAGGATCTGCACGCCGGTCGCGCCGCCCAGATAGCGCCAGTTGATGACCACGGTCTGCAGGATGATCGCGACCGCGACCGTGGCGATCGAGAAGAAGATGCCGCGCAGGCGCAGCGTGAGCATCCCGGTGCCCAGGCCGAGCGCGCCGCCCACCAGCGCCGCGGCGGCGATCTGCACGGGCAGCGGCGCCTCGAGCGACTTGATGAGCAGGACCGCGGTGTAGGCGCCGACGCCGAAGAACGCGCCGGTGCCGAAGTTCACGTAACCGCAGTAGCCGCCGAGGATGTTCCAGGCGCTGGCGAGGATCACGAACTGCAGCACGATGTAGCCGGCGAAGAAGTAGTACTCGTTGCGCAGCGTGAGCGCCGCGGTGGCGGCGAGCGCGACGGCGACGGCGGCGGCGATCCAGAACCCGTAATGGCGGCGGCCGGTCATCTTCCGCTCATCGTCCAAACAGGCCCTGCGGCCGCACGCCGAGCACGAGCAGCAGCAGCCCGAAGGACACCGCCGGCGCCCACGACGCGCCGAGCAGCGTCAGCACGATCGATTCCGAGATGCCGAGGATGAGGCCCGCGACCAGCGTCCCCGACATGCTCCCCAGCCCCGCGAGCACGACGACGCAGAAGGTTCGCCCGATGTAGACGCGGTCCATGCTCGGCTCGACCGGTCCGACGATGATGAGCAGCGCGCCCGCGACCGCCGCCACCGCGGTCGCGATGCCGAAGGCCCACTGCTTGACGCGCACCGGGTTCGCGCCCATCAGCCGCAGCGCGGGCTCGTCCTGCGCGACCGCCTTGATGGCGCGCCCCATGAACGTGCGCGAGAGATAAAGCCCGAGCAGGACGGTGAGCGCGAGCGCGGTGCCGAACGCCACCAGCATGCGCATCGGCACCCGCAGCTCCTCGCCGAGCTCGAGGCTCTTGCCGATGTAGGGCGCGTCGACGAGGCGCTGGTCGACGCCGAAGCCGATGATCAGCCCGACCTCGATGATGAAGGCGACGCCGAAGAAGAAGGCGAGCCCGCGCACGCCGGTGTCGGTGCCGCGCTTCTCGAACGTCTCGTAGTAGAAGCGGTACACGAGGACGCCGATCACGAAGAACACGGGCGTCAGCGCGAGGCCCGACACGAGCGGGTCCCAGCCGTAGCGGCCGGCGACGAGCCAGGTTCCGTACGAGCCGAGCACGACGAACGCCGGGTGCGCGATGTGCGGGACGTCGAGCAGCCCGAAGGCCACCGAGAGGCCGATGCTGACCGCCGCGTAGAAGCAGCCGAGCAGGACGCCTTGCACCAGCGCGTCGCCGAGCAGGTCGAGCGAGAACAGAAGCCCTCCGCGTCCTTCAGAAACGCAAGACGGCGCGGTGAGCGCCGCGCCGTCCCGCCCGCCGGTTCCCCGGCTACTTCGCCTTGCGCGCCTTGTCGTACGGCACGATCGCGTCGCCCTGCTTGAACTGCGGCGGGTACACGATCACCTGCTTGCCCTTCTGCAGGAACTGGTTGACGTCCTTGTCCTTCAGGTCGCGGAACTGCACCATCGGCACCGAAGGCTTCGCGCGCTCGCCGTCGGGTCCCCAGCTGATCGGGCCGACGATGGTCTTGAACTCGTGCGAGTGCAGGTACTTGGCGAGCGTCTTCGAGTCGAGGCTCTTGGTCGCCGTGACGGCCTGCTCGAGGATCTGGCCGATCGCGTAGTTGAACGGCGGCAGGTAGAAGCCGAGCGGATCGACCTTGGCCTCGACCGCCCGGTCGTGGTAGCGCTTCAGGAACTCCTCGATTCCGGCGTACGTCATGCCGGGCGCGTACGAGGTGTAGTTGACGATGCCGTTCAGCTGGCTGCCCATGTTCTCCATGATCGGCGTGAACTGCAGGCCGACCATGCCGCCGCCGATCAGCTTGACCGAGGGGCCGACGCCGATCTCGTTGATCGCGCGCACCAGCGCGACCGAGTCGTTCGGATACGAGCAGATGAACACCATGTCGGGCTTGGCGTTGCGCACCGCGCGGATCATCGAGGAGAAGTCGACCGTGCTCGGCGGATAGTTCTGCTCGTACACGGTCTTCAGGCCGGTCTTCTTCGCCACCGCCTTGGCGCCGTTCGCGAGGTTCTGCGCGAACTCCTGGTCCGCCGCGATGAACGCGATCGTCTTCGCGCCCGCCTTCTGGCCGACCTGCAGGAACCCCTCGGTCCAGCTGGTCGCGTCGCCCCAGGGCGCGTTGTTGAACCACATGTCGTGCTTGACCGTGTGGTTCACCTGGAAGGAGAAGTTGCCCATCAGCAGCAGCCCGCGCTGCTTCACGAGCGGCATGATGGGCGCGGTGGGCACCGTCCCGTAGGGCGCGACCAGGAGGTCGACCTTGTCGACGTCGAGGAGCTTCGTGTAGATCCCGGGCGTGGTCGCGGGGTTCGACTGGTCGTCGTAGGCGATCAGCTCGACCTTGCGCCCGAGCAGGCCGCCCTTCTTGTTGACGTCCTCGACCCACATCTGCAGGCCGAGCAGGGCGGCCTTGCCGCCGCCGCCCAGCGTGCCGGTCTGCGAGATGCCGATGCCGACCTTGATCGGCTGCTGCGCGAGCGCCGCGGACCCGAGGACCGCGGCGATCGACAGGACGCCCAGCACGCGTCCCGCGAAGCGAATGAGTTCTTTCATGACCTCCTCCTTAAGAAGCTCCGTCCGAACCGGATTGGTAACGGGAGATAGCCGCCGGATTATGGAAGGAGGGCGGTATTTGTCAAGCGGGGAGGGCAGTCAACGCAAAAAGCGGATCGTTCGCGTTCGCTCAGGACAGGTCGATCTCGATATCCCGCAGCACCTCGTCGTCGGCGCGCGCGATCTCGTTCTCGACGAGCGCGCCGCACCCGGGGCAGAAGAACTGGCGGAACACGGGGCGATCGTCGATGTAGCGCCTCCAGTCGCCGATGTTGGGGTTGGCGGCCGAGATGTCGGCCTCGCGGCGCACGCAGGCGTCCTTGTAGTTGTCGCGCACCGGGCCCAGGTCGGACGCGCATTTCGCGCACGCCGTGCGCAGGCCGCCGTCTTCGCGGCGCAGCTCGAGGTTGTCGGTCACGCGCGCGACCACCTTGCCCGCGAGCTTCGGCACGGGCGCGTCCTTGCGGCGGTTGGCCGAGCGCCGCTCGGCGCGCAGGCGCTTCGTGGCCTCGGCGTCGAGCCGGTCGCCGTCGATCACGACGCCGTAGATCGCTTTCGCGGCGGCGACCGACACCGAGCGGTGGTCGACCACGTCCTCGCGCACGCGCTCGGGGTCGCGCTCGAGCGGATCGCCGAAGCCGCCCGCGGCCGACCAGATGACGGCGTACACGTCCGCGGGCTTCTGCTCGAAGTTTTCCTGGCGCAGCTGCAGCGTGACGTTCTCGCCCTTCACTTCGGCGATGTCCGCCGGGATCGAGCGGTCCTTCAGCCGCTCGAGCACGTCGCTCGCGCGCTTGAACTTGTATACGTTAACGGAGCCCGGATAGCCGCCCATCATCCCGGGCGAGGTCGGCATCGCGTTGCCCGAGGACAGCGTGTCCTGCACGATGGTGTCGGTCCGGTGCGGCACGAAACAGGATTCGGCGGACAAGCCCCCGCGCCAGCGCCCGGCGCCGCCCGAGTCGATCACTTCCTTGCGGTACAGGAATAGCAGCGGGAACGTCTGCTCGGTATGCTCGACGTTCGGCAGCTTGCAGATCGGCGTCCTCGACTGCCCGCCGGTCGAGATGCCGTCGCCCGTGGCAAAGGCGCCGATCGCGCCGCCGATCGGGTCGACCAGGAGATAGCCGTAGCGCTCGCCCCACTGGTCGATGCCGCGGAAGATCGTCGCCGGCCACTGGCTGGTGCCGCCGATGCACATGATGTCGCGCCGCATCTCGGGATCGGCGTGGATCATCTTCGCGAGCACGTTGTACGCCGGGTAGAGCGAGATCTCCATCGCCTGCACCGGCGCCGTCGACACCGACGCGGGGAAGTTCGCGCAGTTGAACGTGCCCGGCGACGGGTCGAACTCGACGTGGCGCAACGCGCCGCCGATCGAGAAGTACTGGTCCCAGCACAGCAGCTGGTTCAGCGCCACCATGATCGAGCCGCGCCAGCCCGAGTAGGTCGCGTTCATCGCGCCGTCCTGGGGCGCCGAGCCTTCGTTCTCGAACGTGAGCTTCGCTCCCTTCTTGCGCAGCGTCAGCATGACGCGGTGCGTGCGCCGGTCGCCCGGGCGGCAGCACTCGACGTAGGTGCGCTCGCGCCAGACGCCGTCGGGGAGGCGCTTCAGCTTCTCGAGGAACGCCTTCTCGCCGTTGTCGAGGATGCGGCGCATCACGCCCTTCACCACCTCGGGGCCGTAGCGCCCGATCAGGCGCAGCACGCGGTCGCGCGCGGTGATGTTGCCGGCGAGCTGCGCGCGGAAGTCGAGCGCGACCGCCTCGGGCTTGCGCGAGCAGCGCAGGTACAGCTCCTCGATGTCGCGCCGGATCTCGTTGCCCTCGACGATCTTCACCGGCGGAATGCACATGCCCTCGTCGAACGCGTCCCGGGCGCTGCCGCAGAAGGACGACGGCGTGATGCCGCCGAGGTCGTACTGGTGCAGGCAGTTCGTGACCCAGCAGAAGAGCTCGCCCTTCCAGAACACCGGGCAGATCAGCATCACGTCCTGCTGGTGCGCGGCGCCGACCCACGGGTCGTTCGCGAGGAACATGTCGCCGTCCGTGATCCCCGGGTTGTCGCTGCGGTACTCGAGCGTCCACTTCACCTGGGTGTCGGTGACGCCGGACATGTACTGCATGTACGGCCCGAAGTAGACGAACTCGCCGTCCTCGGTGAGGATCGAGGGATTCAGGTCGAGCGCGTACATCGCCACGGGCGAGCCCGACAGGCGCTGGATCGTCGCCCCGTGCTCCTCGTTCACGTGCCACAGGCTGTGGCGGATCACCTCGTAGGTGATCGGGTCGATCGTCTTCGCGGCCTTCGTCTGCAGCTTCAGCTTGGGCGAGATCGCGAGCTTCTTCGGGGGCACGTAGCCCATCTTGCGGCCGTCGAAGACCGCGTCCTTCATTTCGCTCACTTTAGGCATGGGGAGGATCTTCCGGTTCGCCGACCTCGACGTACTCGACGCGGCTCGTGGGCTCGGGGATCGCCGCGCCGTCGTCGACCAGGCTCGACAGGTGCACCTCGATCGCCTCGCGGATGAGGTGGCGGGCCTCGGCGGGCGTCGCGCCGGTCGCGACGCAGCCGGGAAGGTCCGGCACGTACGCCGAGAAATTCGCGATCGCCTTCTCGATCACGACGGCATAGCGCATGGCTGCCTCATCGTCTCTCTCCTCGAGGGGGGATGCTGTATCCCGACTGCTTGAGCAGGCTCTCGAGCGAGCCGGGCGCGAGCCCGTCGCCCGGATTGCCGGCCACGGTGAGCCGGCCGCGGCGGCTCGGGTGCTTGTACTGACCGTGGCCGCGCCGGGTGCCCACCTGCACCCAGCCGAGAATGCGCAGGACGTCGGCCACGCTCATCCGCCCGCCTTGCGCGGCTTGCCGCGCGCCGTTCCCGTCAGGCCCCGGAGGTACTCGGGCATCTCCTGGCGCAGGACCTGGCGCAGCGTCTTCTCGGTGATCGGCTGATCGGTCTCGGAGAGATACCTGCGCAGCGCCTCGTTCATCATCGTCTGGTAACCCGTGCCCGCCTTCTCCGCGCGCGCCCGGAATTCGTCCAGGATCGCGTTGTCGATGAAGATCGAGATGCGCGTCTTGCCCTTCTGCGGGACGACGGCGGCGCGCTTGCCCTTCGAGAAGTCGTACTCAGGTTTCATACCGTTGGCGCTCCTTCCCCGTCGCCCGGCGCGCGGCGAGCAGACGGCAGGCGTCCGCGCGCGCGGTCCAGACGACGACGAGCAGCTCGACCGCGCTCGAGAGCCCCAGGGTCACGTAGCGCTCCCCGCCGTCGGGGTCCCGGACCGTGATCGCGAGCGGGTCCTCGAGCGCGCCGCCCGCGTCGGCGAGCGAGACCCAGTGCCGCTCCAGGTTGGCGGCCGCCTTCGCCGGGTCGTAGCGGATGGGCATGCGCGCATGATATATATATTGTATGCATACGGCAAGCGGGGCTCATGCCGGCGTCATGCGCGCCCGCGCGCGAACGCGATCTCGAAGTTGCCGAGCTTGTCGACGTGCAGCGTGCGGCCCGGGTGCACGACGACCGTCGTGTCCGTGGTCTCGACCACCGCCGGGCCTTTCAGCGCGTTGCCCGGGACGAGGAAGGCGCCGTCGTAGATCGGCGTCGGCGCCGATTTCTTCAGGTCCGACCACCAGATGTCGCGCTTGCCGCGCGCGGCGCGCTTGTCGATCTTCGCGCTCGATTTCTTCGCCGCCGCGAGCTTCGGGCGCGGCGTGGTCGCGGTGGCGCGCAGCCGCAGCGTGACGATCTCGAGGCGCGCGTCGCGGTAGGACGAGCCCTTTCCGTAGAGCTGCTCGTAGCGCTCGTAGAAGCGGCGGCGCAGGTTTTCCCAGAACTCCTTCGCGAGGCGCTTCTCGGGCAGCACCACCTCGACCTCGTTGATCTGGCCGCGGTGGCGCACGTCGAGCGAGAACGCGAAGCGCCGGCGCGAGCGCTCGATGCCGTCCTTGTTCATCTGCGCGCTCGCCTTTTTCTCCAGGGCGTCGAGCACGCCGTTGACGCGCCCGGCGTCGAACGGGCTCGCCTGGATGTCGACCTGCTCGTAGACGTGCAGGATGTCGGCCGCGGCCGCGCCGAACGCGCACCAGGTCGAGGCGATCTGCTTCTGCGGGATCACCACCTTCTGCACGCCGAGCTCGCGCGCGAACACGCCCGCGTGCGCGGGTCCCGCGCCGCCGAAGGCGAAGAGCACGAAGTCGCGCGGATCGAACCCCTTCTCGACGGTCATCTTGCGGATGATGTCGGCCATCTTGAACTCGGCGATCTGCGCGATGCCCGCGGCGGCCTGCATGAGCTTCAGGCCGAGCTCGTCGGCGACGCGCTGCACCGCCTCGAGCGACTTCTTCCGGTCGAGCTTGATGCGCCCGCCGAGGAAGTTGTCCGGATTGATATAGCCCAGCACCACGTCGGCGTCGGTCACCGTCGCCACCGTGCCGCCCTTGCCGTAGCACGCCGGACCCGGGTCCGCGCCCGCCGACTCCGGCCCGACGGCGAGCGTCTTCGTCATCGCGTCGACGCGCGCGAGCGAGCCGCCGCCCGAGCCGATCGCCTGGATGTCGACCTTCGGCAGGAAATATTCGTATTGCGCGACGTTCGAGACGAACGAGTACTCGGGCGCGCCGCCCTGGATGATGCCGACGTCGAACGAGGTGCCGCCCATGTCGGTCGTGATGATGTTGGGCGTGCCCATCAGCCGCCCGAGGTAGAGCGACCCCGTCACGCCAGACACCGGCCCCGAGTCGAGCGTCAGGAGCGGCGTCTCCATCGCGCGGTCGACCGAGATCGAGCCGCCCGCGCACTGCGTGATCTGCAGCGGCTGCGAGTAGCCCGACGCGCGCAGGCGCTTGTCGAGATTTCCGAGGTACCTCGCCATCACCGGCCCGATGTAGGCGTTCAGCGCCGTCGCCGTCACGCGCTCGTACTCGCCCCACTTCGGCGCGATGTCGATCGAGCACGAGACGAACACGTTCGGCGCGAGCTTCCGGATCATCTCCTTCACGCGCTGCTCGTGCTCGGGCCGCTTGAACGACCACAGGAAACACACGCCGATCGCCTCCACCCCTTGCGCGAGCAGCCGCCCGATCGCGGCGGCCGCCTCGTCCTCGTTCAGCTCGACCACGACCTCGCCGAAGCAGTCGACGCGCTCCGACACGCCCTCGATCAGGCGCTTGGGCACGATCGGCGCCGGCTTCGAGCTCTCGGGGAAGTGCACGACCTTCCGGATGTCGCGCGAGGTCACCCCGCGCGAGCCGCGCATGATATGGATCGCGTCCTCGTGGCCTTTCGTCGTGATGAGGCCGACCTTCGCGCCCTTGCGCTGGATCAGCGCGTTCGTGCCGACGGTCGTGCCGTGCGTCAGCACCTCGATCTCCCGGCAGAACTGCTCGAACGAGAGGCCGAGGCGCTCCGCGGCGACCTTCATCGCCTCGAGCATCCCTTCGGCGAAGTTGGGCGGCGTGGAGGACGACTTCGTGGCGGTGATGCGGCCGTCGCGGTCGAGCACGACGCAGTCGGTGAAGGTGCCGCCGATGTCGACGCCGACGAGGAAACGGGCCACTTGCGCGTATGCCGTGCGGGGGTGAGGCCGGATGGTAGCGTATTTTCGCCCGCCGCCCGCGAACAGGCGGCGCGAGCCGAAACGGATTACACTGGTGCGACCATGGGCAATCGCGACAGACAGCGCCGGGAACCGAAGAAGCCGAAGCAGCCGAAGAAGCCGGCTCCGCCGCCGGTCCGCCTCACCCGCACCTAGAGGCGCAGCTGCCGGTCTGGGCGCCCGACGCGGGAACCCGCAAAAAGATCCTGGTCGACAACCCAGCCCGCCTCTACGGGTTCTGACTTACACTGGGTGCTCTAACTCTCAGGGGCCCCATCATGGCGAAGGCGAACTACGCTTTTGCGCGCCGCCAGCGCGAGCTGGCGAAGAAGCAGAAGCAGGAAGAGAAGCGGCGGCGCCGGGGCGGCGGCGGCGACGACGTGCAGACCGCGGAGCCCGCGCCGACCCCGGTTCCCGCGACGCCGAAGGACGTGACGCCGGGCGGCTGAGCGCTTCCCGAGCGCCCGCCGCGGGCCTGCCATGGCCGAAAAGACCGCGATCCCGTTCTCGTGCCCGCTGTGCGGCGGCACCGCGTCCGAGCCGGACGTCGTCACGCGCGCGGACGGCACGAGCAATGAAGGGTGGCTGCGATGCGCCAAGTGCCGGCGCTACGTCGTGAGCAATCGCCCCGGGACGCCGTTCGTGCCGAGGTACTCGAAGCCGTATCGCTGAAGCTTTCGCCCGCGGTCCAAAGCGACGCTCCATGGCGAAAAAAGCGAAGCAGGCCCGCGCCAGGCGCAACCCTCGCGCCTGCGCGCTGGTGATCGTCGCCGACGATCCCGCGACCGACATCTGGCTCGGCAACGACCACGGCCACCTGATCCAGCGCGCGACCGGCACGCTGAAGGCGAGCCTCGTCCCGGGCGAGTACACGGTCGAGTTCGGCCTGGGCTCGTTCCCGTACCCCATCCGGCTCGAGCAGCCGAGCCGCTACGCGCAGTCGGACCTCGTCGCCCATTACGGCGCGCCTTCCGCACGGGCGACGAAGCCCTGACGCGGAAAGCGCCGCGCGACGCCAAGTAATTCTCGCCGGCGCCCGGCCGAGCCTCGTTTCCGAGACGTTTTTCACTGGGCCCGGGGGTTGCTTCTCACCGGAGGTCGCATCCGCGACTCCGGGGAGGGAAGCACCATGAAGCTGAAAAAGTTCTTCATCGCGCACAACGCGCCGGTCGACCGCGAGCATCTGCTCGAGATGTTCCGCGCCGGGCTCACCAGCGTCCTGCGCCGGCCGGGCGCCGCGTTCTGGCAGCTCGCCGGGCGCACGCTCGTCGGCCAGCACGCGTACGACGCGATGACCCGCGCGCGCGGCTGACCTTGTAAGAATTTCCGGGCCGCTCCCGCTTTTTCAGCGCCGCGGCGGCCCGGCCGGGGCGATCGCCCCACACCGGGGGCCGGGTCCGATCCTTTCGGACCATCGGCACCGCGCTTGCTTGCGCCTCCTCGTCCCATCCAAAAGGAGGCCGTATGAACATCGTCGTGTGGCTGATCGTCGGCGGCATCGTCGGCTGGGTCGCGAGCCTCGTCATGCGCACCGACGCGCAGCAGGGCTGGCTGCTGAACATCGTCGTCGGCATCGTCGGCGCGTTCCTCGGCGGACTGATCTTCGCGCCGATGTTCGGCACCGGGACCATCAACGAGGGCGAGTTCAGCATCGGCTCGCTCGTCGTGTCGCTCGCCGGCGCGGTGATCCTGCTCGCGATCGTCAACCTGGTGCGGCGAAGAGCGATACGGTAAGCGTCTGGACAAGGCCGAGCTGCTCGCGGCCGCGGGCCGCGAGGTCCCGATCTCCCACCCCGGGAAGGTGCTGTTCCCCGGCGCGGGCTGGACCAAGCTCGACCTCGCGCGCTACTACGTCGCCGTCGCCGAGGGCGCGCTGCGCTCCGCGGGCGGGCGCCCCAACATGATGGTGCGCTATCCGGACGGCGTCGAGGGCGACTTCTTCTACCAGAAGCGCGCGCCCGCCTCGCGGCCCGAATGGATCGAGGTCGTGACGCTGCGCTTCCCATCGGGCCGCAGCGCCGACGAGCTGGTCCCGCGCGATGCGGCCGCGCTCGCTTGGATGGCGAACCTCGGCTGCCTCGAGCTGCACCCGCACCCGGTGCGCGCCGACGACCTGGATCATCCCGACGAGCTGCGCGTCGATCTCGACCCCGTTCCCGGCGTCGGCTGGCGCGAGGTGCGCGAGGTGGCGGCGCTCGTGCGCGAAGCACTCGCCGACTTCGGGCTCGCCGGCTGGCCCAAGACCTCGGGCAAGCGCGGCATGCACGTCGCCGTGCGCATCCACCGGCGCTGGAGCTTCGACCAGGTCCGCAGGGCGGCGCTCGCGCTCGCGCGCGAGGTGGAGCGGCGCGCCCCCGCGATCGCCACCAGCCAATGGTGGAAGGAGGAGCGCCACGGGGTCTTCATCGACTACAACCAGAACGCAAAAGACCGCACCGTCGCGGCCGCGTACTCGGTGCGTCCGACGCCCGACGCGCGCGTCTCGGCGCCGATCGCGTGGGACGAGCTCGACGCGTGCGATCCCGCCGACTTCACGCTCGCGACGGTGCCCGAGCGCTTCGCACGCCAGGGCGATCCGCACCGGGGCATCGACCGCGATCCGGGATCGCTCGAGCGCCTGCTCGAGCTCTCGGAGAGGCACGAACGCGACGGCCGGGGCGACGCACCGTGGCCGCCGCACTACGCGAAGCAGCGCGGCGAGCCGCCGCGGGTGCAGCCCTCGAAGCGCCGCGCCGAATCCGGCGCTAAGGCCGCCGCCCCGCCCCGAAAACGCGCTCCAGCTCGTAGGGCGTCGTGACCTCGAGCTGGTCGTAGCGGCACTCGCGCGGCGGCTTGTCGGGGCGCCAGCGCACGAAGATCGCGGCGTGGCGGAAGCGCTCGCCCTGCATGTGGTCGTACTTCACCTCGCACACGCGCTCGAGGCGCAGCGGCTCCCACGAGAGGTCCTTCCCGGCGCTCCAGCGGCTCTGCGCGCCGGGCATGCGCTGCGATGCGTCCTCGGCGTTCGCCCAATCCTCCCACGGATGGTTCTTCAGCGCGCCGCGCCGCAATGGCTCGAGCTCCTTCGCGAGAGCGCGGCGCGTCCTCGTGTCGAACGCGGACGTGACGCCGACGTGGTGCAGCACGCCGCGCTCGTCGTACAGGCCGAGGAGCAGCGACCCGACGATCCCTTCGCCGAGCTTGTGCCAGCGGAAACCGCCGACCACGCACTCGGCGGTGCGCGCGTGCTTCACCTTGATCATGGCGCGCTTGCCCGGCTGGTAGGAAAGCTTGCACAGCTTCGCCACCACCCCGTCGAGGCCCGCGCCCTCGAAGCGCTCGAGCCAGTCGCCCGCGATGTCGCGCTCGCGCGTCGCGGGCGTGAGGTGCACGGGCGGTTCGACGCCGGCGAGCAGCTGCTCCAGGCGCGCGCGGCGCTCGAGCTGCGGCGCCGGGCGCAGGTCCGTGCCGCCCGCCGCGAGCGCGTCGAAGGCGACGAACCGGGAGGGCGTCTCGCGCGCGAGCTTCGCCACGCGCGACTCGGCGGGATGGAGCCTGAGCTGCAGCGCGTCGAAATCGAGCCCGCCCGGGCCGGCGATCACGATCTCGCCGTCGAGCACGCAGCCTTTCGGCAGCCGCGCGGCGAGCGCCTCGTGCAGCTCGGGGAAGTAGCGGTCGAGCGGCCGCAGGTCGCGGCTCTGGATGTAGACGTCCTTCGCGCCGCGGTAGACGATCGCGCGGAACCCGTCCCACTTCGGCTCGTACAGGAAGTCGCCCTCCTCGGGCAGCGCGTCGGCGAGCTTGGCGAGCATCGGCTCGATCGGGGGCTCGATCGGGAACGCGCGCGTCTTGGGCCGGTCCATTCACCGGTTCGTCATCGCCGGCCCGGGATAGGTTCTGCGGGAAGCGATAAACTGCGCGCCTGGCCGACTCCGGAGCGACTCGATGCGCGCCGTCTCAGCGCCTTTGCTGCTTATCGTCCTTGCCGCCTGCGCCACCCAGCCCATGAAATCAGCGCCACCGTCCGCCGTCGCCGACCTCGCTCCGACGGGCAAGCTGCGCGCCGCGATCAACTTCGGCAACCCGGTGCTCGCCTCGAAGGACGCGAAGGGCGAGGCGAGAGGGGTCTCGGTCGACCTCGCGCGCGAGCTCGCCGGCCGTCTCGGCGTGCCGCTCGCGATCGTGCCGTACGCGGCCGCGGGCCGGGTGACCGATGACGCGAAAAACGGCGTCTGGGACGTCGCCTTCGTCGCGCTCGACCCCAAGCGCGGCGCCGAGATGGCGCAGTCGCCGCCGTACGTGCAGATCGAGGGCGCCTACCTGGTCCGGAACGACTCGCCGCTGCGCGACAAC
>Ga0070741_10004747_pt1 | contig 31378 bp, 28 predicted proteins | sample Coa_R1_4_FD_66440 | JGI IMG/M metagenome (GOLD analysis project Ga0070741, IMG submission 66440) | Surface soil microbial communities from Centralia Pennsylvania, which are recovering from an underground coalmine fire - Coalmine... | ecosystem: Environmental > Terrestrial > Soil > Unclassified ... | reverse complement strand
CCGAGGTGGTAGACCACCTCGACGCCGCGGACGGCGTTGTGGACGCGCTCGTAGCTCCGCAGCTCGCCCTCGACGATGTCGACGTCGAGCCCCTCGAGGTTCGCGCGGTTACCGGTCGAGAAGTTGTCGAGCACGCGCACGTCGTCGCCGCGCTCGAGCAGTCCGCGCACGAGGTTCGAGCCGATGAAGCCGGCGCCGCCGGTCACGAGGACCCTGCTCATGCGACCGCCTCGACGTGGTAGTTCGCCGCGAGCGAGCCCGGCACGGTGCTGCGCAGCTGCGGCACCGCGCGGTCGATCGTCTCCGCGCCGGCGTTCAACGCCCACACGAGCGGGCTCGCAAGCCGGCGCACGCCTGCGCGCTTCGCGAGCAGGTCGATCACGTGCGCGACGAGCATCGCGACGGTTGCAGTCGTGCCGGCACCGGGCCGGACGGTAACGGAGGACCATTGGGCGTTTGTTTGGAACAGGCGCTCGAGCCCCTCGTGCGTCCAGCGCCAGAGGTCGTCCGGGTTCGGGTGGTACGGGTAGATCCCGTGCGTCGAGAGCAGCACGCGGCCGCCCGGGCGCACGACGCGCCGCAGCTCCCGGACGGCGGCGCCGGGATCGGGGACGTGCTCCAGCACCTGCAGGCAGAGGACGACGTCGAAGCTCCCGTCGTCGACCGGGATCGCGTCGATCGAGCCGTGCAGGTCGGCGTGCGGGTTGCCGGGGACGTCGAAGCCGACGACCTCGGCTGCGCCGTGCAGGAGGGCTTCGTACGGGCGGTCGCCGCAGCCCGCGTCGAGCACGCGCGCGCCCTGGACGTCCACCGCGCGCAGCCAGTCGACGAGCGGCCGTCGCACCGCGTACTGCACGGAGCTGCGCGAGGGATCGAGCCTGCCGCTCATGCGTCGCGCACCCGCGTCGCGGCGAGGCCGAAGGCGAGCCACGTGAGCGCGTCGAGCGGGATGCCCGCGATGAAGCCCTGCGCCGTCCAGAGCCAGACGAGCAGGGCGATCCAGGCCGCGGCGACGAGCTTCGGGACGAGCGACGGGCTGCGCAGCGCGAGCCACAGCGCGCTCGCGAAGACGCCGACCCAGAGCACAAGGCCGACGACGCCGAGATCGGCGAGCGCCTGCAGCCACGCGTCCTGGACGCCGTAGCGGCGGTCGGGTGCCGCGCTCGGGAACGCCGTCGGCGCCACGTCGGTGAAGCGCCGGTGGGCGGCCGCGAGGTAGCGGTCGAAGTTCGCGGGCTCCTCCGACCCCTCCCAGCCCACGCCGAAGACGGGGTGGTCGAGCCAGATCCGGTAGCCGAACCACGCGAGGAGCGTTCGGTGCGGATAGGTCTGCACCTTCGAGGTCTCGCTCGGCGTCGGCTTCGACGCGCCGAGGAACGTCGCGAACGCGCTCAGGTCACGGCCGCGGATCGTGGCGACGCCGCCGAGCGTGACGAGCGCGATCGCGCCGACGAGCGCGACGCGACGCGCGCTCAGCAGTCGTGCGCGCACGAGCAGGATCGCGAGCAGGACGAGCGCAGTCGCGATCCCGAGGGCGGAGGCGACCGCGCCTGCGACGATCGTGCCGAGCACGCCGGAGACGGCGGCGACCGCGCCGAGCGGCCGCGGCAGCCGCAGCTGCGGCGCGCCGAGCACGATCGCCGCCACGAGCAGCACCGCGGCGGAGAGCGCCGCGAAGTCGGCCGACGAGAGGAACGACGCCTGCCGGTGGCCGACGGTCCCCTTGGCTGCGACGTCCGCGCCGAAGAACTCGGCGATGCCGACGACCGTCGCGGCGCAGCTCCAGAGCGTCAGCGACCAGAGTTGCAGCAGCAGATCGCGCGACGTCCGCACGAGCACCGGCAGCGCGGGCGCGAGCAGCGCGTACTCGAAGAACTTCAGCAGCGTAACCGTGTGTGTCGAGAGCGGGTAGGTGCTCGTCTGACGGCGTCCGAGCAGCAGCTCCGCCGCGAGCCAGACGAAGAACGCCGCGGTCCAGGCCCAGAGCGCCCGCCCGGGCGCGAGACGCGCGAAGCCGTCGCGTGCGAGCACGGCGGCCGCGCACACGACGACCGCGAGGACGGCGAAGTCGGAGAGGTACGCGGTCACGTTCGTGCCCGCGACGGCGACGGAGATGCTCGGCTGGAACTCCGAGTGGAGGAACAGGAGCGGGATCGCGGCCGCTACGACGAGGGAGCCTCTCGAGACCGCCACGCGGCGGCCACTATACTGCCGTCGCCTGATGAGCCGGCTCTTCGTACGCCGCTCGGCGACGGCCGTCGGCATCTACGTCTCGGTGGCGCTCGGCTTCCTCGCGACGATCGTCGCGGGCCGCGAGCTGTCGACGCGCGCGTTCGGCGACTACTCGACCGTCATCTTCGCGACCGGCTTCTTCCAGGCGCTCTTCGACCTGACGGTCGAGGAGGCGGTCGTCAAGTACGGCTTCCGTTACGTCTCGCGCGAGGACTGGGGAAGGCTGCGCCGGCTGTTCCAGAGCGCATTCGGCTTCAAGACGATCGGGTCGACGTTCGGCGGCGTCGGCCTCGTCGCGTTCGCGTTCGTCGCGAATCACCGGCTGCAGGCCCCGCTGCTCGTTGCGGCGGCGATCCCGCTCGGACAGTCGCTCGAGGGTCTTGCAGGCACCGCGCTCTACCTGCGCAGCCGTTACGACATCCGCTCGGCGTTCCTGACGTGGTCGATGATCCTGCGGCTCACCGGCATCGCGCTCGGCGCGCGTCACGGGCTCCTCGCGACCGTTGTCGGCGTCCTCGTCGCGCAATGCGTGTCGACGGCCTCGGTCGGGGCCGCCGGCTGGCTTGCGTTCCACCGCTTCCCGCAGGCGCCGGCGCGCCCGCTCGGCGAGGACCGGCGCGGGATCGTCTCCTTCTTCGCGCAGTCGAGCGTCGGCACGGGTGTGATCTCGCTGCGCAGCGGCCTCGTGCCGCTCCTCCTCGGTGCGGTGACGAGCACGCGGCAGGTCGGCTTCTTCAAGATCGCGCAGGCCCCACAGTCGGGGTTCCTCGCGCTGTCGGCGCCGGCGCGCATGGTGCTGCTCACCGAGCAGACGCGCGACTGGGAGCAGGGCCGTCAGTCGGCGGTGCTGCGCGGCGTGCGTCGATACACGCTCGCCGCCGCGGCGCTGATGGTCGTCGCCGTGCCGCCGCTCTACGTCTGGATGCCGTGGCTCGTCACGCACGTCTACGGGCAGCGGTACGCGCCGGCGACGAACGCTGCGCGCGTCTTCCTGCTCGCGGCGGCCGTGCAGATGCTCGTCGGCTGGACGAAGTCGTTCCCGGTGGCGGTCGGGCGCCCGAACCTGCGCATCACGACGCACGGCCTCGAGTCGCTCGTGATCCTGCCGCTTGTAATCCCGCTCGGGCTCGCGTACGGCGCGACCGGTGCCGCCGTTGCCGTCCTCGCCGGCTCGTGCGCCTTCGCCCTCGTGTGGTGGGTCGTCTTCGTGCGCACGAAGCCCGACGACGTCGTGCAGCCGCCGACGGTCGAGGAGGCGTACGCGCGCGAGGACGGCGAGGCAGAGGTGCTCGCGCATTGAGGGTCGCCGTCGTCTCGGGCATCTGGCCGCCCGACGTCGGCGGACCGGCCAGTCACGCGCCCGAGGTCGCCGCGTTCCTGCACGAGCGCGAGCACGGCGTCGAGGTCGTGACGACCGCGTCGGCGCCGCCCGCGCCCGAGCCGTATCCGGTGCACTGGATCTCGCGGTCGCTGCCGAAGGGCGTCGTGCACCTGCGCACGGCGCTCGAGGTCGCGCGCGTCGCCCGCGGCGCCGACGTCGTCTACACGACCGGCATGTTCGGTCGGAGCGCCGCGGGTGCGCGGCTCGCCCGGAGACCGTATGTCGTGAAGCTCACCGCGGATCCCGCGTTCGAGCGCGCGCGGCGGCGCGGCGTCGTGGGCGGCACCGTGGACGAGTTCCAGCGCGTCGGCGGCGGCGCGGCCGTTCGCGTGCTGCGCGCAGCACGCGACGCCGAGCTCCGCGGCGCGGCACACGTCTTCACGCCGAGCGCCTACCTGCGCGAGCTCGCGGTTTCCTGGGGCGTCGACCCGGACCGGGTCTCGGTGCTCCCCAATCCGGCGCCGCCGCCGCCGCAGCTCGCGCCGCGCGACGAGCTGCGCGCGCGCTACGGCCTCGACGGGCCGGCGCTCGCCTTCGCCGGCCGCCTCGCCCCGCAGAAGTCGCTGCGCGTCGCCCTCGAGGCGGTCGCGGCCGAGCCCGACGTCTCGTTCGCGATCGCCGGGGACGGCGACGAACGGGGCGCGGTCGAGCGCGCAGTCGGCGAGCTCGGGCTCGGCGACCGCGTCCGGCTCCTCGGCCCGCTGCCGCGGCAGGGCGTGCTGGAGCTCTTCGCGGCGGCCGACGCGTCGCTGCTCTCGTCGAGCTGGGAGAACTTCCCGCACACGGTCGTCGAGGCGCTTGCCGTCGGCACGCCGGTGATCGCGACCGCGACGGGCGGCGTCGCCGAGGTCGTGCGCGACGGCGAGAACGGGCTGCTCGTGCCGGTCGGCGACGCCGCCGCGCTCGCGGAGGCGATCCGGCGATTCTTCGCCGACGCGGAGCTTCGCTCGCGGCTGCGTGCCGCCGCCGCGCCCTCGGTCGAGTCGTATTCGCGGGAGCGCGTCTTCGGAATGCTCGAGCAGACGCTGCTGCGTACCCTTGCCGCGTGAGACGCCCGAAAGTCCTGTTCGTCGGCCGGACGCGTTACAGGCTGCCGCTCTCGTCGAGCCTCGCCCGCAAGTTCGACGCCCTCGGCGACGAGCTCGACCTGCACGTGCTCGCGTCCGCCGCCGAGCGCACGTCGGCGACCGACCCCGTGTTCACGCTCGTCCGGCCGCTGCGCGTGCGCGGGCTCGACGGCGTCGCGTTCTGGCTCGCGCTGCCCTGGCGCGTCACGCAGCTCCTGCGCGAGCTGCGGCCGGAGGCGGTTGTCTGCCAGACGCCGTACGACGCCGCCGCGACGCTCCTCGCGCGCCGGCTGAGCCACGTCCCCGCGCGCGTCGTCGTGGAGGTGCACGGCGACTGGCGCACCTCGACGCGCCTGTACGGCTCGCCGGCACGTCGGCTCGTCAGCCGCTTCGCCGACGGGCTGGCGGCGCTCGCGCTGCGGCGGGCCGACGCCGTGCGCACCGTCTCGCCGTTCACGGCCGGCCTCGTCCGCGCGCTCGGCGTCGAGCCGGCCGACGACTTCCCGGCCTACATGGACCTCGAGCCGTTCGTCCGCGAGCCGCAGCCGCTCCCGCACGCGCCGCTCGTCCTCTTCGTCGGCGTGCTCGAGGCGTACAAGAACGTCGACGGCCTCGCGGATGCGTGGCGCCGCGCGGCGCCCCGGGTTCCCGCCGCGACGCTCCACGTCGTCGGCAAGGGCACGCGCACGGACGTCGCCGACGCGCTCGTTCGGCTGGGCGCGCGCTGGGATCCCGAGCTGTCGCCCGCCGAGGTCGCGCGCGCGCTCGACGAGGCCTGGGTGCTCGTGCTTCCCTCGCGCTCGGAAGGGATGGGCCGCGTGCTCGTCGAGGCGTTCTGTCGCGGCCGCGGCGTCGTCGGGACGCGCGCCGGCTCGATCCCCGACCTCGTGCAGGACGGCGTCTCGGGCCTGCTCGTACCTCCGGACGACGCCGGCGCGCTGGCGGATGCGCTCGTGCGCGTCCTCTCCGACCGCTCGCTGGCGGAGCGGCTCGGCGAGGGTGCGCGCGCGTCGGCGGCGCCGTGGCTGCAATCGCCAGAGGAATACGCGCGCCGCGTGCGGGAGCTCGTCGTGGCGTGAGGATCGTCTTCGTCACGCAAGCCGCCGATCCGAGCCATCCGGTGCTCGGCGCGACGCTTCCGAAGATCCGCGCGCTCGCGGAGCGGGCCGACGAGGTCGTCGTGCTCGCCGACTCCGTCGACGAGTCGGCGTTGCCGGACGGCGTGCGCGCTCGGAGCTTCGCCGCTCCGACGCAGACTGCGCGCGGCATGCGCTACCTCGCAGCGCTCGCGCCGGAGCTCACGCGGCGGCCCGTCGCGGTCGTCGCGCACATGGCGCCGATCTTCGCCGTGCTCGCGGCACCGGTCGCCAAGCCGCTGCGCGTGCCGCTCCTCCTCTGGTTCACGCAGCAGGCGGCGGGACCCGCCCTGCAGGCCGCGGAGCGCGTGGTCGACCGGCTGCTCACGGTCGACGAGCGCTCCGTGCCGCTGCGCTCGCGGAAGCTCCGCGCGATCGGCCACGGCATCGACGTCGCCGCGCTCCCGTGCGTGCCCGAGCGCCGTCCGCCGCTGCGGCGTCTGCTCGGCCTCGGACGCTACGCGCCGGTGAAGGGGTGGGAGACCGTGCTCGAGGCGCTGCCCGCGCTCCCCGACGCGACGCTCGCCGTCCACGGCCCGATGCTCACCGACGCCGACCGCGCGCACCGTCCCTATCTCGAGGCGCGCGCCCGCGAGCTCGGCGTCGCCGACCGGGTGACGTTCGGGGAGGCGGTTCCGTACGCCGCCGTCCCGCACCTCTTCGGCCTCGCCGACGCCGTCGTCGACGCGACGCGCGGAAACGCCGCCGACAAGGTCGTGTACGAGGCGGCCGCGGCGTGCCTGCCGGTCTTCGCGGCGTCGCCGGTGTTCGACACGCTGCTGCCGGAGGAGCTGCGCTTCCACGGCGACTACCCCGACTCGCTCGCGGACCGCATCCGCCGCTACGACGGCGGTGCCGGGCGCGGGCTGCGCTCGCGCGTCGAGGCCGGGCACTCGGTCGACCATTGGGCCGAACGGGTGCTCGAGGAGGCGGGCGCGTGAAGCCGCGCGTGCTCTTCGTCTCCCGCGAGCGCTTCCGCCTGCCGCTCGAGGGCGCGCAGAAGCGCAAGTGGGACGCGGTCGCCGCCGTCGTCGAGCCTCGCGTCCTCGCCGCCGCGCCGGAAGGGCTGCCCACCCGCGACGAGCGGTTCCGGCTCGTCGGGCCGGCGCGCCCGCGCCTCCTCGACGGCGCGCTCTACTACGCGCTGCTGCCGTTCCGGATCGCGCGCGAGCTGCGCGCATTTCGTCCGGACGCCGCGCTCGTGCAGGGCGTGCACGAGACCGTGGCATTCCTCGCCGCGCGCACCCTCGCCGGCGTTCGCACGAAGGTGATCCTCGACGTGCAGGGCGACTGGCACGAGGCGACCCGCCTCTACGGCTCGCCGCTGCGGCGGCTGCTGAATCCGTTGAACGACGCGCTCGCTCCCCTCGCCGTACGCGGCGCCGACGCCGTGCGAACCGTGTCGACGCAGACGACGGGCCTCGTGCGCGCGCTCGGCGTCGAGCCCGCGGCGGTGTTCCCGTCGTACGTCGATGCGCACGCCTTCCTCGAGCGGGAGCCCGTGCCGCTGCCGGAGCGGCCGCGCGCGCTCTTCGTCGGCGTGCTCGAGCGCTACAAGGCCTTCGACACGCTCGCGGCGGCGTGGCCGGCAGTGGTCGAGCGCGTCCCCCGCGCGCTGCTGCAGGTGGTCGGCGAGGGCACGCTCGAGCCGCGGGCGCGGGCGCTCGCCGAGTTGTACCCCGCGCAGGTCGTCTGGACGCCGCGCCTCGGCGCCGAGGCGGTGGCGGCCGCGATGGACGAGGCGTGGGTGTTCTGCCTGCCCTCCCGCTCGGAGGGCCTCCCGCGCGTCGCGCTCGAGGCCGCCTGTCGCGGCCGCGCGATCCTCGGCGGCAACCGCGCCGGCATCCCGGACGTCGTCGTCGACGGCGAGAACGGCCTGCTCGTCGATCCCGACGACGCGGCCGCGCTCGCCGACGCGCTCGTGCGGCTCCTCTCGGACCGCGCTCTCGCCGAGCGGCTCGGTCGCGCGGCCCGGGTGACGGGTGAGGAGTGGGGTCTCACACCGGAGCAGTACGCGGCGAAGGTGCACTCGCTCGTGCAAGAGTCGCTCGCGCGTTGAGCGGCGGCGACATCCTCTACTTCAACACGTGGTACCGCGGGCACAACAACGCGCGGTACGAGGAGCTGCTGCCTCGGCTCGAGCGCGTTCGCCCGTTCCTGCTCACGTTCCCGCGGCCCCGTCTCGTGCGAGCGGCCGCCGACCGCGCATGGCGCGGTGTGCGCAGCGCCGTCGAGCCTTCGATCCTGCGGGGGCTGCAGCGCCGTCGCCCGTACGCGTTCGTCACCGACCTGCGTCAGCTGCCGGCGATCCGCGTGCCGGCGTTCATCGACATCGACGACCTCGACTTCACCGAGGAGAACGCCGCGCTGCTGCGCGAGAGCACGGCCGTCGCCTACGCGGTCACCGCCGCGTCGGCCGCGCAGCGGCTCGAGGAGCTCGGCGTCGAGCTCCCGTGGGAGGTCGTGCCGCAGGGCGTCGCACTCGATCGTCTGGACGAGCGCGCAGCGCCCGCCGCCGGTGCGCCGGTCGTCGGCTACCTCGCCTCCTTCCTGCTCGTCGGCGGGGACCGCGGCTCGGAGGGGCCGCTGTACAACGTCGAGCACCTGCTCGACCTGTGGGAGGGGATCCACGCCCGCGTGCCCGAGGCGCGGCTCTGGCTCGTCGGTGCCGCGAGCGAGCGGCTGCGCCGTCGCGTCGCCGGGCGCGACGACATCCGCCTCTTCGGCATGCTCGAGCGGGGGGAGCTCCTCGCAGCGGTGCGCGGCTTCGACGTCGCGGTCTATCCGCGCGCCGCCGATCCCGGGATCCGTGCGTCGAAGGTGGCCGAGTACCTCGGCGCCGGGGTGCCGGTCGTCGCCTACGACCTGCCGGTGGTCGACGACGTCCGCGAGGCGGGCGCCGGGATCCTCGTCTCGACGGCAGACGAGTTCCGGTCGGCGGTCGTCGACCTGCTGAGCGACGACGCACTGCGGTCGCGCCTCGCGGCCGCCGCCGCGCTCGCAGGGGCACGCCGCGACTGGCGTGTGCTCGCGCAGCGCTACGCCGAGCTGCTGGACCGCCACCTGCCGCCCCTACACTGACGCCGTGCGCGAGCAGGTCAAGCAGCTCCTGAAGAACTCGGTGTATCGGGCGATCGGCGAGACCGCCAACGGCATCGGGGTCGTGAACGGCGACGGGCGCAGCCTGCGCGTGCTCATGTACCACAAGGTCAACGACGTCCGGAACAACCGAATGTCGATGCCGGTCTCGCTCTTCGACGAGCAGATGGTGCAGCTCCGTGAGCTCGGTTACACGGTCGTCGATCTCGACGCGGTGCTCGCCCACTACGGCGAGGGCGCTCCGCTGCCGCCCGGCGCGGTGCTGATCACGTTCGACGACGGCTATCGCGACAACCTCGAGAACGCCGCGCCGATCCTCCACCGGCACGGGTATCCGGCGGTGCAGTTCGTGCCGATCGCGTACGTCGGCGATCGCCAGCCGCTGCCGCACGAGGAGCATCTCGCGGCGAGCGGTGTCTTCAACCGCACGGTCGACTGGGAGGAGCTCGGCGAGCTCGAGCGGCTGGGCGTGCGGATCGAGTCGCACGGCATCAGCCATCGTCCGCTCGCCGACCTCGAGCTGGACGAGGCGGCGCGCGAGATCGCGATCTCGAAGCTCAGGCTCGAGGAACGGCTCGGCCGGCCGGTGCGCGCGTTCTCGTACGTGAAGGGGTCGGAGGCGCACTACAAGCCGGTGCACCTGAGCCTCGTGCGGCAGGCCGGCTACGACGTCGCGTTCACCGCCGTCTCCGGCGCCAACTCGCCGTCGAGCGATCCGCTCGAACTGCGGCGCTACAACGTCGAGCCGTACTCCGCGCGCACGTTCGAGCTCGTTCTCGCCGGCGCATGCGATCTCATCGCCGTGAAGGACACGGTCACGGGCACCCGTGCGCGTCGCGCCTTCAATGCGGCGCTCGGCACGTCGTCGAAGTAATGCTCGTCGAACCGGCGGGGCGCGACGAGTTCCTGGCGCTGATGCAGGAGAGCTACGGGCAGGCGATGTCGCCCGCCGAGTTCGACTGGTGGTTCGACGGCAATCCCGCCGGCCCGCGCATCCTCAACCTCGCGCGCGACGACGACGGCTCCGCGCTCGGCGTGCTCGCGATGTCGTTCGCGCGCATGAGCCAGGGTCTCGCGGCGTTCGCCGTGCACGCGGTGACGACGCCGGCCGCGCGGGGCCGAGGCGTCTTCTCGACGCTCGAGCTCGCGAACGAGGCCGACGCGGCTGCGGCGGGCGCACCCTGGGCGCTCGGCTTCACGAATCCGCTGGCGGGTCCGATCCTCGTCGGCCGCCTCGGCTGGGAGGACGTCACCTCGCTCCGCATCTGGGCGCGGCCGAAGCGGCTGCGGCCGCGGCGGAGCGGCAGCGTGCGCGAGACGGCCGTCTCGCCCGAGCCCGCGACGCTTCCGGGCCACCACCTCGTGCGCGACGAGCGCTATCTCCGCTGGCGCTATGCCGACTCGCCGCGGCCGTATGCGCAGGCGGACGGCACGGTCGTCACGCATGCGCTCTGGCACGGGCTCTCCGCGGCGATCGTCTGCGAGCACGGCCGCGGCCTGCGACGGGCGCTGCGGCTCGTCGATGCCGACGTCGCGGTCGCGCTCGTCAACCCCGGCGAGGAGCGGCGGTTCCTCGCCGCCGGCTTCGTGCCGACGCCGCGCGCGATCCGCTTCATCGGCAAGCGCATCGCCGGCGACGCGCCGGAGCTGCCGAAGCGGCGCGACGCCTGGCACTTCACCCTGGGCGATCTCGACTTCTTCTGATGGAGCGCCTGATCTTCGCGACGCAGAAGCTGGATCCCGGGGATCCCGTGCTCGCGGCGACCGTGCCGATGGTGCACGCGCTCGCGGCCCGCGTCGACGAGCTCGTCGTGCTCTGCGACTCGGCGGTACCGGAGGCGGTGCCCGCGAATGCGCGAGTGCACGTCTTCGGCGCGCCGACGCAGCTCCTGCGCGGCGCCCGCTTCGAGGCGGCGCTCGCGCGCGAGCTGCGCCCGCGCCCGCTCGGCGTCGTCGCGCACATGGTCCCGCTGTACGCGGTTCTCGCGGCGCCGCTCGTGCGGCCGCTGCGGATCCCGCTCGTCCTCTGGTACACGCACTGGAAGGGCCACGCGGTCGTGCGCGCCGCCGAGCGCCTTTCCACGGCGGTCGCGTCCGTCGACCGCCGGTCGTTCCCGCTTCCCTCGCGCAAGGTGCACGCGATCGGCCACGGGATCGACGTCTCCGAGTTCGCGTGCACGGAGACGCCGGCGCCGCCGGTGCGCGCGCTCGTCCTCGGCCGCTACTCGCCGGCGAAGGGCCTCGAGACGATCCTGCGCGGCGCCGCGCTCGCGGGCGTGCACGTCGAGGCGCACGGCTCCGACGAGACGTTCGAGGCGTACAAGCGGACGCTCGAGCGTCTGGCCCCCGACGCCGAGCTCGGCGGCCCGGTGCCGCGCAGCGAGCTCCCCGCGCTCTTCGCGCGCAGCCACGTGCTCGTGAACAACATGCGCGCCGGCGCGCCCGACAAGGTCGTCTACGAGGCTGCCGCCTCGTGCCTGCCGGTGCTCGCCTCGAACCCCGTCTTCGACGACCTGCTGCCGCGCGAGCTGCGCTTCGAGCGGGACGATCCGGAGAGCCTCGCCGCGAGCCTCCGTGCGCTCGATCCGCGCCGGCGCCCCGAGCTGCGCGGCCTCGTCGCCGCGCGTCACTCCGTCGACCACTGGGCCGACGGCCTGCTCGCTACCGTTCGCGCGCGATGAGGCCCGGGACGATCGTCCACCTGCAGAAGGTCGCGGGCATCTCCGGCTCGGAGGCGCACCTGCTCTCGCTGCTCCCGCACCTGCGAGAGCGCGACTGGGACGTACGCATGCTGATGCTGCACCAGAACGAGCCCGGCGCATGGGACTTCGCACGAGAGCTGCGTGCGCGCGGCGTCCCGCTCGACGCGCTGCCGATCCACGCCGACTTCGACCCGCTCGTCTTCATGCGAATCGTCGCCTACCTCGCGCGCACGCGCCCGACGATCCTGCACACCCACCTCGTCCACGCGGACGCGTACGGACTGCTCGCGGGCACGATCGCGCGCGTCCCGATCCGCTTCTCGACGAAGCACGGCTTCAACGAGTTCCGCGAAGCGCCGTACTTCGGCATCGCCGACCGCGCCTTCGCGAGCCTCGCGCACGTGCAGATCGCGATCTCGCGCGGCCTCGCGCGCTATCTCGAAGAGGTCGAGGGCTTCGCGGACGACACGTTCGAGATCGTGCACTACGGGATCGACCCGGACGGCGAGCCGAGCGGCTACTCGGGCGACGTCCGGCGTCTGCTCTGCGTCGGACGGCTCATCCCGATCAAGGGGCACATCGTGTTGCTGCGCGCATTCGCCGAGGCTCGGCAGCAGCTCCCGTCGCTCGAGCTCGAGGTCGCCGGGCGCGGTCCGCTCGAGCCCGCACTCAGGGCGCTTGCCCTCGAGCTCGGCATCGCCGACTCGGTGCGCTTCCTCGGCCACGTGTCGCCGATCCAGGCTGCGATCGAGCGCGCCGCCGTCGTCGTGGTGCCGTCGATGGGCGAGGGATTCGGGATGGTTGCGCTCGAGTCGATGGAGCGCGCACGACCGGTGATCGCAGCGGCGATCGGCGGCCTCGGCGAGCTCGTGCGCGACGGCGAGACGGGCGTGCTCGTGCCGCCGGGCGAGGCGGACTCGCTCCGCGACGCGATCGTCCGCGTCGCGGGCGATCTCGACCTTGCGCGACGGATGGGCGAGGCCGGCCGCCGCCGCGCGCTCTCGCGCTTCCTGCAGAGCTTCTGCACCGAGCGGACGGAGCTGCTCTACGAGGGTGCGCTCTCGCGAGCGGCATGACGAAGTCCGAGCTCCTCGCACGCATCCCGCCCCTCTACAGGCTCGGCCGGGCGCTCAGGGAACGCCGCCGGGCGGCGACGGATCACCACGACAACGCCAAGCGCGCGCTGCTGCGCACGCTCGCCGCCACGCACGGGCTGCGCGTGCTCGTCGAGACCGGCACGTACATGGGCGAGACGGCGTGGGCCCTGCGCCGCAGCTTCGACCGCATCGAGACGATCGAGCTCGAGCCGACGCTCGCCCGTCTCGCGCGCATCCGCTTCGCGCGGACGGCGAACGTGCGCGTGCACGAGGGCGACAGCGCAGCTGTGCTGCCCGAGATCCTCACCGAGCTACGGGAGCCGGCGCTCTTCTGGCTCGACGCGCATCCGAGCACGGATCGCACGGCCCGAGGCGGCCCGGTCCCCCTGAGGGCCGAGCTCGAGGCGATTGCCGCGCATCCGGTGCCGGGCCACGTGGTCGCAGTCGACGACCTGCCCTACCTCGGCACGCCCGGTTACCCGGAGCCGGCCGCGCTCGCGCTGCCGGGCTACGTGCTCGAGGCCTCGGGCGACGTCGGCGTGCTCGCGCCGATTCGCTCGTAGACCGCGAGCGTCCGCTCGGCCATCTGCGCGACCGAGAACTCCGTCTGCGCGCGCGCCCGTCCGGCCGCCCCGAGGTCGGGTCGCGCGAGCGCCTCTGCGATCGCGGTCGCGAGCGCGGCCGGATCGTCCGGCGGTACGAGCAGGCCGGTCTCGCCGGCGACGACGAGCTCGGGCAGCGAGCTGACGTCGGAGGCGACGACCGGCAGCCCTGCGAGCATCGCCTCGAGCACGGCGAGCCCGAAGCCCTCCCAGCGGGCGGGATGCACGAAGACGTGCGCGCGCCGGAGCCACGCGGCGACGTCCGGGACACGCCCGAGCAGATGGACGCGCGGGCCGGCGAGCCGGGCGAGCTGCGCGCGCTCGGGGCCCTCGCCGAGCACGACCAGGTGGAGGTCGTCCGGCAGCGAGTCGAGCGCGGCGATCGCGACGTCGACGCCCTTCTGCGTCGTGAGCCGCGAGACGGCGAGCAGGATGCGTGCTCCGGCCGTCACGTCGTCGGGCGGATTCTCGCCCCAGGGCGCCGGCAGGTCGTCGAGGCCGTAGTGGATCGTCTCGACCCTGGCGGCGGGAAGACCCACGCGCTCGACCGTGAACCGGCGCAGTGCGTCGGTGATCGCGATCACGCGGTCGGCCATTCGCCCGAGGCCGCGCTCGACGAACCGGAACGCCCCGGCGCGGAAGGGGTCGTCGTTGTGCTTCGTCGAGACGAGCCGCGCGCCGCGCAGCCGCGCGGCGAGGCCGCCGTAGAGGTCGGCGTGCACGAGGTGCGTGTGCACGACGTCGGCGCGCAGCGTCCGCGTGAGCCGGGCGAGCAGCACCGGGTCGACGTCGCGCGGCGCCGCGAGCCGGATCGCGGGCACCTCGAGCGCGCCGTAGAAGTCGGACGGGTCCCAGGCCGGGTCGTCGAGCCCGACGAAGACGACGTCGAGACCGCGCGCCGCGAGCGCCGGGAGCAGGGCGAGCAGGTGGCGCTCGGAGCCGCCGATCCCGCGCATCCGGTGGACGTGCACGACCCTCATCGCGTGCGGAGCCGCCGCCACGCCGCCTGGAGCGCGGCGGTGGCGAGCAGCGCGAGCAGGAAGTCCCAGGCGATGCGGTAGCGCGTCGCGCCGACGAAGGCCCACGCGGCCGCCGTCTGGTAGAGCAGCAGCAGGAGCGCGAGCGCGACGAACGCCCGCGGCGCGACGACGAGCCCGACGAGCGCGAGCGCGTAGATCACCCACATGTAGATCGGCTCGACGACGCGCCGGCCGACGTCGAGGCTCGTCCCCTTGCCCGGCCTGCCCGCGGTCTCGAAGACGGTCGGCTGCCACAGCAGCTTCGTCGAGAGCGCAGCGAGCTTGAGCTTTCCGGCCGGATGCTGCCGCCAGTACTGGAAGGCGAGGTGCTCGTAGAAGCGCATCTCGAGGCACTCGTCCGGGTGCAGCTCCACCGCACCGTGAGTGCGGTCGTAGATGCCGCGCGCCTCGTCCGGCGTGATCCGGCCCGGCTGCGGCGGTCGTGGAAAGTGCCGGCCGATGTCGTCGATCCAGAAGCCGTGCGACAGGAGATAGTAGGTGCGCGCGTTGTTTGCCTTCCACATCGCGCGCCCGTCGGTCGTGATCGTGAAGCAGCCGACGTTCACGTCGTTGCGCACGAGCCACGGCAGCACGGCGACGCCGGCACCCACGAGCACGAGCGCGCAGACGATCGCCGTCGCGCGGACGCGCGGCAGCCGAAACGCGAGATAGACCGCGCAGAGGACCGGCACGAAGACGAGCCGCGTGTTGCCGAGCATCGCGAGGCCCGTGACGATCCCGAGCAGAGCGGCGCGCAGCTTCGTCGGCCGCTCCGCGACGAGCAGCGTCAGGAGCACGAGACCGGCCGAGCAGAGCTGGTCGACGATCTCGCGGTTGATGTGCATGTCGTGCCAGATGAGGTACGGATTGAGCGTCGCGATCGCGGCCGCGACGAGACCCGCGGTGCGGCCGAGCAGTCGACGGCCGACCTCGTAGACGAGCCAGGCCACGAGCACCGCGAGCAGGCACTGGTAGAGGCCGACCGACTGCCACGAGCGGCCGAAGAGCCAGTAGACCGGGATCAGGAACCAGCCGTACAGCGGCTGCGTGTAGGCGGACGGCTCGCCCGGGAGGAGCCCGTACGTCCCGTTCGCGACGAAGACCTGCGCGAACGTGTCGCTCTTCTCGGCGTTCGCGACGATGATCGCGGTCTTCTCGTGCAGGAGGACCACGAGCCTCGGCACCGCGCACAGCACCGCGAGCAGGCCGTAGGCGGTCACGCGGGACGGCGAATAGAGTCCGCGGAGCCCGCGCATGCGCCACAGTGTGCCTAGCCCTCCTGTCGCGATCGTCTCCTGTCACGTCGAGCAGCCGTTGCGCGACGAGACGTGGGCGCGCTTCGACGCGCTGCAGCGAAACCGACCCGGCGGCTTCGACGTGATCGCGTTGCTGCGTCCGCCGGATCCGGCGTTCGACGAGGACCCGGATCTCTGGCTCGCGCGTGCGCGCAGCGCCGCGGCGCGCGCGTCGTTCGGGCTGCACACGCACTGGACGAGCCCGACACATGCGCGACCGACGAGCGGAGCGCCGGCGGAACGCGTTCGCGAGGAGGCGGCCTGGCTCCGCGAGCACGAGCTCGAGCCGCGCTTCTTCTGCGGCGGCGGCTGGTACTCCGACGACGACGTCCGCGCCGTCGTGCGGGAGCTGGGGCTCGTCGACTGCACGGCGCGCGACGGCGTGCCCTCGGCCGGCGTGCTGCCGACGACGCATTCGCTCGGGCAGCTCGCGCGAGCCGTGCTCCGCCCGCTGCCGGACTACGTGCACGCGTACTTCCACGACTACGACCTGCTCGACGCGCGGCGTCGCCTCGCCCTCGTCGCGTCGCTCAGGCTGCTTGGACGGCGGCGGACTCCCGCCGACGTGCTCGCACTCGCGCGGTGAGCTCGACGAGGGCCGCCGAGGCGAGGAGGACGAGCAGGAAGTCCCACGGCACGCGGTAGCGCGTCTCGCCGACGAACAGCATCGCGACGAGCGTCTGGTAGAGGAGCAGCGCGACGGCGAGCACGGAGTAGAACCGCGGGACGAAGAAGAGGCCGACGAAGGCGAGCACGTAGATCGGGATCATGTACGCGGGCAGCGCGTACGTCCGGAAGTCGTCGAGGATCGTCCCTGCGCCCGGCCGCCCGCTCACCTCGACGACCGACGGCTGCCACAGCCACTGCGCGTCGATCGGCAGCAGCCGCGCCTTCTCGCCGGGATGGTGGATCCAGAACGAGATCACCTTGTGCTCGAACTCGTTCATCTGCGCGCACTCGTCGTAGGGCTCGACCACGCCGGTCTTCTGCCAGTGCTCGAAGACGTCCTGCGGCGTCGGTGGGAACGACTTCGGCTGCGGTACGCGGTCGATCCAGCCGCCGCTCTTCAGCGTCGCGTACGTGTTGACGTTGTTCGCCTTCCACAGCGCGCGCGCGTCCGTCGTCACCGCGAAGCAGCCGACGCTCGCCTTGTTGCGCACGACCCACGGCATTACGAGGAGCGCGGTTCCCGCGAGCAGCGCCGCCATCGCGATCAGCGTTCGCCGCGAGATCCCCGCGCGCCAGAGCAGGTACGCGCCGACGAGGATCGGCAGCGCCTCGAGCCGGACGTTGCCGAGGATGCCGAGCCCGATCGCCGCGCCGACCGGAGCCGCGCGCGCCCAGGTCAGCCGCTCGGCGGCGTGCAGCGTGAGGTACACGAGCGAGGCGGCGACGAACTGGTCGAGGATCTCCCGGTTCATGTGCACGTCGTGCCAGACGAGGTACGGATGGAACGCCATGAGGAGGCCCGCGACGATGCCGATCGCCGGCGAGAGCCAGCGCTTGCCGATCTGCCAGACGACGAGCGTCGTGCCGCACGCGACGACGATCTGCGCGAGGCCGACGACCTCCCAGTGGCGGCCGAAGATCCAGTAGAGCGGGATCAGGAACCAGCCGTAGAGCGGTTGCGTGTCAGCGGAAGGATGACCCGGGATGAAGCCGTAGGTGCCCGTCGCGAGGTACGTCTGGGCGAAGTTGTCGCCCTTGTCCGTGAAGGAGGTGAGGATGACGCCGCGCTCGTGGAGCAGCACCGCGAGGCGCGGAATCGCCGTGGCGGCCACGAGCAGGAGGACGACGCGGCGCGTGCGCACGGGAGGGCAAGCGTAGCCGAGTACAATTGCGTCCCTCGTGGCGACCAAGCCTCTCGCCGGTGTGACGAGCGACGAGCCGAGCGACATCCGCCGCGCGCGTGTCCTCCCTTCGCCGTTCCAGCTCCGATCGCTCGTCCGCCGCCTGACGAGCATCGTCGCGCTCGTCGCGATCGACGTCGGCGGCCTCGCCGGCGCTCTCTACCTGGCGCTCGTCATCCGCGAGCTCTACTACGCGGGCTCACCGATCTTCTGGGGCCTCGCCTGGAGCGCGGAGGGCAAATGGCTCCCGTTCCTCTCGGTCGTCACCGTGCTCGTCTTCTGGCGCGCAGGGCTCTACGCGCCGCGCGAGCAGCGTGCGGGTGCGGGACGCATCGTCTCGTCGCTTCTGCTCGTCACGGTGATCACGCTCGCGTTCGCGGTCGGCACGGGCTACCAGCACACGACGTTCGGCCTGTACTTCACGGCGTTCGTCCTCGCAGTCGTCGTGATCGGCGTCCTGCGCGGCGCGTACGAGATCGTGACGCGCGACGTGTGGCGCATCGCCGGCGTGCGGCGTCGAGCGGTCCTGCTCGGGTCGGGCGAGCGCCTCGTCGATCTGCGGCGAGCGCTCGGTCACGGCCGCGGCGGCATCGACTACGACTTCCTCGGCGCGCTGAGCGACGACGACCTCGACGGCGACCTCCTGCAGCTCGGCGGCGTCGACGACCTCGTCCCCGTGCTCGAGCGCGAGCATCCGGACGAGCTGATCGTCAGCTCCGTCGACGTGCGGGACGACGACCTGCTCGACCTCGTCGAGCAGGCGAATCGTGCGGGCGTCAAGGTGCGCATCGCGCCGACGACGATGGAGCTCCTGACGCAGCGCGCCGAGTACGTTCCCGGGCAGGGCGTGCCGCTCTTCGAGCTCCGGCCGCCGGTGTTCGCCGGGCTCGACTGGGCGACGAAGCGCGTGTTCGACATCGTCGTCAGCTGCGCGATCGTGATCGTCGCGGCGCCTGTCTGGGTCGTCGTCGCGCTCGCGGTCAAGCTCGACTCGCCGGGGCCCGTGTTCTATCGCGACCGCCGCATCGGGCTCGGGGAGCGCGAGTTCGGGATGATCAAGTTCCGCTCGATGTACGTCGACGCCTCCGAGCGCCAGGCCGGGCTCGAGACGGCGAACGAGGCGTCGGGGCCGCTCTTCAAGATCAAGGACGACCCGCGCGTGACGCGCGTCGGCCGGGTGCTGCGCCGCTACTCGCTCGACGAGCTGCCCCAGCTCCTGAACGTGCTGCGCGGCGAGATGTCGCTCGTGGGTCCGCGCCCGCTGCCGCTGCGCGACTACGTGCAGCTCGAGGACTGGCACCGCAAGCGCTACCTCGTGCTGCCCGGCATGACCGGCCTCTGGCAGGTCTCCGGCCGGATCGAGCTGACGTTCGACGACCTCGTCCGCCTCGACTTCTACTACCTCGAGAACTGGTCGATCTGGCTCGACATCTCGATCCTCGTGAAGACGCTGCCCGCGGTGGCAGCGCGGCGCGGCGCGTACTAGCCCGCGCGGTCATGTCCTCGCCGGACAAGGGGACGACCCCCATCACGTCCGTGTGCCGATTTTCGGATTTCTTCGTCACGGGCCGGCGGCGACGTTCTCCCTGCGTGCGCGGCACGTTTCCGTCACGACCGTCCCGAATGAACGCGGCTCCGCCGGGCAGACGGGGATCGTCCCCGCTTGCGGTTGCGCCACGCTTGCGACCCCGACCCGGCCCGCGCAGGTAACCGTTTCTTCACCTCGCGCTGGAAGACTGCGCCGGTGCTCCGAACGACGGTGATCGTGGTGGCGTACGACAGCGGCGACGCGCTCGAGCGCTGTCTCGCGTCGCTCGCCGGCGAGGACGTGCTCGTCGTGAACAACGGCGGCCCGCTCACGCTCGCGGGCGTGCGCGTCGTCGAGAGCGGCCGAAACGTCGGCTTCGGTGCCGCGTGCAACCTCGGCGCGCGCGAAACGGACGCGGACGTGCTCGTGTTCCTCAATCCCGACACGGTCGCCCGACCGGGCGCCGTCGCGGCGCTCTCGCGCGCGCTCGAGGACCCGTCGGTCGGCGTCGTGCAGGCACGGCTGCGGCTGCTCGAAGAGCCGGACCTGCTGAACTCGAGCGGCAACGTCCTGCACGTGAGCGGTCTCGCCTGGCCGGGCGGGTACCGCGAGCCCGCAGCGTCGCTCGACGCCCAGCGCGAGATCCCGTATGCGAGCGGCGCCGCCCTCGCGATCCGCGCCGACGTCCTCCGCGAGCTCGGCGGCTTCACGGAGGAGCTCTTCCTCTACCAGGAGGATCTCGAGCTCTGCTGGCGCGCGCGGCTGCACGGTCTGCGCGTCGTGGTGACGCCGGAGGCCGACGTCCTCCACGACTACGTGCTCGAGCGCCCCGACCGCCGCAAGGAGTATTACCTGGAACGGAACCGTCTCGTCTTCCTGCTCACTGCGTTCGAGGCACGGACGCTGCTGCTGCTCGCTCCGGTGCTCGTCGCGGTCGAGGTGGGGATCGTGGTGCTCGCCCGGCGGCAGGGCTGGCTGCGCGAGAAGGCGGCCGGCTGGGCCTGGCTCGTCCGCCACCGGACGTGGCTCGCGGAACGGCGGCGCGCGACCCAGCGGCTGCGCCGCGTCGGCGACCGGGAGGTCGCGCGCTTCCTGACGCCCGTGCTCGACCCGCGGATGCTCGAGCTTCCGAGCGGCGTCGCCGTGCTGAACGCCGCCGTCGCCGCGTGGTGGCGCGTCGTCTCCTGACGCTACCCTCAGGCGCGTGACCGAGCCCGTCGCGACCGCGGCGCCGCCGTCCGTCGATCCCCGTCTCCGCGAGCTCCGCCGCGTGGCGGTCGTCCCGGCGCTGAACGAGGAGCAGACGATCGGACACGTGATCGACGAGCTGCGCGCGTTCGACCCGGGCCTCGACGTCCTCGTGGTCGACGACGGCTCGGGCGACGGCACGTCGCGCGCCGCCGCCGCAAAGGGCGCGCTCGTCCTGCGCCTTCCGTTCAACCTCGGCATCGGCGGAGCCGTGCAGACGGGGTTCCGGTTCGCGTTCGAGCACGACTACGACCTCGCGGTACGCGTCGACGGCGACGGGCAGCACGATCCGGCGCAGCTCGGTCGTGTGCTCGAGCCGGTGCTGGGCGGCGAGGCCGACATCGCCGTGGGGTCGCGCTTCGCGGCCGAGGGCGACGAGGGCTATCGCTCCTCGCGCTCGCGCCGCATCGGCATCCGGCTGCTCGCATGGGTCGTGTCGCGCATCGTGCGCCGTCGTGTCACCGACACGACGTCGGGCTTCCAGGCCCTCAACCGCCGCGGCATCGCGCTCTTCGCGCGCGACTACCCGCACGACTACCCGGAGGTCGAGGCGACGATCATGGTCTTCCGGCACCGGCTGCGCATGGTCGAGGTCCCGGTCGAGATGCGCGAGCGCGGGGGCGGCCGCTCGTCGATCACCACTTTGCGCTCCGTCTACTACATGGTGAAGGTGCTGCTCGCGATCTTCGTCGGCCTCTTTCGCCGCAACGTCATCCCGCAGGGAGGCTCCGAATGACTCCGCTCAACGTGTCGATCGCCGGTGCGATCTCGTCGTTCCTGCTCGTGATCGTCGTGCTCGAGCTGATCCGCAGCCACCGGCTACGTGAGCGCTACGCGCTCCTCTGGCTCGTGACCGGCATCGTCCTGACCGTGCTCTCCGCCTGGCGCAGCGGCCTCAACACGATCGCCTCCTGGCTCGGCATCCGCAGCTATCCGCCCGCCGTCCTCTTCGCGGTCGGGATCCTCTTCATCCTCGCCGTACTGCTCCATTACTCCACCGTGATCTCCCGGCTCTCCGACCAGAACGTCCTGCTCGCCCAACGGCTCGCCCTGCTCGAGCAGGAGCTGCGGAGCAGCGAGTGACTCGATGAGCTCGTCGACGAGGTAGACGGGCCGCTGCTTCGTCTCGTCGAAGATGCGCGCCACGTACTGACCGATCACTCCGAGGCTCAGCAGCTGCACGCCGCCGAGCATGAGCACGACTGCGATCACCGACGTCCAGCCCTGCGGGTGGTGCCTCGTGAAGAAGCGGACGTAGAGCGTCCAGACGAGGACGCCGGCGCAGAAGACGACGAGCGTGAACCCGATGCCGGTCACGAGCTTGATCGGCGCGGTCGAGAACGACGTGATGCCGTCGAGCGCGAGCCGAACGAGCTTGCGCGCCGGATACTTCGACGTCCCCGCGAAGCGCCGCTCGCGCGTGTACGGGACGCCCGTCTGCCGGTAGCCGATCCAGCTCGTCATGCCGCGGAGGAAGCGGGCGCGCTCCGGCATCGCGACGATCGCGTCGACCGCGCGCCGCGAGAGGAGCCGGAAGTCGCCGGCGTTCTCGGGGATGCTCGTCGGCGTGATCCGGTGCAGCAGCCGATAGAACAGCGAGATGGCCGCAAGCCGCAGCGGCGGCTCGCCTTCGCGGTCGGCGCGCACGGCGTACACGACGTCGTAGCCCTCGCGCCACTTCGCCACGAGGTCCGGGATCAGCTCCGGCGGATCCTGCAGGTCGGCGTCCATCAGCACGACGGCGTCGCCTCGGGCAGCGTCGAGCCCGGCCGACAGCGCGGCCTGGTGGCCGAAGTTCCGCGACAGGCGCACGAGCCGCATGCTCGGGTCGGACGCGGCGAGCCCGAGGAGCGTGTGCCACGAGCCGTCGGACGAGCCGTCGTCCACGAAGACGAGCTCGTACGGCGCGAGCTCGCCGAGCGAGGACACGAGCCGGCGGTGCAGCTCCGAGAGCGTGTCCTCCTCGTTGAAGACCGGGCAGACGACCGAGATCACAGGCTCACAGAGTCGCCCAGGAGGAGGTATCCCGTCAACGCCAGTGCGGCGAAAGCGGCGAACCCGTCCTCCTCGAGCGCGGCGAGCGCGACCGGCCACAGCGCATACCAGGGGCGCAGGAGGCTCGTGGTGAGGCAGAGCGCCGTGGCGGCGAGCGAGAAGCGGCCGCGGCCGCTTCGCCACGCCGAGCGCAGGAGCACGACGTAGACCGCGGCGAAGACGAGCCCGCCGACGACGACCGCGTCGCGATGGCTGAGGCCCGCCTCTGTGAGCCAGTGCACGCCGCCGAGCGGCGAGGTCTGATGAGCGCCGGTCGACACCGAGCCGATCCAGTGGGTCCCGAACGCGGCGGTCGACGCGGCGGCGATCGCGATCGCCGCGCCGGCGAGGCCCGCCCACCAGGCACGACCGACGGCGAGGCGGCGCCGGGCGAGCTCGAGCGGGACGAGCACGGGCGGGAAGGGCTTGAAGGCCGACCCGACCGACCAGAGCACGCCGCCGGCGAGCGACGCGCCGGCCGCGACCGCTCCGAGCGTCGCGAGCATCATCGTCGAGTCGCCGTGACCGCCGCCCGCGAAGTGCAGGCCGAGGAGCGGGCTCCAGCCGAGCAGCGCCACGGCGCCGGCGCTGCGCGTCCGCCGCGCGACGATCGCGATGCAGGCGAGGAGCGCGACGAGCGAGAGCGAGCGGTAGGCGAGCTCGGCGGCTCGGTGCGAGGTGGTTGCGGCGGGGATCGCGGCGACGGCCGTCCACGCGGGGCCGTAGGGCGACGGCTGCGCCACCCACGACTGCGAGACCCACGGCGTCGCGGGGTCGCGCGGATAGTCGGCAGGGGTGGAGACGTACGGGTTCGCGTGGTGGGCGACGAGCACGCGTCCCTCGCCCCAGTACAGAAACGCGTCCTTGGACAGGAGGAGCGGCGCGGCGAGCGGGAGGGCCTGCACGACGACGGCGACCGCGACCGCGACGCGGAGGCGCAGCGCGCCGCTCCAGGCAAGGCGCGTGCCGAGGACGTAGAGCGCGAAGCCGGCGACGATCGCTCCGACCCATGCGTCGTTCCACGCGCCGGCGGGCGTGACGGGAGAGACGTCGCTCGGAGCCGCGTGCCGCGCGGCGACGACGGCGACGACGACGGCGCCGACGAGCGAGCAGGCGACGAGGGTTCCCGCGACGCGTGATCTGCGTGCCGACACCGGCGCCGGCAGCGCCGGTGCGGAAGCCGTCACGGCACGGTCACGGTGACGGCGCGGCTGACGAGGTACGGGTCGCCGTACTCCGCACTGTTGAGCCAGTTCGCCGCGACCGCGACGCGGTAGACCCAGCGGCCGGGCTTCGGGCGATCGACGAACTCGTCCGCGTGCGTCGTCCCGACCTCCGGCATCGTCACGTTGCAGATGCTGCCACCGGTGCCGGTCGAGCAGGTGAGGGTGTCGGTCGGGCTGCGCCAGATGCGGAAGAACACGGGGCCGCCCAGCGGCGTCTGCTTGCGCCACGCGAGGCTCACCGTTCGTCCCGACCTCGTCGCCGTCAGCCCGATGTCGATGTTCGCGGGGATCGGCATGATCTCCTGCCCGACGGTCGTCACGTCGGGCCCGGGCCCCGTGCTCGCGGCCGCGAAGGCGGCGAGCGGGACGACCGCCGAGAGCAGCACGACGGCGCCGATCAGCGCCCACCGCGTCCGCGGAGCCGGCCCCGCCCAGGCGGGCGGCTCGACTCGTGCCCGCCGTGGCACGCCCGGCAGGAGGAAGGGCAGCCCGGCGACGAGCAGCACGAGTGCCGGGAACGCGGGGATCATCAGTCGCAGGAGCGACGAGTCCTCGACGCTCGCACCGACGAAGGAGCCCTTGACGATCGCGAACGCGAAGAACCAGGCGCCGACGAGGATCGCGGCGGTGCGCGAGCGCCGCGCCAGCGCGATGACGCCTGCGAGGACGACCCACTCGAGGAGCCGCACGCTCCAGAAGTGCTCCTGGATCAGGCCGAGGTTGCCCCTGAACTGCGGCCAGTTCAGCTGGTGCAGGTACTTGCTGAACGGGAGCGCCGCGAGCGGCTGCACGGCGGCAAGGCCGGCAACACCGCTCCGTGCGAGGGCCGGCAGCTGTCCGAGGCCGCGCTCCTTCCACACCGCGAGCGTGATCACGGCAGGCGCGATTCCTGCGACCGCCGCAGCCGCCTGCGGGATGCGCCGCCGGTAGGCCAGGGCGAGCGCGGGACCCACGAGGAAGAGCGAGGTGGCGGGCTTGATCGCGATGGCGACGCCTGCCGCGGTCCCGGCCGCAACGGCATCGACGAGCGCGGGCTGGTCGTCGAAGAGGACCTTCGCGAAGAAGTACGCCGACACGAGCGCGAACGCCGCCGTCGGCATGTCCGCCATCGCGGTCAGCCCGAAGAGCTGCGGCAGCGAGAGCTCCGTGTACTTCTGGTGGTAGCCCTCGTTCGTGTAGAGGATCCCGAAGAACGGCAGCGCGATCCACACGACGACCGCCCAGTAGCCGAACAGCCGCCCGCCGATCCGGCGCGCGATGCCGTACAGGGAGAGCAGCGACGCGGGCAGGAGCACGAGCACGTTGACGAGCACGATCACCGGCAGCGCCGAGACGAGGTTCGCGCCGGCGATGCGCGCGATCGGCGCCAGGTACGCGGGCCAGCCGTAGCCGACACGCGTCTGCGTCAGGTGCCCGTGCCCGAGCAGCCAGCCGGACGTGTAGAGCCAGAGCTGGTCGCCGCCCTGGTAGTAGATCCAGCCCGCGTGCCGCACGACGAGCGCCAGCGCGAGCACCGTCGCCCATTGCACCGCGACGAACCCTGCGAGCACGCGGCGCACCGGGAGGGCCTCGACGACGCGCAGCGCGCGGCCGACCTCTCCGCGTGCGCGGGCGACCCAGAGCCGGCCGGCCGGCGCAGCGTGGGCCCTCGCACTCACCGGCCTAGAGTAGCGTCGGGCACGAATGGCTCACAGCTTCCGAACACGACGCCGCGCGCCGAGCGCGCTCCGCAGCGGGGTCCTCACGGGCGGCGCGCAGATCGTCGTCTCGCTCGCGGCCGCAGGCGCGGGAGCGCTGCTCGCGCAGCGCTTCGGCCGGAACGCGAAGACCGACGGGTTCCTCGCGGCGTACGGCGCGTACCTGCTGCTGACGTTCGCCGCGCAGGCGTTCCGACTCGTCGTCGTCCCCGACCTGACGCGCGCACGCGAGGAGGGACGTCTCGGCGGCGAGACCGAGGCCTACGGGATCGCGATCCTCTCCGTCGCCGTGCCCGCGTGCATCGTCGTCGCGGTGTTGTCGCACCCGCTCGGCGACCTGATCACGGGCTCCCTGCCGCCGGTCTCCGCGCACATCGCGGGGCGGGCGCTCTCCGTGCTCGTGCCGGCTGCGTTCCTGCAGCTGCTTGCGGCGCTCGCGGCGAGCGCGCTCGCTGCGAGCGACAGCTACGGCACCGCTGCGCTCGGCTACGCGTCGGGCGGCCTCGTCGGGCTGGCCGTCTTCGCCGCGCTCTCGGGCCGCAGCGGCGTCGTCGCGCTCGGCTGGGGCCTCGCCGCGAACGGCGCGGTCGCCCTGGCCGTGCCGCTCGTCTCCCTCGTGCGCCGCGGCGTCGTCTGGTCGCCGCTCCCGGGCCGGCTCGGTCTCGGCGGCCGGCTCCGCCATCTGCTCGAGGGAGCTGCGGTTCCGCTCGCGCTGCAGGGCTGCTACCTGCTCGCGCTCCGCTTCTCCGCGAACCTCGGCGTCGGGCGGGTCTCGACGTTCTCGTACGCGTACATCGCCGCCGCCACGCTCGTCGGTGCGACCGCGTTCTCGCTCGGCGTCATCTCGTCTGCACCGCTGACCCGGCGCGGCGTCGACGCCGAGGCCGCGGGGCAGCACGTCGTCCACGCGGCGTGGGTCAGCCTCTCGCTCGTCGGCGCGGCGGCCGGGGTCTTCGCCGTCGTCGGCGGCAAGATCGTCCACTTCGTGCTCGGGGCGAAGTACGGCGGGCAGGTCGGGCGCGAGCTGGGGCATCTCGTCGCCTATCTCTCGCCGTGGATGGTCGGCTGGGTCGCGTTCGCGGTCGCGTTCCCGCTCGTCTTCGTGTCGGGGCGCAAGCAGACGCTGATCCCGCTCGCGGCCGGCGGCTTCCTGCTCTGCATCCCGCTCGGTCTCGGTTTGCGCGCGCTGTGGGGGCTCCAGGGAATCGCGATCGCGATCGGGCTCTCGACGCTCGCGATCTCCTCCGGGCTGCTCTATCTGATCTCGCCGCGCGCGCTCGCAATCGCGGCGGTCGGCCTCGGACGCCTCGCGATCGCCGTCGGAGGGACGGCCGCGCTCGCGTTCGGCGGGCTCGCGCTCGCGCTCTCGCCGGTCGCCGCCGCGCTCCTCGGCGTGCTCGTCTACGCGCTCGCGATCGCGGCGATGCGGTCGCTCGGGCTCAGCGACGCGTGGGCGTACGTGCGGGGGCTCCACTGAGGGCGCTCGTCACGGGCGCGGGCGGCCAGGACGGCTCCTACCTCGTCGAGCAGCTCCGCGACGAGGGCTGCGACGTCGTCGGCGTCGAGCGCGGCGACGTCGACCTGCTCGACCGCAGCGCCGTGACGGCGCTGCTGCGCGACGCCGCCCCCGACGAGGTGTACAACCTCGCGTCGCCGTCGTTCGTGCCGCGGTCGTGGGAGGAGCCCGAAGAGACGATGCTCCTCGGCAGCGTCGGCGTCGTCGCGCTGCTCGAGTCGATCCGTGCCGTCGACGCGTCGATTCGCCTCGTGCACGCGTCGTCCGCCGACGTCTTCGGCGTCCCGCGCGAGACACCGCAGCGCGAGACGACGCCGTTCGCGCCGCAGTCGCCGTACGGCGCCGCGAAGGCGGCCGGGACGTTCCTCGTCGCCGCCTACCGCGTGCGCTACGGGCTGCACGCGGGATCGGCGATCCTCTTCAACCACGAGTCGCCGCGGCGGCCGGCGGCGTTCCTGCCCGCAAAGGTGGCGCACGGCGTCGCGGCCGTCGCAGCCGGGCGCGAGCACGAGCTCGTCCTCGGCGACCTCGACGCGCGCCGCGACTGGGGCTACGCGCCGGACTATGTCGCCGCGCTCCGGCTGATGGCGCGCAGCGAGCGCCCCGACGACTACGTGGTCGCGACGGGCGAGCTGCACAGCGTGCGTGAGCTCGTCGAGCTCGCGTTCGCGCACGCCGGCCTCGACTGGCGCGCGCACGTGCGCGTCGACGAGTCGCTGAAGCGCGGTGACACGTTCGCGCTCGTCGGCGACGCGACGAAGGCGCGCGACGAGCTCGGCTGGCGTTCGACCGTCCGCTTCGACGAGCTCGTGCGCCTGCTGGTGGACGAGGCGATGCGCGCGTGAGCGGCTACGTGCCCCTGAACGAGCGCCGGCATCGCGCGCACGCGAAGCTGCTCGCGGCGGTCGGCACGGGCAACCGCGTGCTCGACGTCGGCTGCTCGAGCGGGTACCTGTCGGCGCCGCTCGCGGAGCGGGGCAACACGATCGTCGGTCTCGAGCTCGACCCGGCGGCGGCGCGCGAGGCGGAGGCGTTCTGCGAGCGCGTGCTCGTCGGCGACGTCGAGACGATGGAGCTGCCGCTCGAGCCGGGGTCGTTCGACGTCGTGCTGCTCGGCGACGTGATCGAGCACCTGCGTGACCCGGTCGCTGCGCTCGCCCGCCTGCGGCCGCTGCTCCGGCCGGGCGGCCGGCTCGTGCTCTCGACCCCGAACGTCGCGAACTGGGCGATCAGGCTCTCGCTCCTCGGCGGCCGGTGGCGTTACACGGACCGCGGCATCCTCGACCGGACGCACACGCACCTCTTCACGCGCTCCACCCTGCGGGAGACGATCGAGGCGGCGGGCTACGCCGTCGAGCGGATCGACTTCTCGGCGCCCGTCCCGGGCGACTGGGACGCGCTGGACGGCGTCGGACGGGCGGTTGCGAGCCTCAGGCCGACGCTTCTCGCCTATCAGTGGGTCGCGGTCGCCCACACGGGTTCGTAACACCGGCTCACTAGACTTTCGCGGGATTTTGGAGGCGGAGCTGGACAGTCAGAGCGAGGTCGATCGCGTCTACGCCGAGCTCCGGCGGGCGATCGACCGCGACACCCGCGACCCCGCCGCGATGCGCGGCCTCGCCGAGCGGTTCTGGCCGGTGAGCGCGGACAAGCCCCTGGCACGGCGTCCCGGCGTGAAGGGGTGGGCCGCGTTCCAGGTGAAGCGCGTGCTCCGCAAGCTCGTGCGCTGGTACGTCGAGCCGGCGTTCGCCGAGCAGCGGATCGTGAACGACGCGCTCCTGCGGCTCGTCGACGATCTCGCGCGGCGGGTCGACGAGCTCGAGCGCCGCGCATGAGGCTCGCCGTGTGCATGCCGCAGGTGCCGTTCGAGCGCGGCGGCACCGAGATCTTCGCGGACGGCCTCGTGCACGCGCTGCGCGAGCGCGGCCACGACGCGGAGCTCGTCACGGTTCCGTACAAGTGGTATCCCGGCGAGCGCGTGCTGACGCAGGCGTTCCTCTGGCGGCTGCTCGACCTCGACGAGGCCAACGGACGTCCGATCGACGCCGTGATCGCGACGAAGTTCCCGTCGTACGCCGTGCGCCATCCGCGCAAGGTCGTGTGGCTCCTGCACCAGTTCCGGCAGGCCTGGGATCTCGACCGCACGGAGCTCGGCCAGTTCTCCGAGTCGGCCGAGGATCGCGCGCTGCGGCGCAAGGTGCTCGAGCTCGACCGTGTGACGCTCGGCGAGGCGCGCAAGATCTTCACGACGTCTTCGATCGTGGCCGGACGCCTGCGCGAGTCGACCGGCCTCGACGCCGAGGTGCTCGCTCCGCCGCCCGCACCGCTCGACTTCCACTGCAGCGCCTACGAGGACTTCATCCTCTCCGTCAACCGGCTCGACCGGGCGAAGCGCATCGACCTGCTCATCGAGGCCGCGGCCCGCACCGAGGACGTGCGCGTCGTGATCGCGGGCGACGGCCCCGACCGCGAGCGGCTCGAGGAGCTCGCGCGGGAGCGCGGGCTCGACGGGCGCGCGACGTTCACCGGCCGCGTCTCGGACGACGAGCTCGCCGACCTCTACGCCCGCTGTCTCGGCGTCTACTACGCGCCGGTGGACGAGGACTACGGGCTCGTCCCGTACGAGGCCTTCCTCTCGCAGAAGCCCGTGATCACCGCGACCGACGCGGGCGGCCCGCTCGACATCGTGCGCGACCACGAGACCGGGCTCGTCGTCGCGCCGAGCGTGGACGAGCTCGCGGTCGCGTGCACGTGGCTGCGCGAGCACGCCGACGAGGCGCGCGCGTTCGGACGCGCGGGCCGCGAGGTCGCGAGCGCGGTCACGTGGGACACGTGCATCGAGAGATTGCTCGAGCCGGTCGCGTGAAGGTCGCGTACTTCTCGCCGCTGCCGCCGTCGACGAGCGGCATCGCCGACTACTCGGCGCTGCTGCTGCCGGCGCTCGAGCGGCTCGTCGAGGTCGAGGTCGTCCGCCCCGGCCGCACGCGGCCGGTCGCCGGAGCCGACGTCGCGCTCTACCACGTCGGCAACGACCCCGACGCGCACGCGTGGATCGTCGACGCGCTGCGACGCCGTCCGGGCGTCGTCGTCCTGCACGACTTCGTCATCCACCATCTCGTCGCGGGCCTGACGATCGGGCGCAACGACGGCCACGCGTACCTGTCGGCGATGGAGCGCGACTCCGGGGTGGCGGGGCGGATGCTCGCGTGGGGCGTGCTCGAGGGTCGCGTGCCGCCGCTCTGGGAGGTGCGCCCGACCGAGTTCCCCCTTTCGGCCGAGGTGCTCGATCGGGCGACCGGCGTGATCGTGCACTCCCGCTTCGTCGAGGAGCGCGTGCGCGAGCGCGGCTACGACGGGCCGCTCTGGCGGATCGCCCACCCGGCGTGGCCGCTGCCGGAGGTCGCGCCTGCGCCGGTGCACGGGTCGCCGCTCCTCGGCTGCTTCGGCCACCTGAACGAGTCCAAGCGCGTGCCGCAGCTCCTGCAGGCGTTCGCCGACCTGCGCGCGACGCATCCCGACGCGAAGCTCCTGCTCGTCGGCGCCGAGTCGCCCGGCTTCGACCTCGCGGGGCGGCTCGAGCGGCTCGGCCTCGACCCGGGCGGCGTGCTCCGGGAGCCGTACGTCGAGGAGGAGCGCCTGTGGTCGTTGATGGCCGCCTGCGACGCGGTCGTCCTGCTCCGCTCGCCGACGATGGGGGAGACGTCCGGCAGCGCGATCCGCGCGCTCGCGCTCGGGAAGCCGCTCGTCGTCTCGGACGTCGGGTGGTTCGCCGAGCTGCCCGACGAGGTCGCGGTGAAGGTGCCGGCGGGCGACGGAGAGCTGCCGGCGCTCGTCGACGCGCTCGAGCGGATGGCCGAGCCGGGCGTCGCCGCACGCATGGGCGCGGCCGCGCGCGCGTACGTGGAGTCGGAGCACGATCTCCTGCGTGTCGCCGACGACTACGTCGCCGCGCTCGAGCAGGCGGCCGGCGGACCGGCCGTCGAGGCGAAGGTCGGGCTCGCCGTGGCGGCCGCCGCCGCCGACGTCGGCCTGCCGCCGGAGACGGTCGCGCCCGAGCTCGCCGAGCTCGGCCTCGTCGGACGGAACGGCGGTCCGGCGGGCGCGCCGGCTCCGTCCGCACCGGCGCTGCAGGCGCTCCCCGGCTGGCTCTGGGTGGCGTGGCTCTACGTCGTCGCCGTCGCGGTCCAGCTCGCGCTCGGCCTCCGTGTCGTCTCGCCGTGGATCATGGTCGACGAGCTCGTCTACTCCGACATGGCGCGCAGCTTCGCGTCGACGGGCCACTTCCTCGTACAGGGCGGGCACGCGGACTACGGCTTCGTGTACCCGCTGCTGCTCTCGCCGGTCTACGCGATCCTCGGCCCGATCAAGGACGTCTACGAGTGGGCGCGTGTCGTGAACGCGCTCGTCATGTGCTCGGCCGTCTTCCCCGCGTACCTGCTCGCGCGGCGTGTCGTGCGGCACGGCTACGCCCTCGCCGCGGCCGCCCTCTCGGTCGCGCTGCCGGCGCTCGTCTACGTCGGCACGCTGATGACGGAGAACGCGTTCTATCCGGTCTTCCTCTGGGCTGCGTACGTGCTCGTGCTCACGCTCGAGCGTCCGACCGCGCGACGCCAGATCGTGCTGCTCGCGCTCTGCGTGCTCGCGTTCCT
>Ga0070741_10004746_pt1 | contig 31381 bp, 26 predicted proteins | sample Coa_R1_4_FD_66440 | JGI IMG/M metagenome (GOLD analysis project Ga0070741, IMG submission 66440) | Surface soil microbial communities from Centralia Pennsylvania, which are recovering from an underground coalmine fire - Coalmine... | ecosystem: Environmental > Terrestrial > Soil > Unclassified ... | reverse complement strand
GGAGCTGCTGGCCGCGACGGCGGAGGCCATCAGCTGGGGCACGCCGAAGCCCGCGCCGAACGTCGGCCGCGGGATGGCCTGCTGCCAGCGCCACATCGGCGGCGGCTCGTCGGAGTCGGTCGTGCGCGTGGAGAGCGACGGCTCGGTCACGCTGCTCACCGGCGTGCCCGACGTCGGCACGGGCGCCCACACTGTGCTGCGACAGATCGTCGCGGAGACGCTGACGCTGCCCGTCGCGCAGGTGCGCGTGGACGTGGGCGACACGAGCCAGGCGCCGCCCGACGTGGGCTCGGGCGCGAGCCGCGTGACGCACGTCGCCGGCCAGGCGACCTACCAGGCGACCCAGCAGGTGCGCGACGAGCTGCAGGCCCGCGCGGCGCGGGCGCTCGGCGTGGCGACGGGCGCGGTACGGCTGGAGAACGGCGCCTTCGTGGTGGTGGACGACGGCGGCCGCGGCCTGCCGTGGAGCGAGGTGGCCGCAAGCGGGCCCGTGGAGCGGCGCGCGAGCTACTCGCGGCGGGACGTGCACCAGACCTGCTTCGCGGCGCAGGCGGCCGAGGTGGAGGTCGACCGCGAGACGGGCCAGGTGCGCGTGCGACGCCTGGTGAGCGGCCACGACGTGGGCACGATTATCAACCCGCTCGGCCACCAGGGCCAGATTGATGGCGGCGCCGTCATGGGCTTGGGCTTCGGGTTGCTGGAAGAGGTCGGCCTGGAGGACGGGCGCGTCACCACGGCCAGCCTGGGCGAGTTCAAGATCCCGTCAGTGGCCGACATCCCGCCGCTCACGACGGTGCTGCTGGAGACGCCTATCGGCCCCTCGCCCTACGAGGCCAAGGCGATCGGCGAGAGCGCGAACGTGCCGACCGCGGGCGCCATCGCGAACGCGGTCTACGACGCCGTGGGCGTGCGGATCACGGACCTGCCGATTACCGCCGAGAAGGTGCTGCGCGCGCTGCGCCAGTAAGCCCGCGCGTAGCTGCCGCGCCCGCTAGCCGCTCGGGGAGATGCTGCTCCGGCGGCCAGACGACGCGACGGCCGGGGCCGGGCGCGTCGCCAGTACCCGCCCCGGCTCTGGAAAGGACGCCCGGCGATGGAATCAGCCGCTTTCGCGCGCGACTCGCTCGATGCGCGCAAGACACACTTCGTCGAGATTGACGGCATCCGCACGCGCTACTACGAGGACGGCGCCGGTGAGCCGCTGGTCCTGATTCACGGCGGCAACTACGGCTCGCTGTACTCGCTCGACGCCTGGAGCCTGGTGCTGGACGCGCTGGCGGCCCGCTTCCACGTCTACGCCTTCGACAAGCTTGGCCAGGGCTACACCGACGCGCCCTCCGACCCGGATGGCTTCACCTTCGCCGCGGTCTGGCGCCACGCCGACCGCCTGCTGGAGCGGCTAAACATTCAGGACGCGCACCTGGTGGGCCATTCGCGCGGCGGCTTGCTCGCCGCCTGGCTGGCCTTCGAGCGGCCGGGGCTGGCGCGATCGCTGGTCGTCGTGGACAGCCAGACGCTGGCCGCCGACGATCCGTCGTTCTCGCCGGGCAAGTTCTACCAGGAGATCGAGGCCCGCACGCCGCCGGGACCGCCATCCGCGGCCTCGGTCCGCCTGGAGCCCGATGCGCAGTCGTTCTCGACGCGCCACGTGACGGAGGACTTCGTCGCGCGGATGCTGGCGATCGCTGAGCTTCCCAAGTCGGAGGCGTGCTTGCGCCTATGGCGGCAGGGGGGCCAGGCCACCTGGTACACGACCCTAGAGCCCGTCCGGGCCGAGGCGCTGCGCCGCATCGACACGCTCGGGCTGCCCGTGCCCACGCTGGTCATCTGGGGCTACAACGACGTGTCAGCGCTGCTCACGCTACACGGGCTGCCGCTGTTCAGCCGCATCGCCGCGCGCACACCGCGCAGCGAGCTACACGTGATCAACGAGGCGGGCCACTACGTGTTCCGCGAGCAGCCGGAAGCCTTCGCGCGCGCGGTGTCCACCTTCTGCGGCGCCGACTGGCCGGCCGAACCTTAGCTCGTGAACAGCTCTTTCAGCAGCCGGTCCAGCTCGGGGGGCAGCTTGGCGTTGTCCTCCTGGAAGGCCTCCCAGTAGGTGACGTCCGGCCGCGGCGCGCTTGCCGGCTCCAGGTGGTCGCGGGGCGCGTCGAGCCGCCGACTCGCCTGCTCCAGGGTCGTACTGTACAGGGACTGCCCATCGCGGCTCAGCAGCCAGTTCATGAAGACCGTCGCAGCATTGGGATGGGGCGCGCCCTGCATGAATAGCATGGCGCCGGCGCTAGGCGAGACGTAGCCGCCCACGTCCTTGAAGGTGTTGACGATCCCGAACTCCAGGCCATCCTTCGCGAGCTGGCGGTGCATCGAGTCGCTGGGGCCGATGAGGATAGGGTTCCGCCCGCGCGCCACCCACTCCAGCTCGCGCCGCGTCTCCCGGTCGACGACGGGCTGTTGGGCGGCCAGCGCGCGTAGGAACTCGGTCGCGCGGTCGGGGCCCTGCGTGTACCAGAGCCAGCGGGCTATGGCCTGCGGTGTGCCGGCGAGGTTGGGATCGTGTAGGACCAGGCGCCCCTTCCACTTCGGATCGAGCAGGTCGCGTAGCTCATCAATATCCTCCGGCTGCACCTGGGCCTTGTTGTAGGCGAGCAGCGACGGCACGATCGAGACGAAGACCGGATTGTAGGTCCGCTCGCGGTCGGAATAGGCGATCTGGCCGCCGAGCCAGTTGCTGCCGTCCGTCACCTCCGGCAGCAGCAGGCGCGGCGCAATCGGCGCGAGCGCGTCGATGCGGCGGAACGAGGCGGTGTTCTCCGTGCCGGCGAGCACCACGTCGACGGTCGTGACGCCCGCACTGCGCTCGGCCGAGATCTTCGCGAGGGCGTCGTTGCCGCGCACGCCCGACCACTCCAGCGTGACATCGGGGTACGCTTTGCGGAAGCCGCCCACCATCGCCTCACGGATCGTGTCGCCGGGCGTGCCGATGACCACGACGCGGCCTTCCTGCCGAGCCGCAGCGAGCACCTGCTCCCACTCCTGCTGCCAGGCCGGCTTGGCCGCGTCAGCCACGGTGGCCTGGGTAGCCGGCGGGGCGGGAGCGGGCGCCCGGGACGGCGAGGCCGCCGGCGTGGCGCAGCCCACCCCCAGGACCAGGAGCAGCATTAGCGGCGCGTGGAATCTACGTAGCGTAGCCATTGCCCCTCCTGCCTCCTCGCTTCGCCCCTAGGCGGCGCGGCCGCTGCCTTGGCGGGAGCGTAGCACGTCGCCCGGCGGGCGACAAAGTTAGCATAGGTAACGTTGTCATATACGATAGTAAATAACTATGTGGGTTGACATTGGCTCCCGTTTCTGAGCACACTTGTCGGGTCGCGGGGCGGCTGCTCCGTCCCTGGCGACGCGCCAGCCCTCACCACCGTGGGAATCTTGCGGCGGAGAGTCGCGCATGAAGCTCAGCCTAACCCTCGCCTGCAACGTGTACGACCGCACCTTCGCGCTGCTGACAGGCGCCGTGGCGCCCGAGGGCATCGATCTCAACGTGGTGGTGCTGGAGCCGGGCGAGCTGTTCCGGCGGCAGGCGCGGCACGCCGAGTTCGACGTGGCCGAGTTCTCCGTGTCCACCCACACGATCCTGCAGGCGCAGGGCGACCGCCGGCTCGTCGGGCTCCCGGTGTTTCTCTCGCGCCGCTTCCGCCACTCCGACTTCTACGTCAGCACCGCGGCCGGCATCCGCGCGCCGCACGATCTGCTCGGCAAACGCATCGGCGTCATGGAGTACCAGGCCACGGCGATGGTCTGGCAGCGCGGCGTGCTGCACCATGAGTACGGCGTGCCGGCCGACCAAGTGGAGTGGTTATTCGGCGCCTACGACCGGCCCGGCACCTTCGAGGAGCGCATCCCGATCACGCTGCCGGAGCGCTTCCGCACGCGAGTCATCCCGAGCAGCGAGTCGCTCGACGGGCTGCTTGCGCGCGGCGAGATCGAGGCGCTCATCGGCACCCACCCGCCGCGCTCGGTCCGCGCCGGTACGGGCGCGGTCGCGCGGCTGTTCCCGAACTACCAGGAGGTCGAGGTCGAGTACTACCGGCGCACGGGCATCTTCCCGCTGATGCACATGGTGGTGATGAAGCGCGAGGTGTACGAGCGTGCGCCCTGGATCGCCATGAGCCTCTACAAGGCGTTCGTGCAGGCCAAGCAGGTGGGCTACGAGCGGCTGCGCGAGGTCGGACCGTCGGTCAGCATGCTGCCCTGGCTGCACCAGCACCTGGAAGAGGCCGACGCGCTCCTCGGGCCGAACCCCTACGCCTACGGCCTGCAGGCGAACCGCCCGGTGGTCGAGGCCTTCGTGCAGTACAGCCACGAGCAGGGCCTGATCGACCGGCCGCTGGCCGTCGAGGACCTGTTCGCCGCCGAGACGCTGGACACCGCCGACGCCGAGGCCGCGACGCACTAACTACCGGCATGGAGTACCCGCCGTGATCGTGGACGTACACGCGCATTACTTTTCGCCACGCGCGCTCGAAGAGCTAGAGCGCGACGCTGCGGCCTACGGCTGCCAGGTGCGGCGTACGCCCGAGGGCTTGCCGCAGATCGTCTTCGGCGATCATCCGCCGCTGCGCCCGCTGGGCCAGCCCGTTCGCGACCTGGAGACACGCGTGCAGCGGATGGCCGAGCAGGGCGTGGACCGCCAGGTGCTCAGCACCTGGATGGAGACGTACTGCTACTACCTGCCCCCGGAGATTGGCGCGCGCTGGTGCCGCCTGCAGAACCGCACCATGGCGGAAGACGTGCGCGCGCTGGGCGGCGGCCGCTACAGCGGCATGGCCATCGTGCCGCTGCAGGACGGCCGCCTGGCCGCACAAGAGCTGGAGTACGCGGCGACACAGCTCGGGCTGCGCGGCGTGATGGTCGGCCCGAACTTCAACGAGCGCCACTTGGACGACCCGTCGCTGGAGCCGCTCTGGGCGGCGGCCGAGGCGCTGGACCAGCCGGTGCTGGTGCATCCCTACGCGCCGCAGGTCGGCTTCCGCCTGGCGAAGTACAACCTGGCCCAGTCGGTGGGCAACCCGATGGACACGACGATCGCGGTCGGCGCGCTGATCTTCGGCGGCGTGATCGACCGGCACCCGGACATGAAGGTGATCCTCGCCCACGGCGGCGGCTTCTTCCCCTACCAGGCGGGCCGCTTCCAGCGCATCCACGCCTACGACCCCGATGCCCAGGTAAATGGCTGTCGGCCGCCGCTGGAGTACCTGCGCTGGTTCTACTACGACAGCATGCTCTACCACCCGCCCATCGTGCGCAGCCTGATCGACATCGTCGGCGCCGACCGCGTGCTGCTCGGCAGCGACTACCCGTTCGACTCAGGCGACCCCGAGCCGCTGGTGCCCATCCGGGCGGCGGGGCTCGACGCGGCCGCCGAGCAGCAGATCCTCACCACGAGCTGCTGCGGCCTGTTCGGCCTGGCCTGAGCGCCCGGTCCGGGCTAAGCGTGGGGTTGGCGCGCCCGCCTCACCCCCGAGTCCCGCGAGCCACCCAAGGAGGACAACGATGGCCACGAGCCGCGACGCAGTGCCTTTCCGACTCGCCTCGCTCCGCACGGCGGCGGGCATCCGCGCGGCCGTGGCGGTCGAGAACCAGGTCCACGAGCTGCCGCCCCGCTGGCACGATCTGCCGGCCGAAAGCGTGCTCGCGCTGCTCCAGCAGTGGGACCGCGCCTTCCCGGCGATCCAGGCGGCAGTCGCGCGCGGCGAGTCCTTCGGGGCCCAGACCTTGCCCGTCGCCGAAGCGCGCTTCGCGGCCCCGATCCTCTACCCGCGCAAGCTGCTCATGGCGGGCGTGAACTACGTCGACCACGTCCACGAGATGCAGGGCCACCGGCCGGACAAGACGAACGTGCGCCCCTTCGCGTTTCTCAAGGCGACCGAGGGCTGCCTCATCGGCCCCGGCGAGGCTATCCTGTGCCCGGCGGGCGAGGAGACGCTGGACTGGGAGGGCGAGCTAGGCGTGGTGATCGGCCGCCCCGCCAGGAACGTGCCCGCGAGCGCGGCTTACGATTACATCGCCGGCTACACCATCTGCAACGACGTGACCTCCCGCGCCCGCAGCCGCCGCGACGATATCCAGTTCCGCTACGACTGGTACGCCAGCAAGTCGTGCGACACCTTCGGGCCGATGGGCCCGTACCTCGTTCCCCGGCAGTTTGTGCCCGACCCGGAGAACCTGCACCTCGTGACGACCGTCAACGGCGAGGCGATGCAGGACTCGAACACGCGCTTCCTGCTCTTCAACATCGCGGAGCTAGTGGAGTTTCTGACGCGCGACGCTACGCTGCTGCCGGGCGACGTGATCTCGACGGGCACGCCGAGCGGCGTGGGGATGGGCCGCGGGCGCTTCCTGCAGCCGGGCGACGTGGTGGCCGTCGAGATAGAGGGGCTGGGCCGGCTGGAGAATCCGGTCCGCTGACGCCTCGCGTCAGCGCTGCCGCCATTGGGGACACGTGTGATGTGGACGCGCCTGGCTCCAGTGCTTCTCGCGGGCATCTGTGTCGGCAGCTGCGCGCCGGCCACGTCGGTCCCTGCCCCCGCACCGACGTCCCCCGCCGCGCCGCCCAGCGTCGTGGCGCGGGCCCCCGCGGCCACAACGGCGCCCAGCGCCCCGTCCACGACGGTGCGGGTCGGCCTCATGTACTCCGCGAGCGATGCCGGGCTGATGATCGCGGCGGAGCGCGGCTACCTCCAGGAGCAGAGCCTGGAGATGGAGCCGCAGCGCGTCGGCTCGGCCGCCGAGATGCTGCCGCTCGTGGCGGGCGCGCAGGTCGAGGTGGGCGGCACCACGCTCACCCCCGGCTACCTGAACGCGTATGCCCGCGGCGTGCGGCTGCGGGTTGTGGCGGACAAGGGCAGCACGGCCCCCGGCGGCGCCTACCAGGGCATCGTCCTGCGACGCGCACTCCGCGATAGTGGCGAGGTGCGCCGCCCCGCCGACCTGCGCGGCCGCAAAGTGGCGTTGCCGTCGCTCGGCTCGACGAGCGAGGTGAGCATCGATAAGTTCTTGCGCCCGGACGGACTGCACGCGACCGACACCGACCTCACGCAGCTCGCGTTTCCGGACATGCCGGCCGCGCTCGCGAGTGGCGCAATCGACGCGGCGCACGTGGGCGAACCGCTCATCACGCAGATCGATGCGTCGGGCAGCGGCGTGATCTGGCAGCGCGAGGACGAGTTCTACCCGCGGCACCAGGTGGGCCTGGTCTACTACTCCGAGCCGTTTGTCACGGAGCACAGCAACGTCGCCCGCCGCTTCATGGCGGCCTACCTGCGCGCGGTCCGCGACTACAACGACGCCTTCGTGAAGGGCGATCCTGGGCGGCGGGCCGAGATCGTGGACATCCTGGTCAAGAACACCCCGGTGAAGGACCGCGCCCTGTACGACCGGATGGTAATGCCCGCGCTCCACCCGGATGGCGAGGTGAACTTGGACAGCCTCCGCGAGGACTACGATTACTGGCTGGCCAACGGCTACCAGGAGGAGCGCGTCACCGTCGCCGACCTGGTGGATGCCTCCTTCACGCGCGCCGTCGTCGAACAGCTTGGCCCGTATCGCTAGGGAGCCGCCAAGCGGAGCGTCCCCGGCCGCGGGTCGCCAGTCAAACGCCTGCACGGACTAACCGCGGGTTGCAGAGGAGAGGGAGTCATGGCGAGCCGGGCTGAAGCGGAAGGGTTGAAGCGCCGGTCGTTCCTCAAAGGCGCCGCGGCGGCGAGCGCCGCCGCGGTCGGGAGCAGCTTGCTGCCCGGCGGGGATACCGGTCGTGCCGCGCTCAATCCCAGCGCGCCGGGGCGCCCCGCCGCGCCGCTGGCAGGCGAGCGGGACGCGGTTATCGCCCGGCCCGGCTCCGACTTCATGGTAGACGTGCTCAAAGCCCTGGGCATCGAATACGTCGCCGCCAACCCCGGCTCCAGCTTCCGCGGGCTGCAGGAATCGATCATCAATTATGGCGGCAACGTCGCCCCCGAGTTCCTCACCTGCACGCACGAGGAGTCGTCGGTCGCCCTGGCCCACGGCTATGCCAAGGCGGCCGGCAAGCCGATGGCGATTCTGGCGCACAGCACGGTGGGACTGCAGCACGCGGCGATGGCGACGTACAACGCCTGGTGCGACCGCGTGCCGGTCCTGCTAATGGCCGGCAATCTCGTCGACGCCGCCGAGCGGCGGAACTGGGTGGAGTGGTTCCACTGCGCGCAGGACCCGGCGGCGCTCTTGCGCGACTTCCTCAAGTGGGACGATCAGCCGGCCTCGCTACAGCACTTCGCCGAGTCCACGGTGCGCGCCTACCGGATCGCGACCACGCCGCCGATGGCGCCGGTGCTGATCGTGGCCGACGCCACGCTGCAGGAGGCGCGGGTCGAGGACGAGGCGGCGCTGCACATCCCTGCGCTCAGTCCGGTCGTGCCGCCACAGGGTGATGCGAACGCGGTGCGCGAGGCGGCACGCTGGCTCGCCCAGGCCGAGAGCCCCGTGGTCCTGGTCGACCGGACCGCCCGCACGCCGGAGGGGGTGCGGCTGCTCGTGGAGCTGGCCGAGGCGCTGCACGCGCCCGTGGTCGATCTCGCCTCGCGCATGAACATGCCCAACACGCACTACGCAAATCTGACGGGCATGAAGAACGCCCTTATCCGCGAGGCCGACGTGATCCTGGCGCTGGAGATCGTGAACCTCTGGGACCAGCTCAATACGATCACCGATCCCGCGCACGAGCTGCGCCGCATCGCGAAGCCGGACGTACGGGTCATCTCCATCTCGGTCGGCGACCTGTACACCAAGTCGAACTACCAGGACTTCCAGCGGTTCATCGCTCCTGACCTCGCGATCGCCGGTGACGCTGAGGCGACGCTGCCGCTGCTCGTCGAGGAGGTGCGCCGGGCGGCGAGCGGCCGCCTGACGTTCCTCAGCCAGCGGTCCGACCGGCTGCGGGAGATGCACGCCAACCTGCGGCGGCAGGCCGTCCAGGCGGCGGCTTACGCCTGGGATGCCAGCCCCATCAGCACGGCCCGCCTGGCGGCCGAGACCTGGGCCGTTGTCAAGAACGAGGACTGGGCGCTCGTGCACGGCTCGTTCGGCGGCTGGGCGCCGCGCCTGTGGCAGTTCACGGCGCACCACCAGTTCATCGGCGGCACGGGCGGCTACGGCGAGGGCTATCGGCTATCCGCCTCCATCGGCGCGGCGCTAGCGAACCGGAGCAAGGGGCTGCTCTCCATCGACCATCAGCCGGACGGCGACGCGCTGTACCTGCCCGCGGCGCTCTGGACCGCTGCCCACCACCGCATCCCGCTCCTCCTGCTGATGCACAACAACCGCGCCTACCACCAGGAAATGATGCACATGCAGCGGATGGCCGGCGTGCGCAACCGCCGTCCCGACCAGGCGAAGATCGGCACGGCCATCGAGGACCCGAACGTGGACTTCGCCAAGCTGGCGCAGAGCCTGGGCGTATGGGGGGAGGGCCCGATCAGCGATCCGGCCGATCTGGGCCCCGCGCTGCGCCGCGCCCTGCAAGTCGTAAAGAGCGGCTATCCGGCGCTCGTGGATGTGGTGAGCCAGCCGCGCTGAGCGGGCCCTAGGGCCTGCTGGTGCGCGCCGTCCCGACGCCGCGACGATGCCGCCGGAACGTGGCGCGCATAGCACCGCGCCAGCACCGTGCGAGATAAGGAGAGGGAGACCGTGCGGAACCCGCCCTTCGCCTACTGGCCGATGATCCGCCGGCCGCGCCTGGAATGGCCGGACGGCGCCCGCATCGCCTTCTGGATCGGCGCCAACGTGGAGTACTACGAGCTTGAGCGGCCAGGCCTTAACGTCCCGCCCGCCGCCGGTGCCGCCGAGCCGCAGACGATTGAGTTCAGCCGCCGCGAGTACGGGCCGCGGGTATGCATCTGGCGCCTGATGCGCGTGCTCGACAAGTACAGCATGCGCGCCAGCGTGCTGCTGAACTCCGACGTGTGCGAGCGCTACCCAGAGATCATTACGGAAGGCAACAAGCGGCGCTGGGCCTGGCTCGGCCACGGCAAGACCAACTCCCGCAAGTGGAGCGGCATGGCGGTGGAGGAAGAGCGGGCGGCGCTGGCCGACGTGGTGGCCACGATCCGGCGCTGTACGGGCCAGCAGATCAAAGGCTGGCTCGGCCCCTCGCTGTCGGAGAGCTGGGACACGCCCGACCTCCTGGCCGAGCAGGGGCTGACCTACGTTTGCGACTGGCCCTGCGACGACCAGCCCTTCCCGATGCGCGTGAAACAGGGGCGGCTCATCGGCATCCCCTACGCCGGCGACCTGAATGACCAGGCTGTGTTCATGGGCAAGACGGTGAGCGGCCCGACCTACTACGACATCGTCACGTCGCACTTCGACGTGCTGTACGAGGAGGCCGCGACGACCGGCCTGGTGGTGGGCCTGCCGGTGCACCCGTTCATCGTCAATACCCCCTACCGCCACAAGTACCTGGACCAGGCGCTCGGCTACATCGCCGGCCACGAGGGCGTCTGGCTCACCACCAGCGACGAGATCGCGGACTGGTACTACGCGCACCACTACGACGCCGCGGTGCGGACGATCGAGGGCACGTGACGCGGGCGAGGGGGCGCGGACGCCGCGAGGCACATCGGCCGCGGCGCCGGGAGGCCCCGGGGCGGCCGGTCAGCCCGGGAACAGCTCGCGCAGCAGCGCCTCCAACTCGGGCGGCATCTTCACGTGCTCCTCGGTATAGGCGGGCCAGTACTTGCCGCCGGGCTGGGGCACGGTCAACGGGTTTAGGTGGCCGCGCGGCACGTCCAGGCGCCGGCTGGCCTGCGTGAGCCCGCTGCTGTACGCCGTCTGGCCGTCGCGCGAGAGCAGCCAGTTGACGAACACCTTCGCGGCATTCGCGTGCGGCGCTCCCTTGGTGATGACCAGGCTGCCGCTGCTAGGTGTCGTGTAGCCGCCCACATCCCTGAACTCGGTGACCATCCCGAACTGCAGGCCCTCGCCCGTAAGCTGCTGCAGCATCGAGTCGCTCGGGCCGAAGAGCACCGGGTAGCGGCCGCGCGCAACCCCCTCCAGCTCGCGCCGGGTCTCGCGGTCCACGACCGGCTGCTGCGCCGCCAGCCCGCGCAGGAATTCGGTCGCGCGCTCGGGCCCAAGCGCGTACCAGAACCAGCGGACCATGGACAGGCTGGAGCCCGCGAGGAGCGGATCGTGCATCACCAGCCGCCCGCGCCACTTCGGGTCGAGCAGCTTGCCAAGCTCGTCCACCTCGTCGGGCCGCACCTGGCCGGGGTTGTAAGCGAGCGCCGGCCCGACGATGCCGATGAAGACGGGGTTGTAGACGCGCTCGCTGTCCGAGTACTCGATTCGCCCGTCAAGCCACTTGCTCGGGTCGGTCACTTCCGGCAGCACGAGCGACGAGTTCACCGGCGCCACGGCGTCGAGGCCGCGCAGCGCGGGCAGGTTCTCGGTGCCCAGGAGCGCCACGTCGATCGTCGTCAGGTCGCCGCGCCGCTCGGCCGAGACCTTCGCGACGATCTCGTTGCCGCGAGCGCCCGACCACTCCAGCGTAAGGTCGGGATACGCCTTGCGGAACGCGCTCGCCATCGCCTCGCGGATTGTGTCGCCCGGCGGGCCCATGACCACAACGCGCCCTTCCTGCCTGGCGGCGGCCACCGTTTGCTCCCAGTCGCGTTGCCAGGCCGGCATTTCGGCGGCCGCCGGCGGCGAGGCCGCGGCCGCGGGCGGGGGTGCGGCTGCGGGCGCCGCCGGTGGGGCGGGGGCGGCGCAGGCCGCGACCACGAGCAGCAGCGACACCAACGGCGCCAGAAGGCTCAGGGACCTGACCATGCGGCCTCCTCCTGGTTGGGAGCTTAGTGGCCCTCCACCAGCGGGCTGTAAGTATGGATGGGCGGGTCCTCGGGCAGCGTCATCTCGGTGTCTAGCAGCACACCGCAGCCGGGGCAGGCGAAGCCACGCAGGACGAACCGCGAGGCGCCCATCAGCTCGCCGAGTGCTGCCAGCGGCTGCTCGTCCGCGACGGCGTGGCGCTTCCAGTTCTCCCCCACAGGGCCAAGCTCGCGGTCGCAGGCGGCGCAGCGCGTCACGCCGCGTTCTTCGTCGTACTCCACCGGCGCGGGCGTCAGGCCATGCACGTCCTCGACAGGCGGCAGCGCCGCCGGCGCCGCGGCGCCCAGCCGCGACCGCCGCACCTCCTCGCGGAGATGTGCCGTGGCTGGCACGTCCACGGCGTCGCCCGCGGCAGCGAGCGCCACGCCGTACTGGTCGCGGGCCTGACGCGGCGACACCCGGCCAGCCGCCACGTCGGCGAGCACGCGCTCGGGCGGGCGGCGGAGCGGGTCGCCCAGCCCCCCGCCGCCGTCCACCCGCGCCAGGAACACCGCCTCCTCGTCGATCTCGACGAGCCCCTGGGGGGGCAGCGGCTCCAGCTCACCGCCCAGCGCAGCGAGGTCCTGCGGCATCCCGCTAGCTAACAGCTCGCGCACGGGCGTGGCCCGCCGCAGCTCGTAGCGCACGTTACAGCCGGGCAGCCCGCCGTAGCGGCCGTAGGCCATTGCGGGCGCCAGCCCCGAGCCGTGGAGCGACACGTTCAGCCGGCCGCTCGGCACGTCGCCGGTGACGAAGGCCAGCTCGGCCGTCAGCCCGCCGCGGTAGACGCCCGGGCCGCCGGAATCGGGCACCTCGCGGCGGAAGAGGAATAGGACCGGCGCGTTGCGCTCCAGCGTCTCGACGTTCGTGCTGGAGAACATCGGGTTGCTGATACCCCCGCCCGTGGACACGCCGTCAGCGCCGCGTCGCGCGCCCCCGCCGCCCGCGTGGCCAAAGAAGGGTGCGAGCACGAAGTACTCGCCGCGCCCGTTCACGCCCGAGACCGCGAGGTCAGCCGAGCCCGCGGTCCATTGGGCTGAGACGTCGTCGGCGAACGCGTCGGTCGTCGCGAGCATACTGGCGAGCGTGCTAAACGCGGCGGTCGTGGCCAGCCGCGAGGCGGCGATGGTACCCATCGACACCGGCGCGGGGAACTTGCAGTTCAGCAGCGTCCCCTCGGGCACCGTCACGCTGAGCGGCCGCAACAGCCCCTCGTTCCAGGTCAGGTCGTGGGCGAGGAGCGTCGACATTGACACGAACACGCCGCCGCGCGTGCCGCCGTGCGTGCAGTTGACGAAGCTCGGCGCCTGCTCGCTCGTGCCGGTGAAGTCGAAGTGGAGCTGGTCGCCCTGCTTGGTCATGGCCAGCTCGATACGGTAGATGCGGTCCGGCGTGTCGAAGTACTCGCGCGTGCGCCAGGTGCCGTCCGGCAGGCGCCGCAGCCGCGCGCGCAGGCCCTGCTCGCTGTGCTCGATCATCTGCGCGACGAGCGTGCGGTAGCGGCCGAGGCCGATCTGGCGGATCAGCCCTTGCAGCTTCTCCTTACCGGTGTTGTTGGCAGCCATCTGCGCGCGCAACTGCAGCGCGTTCATCTCGGGCTCGCGGGTCATGTTCAGCAGCGTGTGCCACACGTCGCGGCGCAGCTTGCCGCGCTCCACGATCTTGAGCCCCGGGATGCGCAGCCCTTCCTGGCGCACGTCGGTGGCGCGGGGGCACCAGCCGGGATCAATGCCGCCCACGTCCTGCAGGTGCGTGAAGTTCACCAGCCAGCCGATTAGCTCGCCGTCGAAGTGCAGCGGCGAGATGACGTACACGTCCTGCTGATGGATCGCCGCGACATACGGATCGTTCAGCAGGAAGACGTCGTCCTCCTCGATCTCTGAAGCGTCGAACTGCTCGCGCAGCGCGCGGCAGGCCAGCGCCGTGCAGCTCACGTGGCGGTTCGCGCCCCAGCCGGCCAGCGCCAGCTCGCCCGTCGCCGTGAACAGAGCGACGATGAAGTCGTTGGCCGATACGACCGCTGGACTGCCCGCCGTCTTGATCAGCGTGGTCGCCACCTCGTCGGCGGTGGCCCAGAGGCGGTGCCGCAGGATCTCGAAATTCAGCGGGTCGATGCGCTCGCCCGGCCCGCTGGCCGGGCCGGACGGCGAGGTGGCAGTCATGGGCGGGCCTCCAGCGTGATACGGACGTTCAGGTGCGCGTCGACCGCGGCGGTCTGGCCGAGCTGCACGACGATGGTCGTGACCGGCGTCTCGACGATCGCCGGTCCCACCACGCGGTCGCCCGCCGCCAGGCCCGGCAGGCGGTACACCGGCGCATCCACGGCGCGCGGCGGCGCCAGCGGGTCGCCCGGCTCGACAAAGTAGGCGCGGCGGTGCCCCATGAGCGCCTCGGCCGGCAAGTCCGCGCGCGCGGGCCAGCGCTGCAGCGTCGGCTTCGGCACCAGCCCGACCGCCTCCACGCCAAAGGCGATGATCTCGGCCCCGGCCGCCTGGAACGCCGCGCCCTTGCCGAAGCGCCGCTCGTACGCACTCTGGAACTGCGCGTGCAGCGCCTCCACGTCGGCGGCGGTCAGGGCGCCGTCGGGCACGGGGATGCGCACCGAGTGCACCTGGCGCCGGAACTTCAGCTCTAGATGGCGCCGCAGGCGGACCGCGTCGCCGCTGAAGCCGTCCGTCTCCAGGTCGGCGCGCGCCTGGGCCTCGAGCCGCGCAAAGTTCGCGTTGACGCGCGCCGGATCGGCGGGGAAGCGCATGGGGTCCGAGGCGCCGTACTCGCGCACGACGTCGGCGCAGACAGCCCCCATCGCGCAGTGCACCGACGCCGTGAACGGCACCACGATCTCGGCCGCGCCGAGGTGGTAGGCGTAGAGGCCGGCGTGGACCGGGCCGGCGCCGCCATAGGCGAAGACGGCGAACGCGCGGGGATCGTGGCCCCGCTCGATCGACACCTTGCGGATGAGATCGGCCGACTGCGAGCAGGCGAGCTTGTAGATGCCGGCGGCCGCCTCGACGACGGAGACGCCAAGCGGCCGGGCGATGTGCTGCTCGATGGCGCGCTCGGCCGCCGCGCGCTCGAGGCGCATCTGGCCGCCGAGGAAGAAGGCGGGGTTCAGGTAGCCCAGCACCAGGTCGGCGTCCGTGACCGTCGGCTCGCTGCCGCCGCGCCCGTAGCAGGCGGGACCGGGCAGCGCGCCGGCGCTCCGCGGCCCGACCTGGAGCGTGCCCGTGCCCTCGGCGAGCCAGGCGATGCTGCCGCCCCCGGCGCCGATGGACTCCACGTGGATCTTCGGCACGAGCACGCTGTAGCGCGCGAGTGTTGGGTTGGTGCCCTGCTCCAGCAGCCCATCGGCGATCAGCCCCACTTTGAATGTCGTGCCGCCCATATCGGTGGCGATGATATTGCGGCAGCCCAGCGCCGCGCCCACGTAGCGGCTCGCCACCATGCCGGACGCCGGGCCGGACTCAATGAGTCCCACGGCGTTGCGCGCCGCGACCTCCGCCCGCAGCGCGCCGCCGTAGCCCTGCGTGACGAGCAGCGGCGCGCGCAGCCCCTCCTCCTCCAAGAGCCGCCTGAGCGTGGCAAGATACCGTCCGGCGATCTCGCCCAGGCAGGCGTTCATGGCGACGGTGTTCGTGCGCTCGTACTCGCCCTCGTACGGCGCCAATTCGGCGCCCGTGGTGACGAACAGCTCGGGCGCCAATTTCGCGGCCAGCGCTGCCACGGCCTGCTCGTGCGCCGGGTTCACGAACGACCAGAGCAGCGAGATGGCGAGCGACCGCACGCCGGCGGCCAGCAGGCGGCGGATCGCGCGCTCGGCCGAACCCAGGTCGAGCGGCGTGACGACGCGGCCGTCGGCGTCGATACGCTCGACGATCCCCTCGGTCAACACGCGGGGGATGAGCGGGGGCGGCTTCTCGGTTTTCACGATGCGCTTGATCTCGGTCTCGGAGAGGCCGAGCCAGCGGGCGCGCGCCCGCGCGATGAGCAGGGTGTCCTCGAAGCCGCGCGTGGTGATGAGCCCGGCGCGCGTGCCGGCGCCGGTGAGGAGCGCGTTCTCGGCGATCGTGGTGCCGTGTACGAGCAGGCGTGCGCGCTCCAGCGCGGCGCGGCGCGTCAGGCCGCAGCTCGCTGCCGCGTCGCCGACCGAGTCGAGCACGCCGTGCCAGAAGTCTGGCGGCGTGGAGAGCGCCTTGCCGGTGGTGATGGCGCCGTCGGCGTGCAGCAGCACGCAGTCCGTGAAGGTGCCGCCCACGTCGATGCCGACCGTGAGGTCCGTCTCGGCCATCGCTCGCTATCGCCTCCGCCGCGCGGGTCGCGCCGTGCGGGACGATAGCACGCGACGGGTATTGAGTCAAAGACGCGTATTGTGAGGCTGCTATTTACAGCGATATATAACTCAGGGCCCCAGCGCGCTGCCCGTTCGCTACGCGCTGGGGCCCTGGGCGCCACGCCGCTCAGGCGTGGCGCACCGCCTTGCTGAAGTCGTAGTCGACCGCGATGTCCGACTCGAAGCGCCAGGTGACGCGGTCGCGCGGGATGGCGCCGGCGAACACCCGTCCCAGGAAGTCGATGATCAGCGCCCAGGCTTCCTCGGCCTCCTTGGGACGATAGCGCCCAGGCATCGTGTCGTTCAGCCAGCCGTGCGGCATGTCGCGCCACAGCTTGAACTCGTAGGTCTTGCGGTGCTTTTCCAGCGTGTTGCGCAGGCGCAGCATCCCGTCCACGGGGATGACGTGGTCGGACTCGCCCCAGATGCCCAGCACCGGCGCCGTGATGCGCGCCAGGATATCCTCGTACGGCTCGGGGCGGCGCTCGGAGAGCTCCCACATCGAGGGCTGCGCCGCGCCGTACACGACGACGTTCGCGGCGATCTCCGGCCGCACGCTGTTCAGCACCAAGGGATAGTCGCCGCTCTGGCAGACGCCCATCGCGGCGATGCGCGCGGGATCGACCTCGCGCAGCGTGTGCAGGTAGTCCACGCTGTCGCCCATGTACGCGCGCACGTCGGCGTCGCTGAGCGGTACCTGGATATCGCCGCGGTTGAGCGCGGCCTTGTCGCCGTCCCAGCGCGAGAACATGTCCGGCGCGATGGCGACGTAGCCGTGGGCGGCGAACTTCGCGGTCAGGTCGAGGGTGTGCTGGACGAGCCCGTACCGCTCGTGGCCCAGCACGACGGCCCCGTAGGGCGGGGTGCCGCGCTCGGGCACCGCCAGGAACGCCTGCACGCGGTCCCCGAAGGTCACCAGCGAGGTACGCGCGCCGGGATACTGCACCTGTGTCACGTGATCCTCCCATGCCTGCCGTGGTGGCGCGGCGGCTAATGCGCGTGGCGACGACGTTCAGGCCCGAGGGGCCTGCGCCAGGTGATATATACGATGATTAATGCCTATGTAACATTAGCGTGCATTGTATCTATAGCACGTCGGTGCTATTGTACCTCACGCCGTGACGAGGCCTGCACACCCGCCGGCCCATCCAAGAGAACCACGCTGGCATGGGACCGCGCTGCGAGCCAGCGCCGCGGACCGGGTGGCGCCTCTTCGCCGCGCGAGGGAGAACGAGCGGGAGGGCGCGTCGTCGCCGCGGCGTGGCCCTGTGCGCGCCCCGCGCGATGGCCGCTCCCGCCCCAGTGGCCGCGGGCCGCGCGGATCGAGACCACGGGCGAAGGAGAGCAATGAACGCCGAGCCGCCGGGCACGAGCCAGCGGGCGCGCTGGCACGAGGTGGCAGCCGACGACACCGCCGAGGTGCTGATGACCGCCATGCGCCTGGCAGGCATCGAGCACCTGTGGTTCGTATCCGGCTCGGAGCTGGCGCCGCTGCAAGAGGCGGCCGTCAAGCAGCGCGCGCTCGCACGGCCCGCCCCCCGCCTTCTGCCGATGACCCACGAGAACCTCGCTATGGGGGCGGCCTGTGGCGAGACGATGGTCACGCGCCGGCCAACGGCCGCCGCCTTCCACATCGACGTGGGCCTGCTGAACGCCGGCGGCAACATTCACACCGCCGACCGCGGCCAGTACCCGGTGCTCGTGCTGTCGGGCTATCCCCCGACCGCCGAGCCGGGCGCGGTGCCCGGGGCGCGCGACAACTTCATCCAGTGGGTGCAGCAGCTCCGCGACCAGGGCGAGCTGGTGCGCCAGTACATGCGCTGGGATCACAAGCTGGCCCCCTACGACAACGCGGGGCTGGTGATCACGCGCGCGGTGCAGGTAATGCTGAGCGAGCCGCGCGGGCCGGCCTACCTCGCCCTGCCCCGCGAGGTGGCGGTAAGCCCGGCCGGCGGCAGTGCGCGCTTTCCCTCCCTGGAACAGCTTCGGCCCGCCACGCTGGGCGCGGGCGACGCGGCGGCGCTGCGCGAGGCGGCCGGCTGGCTGCTGGAGGCCCAGCAGCCGGTGATCTGCGCCGACCGGCTGGGCCGCAACCCCGACGCCGTGGCGCCGCTCGTCGCCCTGGCTGAGCTGCTGGGCGCGCGGCTGATGACGACCCCGTTCCGCCTGAACGCGCCGCAGAGCCACCCGCTGCAGCGCGGCATGCCCAGCCTGGCGCCACTGCCGCCGGAGGCCGACTGCGTGCTGGTCGTGGACACGATCGTGCCCTGGATGCCGGGCCAGCACGAGCCGGGCCCGGCCGCCCGCATCCTCCGGCTCGACGTCGATCCGGTCGTGCGCATGACGCCGCTGTACGCGTTCCCTTGCGATCTGTCGCTCGTGGCCGACTCGGCGCGGGCGCTGCCGGCCCTGCTGGAGGCCGTGCGCGCGCAGATCACTCCCGCGCAGGCCCGCCAGTGCGCTGAGCGCAGCGCGCGGCTGCAGGAGGAGGGCCGCGGGCGGCTGGCCGCCGCCGTGGAGGCGGCGCGGCGCGACGGCGCGCTGGAGCACGTGACGGCGCGCTGGGCCAGCTTCCAGCTTGGCGAGGCGCTCGACCCCGAGACTATCGTCGTCCACGAGCTGGGGGACACCTCCCTGCTCAACCGCTCCCTGCCCGGCACCCTCTTCGGCTCCGGCGGGTCGCACATCGGCTGGGGGGCGCCGGCCGCCATCGGCGCCAAGGTCGCGGCGCCCGACCGCATGGTCGTCTGCGCCGTCGGCGACGGCTCGTGGATGTTCGCCAACCCCCAGGCGACGCTCTGGGCGGCGCGCTACCACCGGGCGCCGGTGCTGTTCGTGATCTTCAACAACCGTGGCTACCGCTCGGGTACGGAGAGCCTCCTGCTGCTCTACCCCGAGGGCTACGCCGCCCGCGCCCGCGACCTGCCCGGCGGCTGGTTCGACCCGCCGCCGAACTACGCCGCCGAGGCGATGGCCAGCGGCGCGTACGGCGAACGAGTCACGCGGCCCGGCGACGTGGCCCCCGCTCTCGCGCGCGGGCTTGCCGCCGTCCAGCGCGACGGCGTTCCAGCCGTGCTGGACCTGTGGCTGCCGAAGCTCATCACGGGCGAGGTGTAGCTCGCTCCTCGTGGGCGACGCCGGCTCAAATCCTCTAGTCCGGCGCGGGGCTAGGGGAGATACTGGTTGGTCCAGACGCCTCCCTCGCGGGTGTCGGGCGGACTGGCGATCGCACCGGAGCCGACGAGCACCTTCATCGCGTTCTGCCACTGCAGCTCGGTCATCCGTCCATCGCGGCTATACGCTGCCTTCGACTCCTCCACGCTCTGCGCCATGATCCGCGGGTCTACGTCGGCGAAGCCCTCGCGCAGGACCGCGATCGCTTCGGCCGGCTGGTCGGTGAACAGCCGCGCGCCGCGCGTGACGGCGCGCGCGACGCGCGCGACCACGTCCGGGTTCTGCTCCGCGTACGTCCGCGTGGTGTAAAGCAGCGCATAGGGAAACTGCTCCCACTCGGGCACATCGCTGTTGCGGATGAGGATGATGCCGAGGCCCTCCTGCTCGAGCTGCGGCCCCGTGGGCATGCCCGACAGCGTGCCCTCGATCAGCCCCTGGCGTAGCGCCGTGCGGATCTCGGGTACGTTGCCAACGCGGATATTCTCCACATCGTCGGTCGTGAACCCGCCCTTGGTCATCAGCCAGCGCCCGTAGCGATCCGGCGCCCCGCCAATGGACGACACGCCCATCCGCGCGCCCTTCAGGGCGGCGATACGCTCTTGCAGCGGGCTCTGAGGCGTTACACCTTTCGCCGCCGCGTAGTCTTTGCGGACCACCACATCCAGGGTGATCTTCAGGGTGATGCCGATCACGGCGACGACGGGCATGCCGCGCGTGGCGAGGCCCACCACGTCACCGGCGCTGCCATCGCCAAACTGCACGTCGCCGCTGGCGATGCCCGCCGCCACGGCCGCGCCGCCCTGCACGAGCTGCCAGTCGAGGTCAATCCCCTCAGCGGCGAAGTAGCCTTTCTCGCGAGCGACCAGAACCGGTGCGTTGCCGAGCCCGATCACCCCCGACGCCACCGTAACGCGCGTCGGGGCGGCACGGGCCGCTGGGGGCGGCGGGGTGGCTGCCCCGGCAGGTGGCGGTGGGGGCGGGGCGGCCGGCGACGCCCCGGCGGCGCATGCGCCGCCTGCCAACCCGAGCCCAAGCGCTTGCAGGAAGCGGCGTCGGTCCAATACGGCCTCCTATCGCCCCCGGTTGGCTCCCTGGTCTTAGCCGAGCGCCCCCGCGCGCTCCGCCGTGGACGCCGCGTCGCGCACGTAGCGGCCGGTGCCGGGCTCCGCCACGATCTGGCCGTCCTCGGCCACCACCTGCCCACGGACCAGCGTCATCACCGGCCAGCCCTTGAAGTCCCAGTCCTTATGCAGCACCCAGTCAAGCTGCAGCATCTCGGGCTGCAGGCGCACCTCACGCTCCAGGTCGACGATGACCAGGTCGGCGTCGGCGCCCACCTGGATCGTGCCTTTGCGCGGGAACAGGCCGAGCAGCTTCGCGGCGTTCGTGCTGGTCACCTCGACCACCCGCTCCAGCGACATGCCGCGCTGGTGGTGGCCGTAGGTAAGCACGACGGGCAGGATGGTGCCCGAGCCGTTCGAGCCGCCGCGCATCGTCCAGATCGTCTTGCCCGTGGAGTCCCTGTCCGTCGCCCGCCGCGGGAGGTGGTCGGAGCCCACGGTGCTGATTGCCCCGTCGAGCAGCCCCGCCCACAGCCCCTCCAGGTCCTGCGGGCCTTGCACGGCGGGCGTGTTCAGCGCCTCGACGGCACGCTCGTGCTCGTAGTGGTAGGTCAGGTAGAGCGGGCAGGTTTCCGCGTACACGCGGTCGCCGACCCCGCGGGCCTCGGCAATCAGCGCACGGGTCGAGCCGATGCCACAGTGGACGATGTACAGCGGGCAGGCGTGCTGGCGGGCGTAGAAGATCGCTCGCCGCATCGGCTCTTCGTAGATGTACCAGGGCCGTGCCTCCGACCAGGCGGCGATGCCGTCGCGGCCCTCCTTCTTGAACCGCTCGGTGAGCGCCCAGGCGATTTCCGAGTTCTCGGCGTGGACCATCGCCAGCGCCCGCGGGTATGCGCCGCGGGACAGCTGGCCGATCGTCTCGAAGGCCTGGAGGAGCAGGCCGTCATTGACCGACCGCGTGCCAGGGAACATCTCCTTGCCCTGCGCGGCCATGTACAGCTTGCAGGTCGTGACGCCAAACTCGCGCGCGTACAGCGGCAGCTCCGCGATGTGCTGCTCGGTCATCACGATCGAGTGGAAGCCCACGTCGATCAGCGCATTCTCGTTGACCTCGGCTCGCTCCTGCTCCCAGACCGGCAGGTAGGAGTCGAGTGCCTGCGAGAAGTGGAAGATCGTCGTCACACCGCCGAGCGCCATCGATGGGGTCTCCGTCCGGCACGCCTCGGCGACGGTCTGTCCCCGTGCGCGCAGGTGTACGTGCGGGTCGATGACGCCGGGCAACACGTGGCGGCCCGTCGCGTCGACGGTGCGCCGCGCCGCCAGCCGGACGCTGGGATCGCACACCACCGCGATCTTGCCGTCGCGCACGCCCACGTTCGCCGGCGCCACACCCTGCGGTGCGACGACCGTGCCGCCCGTGATGAACAGGTCCAGGTCGGTCTCTGCCATCGGTCCTCCCTGCCGCGCAGGACAGCGGCCCTCGCTCTGCGTCTGCATCGCCGGTCTACGCGCGCGGCAGCAGCTCTGCCGTGAACACGTCCGCGGGCGCGGGCGTCCGCTCCAGGTTGCCGGTCGCGGCGACCAGCTCGATCATCTTCTGCCATTGCGGCTCGGTCTGCGCTCCCCAGGGCGACGCCCACAGCGGGATGACCGCCTTGAGCGCGGCCTCTGCCGCAGCCGGTCGTTCGTTTGTGCCCTGCTTGTTGAAGATCTCTAGCGCGTCGTCCGGGTTCGTGCGAGTAAATTCGAAGCCGCGCCGGGTCGCCTCCAGAAACCGCCGCACCAGGTCGGGCTTCTCGCGGATGGTCTGGACGTTGGCGACGAGGCCGTGGCCCAGGTACTCGATGCCGTAGTCAGCCAGCAGCAGCGTGCGTCCCGGCCGCCCGCCCTCGGCCATGAACAGGTCAAGACGTCCGGCAATCGCGTCCACGAAGTCCACGCGCCGCTGCAGCAAGGCCGGCACGATTCCCGCGGCGTCCAAGTTCACGGTCGTGATCTTGCTCGTGTCGATGCCGTTCGTGGCCGCGAAGAGCGGCCAGAGCTGGTAGGCAGCGCCGCTGGTCAGCGCTCCGTAGGTCTTGCCCTCCAGGTCCTTGGGCGTGCGGACGTTCACGTCGTCGGGGACCGCGTAGCCCAGCGGCGTCTTCGCCAGGCAGAGCGCGACACACTTGATCGGCTGACCGCTGGCGATGGCCCGCACGATCGCCCCGCCGTCGACGATAGCGGCCGTCGCGTTGCCGGTGGCTACCAGCGTCGCCGCCTGCGACGAGCCATTCGAGCCCCCGATCTCCACGTCCAGTCCTTGGTCGCGGTACCAGCCCTGCTCGTGCGCGACGAAGAACGGTGTGTGGAACCCCGCGGGCAGGAAGTCGAGACGGAAGCTCATCTTCTCCAACGTCGCAGGCGGGGGCGCGCCGCCCGCCGGGGCCGCGGTCGCTTGCGCGGCAGCGCTCGGGCCGGCGGACCTGGGCGCGCTCGTCGGGGCTGCCGCGGGTGCCGCGCACGAGAGCAGGGGCATGGCGCCTGCCGCCCCGAGCAGCGCCAGTGCCTCACGTCGCGACAGCGCACCCCGGCCCCGGTGGAGCTGATGGAGCGCATCAGGGGGCAGCATAGGTTCCCTCCTCATAAGCAGCCAGCAACGGCAGCAGCGGAACGTCCCGTGCGCATCTGCGCAAGGATGTTTGGCGCGGGCCAACCTATATCAGGCGGCGCTTGCTCGTCGCGGCCGCGGCCCTGCGCTACAGGGCCGTCACGCCGCGGGCCTCGATCGGCGTGCGGGCCGCGCGCTGGCTGCAAGCACGGCATGGGCAGAGGACCAGCCCCCGCTCCTGGTTCCACGCGGCCGCCACGATCGACCGGCCGGTGATGAAACGCGATTCGTCGCTCGCGAGCCACACCGCGCACTTGCGGATGACCGACGGCTGGTGAAAGCTCTCGCGCTCCGCGGCCGGCCGCTCGGGCCCGATCAGCGCGGTGTCGACCAGCCCGCCGGGCTGGAGGCAGTTGGCGCGGATGTTCTGCCGCTCCACTTCCTGGGCGAGGATCTTCGTGAAGCCCTCCACGGCGAACTTGGACGAGGTGTACGGCCCGAGCCCCGGCCCGGGGAAGCGCACGGTGCCCGACGCGAAGTTCATAATCGAGCCGCCGCCGTTCGCCGCCATCGGCGCGACCACCTCGCGCGCGCACAGGTACACGCCGAAAACGTTCACCTCGTAGATGCGCCGCCACTGCTCCAGGGTCGTCTCGGTCGTGTCGAGCTGCGTCGCCACGCCAAGCTGGGCGAGTCCGATGCCGGCCGCGCTCACCAGCACGTCCACCTTGCCGTACTCGCGCAGGCAGCGCTCGACCAGCGCCTTCACGTCGGCCTCGACCGACACGTCGGCGTAGGCGGCAACCGCGCGGGCGCCCTGGGCACGGCACTCGGCAGCCACCTCCTCGATCTGCGCTGGCACGTTCGACGCGACGACGAGCGCCGCCCCCTCCTGGGCGAACTCCAGGCAGATCTCGCGGCCCATGCCGCTGCCACCGCCGGTCACGATGGCCACTTTGCCCGCTAGCTGCATGATGCTCCTCTCCCGCTCCCGTCTCGGCGGCCGTTACATCGTGCCGGTGAGGTGGTCCAGCCGCCGCGACACGTGCCAGGGCAGCAGCAGCCGCTCCAGCAGGTCCACGGCCAGGAACAGCACTACGCCCATGATCGTCAGTGCCGTGATCGCGGCGAACAGCATGACCGTGTCCATCTGCCCGTTGGCGAGCAGCAGCAGGCGCCCCAGCCCGGCGTCGGCGCCAATGAACTCGCCCACGATCGCGCCCACCACGGCGAGCGTGATCGAGATCTTCAGCCCACCGAAGATGTTGGGCAGCGCCTGGGGCAGCCGCACCAGGAAGAACGTCTGCAGCCGGCTCGCTCCCATCGAGCGGACGAGATACAGCTTCTCGATCTCGACGGTGCGCAGCCCGACGATGGTGTCGATCACGATGGGAAAGAAGGCGATCATGAACGCGACGACGACCTTCGGCTGCATGCCGAAACCGAACCAGACGACGAACAGCGGCGCGAGCGCCACTTTCGGCACCACCTGGGAGCCGACGAGGATCGGGTAGAGGCTCTTCTCGACGGTGCGCCAGGAGACGATCGCCATGGCGAGCGGCACGCCGACGAGGATGCTGGCCAGAAACCCGAGCAGGATCTCCTGCAGCGTCGCCCAGGAGTGGTGGAGCAGCAGGCCGGCGTTCGCCCCTAGCGCCACGACGACGCGGCTCGGCGGCGGGGCCAGGTAGAGCGGCACCTTGAACAGGACCGTGATCGCTTCCCACAGCGCGAGCACGAGAGCGAGCGTGATGACAGGATAAGCCCAGTCCGGCAGGCCGAGGCGGCGCGCGCGCTGGCGTCCCTCAGGCAGCGCCTCGTCCGTGGGGGACGGCGCTGCCGGCGCTGCCAGCGTCTCGGAAGTGCTGCGCATGCCGTCGTCGCTCCCTGTGCGCCGTCCGCCGCGGCGCTCAACTGCTCGCCGCGCGAGCCCACGCCGTATCGTGGATGATGCCGCTCCGCTCGAACACCTGGCGGATCGTCCGCGTATAGGCGGCGAACTCGGGCGCGTCGCGCAGCGCGAACGTGCGCGGACGCGGCAGGTCCACGTCCACCACCCCCTCGATGCGCCCTGGCCGCGGCGACATCACGAGCACGCGGTCGGAGAGGAATACCGCCTCGCTGATGCTGTGCGTGATGAAGATGACCGTCTTGCGGCTGTCCAGCCAGATCAACTGTAGGTCGAGGTTGAGCTGGTCGCGGGTGATCGCGTCCAGCGCGCCGAACGGCTCGTCCATGAGCAAGAGCGGCGGATCGTGGACGAGCGCGCGGCAGATGGCGACGCGCTGGCGCATGCCCCCCGACAGCTCTTGCGGGTAGCGCCGCTCGAACCCCGCGAGCCCCACGCGCGTGAGCAGCTCCTCCGCCCGCGGGCGGTAGCGCGCCCGGTCCAGCCGGCGCACGTCGACCTGCAGCAGCAGATTGTCGAGCACGCGGCGCCAGTCGAGCAGCACGGGGTCCTGGAAGACGATGCCCAGGTCGGTGTAGGGCCGCTCGACGCGCGCGCCGCCGATGGTAACGGTGCCGCTCGTGCGCGGCAGCAGCCCGGCGATGAGCAGCAGCAGCGTGCTCTTGCCGCAGCCGCTCGGCCCGACGAGCGACAGGAACTGGCCCTCGGGCACGGTGAAGCTCACGGGGTCCAGCGCGCGGACCGAGCCCTCGCGCGTCCGGTACACCTTCGTCACGTCCTCGACGGCGACCAGCGTCGGCGAGGCAGACACAGCGCTGCCGTTAGCAACGATGCTCATGTGGCTGCCCGACGTGCGCGTGCCGGGGATAGGCTTGCTGCCGCAAAGGCTGCTCCGAGGCTCGCTCCTGCCCCGCCGCCCGGCGAGGATGCACCCACGGTAGCAGCCCCGGCCCGTATAGTCAAAGACACTTTCGCTTGATCAGGGATGCACGCGCGTATATGGCCGGACGGGCCGAGCCCGGCAGCCGCTACAGGCCCCGCACAGCCTGCCGACAGCCACGAAAAGCTGGGCTTGAGCCGGACCAGAGCATCGGCTACACTCGGCACGGCTGAGCTATCAGAGGCCGTTTGACACGGCAGCCCATGCAAGGGGGAGATAGATGAGCCAGGAGCTAACTGACGACGAACTACGCGGCCAGATGCGGGTGCTGGCCCGGGCGGCCGGCCTGCCGCTCTCCGACGCGCGAATCGAGGTGGTGCTGCCGGCGTACCGTACCTTGCTGGCTGGTGTGGCGCAGTTGGATGAGGTGCAGGTCGCCCTCGAGGAGGAGCCGGCCCTCAGCTACGATCCGATGCGAGCCGCGTTATGAGCGAGGACACGCGACTCACGCGGCGTACCTTCCTCAAAGGCGCCGCGGCGGCGACCGCGGCCACGCCGCTCCTGGCTAGCCAGCGGGTCCGCGTGTCGGCCGCGCAGGTTCCGACCGATCTCGCGCTGCTGACCCTGGCCCAGGCGGCACAGCTTCTCAGCACGCGCCAGGCCTCGCCGGTGGAGCTACTCGACGCTTGCTTGCGCCGCATCGATGCCCTGGAGCCTCGTGTTGGCGCGTTTATCACGCTGGTGCCCGACGCCGCCCGCGAGGCGGCGCGCGAGGCCGAGCGGGAGATCATGGCGGGCGGGTACCGCGGCCCGCTCCACGGTATCCCGTTCGGCGTGAAGGACACCCACTACACCAAAGGTATCCGCACCACCGCGCACTCGCCGCTGCTCGCGGACTTCGTGCCCGACTTCGACGCCACCGTGGTCGCGCGCCTGAAAGACGCCGGCGCCATCCTCCTCGGCAAACTGAACTTGCCCGAATGGTCGTTCGGCGGCCTGACGCCCGGCACCAGTAACCCCTGGGACCTGTCGCGCACGCCCGGCGGCTCCAGCGGCGGCTCCGCGGCCGCGCTGGCCGCCCGCATGCTGCCCGCGGCCACGGGCGGCGACACGACGGGCTCGGTGCGCCAGCCGGCCATTCTCTGCGGGGTGGTCGGCTTCAAGGCTACGTATGGCCGCGTTAGCCGCCGCGGCATCGTGGCGATCAGCTGGACGCTCGACCACGTCGGCCCGATGACGCGCACGGTCGAGGACAACGCCCTGCTGCTCAACGTGATCGCGGGCTACGACCCCCAGGACCCCGGCTCGGCGAACGTGCCGGTGCCTGATTACACGCGCGCGCTGGACCGCGGTGTGCGCGGGCTGCGCATCGGCATCCCCGAGCGGAGCATCCTCGCGCCGCATCACCCCGACGCGCTCCGCGCATTCGACGACGCGTTGCGCGTCCTCGAGGGGCTGGGCGCGACCGTGACCGAGGTCGCGATGCCGCCCAGCTATCGCGGCATGTCGCCCGCCCACAACCTGACACGCATCATGGAGGCGGCCGCGTACCATCGCCCCCACCTGCTCGCGAACCCTGATGGCTATGGCGAGGGGAGCCCCGTGCGGCGCGACGTCGAGGCGGGCTCGTTGCTGATGGCCGCTGACTATGAGAAGGCCCAGCGGGTGCGCCGGCGCTTCACCCGCGAGTTCCGGGCGCTGTTCGACGCGATCGACCTCTACGTCATGCCGGGCCACGACGCGCCCGCCGGCATCACGATGCCGGGCTCGAACGGGCTGGATCTCGATCGCATCTTCAACCTCACGGGGTTCCCGTCGCTGAGCGTCCCATGCGGCTTCTCCACCGACCCGCCGGGGCTGCCACTGGGCCTTCAGATCGCGGCACCGCCCTTCGAGGAGGAGAGGATCTTCGCGGCAGCGCAGGCATACCAGGCCGTGACCGACTGGCACACGCGCGTGCCATCAGTGTAGACATGCTCAGGGCCCGAGTCGAGGAAACCATACGCACTCAGCGTGAATACCGGCACCAGTCCCACCTCGTCAGCGGACGACCGACTGCCCGCATGACAGGCTGTCTGACAGGTTTCGGTACGAACCTCTGCGAGCCTCGACTGCGCTTGGTGGACGTGACTTCGGCGGGATCACGCGGCAATGCCCGTTGGCGGACGGCCAGGAACAAGTGGTCTAGTCTCTGGTTCGCTCGTCCATACTGATGCCTGGGTAGCTTCTCAATGACACCAAATTTGACACCAACCTAAGTGAACCCTAATAACTCACCATGGACGAGCATGGACGAGATGCCTTGACTTTATTGGGAACTTGGATACTGATGGACTAGGCCGGATTAGTCGGATCGAACTTCAAAATCGTTGCGCGTACCTGGCAGTGCTGCGGCGCGACCAGCTGAGTAACCGCCTGCCGAGCCATTAGCACGGCGCCTGCTGCTCCCGAACGGGGGCCGCTCCAGCGCCTCCGCCGCCCGCTCCGCGGTGCGCTCGTCGGCCCGCGCGTAGTGCCGCGCCGCGACCTCGACGTGGGCGTGGCCGAGCATCTGCGCGGCGATTAGCACGTCCTTCTGACTACTCACGACGCTCGCCTGCCAGCCCGGCAAGCCGGCCATGCCGAGACATCGCGTCTGCGGCTGTCCTGGGAGTCCGCTTTTGGGTCTGCGCACCCTGAAATGTCAGGCGTAAACTGCGTATTATCCAGTTAATGGATGACATCGCAGTCCAGGGTCCCGATCATGCCTGCCTCTTCGAGGTGGCGTCTACCCAGCACGGATACTTCACGGCCGGGCAGGCCAGCACGTGCGGCTTCCGGACCGATCTGCTCACTCACCACGCCCGCGCCGGGCGATTCCTGCGCGTCTACCGCGGCGTCTACCGCCTGCGTGACTATCCGTCGTCCCCACTGGAGCAGGTGGTGGCCGCCTGGCTCGCCCTGGGGCGCGAGACGGCCGTGGTCTCCCACGAGAGCGCGCTCGCGCTGCACGACCTCTCCGACATCATCCCCGACGCCGTGCACCTGACGGTGCCGCGCGCGCGACGTTACCTCCCTAGCCTCCCCGGCGTGCGCCTCCACACGAGCACCCGGCCCCTGGCCGGGGGGATGTCGTCGAGCGTGAAGGCCTCCGGGTCACCGCGCCGGCGCGCACCATCCTCGACGTTGCCGAGATAGGGGCTGGGCCAGAGCAAGTGGAGATGGCGATCCGCCAGGCAGCGCGGCGGGGGCTAGTCCTGCCGGACCAACTACGTGCCGCCGCTCGGGGCCGCTCGCGACGCGTGCGTGCCCTGGTCGAGAGCGCCCTAAACCAGATGCCCGTATGAGGTACGCTACGCCCGCGGCCTTCCGCACCGCGCTCGAAGTACGGCTCCTGGCGCACTCGAAGGCGACCAGCCTCTCCCTGGACCGACTGCGGAAGCAGGTCGTCTTCGAGCGGCTGCTCGCTCGCCTGCTGGTGGCCGCGCCAGACCGATGGGTGCTCAAAGGGGGCTTTGCCCTGGACCTGCGATTGGGAGCACGAGCCCGCCCTACGAGGGACCTCGACCTCGCCCGAGGCGACGCCGTCGAGCAAGTAACCGCGGACCTCCTCACCGCGCAGGCCATGGACATCGAAGATCACTTCGTCTTCGCGGTCGGCGGCCCATTCCGCTACTGCCCGGGCCCACCCACTCCGTCCCGCTAGAGGCCCCCGGTCACTCAGCCGCCCACACCAGCCGGCAGCGTGCCCATCGCCAACACGGCCTTCGGCAATTACCAACTGACGCTATCCCTCTATACGGTATAAAATGCCGAGTAGGCGGAGCGCATCGGAGTGTAGACCATGGCAGTTGCGGTCTACCCGCGGCTGAGCGAACTATTGCGGGCCAAGAATCTGAGCGTGGCCGAGCTTGAACGGCAGATCGAGCGGCGCTTCGGGCTGTCGGTCGATCCGAAGACCCTCTATCGGCTGACCTATGCCGAGCCCGTGCAGCGGGCGGATCTCGAAATTGCCGGGGCGGCGGCGGCCGTGCTGGGAGTAGGGCTGGATGACCTCTTCGAGGTGCGGGCCACGCCCGTCGACGAAGGTGAAGAGGCCCAAGGCGATCTCGGACCGCAAGAGAGCCTGCGCCTGGCCGAGTTGTTCGACCGACAGGCGCGGGGACCGCTCTCGACGGCAGAGCAAGCAGAGCTTGAAGCGCTGGTCGCCGAATACGGGCGCCGGCTCCACGAACGGCGTATCCATGAGCTGGCGGAGCGCCGCGGCATCCCGGTCGAGCGAGCCCGCCGCGAGGCCGCGGTTCAGCTCGAGGAGGCGCTCGCCTGGTGGCGGGGCTTCGAAGCCGAGCCCGAGCAGCGTCGCCTCGTCGCGACGCGGGCTAGAGCGCGCCGAGTGCGAGCGGCCGAGTGAGCCGGCCACCATCCCTGCGGACTCTGCTGCAGGAACTGGATCGGTACGAGCGACACGACCCGCGCGATGAAATAGTCCGATTGGCCGTGCGACTCCGGGCTCGCGATGCCTGCGAGTACTGCCTGCTTTCCACCTCGGGGCAGTTCCAGATCGATCACATCATCCCGCCCGCGCTTTGGGGCGACTACCTGGCCGGGCGTCTCCCTGCGCTCCGGCCGGCGTCTGGGCGACCAGGCCCGGACCATGTCGGGAACTTCGCCTGGTGCTGCCCGTTCTGCAACACGGCCAAGGGGCAGCGAGTCACGCATCGGGTTGGACGGCGGACCGTTCGCCTGTTCGATCCACGTCGGGACCGCTGGCGGGAGCGCTTCGTCTTCGTCCACAATTACCTGTTCATCGTTGGCCTGACGGGCATCGGGCAAGCGACCGAGCAGGCGCTCCGATTCAATGACCCACGGCTTGGCGGCCCGCTGGGGACACGCCACGATGCCACTTTGGTTGGACGCTATCCGCCACCGTGGGCACGGGCATGGATCGTCTCGACGGATCAGTAAGCGTGCTGAACCACGGACGAAGGGAGCAGACGCCGAGCCCGGCCCGTTTTGGCACCATTTTGGCACCATAGACGCAAAACTACTGGGCAAGACGCGAGTGGACCGGACCGCGCCAGACGGACGATGCCCTCGCATTTTTGGCGTAGAGACTTGGAATAGACGACACGTGCCGGCACTGGCAAACACCGGCTGGCACAGTGATATTGTTCTTCGGAACCAGGTGTCGGGGGTTCGAATCCCTCTGGGTGCGCCCATTTTCCTTGTATTCGCGCCAAATCTGAGGATTGGCGTGTCGTGCTCCCTCATGCTTTTGGCACCATTTTGGCACATTAGGCCCCGTGTCATTCCCACTGGGGCATGCTCTCAGGCGCCGGGTGGCGGACATCTGATGGTGCCTCAGGTAGCGAATGGGTCGAGCGCCAGGCTAGGGACACGGCCAGTTTGGCGCGGTTCTATCAGAATACAGTTGGGGGTAGCTAAGCGAGGCCCGGTCATAAATCGTCAGGCCGCCTTGAGAAAGGGTTTGAGCCCGACCCGCAGGTCGGCGCCCAGTTGGTGCCGATAGAGGAGCGTCAACTGGTAGACCAGCACG
>Ga0070741_10004745_pt1 | contig 31382 bp, 30 predicted proteins | sample Coa_R1_4_FD_66440 | JGI IMG/M metagenome (GOLD analysis project Ga0070741, IMG submission 66440) | Surface soil microbial communities from Centralia Pennsylvania, which are recovering from an underground coalmine fire - Coalmine... | ecosystem: Environmental > Terrestrial > Soil > Unclassified ... | reverse complement strand
AAGAGGCTAGGCACGCCGAGCTCCTTCAAGAGACCGACAAACTGCAGAAGGCGCTGCTAAATTCCATTTCCCACAACTTGCGCTCGCCCGTGGCATCGGTCACGGGTGCGCTGAACAGCGTGCTCGAAGATGGGTACCTGTTGGACCCATCTACGCAACGAGAATTACTGGAAACAGCACGAGAAGAGGCCAAGCGACTGGATCGCCTCTTGCGAAACCTTCTCGACATGACGCGCCTCGAAGGCAGCGCCATCCACACTAAGATCGAACTCTGCGATGTGCAAGATGTTGTCGGTTCCGCCCTGGCACAACTGGGGGAGGCGGCGAAGCTGCGCCGGGTTTCGGTGGTCGTCGCTCCTGACCTGCCCCTGATACCAATGGACTCAGTATTGATCGCGCAAGCGCTTGTGAACTTGCTGGAGAATGCGCTCAAGTACTCTGGAGCTGAGTCGCCAGTCGAGGTTGAAGCCCGCGTGACAGGCGACTGCCTGCTAACGTGCGTTCGTGATGGCGGGAGCGGAATCCCCGAGGGGGAACTCGAACGTGTCTTTGAAAAATTTTACCGGGGTGCGTCGGCCGGAGTCGCCAAAGGAGCTGGCCTTGGCCTTTCCATCTGCAAAGGGTTCATCGAGGCCCACCATGGCCGAATCTGGATTGAACGGGCTGCACAAGGCGGAACCGAGGTAAAATTCACGTTGCCGACCGAGCAGAAGAGATGACTGAACAGGGGCCGCGAGTGCTGATCGTTGACGACGAACCGGCCATCCGGCGATTCCTCCGAGCTTCGCTGAGCGCACACGGCTACTCGGTGCATGAAGCGTCCACGGGAGAGGAGGCCCTCCAGGTCGTCCCTGCGGTTCATCCCGACGTGATTATTCTCGATCTGGGCCTGCCGGACATCGGTGGCAGGGAGATCACAAGCCATCTCCGGGAATGGTCTCAGACTCCGATCATCATTCTCTCAGTTCAGGGAGAGGAATCGGCAAAGATCGCCGCGTTAGACGCCGGCGCCGATGACTACCTGACGAAGCCGTTCGGCGCGGGCGAGCTGCAAGCGCGCATCCGGGCGGCATTGCGCAGGGCTTACAAGGAAGAAAGCGGCCCGGTATTCATGACCGGTGATCTGACGGTTGACCTTGCCGCCAGGCGAGTTCGCCTCGGTAACGATGAAGTGCAGCTTACCCCGACCGAATATAGCTTGTTGAAGGTACTGGTAATTCACGCGGGCAAGATTCTTACCCACCGCCAGTTGGCTCGCGAGGTGTGGGGAGGCGCCCACTACGAGGATACTCAGCATCTGCTACGCGTCAATGTTAGTAACCTGCGGCGCAAGCTGGAGGGCAATCCGTCGCGGCCACGCTACATTGTGACCGAGCCCGGCGTTGGCTATCGCTTGCAAACTGAGCACTCCCTGGATGCGGTCCCCGAGGGCACTTGACGGGTTCTTGACGGTCGGCCGCTTCTTCTTGATCCCTTCTAGACACCGCGTTCGCTAACATGAGACTCGGAAGGGTTTTTGACTCCGGCCCGGTAGGATCCAGCTTGAGCGAACATAAACCGACAGTACTGGTGGTGGACGATGAACCGTCGATACGGCGTCCGATCTGCGCTTGGCTGGCGGCCCGCGGTTACTCGGCCTACGAAGCGATGACGGGCGAAGAGACTCTTGAGACGGCCACTCGCGCCGCGCCATTGGACCTGATCCTTCTTGATCTCGGTCTGCCGGATATCGACGGCATCGAGGTCGTTCGCCGTCTGCGAAGCTCCGTCCAGACTCCCATCATCATCCTTTCGGTTCGTGACTCACAGTCCGACAAGCTGGCCGCTCTCGACGCGGGCGCCGATGACTACCTGACAAAACCCTGCGAGCCTGCCCGGCTGCTGGAACGAATCCGAGCGACTCTGCTGCGCGAAACCCTGGGACAATTGCCGGTTCTTACGGTGGGCGATTTGACCATCGACCTGAATCAACATGCGGTGCAGGTGGGTGGGGAGTCGGTCCAGCTCACGGCGCCTGAGTACGAACTCCTCAAGGTTCTGGTCGTGAATGCCGGTAGACTTCTCACCCAGCGGCGCCTTATTCGGGAAGTTTGGGGGGAGATGTCCAGCGAAGAGGGACTACGGTCCTTGCGCGCCACGGTCAATAGCCTTCGGCAGAAACTCGAGGTCAACCCGGCGCAGCCGCGTCATATCGGGACAGAACCCGGCGTCGGATACCGCCTGTGGACGTGATCCCAGTGCGGTTCTCAAAGCGCTCGGCACCACCCTTTCCATCGATTGAGTGAGAATGCCCGGTGCCTATCTCTGTCGATCTATCTTTGCCGCGAAGGGAAGGCAAGCGACAACCAGCGCTTCCGAAGCAAGCGCCAACTCAAAATTGGCATGAGCGGCTTGATTGTCTTTTGACGGATCCACTTTCGTTCTTGACCCGCTTTTGACACGACACCCGATACAAAGAACAGGTGACGGCACGATTCGTAGTCTTCTGTGTTGGGAGAAATCTCCTGAAGCGAGCGTCGTCAGAAACCAGACGCCGGGAGTCGAGTTATGGCACCCTTTCGAATTCTAATTGTCGATGATCATGAAGTAGTTCGTATTGGCATCCGTTCCTTGTTGGAGGGTCATGAAGGATGGGAAGTGTGCGGCGAAGCAGCAGATGGACGGGAAGCTGTGGAGAAGACGGCGCTAAATCTGCCCGACCTTGTCATCCTGGACTTGGGCATGCCGCGCATGAACGGTTTGCTGGCCGCGCGCCAGATTCTTCGCAACAACCCACGACAGCAGATCCTGATTCTGACCAACTCTGATTCTGAACGGATGATGCGGGAGGCCCTGGAGGTTGGTGTGCACGGCTTTCTCTTGAAGTCTGATCCCGCGTGCGATCTGGTGGCGGCAACAGTCGCGCTGCAGAAAGGCAGAACATTCTTTACCTCCAGGATGGCAGAGATGGTGCTGGCGGGATACCTAAGAACCGCTCGCGATGGTCCGAGAGAAGTGAGCTCTCTTCCAGGATTGACGGCGCGGGAGCGTGAGGTCATCCAGCTTATCGCGGAGGGCAGCAGTACAAAAGAGGTAGCAACAATTCTGAGCGTAAGCGTCAAGACCGCGGAGACACATCGCAGCAATATTATGCGCAAACTGAGACTTCATTCCATCAGCGACCTGGTCCTTTATGCGGTTCGCAACGATATTGTTCGGGTGGCAGATTCCCCGGAGTGTCGCTTGACACCTGCACAAATGACCTGGCAGTACCCGCGGGAGACGGAGCTGATCGCCGCCCCGGCGCTCGCATAGCCTGCAACTGGACCATTCTCACCTGCAGGAGTCTGCGCGCAGGCTCCATTTGAAGGAATGCGGAGCTCGAATAAGACCACACGCATGTGTGGTTTGATGAGGAGGTGAGAGATGAGGAACACATTCGGGGTGCTCGCTGCAGTTGCACTGCTGGCCGTGTCCGTCTCGGCGCAAGACAAAGAAGACAAAGAAAACGATCGAGCTGGTCGTACCGTCACCAAAAGCCTCAGCGCTCCGGACGCAGTCTGTACCTTCGCCGATGGTAAGCAGTTGACCGTGCGCTACAAGCGGACAGCTGTCGATAGGAACGAAGACCTCCCTATCGGCAAGCTGTGGCCGTCCAGCGGCTCTGCGATGTTGTTGTTCACCCCGGTGGGGCTCGCGATAGGCGGCTTCGAGATTCCTGCCGGCGCCTTCAGCATGTACATCATTCCGGGGAGCGATGACTGGACCCTGATCGTCAACAAGAACGTCGACGAGAGTGCGAAATACGATGAAACCCAAGATCTCTTGCGCACCCCGATGAAGACAGGAGAAATTGGGGCGCCCGCCGAGGAGTTCAGGGTCTACTTTGCCCACATCGCTCCCAGGCAGTGCAACATGCGCCTGTACTACGGGAGAAGAGGCTCCTGGGCAGAGTTCAGGGAGCGGTAGTCCAGTCATGTCGGATCCGGATCCAGTTGTGGTGAGTCGCAGGTCGTTAGCGACTCACCAGGAAAAATGCCTCGATTCGAGATCCTGTTTGCCATCGCGAGCTCGCGAACGAGCGATTTGCCTCGACGATCCAGTTCCGTGCATGCGCGCAGGCCGTCACCGCCTGGGTCGAGCAGAGAATAGCGGAGGCCGCCACCGGCAGCGAGACACCGCTCTTCATGACTTGCACCGGCAGGAGACCACGGTCTCGGCACCTGAAGGGATAGAGTTCTTGGCGTGAATTCTCGTTGCATCGAGACATCGATGATCGGCCAGCACGGCGTGGCCCTGGTCCTTATATCGTGATACGATATACACTCAGGAGAGCGTGCTAGCGTCAAGGTAATTCGACTCGACTGTAGTTCATTTATCACAAAGGAGGACATCGTGAAGCACACTAAGGCTCAACTGGTCCCGTCGCACGGACCCGCAATTCTCGAAGTCGGTACCGACGATCCATTCTTGGCTGACGTCCAAGCCATCCATAACTCGCTGGCGCGAAGGGCTTACGATCTGTTCATAGAAGACGGATACTCCGACGGCCACGATCTGGATCATTGGCTTAGAGCCGAGTCTCAGCTACTGAATCCCGTAGCGGTCGAACTGAAAGAAACCAACCGGGAGTTGATCATGCACGCGGATGTTCCAGGGTTGCGGGAGAGAGACCTCACGCTCAGGGTAGAACCCCGGCGACTCTACCTCACCGGTAAACGCCAGATCTGCGAGCAACACGAACAGGGCAAGACGCTATACTCCGAGTTTCACTCAAACGAAATCTTTCGAACTCTGGATTTGCCGGTAGAGATTGATCCTCATAGCGTACATGCCCATCTGAATCAGGGCGTTCTGGAAGTCACCATGGCGAAGAGAACGGAAGCGGGTATCGAGCCGAAGGCCGCTTAGATCAGCTAGTCGTTTCGAGGACTAGCGGACTTTTGCCTTCCGGGGGAGCCGTCGTTCGTTGCCGGGTCGACGACACCTTGACGATGTGCGTTTCGTGTGTGGCCCGCTGGCCATAGAGCACTGACCCGTCGGGAAGAACCAACGAATTTGGTTCTTGTATGGGTTGGTCCAAAACATTCTAGAACTGAATCAAAAGCGTCTGCCACGACGGCAGCATCCGGGATATCAATGTCGTCGGTCAGGCGCAACCGGGAATGCAGTTGAGCGGTGCAGAGGCCAAGGAATGGATTGGGTCGGCGGGTGGTAGTCGAAATACGTGTCGTCTTCCTGCGTATTGTCAGGGAAAAGAAAGAGGACCTTGGCATGAGACTTCATCACAAAGTGTCTTGGAAGCCAGATATCGTCGGCGACGGGCATCTTCTCCAATTCAAAGCGCGTGCCTGGGTCCACCCGTGCGAGAAAACCTTCGATGAAAACGGGGCGTATCACTTCGGCCTCGACCTTGACCCACTGGAAGGTATGCTCATCGATCCAAAGCTCGCCCTGCATCCCGGTGAGCACCTGTGCTTCCATGTTTGGCGGTTCATAACCGGCTCGCGGTGTTGCCCTTAACTCGTGCACCTCATATGGTCCCAGCTTCTGCCGGCCGATCAGCCTAAAGTCAAACGCCTTGGCTAGTTCGTCCATCAGCAGATGGTCACGCTTCCGGTCTTTCTCATACTCGGCTACGCGTCGCTCTCTCTGTTGCGCTGTTTCGGCTTGCCGCTGAGCGCGTACGTTGTCGAGCTTCCGCTCTTCTTCCGCCTCTTGGTTCGGTGTCAGCGGTTTTCCCTTCTCAGCAACCAACCGCGTGTACGGAGAGCCGGCGATCATCATCACCTGGTAGGTCTTCGATGTTCCATTTTCACGATCGCATTCAAAGTAGTCATAGGCAGGGGCAGCTTTCCAGTCGGCATGGTTTGCTTCAACGGAGCGTTGAATAATACTACGCGCGTCATCCTGAGCCGACGCTCTTGCGGTCAACAGCATGAAGAGAAGTACCAACCATTCGATCTTGCCGGGGATCGACCGGAGAAGTCGCATGATATGTCTAACCATCTCCTGCCTCCTCACGCGGTTCAAAGGCAGGACTGCAGGCCTGCCGTTTACTGCCCGCACACCCTATCGTCTTGGAGGTCAGGCAAATTGATACGGCCAGTTTGTCGATCTTGGCCGCTCCGGCGCGCCGCGCTTCGGACTGTTCACGGGTGCTGTCTTGTTGTAACCGAGTATCCCGTAATACACCGCCCGATCGAAGAATTGATTCAGCATGTGGTGTAATTCCATCTCGCCATGGAGTTCCAGGACGCTATCAGCAAAAGCTTCGCACTGAAGGAAACGCGACAGATGATCGCGGCTGATCATGAGGGCCCAAACGAATTGCTCGAGCCCGACGCCCTGGGCTGCGCGGTGCGCAGCGATTGCCCTGAAACGTCGCTCAATATCATCTTCTGTTTTCTGCAGCAGCCACGAGCCCAGGTTGCGATAGACCTCGACCGCCGCCAGTTGCAACTCTTCCGGCGAAATCTTGCGGAAGTCAGAAGTACGTTCCGACCTGAGGATCTGCTCCGTCAGCCCTTGTGCCAGGGTCTCATAGTGCTTCTCAATCATGCGGACCAATTTCAAGTACAACATCTGCCACCTTCCTTGAGCCCTGTCTAAACAGATGCGGCTAGGCGGGAGGAGGATGTTTGGTCCCGCGGAGCCTCATGTGCGGATTGTCGCAATATATCGTGATACGATATTAGCATAGAGGAAGAGCAGGAAGAGTGGCAAGAACTCCAGCCTCAGCGATCGCCATCGGGTCATTTTAAGGTGCTTGCCCGGCGGTGCGAGGGGTGAAAGGGATCAACAATGAGAAATAATGCGAAATATCGTCTTGCGATATACAAAGACTCGCCGGACAACGTTAATGCGTCGGCAGCATTCCTACTATAGGGTGGTCCAAACAAGATGCTAGAGATTGTCGAGGAACACATTCAGCGCGAAGTAGCGGCCCTTGAACAGCAGCGCCGGGGAAGGGTCATGATGACGGTGGGCAAGGTACTGCTGTGGATGGACTTGATTCTGGTCTGCTTCGTTTATACGGGGCTACGAGCTGGATCGCACCTGTTCTTGTGGTGGGTTCTGGGGGAGGCTCTGCTGGGTCTGGCGTTGATGGGTGTCGGAATTGTTAGGAGAGGAAATGCTCAAAAGGAGCTGTCCGCGCTCGCACCGCCGATGCCAGGACAATTCCAGTCCCATTTGTGAATGGAGAAGAAATGTCCTGAGCTCGCATGGGGGTCGGTGTTTGTCCGCTGCAGATGCTCGAGGATGATGCGGAGTCTGCAGGGGTTAAACGGTGGATCCATGTAGGGGATAACAGGTGGCCGCCAAGTGAAAGACAACCGTAGGTTCTGTACAGATAGGGAGATGCGTTGTGGGACTTACCACGAATTCTGCGCCTAACCAAATCGCCGTTCCAGTCAGCCCTGACCTCCTTGAGAATCTGCTGGGCGATTACCCGAAGCACAACTTTCAGATCCGTTTTGGTGGGACGGGATCACCTGGGGGTTAGCGTATGCACCGCGATTTACCCTGGTTCTGAAGCATCCCGGCGCACTACGAGAGGTGTTCCAATCGCCCAGTGAGTTGACGCTAGGAGAGGCGTACATTTTCGACGATTTCGATGTAGAAGGCGACATGGAAGCCGCCTTGGACTTAGCCGACTACCTGGTTGGGCATCGCTACAGCCGCGAAAGTCTGCAGAGGCTGCATCTGTCGAGCCTATTGCAAACGTTGCCCCATAGGCGAAAGGCGCGCCCAGCAGCTCCCCTGCAGGGACCGGTTCATTCAAAAGACCGGGACCGCCAGGCCATACACTATCACTACGATCTGCCTCCCGAGTTCTTCGCCCTCTGGCTAGACCGGCGCATGGTGTATTCGTGCGCTTATTTCGCAGGGGGAAAAGATAGTGATCTTGATACGGCCCAGTACAACAAGCTGGACTACATCTGCAGGAAGCTGCGGTTGCGTCGCGGAGACTCCCTATTGGACATTGGCTGCGGTTGGGGAGGGCTGGTGATCCATGCGGCTGTGCACTATCACGCGCATGTTTTGGGCGTGACGCTCAGCGCTCGGCAAGCGCAAGTGGCGCAGAGACGCATTCGCGACGCAGGTGTGGAAGACCGCTGCCGCGTCGAGGTACGTGACTACCGCGATCTCGAGCCCGGCCAGCAATATGACAAGCTCGTCAGTGTGGGTATGTTTGAGCACGTCGGCGAAGCACAGTTACCGGAGTACTTTGCGCGAGCGTGGCGGTTACTTCGCCCGGGCGGAGCGTTCTTGAACCATGGAATTGCCGTCCCACCGAACCATCCGCAGAACGGGCCTTCCTTCGTTGACCGTTATGTTTTCCCGGATGGCGAACTGGTACCGGTCAATACCAGCCTCGGTGCCGCGGAACGAAGCGGGTTCGAAGTGAGAGATGTCGAGAGCCTGAGAGAGAACTATGCTCTGACTCTTCACAACTGGGTTCATAGGTTGGAAGCCCAAGCGGAAGAGGCCCGCCGCATCACCAACGAAACTACGTATCGCATCTGGCGCTTGTATATGGCTGCCTCAGCACATCGATTTCGCTGCGCCCGGCTGAACATCTATCAGATGCTGCTGGCCAAGCCTGTGCATGGCGAGTCCGGCATGCCTCTAACCCGTGCCGATTGGTACCGCAACTAGGGCCGTCCCCGAGCATCCTGACGGATTGCATGGTCAGCCCGCAAACAAATCAGCTGTCAGTGAGAAGTGTCACCGGTTTGCAGCCAGCGTTTCGTGGGATCGTGATTTCAAAGTGCGCCAATCCGAGATGCTCCGCAAGTTTCCGATATCTGCACGAAGGAAAGCTCTTCCAGTTTGAAGTAAGGTTGCTCGACGAGCTTACGATCAGTATCCACGCCGCCCGCGAAAAACCATCGCGAGAGATCGAGCGCTTTTGGCTCTGTGAGTCTTGTTCTAAGATTATGACACTCGTTCGTGAACCCCTAACCCATAGGGTAGTGATCGCGCTTTTTGAGGACAGCGTCTTAGGAACGCGCGCGGCGCCTTCGGATGATAAACATTTGATGCAACAGCAACCCGATGCCGGGACCGGCTGAGGGCTCGAGCATCTCCTTCTGAAGGAGGGCCGTTGGGTTGTCGTTCGTGTTATATATCGTGCTACGATATTACTGGCAACGAACGAGTGTGGACCCTGCATCTGTCTAAAGTGAAGCCTTCACAATCTCGACGACGGTTGAAGTCGCCTTTCCAATTTCTATGGAGGAAATCGCAAAATGAGATACCTAACGCACTTGGCACTTCTCTCGATTGTCACCTTGCTGTTTCCAATCTGCGCGCTGGCGCGGGAGAAGAACCAACACTCGGTAGACGTTTCTGATCCCCTGCAGGTTGGCGCCGCGCAATTGAAACCTGGCAACTACGAGGTGGAGTGGCAAGAAGCGGGGCCTGCGGTGCACGTGAGGTTCATGCAGCATGGAAAAACAGTGGCCACAGCCCCAGCGACACTGAAGACGAACGACCGCCAGGTGACGCAGGACGACCTCATCTTTCAGACAACGGGCACCAACAAGAGGGAGCTCCGCGAGATCGATTTCGGTCACCAGAGGGAAGCGCTGGTGTTTGCGGAGAACCAAGGAGGAATGTAACCACGGCACAAGGCTGGTTTCTACCCGAATGCCTCGGCAGGCGGAAGACGTTTTGCCCCGGCGTCCCCGAGCATGTGGTGGCCACGATGAAAGCACGCCATGACGCCAACGTACGAGGATTAGCCGCGGGTGTGTGATGGGATACGAGGGACGCACTGAGGCTAAAGTTTTCGACTGGCTCGCCGAACTTTAGGAAGGTTCCCTCAGTTGGGGCTGAGACCAAGCGCTGCTGGAGGCGGGGCAACGAAGCTCGACGCTGCCATCTCTGGCTTTAGGGAGGATATCTGATGACTTCAAAATTCGTTTTGTATTCGGTACTCACCATTTTGTTATCCCCTGCTTGGGCCACTGCCGCAACTCAAGATAGGGCTCAGGGCGGCGACATGGTGCATGTGGTAGCTGGGGTTGTTACCAAGCTGGATGCCATGTCCAAAACCATTGTTGTGAGGACCGCCGACGGCACCGAGGAGATCTTCAAATACACCACAGCAACCACGGTGCATGCTTCCGAAGATGCCGCCAAGGCAATCAAAACGGGGGCGGGCGATAGCTATCTAGCCGGCAAGGAAGGCACCCATGTCATTGTGCACTACACGGGCGAGGGTAGTGACAAGGCGGCAATTGGGATAGACGACTTCGGCCAGGATACGCTGAAGGTGAGCAAGGGAACTGTGATCCGCGTCGATCGTGCTGGCCGAACCTTCGTTATTAGAGGCGAGGATGGAGCCGAGGATATCTATCACGTTGCCGAAGACGCGACGATCGATAGCGAACACGGGATTGTCAAAGGTGCAGAGCTCACCGCGAAAGAAGGCGCGAACGTCACCGTGCACTACACTGAGAAAGCTGGCAGGAAGATCGCACACTTGGTCAAGGAGATCTAGAGAGAGCCCTGAGTGACCTATCTTGGCTTGAGACCCCGCGATGTGACTATCATGTTCCAGACAACATGAATCGAGGCAGCAACAGGCCGATCCCTCCCTCTAATAGGGATTAGTTTTTCTTTCAGGGGTCGAGACGCAGTGACATTCGTGTCACTCGGTAGATTCAGTGCACGATTGTACAGCTGCACGTTTGCCTATCTTGCCACCCAGCAGACACACAGTCCCTCCGGAAGAAGCGACTCCAGAGCGACCGCGAGGTATTCCCGGGCTCATCGGGTCTTGACCATCTTTTGACGGATCGACCCTTATTCTTGACCCACTCTTGATATTGCAAGCCACACAGTGGAACACGTGCCACGGTATGCCAGGGCAGGGCGGTGTGACGGCAACTGCCATATCGAATCTCCACTCCTTGTAGGAGCGGATCCTGGCTGGTGGAGCTCCATATGCAACCTGTCAACGAGAGGACATCTAGCGAGTGATCGTAATGACCTCTTGTCACGAGCGGGAGCAAGGCCCGACCAATTCCAAACATCCGGCAAGCGGTGAATGCAAAAACCAACTAGAGAGACATCGCAATGGTGCCGAGTTCAAGCGCATTTACCAGTCGCACAGTCGGAACATCTACTCATTTTGCCTGTGCATGGTCGGGAACCGGGCGGAGGCAGAAACTCTCATGCAGGAGGCATTTCTCAAGCTGTTTCGCCAAGCCGACGCCAACTACAGCAGCGAAACCTCCGCGACGTTGCTGTACCGGTCTGTGATCACCGCGCTGCGTATGCGCACCGGGACCCTTCTGCGGAGCCAAGCCTGCGACCTGGCGGCAGCCACCGGAGCAACCCAGTCGGTCTCGCCGGGTGCAATAGCGCCATGCCGTTTGAAACGCGCCATTGTCGAACTGCCACTCGATCTCAGAGTCGTATTTGTTCTGTACGACGTTCTGGGATACGAACATGATGAGATCTCTGAAGTGTTGGAATTCTCGCCCGAAACCTCCAAGGCACAAACGCACAAGGCCCGATTGCGCATGCGCGAAGAACTCTGCATCGCAGCGCGGAAACCTCGCCGAGCGGACACACTTCTCCGCCCGCAACAAAACCAAGCATCGTGTGGTTCGGAGGAGCGTCCTGCGGGTCAGGACAATGAAGGGCAAAACGCTGGGAGGGAAGGATTCGTGGGCCGACCGACACTGTATCGCCTCTGACGGGGACTGGTTCACGACGCGCTGATGTAGTGCATGAGCAACGCGGCATCGGCGGCCTGTTTGAGGAACACATTGCTGTACGCCAGAGCTGGGGGGCGGTAACTACCCCCTGTCATTGAGAGCAAGGGCTGGTATTCATCGTCGCCGAGCTTTTACCACAGCGGGGACTGGCACAGGCGCTAGAACGGGGAAGCAGGAAAGCGTTTCGCATCGCTCGGAAGGTTATCGATGGCGCAGATCTTTCATCGCAGTACCAATACGATTTCCCGCGCCACGATCTTTGGTTCGGTGTTCATTGTTTCGGGGCTGTTCTGGGCTGCGGCGCAGATCCAGCGCTCTCCCTACGTCACTTACGCCGGGGTTGTGCGGCCACAGCCTGCTCCGTTCAGCCACCAGCATCACGTTGCCGGGCTGGGTATTGACTGCCGCTACTGTCACACGACCGTCGAGAATTCCAAATTTGCCGGTATCCCGCCCACTAAGACCTGTATGAATTGTCACTCGCAGATCTGGACAAACGCGGCGCTGCTTGAACCGGTCCGGGAGAGCTTCCGCACCGGCAAGTCGCTGGTGTGGACGCGGGTCGATGACCTTCCCGACTTCGTGTATTTCGACCACAGCATTCATGTCAGCAAGGGGGTCGGCTGCGACACCTGCCACGGGCCGGTGGACCGCATGCCTCTCATGTACAACTACGCCACTCTGGAGATGGAGTGGTGCCTGAACTGCCATCGCGCTCCCGAGAAGAACCTCCGGCCGCGCGACCAGGTGTTCAACATGCGATACGAGCAACCGTCGAGCACCAAACCATTGCAACTTGATGGCCGGACCTTTACGGATCAAAACGCTCTCGGACTTTACCTGGTCAAAGCATACAAGCTGCGCACTGAGCGCGACATCACCAGTTGTTCCACTTGTCATCGATAGTCAGGAGACTGGCAGTTGGAAAAATCTGCTGGCAACGAAAATGAAGATGGAAAAAGCGAACAATAGATCGCACCGCGAGGACGTCTGTCCAGGGAAAAAGGGCAAGCTGGACCTGGAGGCGGCGCGGGCAAAAATTGCGGACACCAAGGGACCTGAGTATTGGCGCACTCTCGAGGAACTAGCTGGCAGCGAAGAGTTTCAGGAAATGCTGCACCGCGAGTTCCCGAAGGGAGCGTCCGAGTGGCTGGATACGGTCTCGCGCCGCGGCTTCCTCAAGCTTATGGGTGCATCTCTGGCGTTGGCTGGCATGACCGCGTGCACCAAGCAGCCGCTCGAGCCGATTGTTCCCTACGTGAAACAGCCCGAGGTTGTGATCCCGGGCCGGCCGATGTTCTATGCCACAGCAATGGTGTTGGGCGGATATGCCAGCCCATTGTTGGTGGAAAGTCATCTCGGCCGTCCGACCAAGATCGAAGGGAACGACAAGCATCCGGCGAGCCTCGGTGGCACTGACATCTTCTCCCAGGCTTCGATCCTTGGCCTCTATGATCCTGACCGCTCCCAGACGATTACATACTTGGGCGAGGTATATTCCTGGGCGTCTTTTCTCCAGGCGCTGCGTGGGCCGCTTAGCGTGCAGAAAACCTTGCAGGGAGCGGGCATCCGAGTCCTTACGCAGGCGAGCTCTTCTCCCACCCTCGCCCACCAGTTCCGCCAATTCGAGGAAATGTTCCCGGCGGCCAAATGGCATGTTTATGAGCCGGTGAGCCGCGACAACGCAATGGCCGGAGCCCAAATGGCGTTTGGTCAGGCCGTCGAGACGCAATACAAGCTGGAAGGTGCCGACCTAATCGTCTCGCTCGACGCTGACTTCTTGTATGCAGGTTTTCCGGGATTCACTCGCTACGTACGTGATTTTGCGAAGCGCCGCGACCCCGATCGCAATATGAACCGGCTCTACGTGGTCGAGTGCACGCCCACTTCTACCGGAGCCAAGGCAGACCATCGCCTGCCGCTGCGCGCAGTCGAAATCGAGCCCTTTGCGGCCGCCCTGGCTTCGGCCGTCGGAGTCAATGTCGAAGGCGTTCCGCCAGGCGCAGAGTCCTCGCCGTTTTTCAATGCTCTGACCGACGACCTCAAAACCCACCGCGGTTCAAGTGTGGTGATCGCAGGCGATCATCAGCCGTCGGTTGTGCACGCGCTGGCACACGCCATCAACGACGTCTTGGGGAATGTAGGACGGACAGTTGTCTACACCGACCTCGTGAATGCGAAGCCGGTCAATCAAGTCGACTCGCTTCAAGACTTGGTCGCGGATATGCACGCAGGCAAGGTGGACATGTTGTTCATCCTGGGAGGTAATCCCGCCTACGATGCCCCGGCCGACTTCGGTTTTGCGGATGCGCTCAAAAGAACCAACATTCCGTTGCGGGCCCACCTCGGTCTTTACCAGAACGAAACCGCCGAACTGTGCCAATGGCATGTGAATGAGGCGCACTACCTCGAGGCCTGGAGCGATGCTCGCGCTCACGACGGCACCGTGAGCATCCTGCAGCCGCTCATCGCGCCACTTTACAACGGCAAGAGTAGTCACGAATTTATCGCGTTGCTGTCGGGCCAGCCGGATGCCTCGGGCTACGACCTGGTGCGGGCCTACTGGCAGAAAGAGCATCCAGGGCCAGACTTCGAGATGTTCTGGCGGCGTGCCTTGCACGACGGTTGGATTGCTGGCACCGCGTTCGCCCCCAAGCAGGTGGCGCTGAAGACCACAAACATAATCGCTGCAGGGAGAGCAGACGACAGCGGTATTGAAATCAATTTCCGTCGGGATCCGTCCATCTGGGATGGTCGCTTCTCGAACAATGGCTGGCTACAGGAATTGCCAAAGCCCATGAGCAAGATGACCTGGGACAACCCAGTGCTGGTGGGGCCGAGGATGGCTGCCAGACTTGGCTTGAAGGCAGAAGATGTGGTCGACCTCGAACTGAGAGGGAAGAAGGTGTCGGCCCCGGTGTGGGTGCAAGCCGGGCATCCGGACAGTTCCGTCACGGTATTTCTGGGGTACGGGCGTCGTCGCGCGGGCCGGGTAGGCACTGGCATGGGCTTCGACATGTATCCACTGCGCAACAGCGGGATGCCATGGTTCACCACCGGCTTGAAGATCTCGAAAACAGGAGATACCTACAAGCTGGCCTCCACGCAAGGCTACCAGACGATGGATACCCCGGTGGGCGCACGGCCCCTGGTGCGGGCAACTTCGCTCGACGAATACAGGAAGAAACCAGGTTTCGCGGAGGAGGACCGACGGGCCGCTGCCGATACCCTCTACCCGTCCCTGGAAGGTTTTGACTACAAGAACAATCCTTACGCCTGGGGCATGGCCATCGACATGAATGCATGCACCGGCTGCAACAACTGCATCCTCGCTTGCCAGTCAGAGAACAACATTCCCGTTGTCGGCAAGGAACAATGCGTGAAGGGTCGGCATATGCACTGGATCCGGGTTGACGCCTACTACCAGGGAGACCGCGACAACCCCAAAGGGTACTTTCAGCCGGTGCCGTGCATGCAGTGCGAAAACGCGCCTTGCGAAGTGGTCTGCCCGGTGGGGGCGACGGTGCACAGTACGGAAGGCTTGAACGACATGGTCTACAACCGCTGCGTCGGCACCCGCTACTGTTCCAACAACTGTCCCTACAAGGTGCGTCGCTTCAACTTCCTCCTGTTCCAAGACTGGGAGACTCCGCAGCTGAAGATGATGCGCAACCCGGATGTCAGCGTACGCAGTCGCGGAGTCATGGAGAAGTGCACGTATTGCGTGCAGCGCATTACCCAACACCGGATTGACGCCGAGAGGGAAGACCGCAACATCGTTGACGGCGAGTTGCAAACCGCCTGCCAGCAGTCATGCCCTGCCAATGCCATCGTCTTCGGCAACATTAACGATCCCGACAGCCAAGTAGCGAAGCTGAAGGCAGATTCGCGCAACTACAGTCTGCTCGCGGAATTGAACACTCGCCCTCGGACCACGTACCTGGCGGATGTCCGGAACCTGAACCCCAGACTCGAAGAAGATGCGGAGCGCAGCTAGGCCATGGATGAGCAAACTGAAATCAGAGCTGGAAGCAGTCGCGCCCCAGTTATCGAGCCTGGGCATACCTTCGCTACCATTACCGACAAGATCAGTTCCATTGTGCTCACGCAGCCCACCTCCAACGGTTGGTTGCTGGGTTTTGGTGTTTGCTTCCTGATCACCATGATGCTGCTGTACGCCATGGGTTACTTGTTCATCCGTGGCATTGGCATCTGGGGCGTCAACATCCCCATTGGCTGGGGATTCGCGATTGTCAATTTCGTGTGGTGGATTGGTATCGGCCATGCCGGCACCCTGATCTCCGCCATTCTGCTCCTGCTGCGCCAACCATGGCGCAATTCGATCAATCGCTTCGCCGAGGCGATGACGCTGTTCGCCGTCGCCTGTGCGGGCATGTTCCCCCTGTTGCACCTCGGCCGGCCCTGGTTGTTTTACTGGCTGTTTCCCTATCCCAACAGCATGAACTACTGGCCACAGTTCCGCAGCCCCCTGGTGTGGGATGTGTTCGCGGTTTCGACCTACTTCACGATCTCACTGGTGTTCTGGTTCATCGGCCTGGTTCCGGATCTGGCCACCCTCCGCGACCGGGCGCAAAGCCGCGTGGCGGCCATCATCTATGGAATTCTCGCTATGGGATGGCGCGGCTCGGCGCGGCACTGGAAGCGGTACGAGACCGCCTACCTGTTGCTCGCAGGTTTGGCTACGCCTCTGGTTCTTTCTGTGCACACCGTGGTGAGCTTCGACTTCGCGATTTCTATCCTGCCCGGCTGGCACACCACGATCTTTCCACCATACTTCGTCGCGGGGGCGATCTATTCCGGATTCGCCATGGTATTGATGCTGGCGATTCCGATCCGCAAGATCTACGGACTCGAGGACTTCATAACCCAGCGCCATTTGGAAAACTCCGCCAAGGTGATGTTGGCCACTGGCTTGATCGTAGCCTACGGGTATGCCATGGAAGCCTTCATGGGCTGGTACAGCGGCAATACTTATGATGCATTCACCCTCTGGAATCGTCTACATGGGCCTTATGCGCATGTCTATTGGTCCCTCCTGACCTGCAATATCTTCCTTCCACAATTGCTGTGGATCCGAAAGTTCCGGACTAGCCCTCTGCTGCTTTTTGGGGTGTCCACGATCATCCTTACTGGCATGTGGCTGGAGCGTTTCGTCATCGTGGTGGTGAGCCTGCACCGCGATTTCCTGACGTCCTCCTGGGGCATGTACTACCCCACGCGTTGGGACTGGATGACGTTTGTTGGAACGCTCGGGTTCTTCCTGGCGGCCATGTTCCTGTTCCTGCGCATCCTGCCGATGATCTCAATCTTTGAGATGCGCACCCTGCTGCCGCAAGCGACGGTGGAGGCCGAATGAAGCAGACACCGATCTATGGAGTTTTGGCGGAGTTCGATTCTCCGACCGACCTAGTGGACGCTGCGCGCCGCACCTACAACGCCGGCTACAAGAAGATCGACGCCTACAGTCCATTCCCAATCGAAGAACTGGCCGAAGCCATCGGGTTCACCAAGAACGGGGTGCCGCTGGTCGTGCTCGTTGGTGGACTGCTGGGATGTGTCGGCGGTTATGCCTTGCAGTATTGGATTGCCGCCATCAACTACCCCATCAACGTTGGTGGACGGCCTTACAACTCGTGGCCAGCGTTCATTGTCGTGACATTTGAAATGACGATCCTTTTTGCGGGCTTGGCCGCGGTTTTCGGCATGCTGGCGCTGAACGGGCTGCCGATGCCGCATCACCCGGTATTCAACGTGCCTCGTTTCGTCTTCGCCACCAAAGACCGGTTCTTCCTGATCATCTTCTCTTCGGACGTCAAGTACGACCCCGTGGAGACACGCCGCTTCCTGGAAAGCCTCGACCCGCGATCGATTTCGGAGGTGCCCAGCTAGAGCCATGCTGAACCTCCGAAAACTCTCGCCGCTGGGTTTCTCTGTGCTGTTGCTGGTCGGGTGCCGTCAGGACATGCATGATCAGCCGCGTTTCAAGCCGCTGGCCGAAAGCGATTTCTATGCCGACCTGCGCTCGGCGCGTCCCGTGATGGAGGGCACAGTCGCACGTGGTCAGTTGCACGAGAACGCCTATTTCTATACGGGGATGGTCGGCAACAGCAGCACTCCCGGCGACTACATGCCCTTTCCGGTAACGTCAGAGGTCCTGGCCCGTGGGCGGCGAAGCTTCAATATCTATTGCGCGGTATGCCATTCGCGAGTTGGCGATGGCAATGGGATCGTGCCTTCGCGCGGGTTCCCGCGTCGGCCTCCTTCGTATCACATTGACAGGCTGCGCAAGGCGCCATTGGGATACTTCTTTGATGTCATTACACACGGATTCGGGATCATGCCTGACTACTCCGCCCAGATACCCACCAGGGACCGGTGGGCGATCGTCGCTTATATCCGCGCACTGCAGTTGAGCCAGAATGCGCCTGCGTCTGCCATTCCGCCCGGCCAGCGTGTGCCTTCGCCGATGCCGCGGTTCCGGGGTGATCCGGGTTCGGGCGCGACCTTGCCAGAGATGGTCTCCCAATCCGCGGGAACTGCCGACCAGGAGTCCAAATGAGCGCAACGCGCGTGAACCACGTGGATCTGCTCGCGCCGCCAGTGGTCGAGACCCTTCAGCGGCGGGCGCTGGTGGTGGGCGTCGGGTTCGCCGTTGTGGCTGCATTCGGTGCTGTCTTCGAAACTCAGCAATTCTTCTCCGCCTATCTGCTCGGCTACATGGCGTGGCTCGGAGTCTCCCTGGGCTCTATGGCGCTCCTGATGCTTGTGCATTTGACCGGCGGAGACTGGGGCCAGGCGGTGCGGCGGATCTTCGAGGCAGCGACACGCACGGTCCCCTTGATGATCCTGCTCTTTGTTCCGGTGGTTATCGGGATGCACCATCTGTACACCTGGATGCGCCCGGAAGATATCGCGCGCGACCAGCACCTGCGGGACATCACGCGCACCTATCTGACCCAGGGCGGCTTCATCGGTCGCGCAGTGATTTACTTTTCGATCTGGCTGACCTTGGCGACGTTCCTGAGCCGGTGGTCAGCGGCGCAGGACATTCCACCGGAGAGGGACACGAGTGCGCGTTTTCGCGCACTCAGTGGACCGGGACTGGTTCTCTATGGTTTCAGCCTGGCCTTCGCCTCGATTGATTGGATCATGTCGTTGAACCCGCACTGGATCTCGACCATCTACGGCCTGATTTTTCTGGCCGGCCAGTGCCTGAGTTCTATCTGCTTCGTGGTGGTCATCGCGGCGATTCTGCAGCGCTACAAGCCGATGTCGGAGTATCTCAGGCCGGGACAAGTTCAGGATTACGGCAAGCTCATGCTGACCTTCGTCATGTTATGGGCCTACTTCGCGTTCTCCCAGTGGCTGATCATCTGGGCAGGGAACCTGCCGGAAGAAATCAGCTGGTTCACAAGAAGGCTACATGGAGGGTGGCAGTACACGGGCCTTTTCCTGGCTGCGTTTCATTTTGCCGTGCCGTTCGTATTCCTGCTTTCACGCCGATTCAAGCGCAGGATCCAGGATCTGGTATGGCTGGCGGTATTCCTGATGTTCATGCGCTTCGTGGATTTGTTCTGGTACATCGAGCCCACCTTCCACCAGCAATTTCACGTGAGTTGGCAACATTTCGTCGTGCCCGGGGCGATCGGGGGCTTCTGGTTGGCTCTTTTCTTCCGCAAGCTGAAAGGACGGCCGCTCTTACCGCAGTTTGACCCGCGCACGCGTCCCGTACTGGAGCCGGCACATGAGTGAGGAAAAACTCAAGCAAGACATTGGCAAGTTCGAACGGCGGGATCTTAGCGCTGGCGGTGTCCTCGGCTTCCTCGGCGGGCTGGGAATTGTGGGTGTTTTGATCTATCTAGTGCTGAGCGGCATGTATGGCTTTCTGAATCGTTACGAGAAGGCGCATCAACCAGCCCAGAACCCGCTCGTCGGAGCGACCAGTGCCGACACTCGTCACCCAACACTGCAGGAGGCCGACAAGTTCCCGCTCCCCAGGCTCGAAACGAACGAGGGCGAGCAGTTGTCCGATCGGCGGGTTCGAGAAGAAGAAACTCTGAACACTTATGGCTGGCTGGACCAGAAGGCCGGTGTCGCACATATTCCGATCGAACGCGCCATGGCGTTGATTGTCGAGCGCGGCTTGCCGACTGCGCCGCAGAACTGCGCAGAACCACCAATGGAAGCCGGGCGTCACGCGGCTCAGAAGGCGCCGAGCGCAGCAGGAAAAACACATGTCAAACACTAAGAACCGGCTCCAGCGGGGCCGCACCGGCGGCAAGTCAAAGCAGCGTGGAAGAGTGAGCAGGACAATGCTGGATGGTTTCACGTCCATTGCATTCTTGGTGACCATTTTCGCTATCCCCGCGTGGAGCCAGGGTATGGGCCCGGGACCAGTGAACCCACCGGCGAACATGCGCCCACCGGGACTGAAGAATGTCGGCATCGAGCAGCGCCTGAATGAGCAGATTCCGCCGGACCTTGCTTTCCGCGACGAGACCGGACAAAGCGTGCGCCTGGGAGACTATTTCGGGGACCGGCCCATGATTCTGAACCTCGTCTATTACAAGTGCCCCATGCTCTGCAGCGAAGTCCTGAGCGGGCTTACCAGCGCCCTCAAGCCGATGAAACTTGACGTGGGCAAGGATTTCGAAGTCCTCACCGTCAGCTTCGATCCACGCGAGACGCCACCAGATGCGGCCGCAGCCAGCGCGGAGTATCTGAAACGTTACGGACGTCCCGGCGCCGCACGGGGCTGGCACTTTCTAACTGGACCGCAGGAGTCAATCGACTCGCTGACCAAGGCCGCTGGTTTCGAGTACCAGTATGACAAGGAGGCGGGACAATTTGCGCATTCCACCGCCATCGTCGTGCTGACCCCAGGAGGCAAGATTTCCCAGTACTACTACGGCGTGGAGTTTCCGCCCAAGGACTTGCGGCTGGCGCTGGTCGAGGCCTCGCAAAACAAGATCGGCAACGTCGTCGACCAGATTCTCCTGTACTGCTACCACTACGACCCCAGCGCGGGCAAATACAACCTCATGATCTTTCGAGTTCTGCGGCTGGCCGGAGTGGCAACCATGTTGTTGCTGGGCGGCTCCATGCTCATCATGTTTCGGCGTGGTTCGATCCACAATACCTTGGGAGCGCGAGGGATCAAGTAATCATGCTGGAACATGTTCCATTCTGGCCTGCAAGGGCTTCGACGACGGCGGGGCAGGTAGACGCCCTTTTTGTCTTCCTGCTGATTTTGTGTGGGATCGTGTGTCTGGCTATCTTCACCATGATCGTTGTTTTTGCCATCCGGTATCGCCGCCGTGCCGGTCATGAGGCGGAACAGATTGAAGGTTCCAATGCACTTGAGTTCACCTGGACGTTTATCCCCGGGTGTATCTTCCTGTGCATCTTTGTGTGGGGTGCCTACATTTACTTCCAGGAACGCACGCCGCCCCAAGGTGCCGCTGAGGTTTACACGGTGGCGAAACAATGGATGTGGAAGTTTCAACATGCGGAAGGGCAGAGGGAGATCAACGAACTGCACGTACCCGTCGGCCGCGACGTGCGCATGATCATGACCTCGCAGGACGCGATCCACAGTTTTTACGTCCCCGCCTTCCGCATCAAACAGGACGTGCTGCCCGGGCGGTACACCACCGCCTGGTTCCATGCGACGAAAGCTGGAACCTATCACCTGTTTTGCGCCGAGTACTGTGGGACCATGCACTCTGGGATGACCGGCGATATCGTCGTGATGGAACCGGCGCAATACCAGGCTTGGCTTAGCGGAGGCGGCTCGACAGCCCCGTTGGCGGTGACCGGGGAGAAGCTATTTTCTGAACTGGGCTGCAGCACCTGCCACCACTCCGACGGGCAGGGACGCGGGCCCAACCTAGTCGGCCTGTTCGGCAAGCCGGTGCTACTCGAAGACGGCCGAACCATGATCGCGGACGAAAACTACATCCGCGAATGCATCCAGAACCCAACTCTGAGGATTCCGAAGGGCTACAAGCCCATCATGCCTACGTTCCAGGGATTGGTGAGCGACGAGCAGTTGAACGCACTGGTCGCCTACATCAAGTCCCTGGGCCAGACCCAGCCGAAGCAAGCTGCTGGTAGTAGTGTCGCTGCGGTCAGACCGCAGCTGCCGACGCCACAGGTGCATTGAATATGACGACTTCTGCGGTCCCGATCCGCGAACGCGAGAACTACCTGAACAAGGAGTACGGCATTAAGTCGTGGCTTCTGACCACGGACCATAAGCGGATTGCATTGCTGTACTTAATGTCGATCACCTTTTTCTTCTTTATCGGCGGTTTCTTCGCCCTGCTAATCAGGCTGGAACTGCTGACCCCCGCGGGCGACCTGGTCCAGGCGGACACCTACAACAAACTGTTCACCATGCATGGCCAGGTGATGGTCTTCTTCTTCCTGATCCCGGCGGTTCCCGCGGTGCTGGGAAATTTCTTGATACCGATCATGATCGGTGCCAAGGATCTGGCGTTTCCGCGAATCAACCTGCTGAGCTGGTACATATTCATCCTCGGCAGCGCTCTCATGCTCTATACCATCCTCACTGGAGGCGTGGATACCGGATGGACCTTCTACACACCGCTGAGCACCGAGTTTCTCACCACGAAGGTGGTGGCCGCCGCCATGGCCATCTTTATTGTGGGATTCTCATCGATCCTTACCGGTCTGAATTTTATCGTGACCATTCATCGCATGCGTGCCCCGGGTCTGACCTGGTCGCGTCTGCCGTTGTTTGTGTGGGCGAACTACGCGACCAGTATTATTTTTGTGCTGGGCACGCCAGTTCTCGCCATATCCCTCGCATTGGTCGGATTGGAGCGGGTTTTCCATCTGGGGATTTTCAACCCGAAGTTGGGAGGCGACCCTCTGTTGTTCCAGCATCTGTTCTGGTTCTATTCGCACCCAGCGGTGTACGTCATGATTCTGCCCGGGATGGGTGTGGTCAGCGAGATCGTGGCTTGTTTTTCGCGCAAGCGACTTTTTGGCTATAAGTTCATGGCGCTGGCGGTGATCGCGATTGCCGTGCTGGGATTTCTGGTCTGGGCACACCACATGTTCGTGGCTGGCATTTCCCTCTACGCTGCCTTGGTGTTCTCTCTCTTCAGTTACATGGTTGCCGTTCCTTCCGCGATCAAGGTATTCAACTGGACTGCCACTCTGTACAAGGGATCGATTTCCTACACGACCCCGATGCTCTATGCCTTCGGTTTCATCGGCTTATTCACCATGGGCGGGATGACCGGTCTGTTTGTAGCGGCGCTCGGGATCGACGTGCATGTCACGGACACGTATTTCATCATCGCGCATTTTCACTACATCATGGTAGGCGGCATGGTAATGGCCTACCTCGGCGGGATGCACTTCTGGTGGCCCAAAATTTCGGGGCGTATGTATCCGGAAGGATGGGGGAAGCTGGCCGCGCTGATCATCTTCATCGGCTTCAATCTCACTTTCTTCCCGCAGTTCATTCTGGGCTACATGGGCATGCCGCGGCGCTACTGGCAGTACTCGCCTGAATTCCAGGTGCTCAACGTGCTCTCAACTGCGGGCGCATCGATCCTGGCAGTCGGCTACCTGTTACCGATGCTCTATTTCCTGTGGTCGATGCGTTACGGGAAGCTTGCAGACGACAACCCGTGGGGTGCTGCCGGCCTGGAGTGGATGACGAGTTCGCCGCCGACCACTTCCAACTTCGACGAGATTCCGACCGTCACCTGGGAAGCCTACAACTACGACCAACTCAAGGAGGTCCCTGTTGAGCGACAGTAGCCCGGCCCTCGCCACGCACAACCGGGACCTGCAACACCACTTCACCACCATGGAGCAGCAAAAGGACGCCTCCGTGATGGGCATGTGGGTTTTCCTGGTTACCGAAATCATGTTCTTCGGTGGCATGTTTGCCGGCTACATGATCTACCGCTATCAGTACTACGACGCCTGGGTCGAAGGCAGCCAGCACATGGACTTCTGGTGGGGCACCATCAACACCGCAGTCCTGCTCTGCAGCAGTTTGACCATGGCGCTTGGAGTCCGGGCGTCACAACTCGGACGACGGCGGCTGACAGCAATGTTCCTGTTGATCACGATCCTGTTCGGTTTGGGCTTCCTCGGGATTAAGGGAATCGAGTATCACGGCCACTGGGTGGATCAACAATTCCCGGGGACGAACTTCCACTTCTTGGGTCCCAACCCAAGGCAGGTAGAACTGTTCTTCTCGTTCTATTGGGCCATGACTGGCTTTCACGCGCTGCACGTGCTGATTGGAATTTGCCTGGTGGCTTATATCGCCTACCACAGTTGGCGGGGGGCCTACGGCCCGGACTATCACAACCCGGTGGAAAACGTCGGGCTTTATTGGCACTTCGTCGACATCGTGTGGATCTACTTGTACCCGCTGCTTTACCTGATCAGCCACAAACACGTCTCGGGATAGGAGGAAAGATGTCAGATCATATAGCAACCAAGAAGACCTACATCGTGGTTTGGGCTTCCTTGATGTGCCTCACGGCAGCAACCGCAGGATCTTCCTATCTGGAACTGGGCCGGTTCAACATAATCCTGGCCCTGGTCATCGCTACCTGCAAAGCCATGCTGGTGGCCTTGATTTTCATGGGCGTGAAGTACATCAGTCAAAAGATGACGTGGGTCGTCATTGTCGCCGGTCTTTTCTGGCTCTTTATTCTACTGGCCCTCAGCATGACCGATTACATCAGTCGGTCATGGGCATAGCGTTCGGCTGGATCATGCGTGTACGCCCTGGCCGCGATGCACCGTCCGAATCGAGGAAGTCTACTACCGCTTTCGACGAAGATCGGCTCACGAGGTGTCCACAGATGAAGTGCACCATGCAGCCAAAGGGCATCCTTAAGACCGAGGTAAGAATATGATGTGGGGAACCAGACCTCTTAGGACTTTTTTCGGGACTCAGTTGTTGCCAAGGGGCAGTTGCGCACACTGGACCGCCACATTGGGGGACTATTGGACGCTTACCAAGCCCGAGGTCAATCTCCTGATCGTAATCACAGCCCTTGCAGGTTTCTACTTGGCATCCCCTGCAACTGCTCACTGGCCGTTTGTCCGGCTTTTGAACACTCTTGTTGGTACTTTGCTCGTGGCTAGTGGCACGGGGACACTCAATCAGTACATTGAACGCGATTTCGATGGACAGATGAGACGGACGTCAGGGCGCCCGCTGCCGGCGGGGAGAATCAACCCCTCCAAAGCATTGTGGTTTGGGATCGTGCTCGCACTGGCCGGCGGTCTTTACTTGGCTCTTCTCGTCAATTTACTGGCCAGTGCACTAGCCATGCTGACGCTCAGCACCTACCTGCTCTTCTACACACCTCTTAAGAGAAAAACGCCTCTGTGCACGCTGGTGGGAGCCTTTCCCGGAGCTGCTCCCCCCTTGATCGGGTGGGCCGGTGCTCGCGGTGACCTGAGCCCCGAAGCCTGGGCGCTCTACGCCATCGTTTTCCTTTGGCAGTTCCCCCATTTCATGGCAATCGCCTGGATGTACCGCGAGGATTACGCACGCGCGGGATATCTCACATTGCCCCGTGGAGAGAGACAAGGGCACTTCATGACGTGGCAACTCATGGCGTTCTCCCTGGCTCTTGTTCCGATCAGTCTAGTCCCGGGTCTATTGCGGGAGGCCGGGTTGATGTACTTTCTAGCGGCTCTTGTTCTGGGTTTGGGATTTCTCTATTTTGCGGCTTGTTTGGCCTTTTCTAAATCGAACGCGACAGCGCGCCGTCTGCTCCTGGCTTCAGTCGTCTATCTACCACTCATGTTTGCTGTGATGATGTTGCCGTAGAGCGGCTTCGCAAGCGCGCGGGTGCAATACCAACTGCTGCTCGCTGATGTCTTTGCTTTCTCATTAAGATTGTCGGACTACTGGAGTTGATATTGGGCGAGGCGCGGCTGGACGGGTCGCGCAGACAGGTAGGCAGGTAAGCGCAAGACCCTCCCTGCGTCGAGTCGAGCAGATATCGATTCGAGTCTGGCAAGATAATGGGGTGAATTGAGCGCACCTGAGAAGAAACCTATTCACATCGCCGTTCTCATTCTCGGAAGTGTGACGCGATAGCTTCCTGCAACCCCCTCAATGTATCGTAATACGACATGAAAGTGATATAATCTGAATACGATAGAACTGGAGTATGGCAAAAATACTCACACCAAGAGACTACGAGTCTCTGGCGGATTTGCGCCACTATATCCGTCGCTTTCTTCACTTCAGTGAGCTCGCCGTTCGCCGACTGGGCCTCGAACCGAGCCAGCATCAACTGATGTTGGCGCTGAAAGGCCTGCCACCTGGGACGCGGCCTCGGATCGGCGAGCTCGCAGAGCGGCTGCAAATCCGGCACCACAGTACGGTGGAGTTGGTAAACCGTCTTGCCACCCACGGCTATGTGAAACGCCAAAAAGGCGAGAACGACCGTCGCGAGGTCCTCGTGACACTCACCCCGAAAGGGGAAAGGGTGTTGCGGGAACTATCGCTGCACCACCGGGCTGAGCTGCGCAAGGAGGGTCCCGCCTTGCTCGGAGCTCTCCGACAAGCGATGGGTTCGTTCCAGAACACTAATGGGCGGGACGTAGGCCTGCCTGACAGAAACGGAGACCAGGTTAGGCATGTCAGACCAGAACGGCGATCAACCCCTCCCCGGCAGAGGTAACGCGGAGAATTCCCAATTCATGAATGGCGGCAAGTTGGCAGTCACGCCGACTGGAGCATTTGTCGTTACGCCGCCCGCCCAATTCCGAATGGTCTTGGTGTCCTTACTGGCTGGTGCGATCGGCCTGATCGCTGGCGTGATTGCTTATGCTCTCTACAATCTGATTGCGCTCTTCACCAATATCTTCTTCTATCACCGGGTTGCGTTCGACTTCACCAGCGCCCGGCTGAACCACCTTGGTCCGTGGGCGATCGTCACTCCGGTCATCGGCGGGCTCGTCGTCGGCCTCATGGCGAAGTATGGCTCCTCGAAGATTAAGGGCCACGGGATTCCGGAGGCCATGGAGGCCGTGTTGGTGAACCGGAGCCGTATTGCGCCGAGAGTTGCGATCCTCAAACCGCTCTCCGCCGCGATCGCCATCGGTACCGGCGGCCCGTTCGGCGCTGAAGGACCGATCATTCAAACCGGTGGCGCGATGGGCTCGCTGATTGGCCAGGTCTTCCATACCACGGCAGCGGAGCGGAAAGTGCTGCTCGCCTGTGGCGCAGCCGCCGGAATGTCCGCGACGTTCAACACTCCGATCGCCGGGGTTATCCTCGCCATCGAATTACTGCTGTTCGAATTCAAGTCGCGCTCGTTTATTCCCCTGGTGATCGCAAGCACATTGGCCACCGCTGTACACATCCAACTGCTGGGGGGAGGTCCGATGTTTGCGGTTGCCGCAGTCGACTTCGGAATACCGAGGGCGCTGCCTTTCTACCTTCTGCTCGGGGTGATCTGCGGGCTGGCCGCGGTCGGGTTCAGCAATGCACTGTACTGGGTGGAAGACCAGTTCGAGAAGCTACCGATTGACGAACTGTGGTGGCCCGCCATCGGTGCGCTTGGGCTGGGCGTCATCGGATACTTCGTTCCTCGAGTCTTCGGCGTCGGCTACGACACGATCACCGACATCCTAAATGCCAACCTCGCGCTGAAGCTGCTTCTGGTCGTCATGATCGCAAAGGCCATAGCTCTCATTGTGTCGCTCGGGTCGGGCACCTCCGGCGGCCTGCTGGCTCCCATGTTCATGTCGAGCGCGGCGCTAGGTGGAGCCTATGCCATGGTGATCGACCGTTTCTTTCCGGCCGCCGGGCTGGCGCCTGGAGCGTTCGCGCTGGTGGCAATGGGAGCCGTGTTTGGCGCTGCGTCACGCGCGGCATTTACCTTCATCATCTTCGCGTTTGAGATTACCCGTGACTACAACGCAGTGCTGCCTCTCATGCTCGTCACCGTCATCGCTGATGGAATAGCGATGCTTCTCATGCCGAAATCCTCGATCATGACGGAGAAGCTCGCACGCCGCGGCCTCCGCATCCATCAGGATTACGAATCTGACGTGCTGCAGCAGGTCGCGGTCGAAGAGACCATGGACAAAGAGGTCCCGGTTATCTCGAGCGAAATACGAGTTTCGGAACTTGCAGACCGCATCTCGCGCCATGATCCGGCTGTCAGCGGTCATCAAGGCCTGATCATTCTCGATCCAGATGGCAACCTTGCGGGAATTATCACCCGCGGTGACATCCTTCGTTCCCTGGACAAAGATCCGAAAGGTGACCTGAGCGTACTCGACGCAGGCACGCGTGATGTCATGGTGACCTACCCGGATGAGCTCCTGCACGATGCGTCGAACAAAATGCTGCGCCACAATATCGGTCGTCTACCAGTGGTGGATCAGAACAATCCGCGCCGGGTAATTGGCTACCTGGGACGGGCGGGCATCATGGCCGCCCGGCAGCGCCGGATGGAAGAAGAACATGTGCGGGAGCCTGGCTGGCTGAATCTGTCCCCTCGCCGTCGGATCTAGTGGGGAAAGGCAAGTGACTGGAGAGGCTCGGGGGAGGGCAGTCCCGCGCTTACGCTGCGGGAACTTGCGCTATGCTCCTTTCAAGTGCGACCGGGCCTGGGTGGAACCGTGCTGCTCGGTTCGTGGCTTGTAGCCGTCGAAGGAGCGCTTTCTATGGCTGAGATTCTCCCAGCGATTTTCTTTGGACACGGGAATCCCATGAATGCCCTGCTCAACAACCCGTATACCGAAGCATGGCGGGGCTTGGGGCAGAGAATTACGAAGCCAAAAGCTGTCCTTTCAATTTCGGCACACTGGTATGTCCCCAAAACAGGAGTGACCGTCACGACTGCACCCCAAACCATTCACGACTTTGGTGGGTTTCCTGCGGAACTGTATCAAGTGCGCTATCCGGCTCCCGGCGATCCCGATCTTGCATGGCGGGTCCAGCAACAGCTCGCTCCGCTGCCGGTGTCCATGGACGAGAAGTGGGGCCTCGATCACGGCACCTGGTCCGTGCTTAGGCACGTCTATCCTCTTGCAGATGTTCCTATCGTGCAGCTCAGTATCGACGAAACCCAACCAGCTTCTTTCCACTTCGAGATCGGCAAGAAGCTGGCCTTGCTGCGTGACGAAGGTGTCTTAATCGTCGGCAGCGGCAATCTCGTCCATAACCTTCATGCTTACGCATGGGGCCGGCATGCGGCCGACCCCTACGATTGGGCAATTCGCTTCGAAACGATGGCGAGAGAGATGATGGTGGCGGGAGATTACGGACCGCTGATCGACTACGAAAACCTCGGGCGTGAGGCAATTCTGTCGATCCCAACACCTGATCACTATCTGCCCTTGCTCTACGTGGTCGCAACGCGGCAGGATCGCGAGTCGATTACCTTCCCGGTCGAGGGCGTGGATGGCGGTTCGATCTCGATGCTGGCGGCAAAAGTAGGATAGATTCTTCCGCTGGGTTCTTGATACGAGGCTTGAGGCAAGGAAATCAGCGAATGAAAATCCGCCCTTTGGGATCCCATGCCGAAGGTCAGGATCAATTCGCTCTGGAAAGATTTGCCCATGAACACATGGCAAAGCAGCACATCACTGAGTTACTCCGCCGCATCTGCAAAAGAGTAGGAAGCATCCTCCAGCCTGGCGGCGTTCACCTTCTGTTTTGCTTCGATCCACTTCGGGGCAGCTTCACGCTCCTCGTCGGGGCGATTCATTGTGAACGCGGCTATGACACGCTTTTCGTTTAGCCACCACACACTGAAGCTGTTGCTCGAGAGATCGCCACGATGGATGATTTCCTCCGCTTCGGAGGAATCACCCCAATATTCGTATGAGAGATCAAACACGTCAGAAAAGAAATAAGGCACGTGTTTGAAGGGAGAGCGGTCCCCCATCAGCGCGCGCGCACAATACTCGCCCTGCGAGACTGCATTGTCCCAGTGCTCCACTCGCCGTCGCTTTCCGAAGAGCAGATCCTGATAATTCGCGACGTCGCCTGCCGCGTAAATGCCGGGCCGGTTCGTCTCCAGGTACTCATTTACGATCACGCCATCCGCCACTTCGATTCCGCTATGCGCGAGTACGTCCGTCGCCGGAACAACTCCAATTCCGGCCACGATTATTTCGCATGGAACCGACTGACCGTTGGCAAGCACTGCTGCGTTCACAACCCCATCCCCTCGCAATTCCGTTACTTTCGCACTCTTAAGAAACCGCACGCCGCGGGCGGCGTAATAGCTTTCAAAAAAAGTTGACATCTGCGGCGAGAACAGGCGCTTCCAGATGCGGTCGTCACTCAGGATCATCGTGACCTCGATACCCTTTTGCGCAAGCACAGCCGTCACTTCCATTCCGATGAATCCGCCTCCAATCACGACCGCTCTTTTCACCATTTCTGCCGAGAGTCGGATAGCTTTGGAGTCATCCAGGGAACGCAGGTAGTGCAGGTTGCGAAGGTGCGCCCCGGGGATGTTGAGGGTCCGTGGGCGTGCGCCGGTTGCCACGATCAGCTTGTCGAACCCGAACTCTTCGCCTGACTTCAGGACGAGCTTCTTGCGCTTGGCGTCTACTGCGGAAATCTCACAAGCGAGTTTGATCTCGATTCCGTGCTCGCGGTAAGAGTCTGCGGAATTAATCCTGATAGCATCTTCGGTGTCTTTGCCGGCCAGAAACCCCTTCGACAAGGGAGGCCGCTCGTAGGGGATCGACGTGTCAGCGGATACGATCGCCAGCTCCCCAGGCTTCAGCCCGAGATCAACCAACTGTTTGGCGGCATATCCAGCGACCATGCCGCCACCGAGAATCACAAACCTGGAATTGTTCATTCATTCCTCCCAATTGAACGACCGGCCTCAATACTCGCTGCTGCACGAATGGAGCCACGCACTGGCTTTAGGTCGACTCTTCGCCCTTTCTCTTAGGAATGGGCTGTGTCAAGACGCTACTGTAGTGAGTGTGCGCCATAGGAAGAGGTTACGCCTTTATGAACTGCGCGCCGTCTGCTGGCTCGCGGAGTGCCTTCCGCGCTGGCGATCTACTTCGGTGTGCCACTCATGGTGTATTCCTACAAACAGTGCTGCGGCCTACCATGTATGGAATCGGCCGAGAATACGGTTGAAGAAATCCTATCGAACAGCCCATTCAGAAACTCAGCCCGGCCAGAGAGAGGCCGACACGCTGGCGACAACCGGCACCGACCCACACTCATGCAGACTGAGTGGAGAAAATGTCTGAAGGTGAGGGAGATCGCCTTCACCGTTGCTGCACTGACCTTTCATCTTTTCTTCGTCTAGAAAAAGGCCGAACTCAAGACACTCCGTCTGCCGGGTGGAGGGGGAGAGAAAACTGCACCGGATTTTGCACCGACTGCGTGCATCCGGCGGCAACTGTGGGCTACTGGCCGTGTTTTGGCGGTTCTTTGGAAGTCAATGACGCGAAAGGTAAAAGCTGCAGTATCAGAAGCTTGTAAAGAATGGCTAAAGTGATGGCCTCAGATGGTGTGTCTGCCAGTTCCACCACTTCCGCAGGCATCCTCATTATAACAAAGCGGTCACCGGTCCTTCTCGTTCGTGGTTGGCGTCGCCAAATGATCGAGAGCTCGGGGCTGTTTGT
>Ga0070741_10004744_pt1 | contig 31389 bp, 27 predicted proteins | sample Coa_R1_4_FD_66440 | JGI IMG/M metagenome (GOLD analysis project Ga0070741, IMG submission 66440) | Surface soil microbial communities from Centralia Pennsylvania, which are recovering from an underground coalmine fire - Coalmine... | ecosystem: Environmental > Terrestrial > Soil > Unclassified ... | reverse complement strand
TGTCTGACACCAGCGCGAGCGCGAGCGCGAACTCCTGATTCCGCCCTCCCCGCCCCTCGCCCCGCACCGTCACCGTCGTCTCGCCGCTCGACACGATGCACGCCGGCCGCGCCAGCGTCGCCGCAACCCTCCCGACGCCGCGCCAATGCGACCGCGCCGCCTCCCGCGCCTCGCCGACCACCGCCTCCTCGACGACGTGCACGTGATACCCCAGCGAACCGGCGCGCCCGCCCGCGCCCAGCATCGCGTGACGCCGGCTGCCGACAATCCGAACGTCCACCGCCGCCGACGGAGACGCCGGCTTCGGCGTCTCCGCAATGTCGCCACGCACGCCGCGATCGAGATGCGCAACCACCGACGCGGGAAACGACGCCGGTCCGCCGAACCGATCGATCAGCGCGCGCGCGTCGGCGAACGTCGACGCGTCCGGCACCGTCGGCCCCGACGCGATGACGCTCAGGTCGTCGCCGACCACGTCGGAGATCACCAGCGTCCGCACGCGGCCGCCGGCATACTCCGCCAGCCGGCCTCCCTTGATCGCCGACACGTGCTTCCGCACCGTGTTCAGCGCGTGGATGTCCGCGCCGGCGCGCAGCAGCTGCGCCGTCGTCTTCTGCTTGTCGTCGAGCGTCAGACCTTCGGCGGGAACCGCCATCAGCGCGGACGCGCCGCCCGACAGCAGAACGAGCAGTTCTTCGTCAGACGCGAGCGACGCGGCGATCTCCAGCGCGCGCCGGCCGCCGCGCTCGCTGCCGGCGGTCGGAATCGGATGGCCGCCCGCCACCACCTCGAACGAGCCGAATGCCTCGGGCGCGGGCGCCACGATGAGGCCGCCGCGCAGCCGATCCTTCAGCACGCTCGCCGCCCCCTTCGCCATCGCGACGGCCGCCTTGCCGGCGGCGATGCAGCGGCACGGACCGACCGGCCGGCCGCTCAGCGCGTCGCGCGTCAGTTCGGCGGGATCGCACGCACGAATCGCGGCCCGGACGATGTCCAGGACGTCGCGGCGAAGTTCGTCGAGAGAACGGGTCAGTGCGTGAGCTTCGGATCAGACCAAGCCGAAAGGCCGGTGACGACGTCGAATTTCTTGAGGAGGTTGCTGACGAGCTGCGGAGCGTTTTCTTTGGCGGAAAGCTGTTCGAGCTGGCTCATGATCTTCGCCAGCGCGACTTCGACGTCGGTAATCGCGCCTTCCGAGTAGTAGTCGCGCTGCTGCTGCAGGCAGCGGCGATGCTTGGCGAATTCTTCCCGGTAGAACTCCGCGATCGCGTGAATCGGCCTCGAGTCGACGGCGAAGCGTTCCATGCAGCCCCTCGGGATGAATTGTCCGCGTTGCTGAAGTTCAGTGTAATTCTGGTGAAAAACGGGTGTCAAGATTGTGTAATTCCGGGCCGAACCTCAGGAGCGCCAGGCGGCCACCGCCCCGCCGACGCAGCCGACGGCCATGCCGCCCGCGACCAGCAGCACGCACAGTTCGGCCGGCAGGAACCTGATGGACGGCAGGTTGACGGCCGCCGCCAGCGGCGTCAGGTAGCGGCCCCGGACCGCTAGAAACACCGCGCCGAGCACGACCAGCGCCGCCGCGGCGCCGATGCCGCCCTGCAGCACACCCTCCATCACGAACGGTCCGCGGACGTAGACGTCCGGTGCCCCGACCAGCTGCATGATCTCGAGCTCGTCGCGTCGCGCGTAGAGCGCGAGGCGCACGACGTTGGCGACGGTCAGCGCGGCGGCGATCGTGAGCAGCAGCCCGAGCGCCAGCCCGACGCCGCGGACGACGCGCACCGCCGACAGCAGGCGGGCGATCCACTGCCGGTCGTAGCGCACGTCGGCGACCCCGTCCAGCGTCCGCACGCGCGCGGCGAGCTGGTCCACCGACGCGTCCCCGCCGGCCGTCGACCGCAGGCGCACTTCGTACGACGCCGGCAGCGGATTGTCGCCGAGCGTGTCCACGGTGGACGCGAGGTCGGTGAACGTTTGCTTGAACCGCGTCAGCGCATCGCGCTTGGAGACGAATTCGCGCGTCGCAACGACGTCGCTCCCGGCCAGCGTCGACTCGATCGCCTGCCGCTGCGCGGCGGTCACGTCGTCGACCAGGTACACCGAGAGCTCGGCGCCGCTGCCCCACTGCTCGGCGAGCCGCTGCAGATTGGCGGTGACGAGCAGGAACGCGCCCAGCACGAACAGCGCGAGCGCGATCGTGGCGGTCGACAACAGGCCGGATCGGCGGCCGCGCCACAGGCTGACCAGCGCCTCCTCCGCCGCGTATCGCAGCGCGCGCATCACGCCACCTCGACGATGCGCCCGTGGTCGAGCGTCAGCGCGCGGCGGTCGACGCGGCGAATCAATTCGCGATCGTGCGTCGCGACGACGACCGTCGTCCCCTTGGCGTTGATCTCGCGGAACAGGTTCATGATTTCGAGCGAGAGGTCGGGATCGAGATTGCCGGTGGGCTCGTCGGCGAGGATCAGCTGCGGATCGTTGACGAGCGCGCGCGCGATCGCGATGCGCTGCTGCTCGCCGCCCGACAGCTCTTCGGGCAGCGCGTTCATCCGGTGCTGCAGCCCGACCCACTTGAGCACCTGGAACGTCTTGCGCTGCTGGGTCGCGAGCGGCAGCCCGAGCACGCGCATCACGAAGGCGACGTTCTGGAACACGGTGAAGCGCGGAATCAGCCTGAAGTCCTGGAACACGAAGCCCACGCTGCGGCGATAGGTTTGCACCTGCGACGGCCGGAGCGTGTTGAGATCCCGGCCGAGCACTTTGAGGTCGCCTTCCGTCGGCCGGTCCTCGCGGAGGAGCAGGCGCAGAAAGGTCGACTTGCCCGCGCCGCTCGGGCCCGTGAGGAAAACGAAATCGCCTTTGTCGATGGTGACGGTGAGATCGCGCAGCGCATAGACACCGCGGCTGTAGAGCTTGGATAGATGGTGCGTCTCTATCACCGTGCTAGCTCCACACCGCTATCACGCTGCCTGTGCACCCACGGCTGCCAACGGAAACTGTCGAAAGGATTACCGGCAGTATATCACGCACCGAGCGCTTCTTTGAGCAGCTCGTTGATACGCCCGGGGTTTCCCTTGCCGGCCGCGGCCTTCATCACCTGACCGACGAGATACCCGAACGTCGCGGTCTTGCCCGCCCGGTATTGCGCGACGGCATCGGCGTTCCTCGACAGCACGTCGGCGATCAGCGCGCCCAGCGCCGACTCGTCGTTGATCTGCGTCAAGCCGTCGGCGGCGACGATCGCGTCCGCGCTCCGGCCGGTCGCGACCATCTTCTCGAACACACCCTTTGCGATCGATGTGCTGATGGAGCCCTTTTCGACCAGCGCGATCAGACCGGCGAGCGCCGCAGGCGCCAGGACCGTGCCCGACTGCATCGTCCAGTTGCTCGCCGCCTTGGCGGGAGCGCCGGCCGCGACGACTGCCTCGAAGTAGTCGGCGACCGCGCGGGACTGCGTCAGCTGTGTTGCGTCGTACTCGGGCAGTGCGTGGACGGCGACGAAGCGCGCGCGCCGCGCCTCCGGCAGCTCCGGCATCGTCCGGCGGATCTCGTCGATGCGCGCGGCCTCGACCAGGAGCGGCGGCAGGTCCGGTTCCGGGAAATAGCGGTAGTCGTGCGCCTCTTCCTTGCTGCGCATCGATACGGTGCGCGCCGCGCCCGAATCCCAGAGCCGCGTTTCCTGCACCACGCGCCCGCCGTCGGACACGACGCCGATCTGCCGATCGATCTCGAACTCGAGCGCCTTCTGCAGAAAGCGGAACGAATTCAGGTTCTTCACCTCGGCCTTCGTCCCGAGCGTCGTCGCGCCGGCCGGGCGCACCGACACGTTGGCATCGCAGCGGAGGCTGCCCTCCTCCATGTTGCCGTCGTTGATGCCGAGCCAGACGAGGATGTCGCGGAGCGCGCTGAAGAACGCGGCGGCATCGGACGCCGCCCGCAGATCGGGACGCGTCACGATCTCGATGAGCGGAACGCCGCTGCGGTTGAAATCGACATACGTCCTGCGGGCCGAGTCGGCGAAGCCCTCGTGGAGCGACTTGCCCGCGTCCTCTTCCATGTGCACGCGGAGGATGCCGACGTCGCGGAGGCGGCCGTCGGTCGCGAGCGGCTCCTCGTACTGCGAGATCTGGTAGCCCTTGGGCAGGTCGGGATAGAAGTAGTTCTTGCGGGCGAAGATCGACCGGTCGTGGATCGTGCAGCCGAGCGCGAGCGATGCGCGGATCGCGTAGTCGACCGCGCGGCGGTTCAGCACCGGCAGGGCGCCGGGCAGGCCGATGCAGACCGGGCAGACGTGCGTGTTCGGCTCGGCGCCGAACGCGGCGCTGCAGCCGCAGAAGATCTTGGTGTCGGTGAGCAGTTGGGCGTGGATCTCGAGGCCGATGACCGGTTCGAATTCCACGTACTAGATCTTTGGTCCCGCGGCGCGCACGGCCGGCGTCACGGCATCGGCGAACGCGGCGAAGTTGTCGTTGAACATCAGCGCGAGCTTCCGCGCCTGCGCGTCGTATTCGGCGCCGTTCGCCCAGGTGTTGCGCGGCTTCAGGACGTCGGGCGGCACGTCGGGGCAGGCGGTCGGCACCTCGAGATTGAAGATCGGATCGCGCTCGTAGCCGACATGGTCGAGCGCGCCCGAGAGCACGGCGCGGATCATCGCGCGCGTATACGCGATCTTCATGCGCCGGCCGACGCCGTACGGACCGCCCGTCCACCCGGTGTTGACGAGCCAGACGCGCGCGCCGTGCCGGGCGATCTTCTCGCCGAGCATCGTGGCGTAGCGGCTCGGCGCCAGCGGCAGAAACGGCGCGCCGAAGCAGGTGCTGAACGTGGCCTTCGGTTCGGTCACTCCCTTTTCGGTCCCCGCCACTTTCGCGGTGTAGCCGGAGAGGAAGTGGTACATCGCGGCGTCGGGCGACAGCCGCGCGATCGGCGGCAGCACGCCGAACGCATCCGCCGTCAGCATGACGACGTTCTTCGGGTGGCCGCCCTGCCCCGCAGGGGCCGCGTTTTCGACGAACGACAGCGGATACGCCGCTCGCGTGTTCTCGGTGTAGCGGTCGTCGTCGAGATCCAGCTGGCGCGTCTCCAGGTCGACGACGACGTTTTCCAGCACGGTGCCGAAGCGCTGCGTGGTCGCGTAGATCTGCGGCTCGGCGTCGGCCGACAGCCGGATCGTCTTCGCGTAGCAGCCGCCCTCGAAGTTGAAGACGCCGCGATCGCTCCATCCGTGCTCGTCGTCTCCGATCAGCATGCGATCCGGATCGCTCGAGAGCGTCGTCTTGCCGGTGCCCGAGAGGCCGAAGAACAGCGCGACGTCGCCGGCGGCGCCGATGTTCGCCGAGCAGTGCATCGGCATGACGTCCTGGAACGGCAGCAGGTAGTTCAGCACGCTGAAGATCGACTTCTTCATCTCCCCCGCGTAGCTGGTGCCGCCGATGAGGACGAGCTTCTTCTCGAAGCTGAGCGCGATGACCGTCGCCGAGTTCGTGCCATGACGCTTCGGGTCGGCGTTGAAACTCGGCGCGTCGATGATCGTGAATTGCGGCGAATGCACGGCCGACGTGCGGGGCTCGACGATGAACAGGTTGCGCGCGAACAGGTTCTGCCAGGCGAGCTCGTTGATGACGCGGATCGGCAGCCGATACTTCGGGTCCGCGCCGGCGAAGCAGTCGAGGACGAAGAGCTCCTTGCCCTTGAGCGACGCCAGCATGTCGGCGTGCAGGGTCGCAAACTGCTCGGGCGTCATCGCGCGGTTGACCTTGCCCCAGGCGATCTGCTGATCGCTCGGGCTCTCGCGCACGATGAACTTGTCGTTCGGCGAGCGGCCGGTGTGCTGACCCGTGCGGCAGACCAGCGGTCCGTCGACGGCCATCAGCCCTTCCTGGCGCCGCACCGCTTCCTCGTAAAGCGCGGCAGCGGGGAGGTTCCAGTACACGCGGCTGGGGGCGATACCGTCGCGTTCGAGGTCTAACGCATGGAGATCCAGCGACATAGGAGAATTCAGGATCGTAAACTACAGTAAACTGTAAACACAAGTCACCGATCGGCGTAATCCCATATGAGTGGCGACGTGCGAACTCACACGCTCGGCGACGAACTCCTTCCCCAGGAAGGGATTGCTGCGCCTCGGCGCGCACCCGCCGCGCCGCTCGACGACGATTCGCGGATTGCCGTCGAGATCCGCGCGCTCGTCGAACAGAGCCGGCACGACGAGGCGCGCGATCGGTTCGGCGAGCTCGTCGCCCTGCACCAGAAGCGCGCGCTGCGCATCGCGTATCAGTATCTGCGCGACGCCGCCGAAGCCGACGAAGCCGTGCAGGACGCGTTCGTCAAGGTGTTCACGCACATCGGCTCGTATCGCGAGGCGTGGCCGTTCGAAGTGTGGTTCACGCGCATTCTCATCAATGGCTGCCTGGATCGCCGGAAGTCGCAGTCCCGCCGCGAACGGTGGATGGTCAGCGGCGAGATCTCGACGGCTGACGAAGCGCGGCTCTCGGCCGCCGCACGGCCGGCCGACCCGGAACGCCGCCTGCTCTCCCGCGAGCGGCGCGAGCGCGTCGCCGACGCCGTGGACAAACTCGACGGGCGCCAGCGCACGATTTTCATGCTGTGCCACTACGGCGACTGTACACCGCGCGAGGTCAGCGCGATGATGGGGCTCAACGAATCCACGGTGCGCGTCCATCTGTTCCGCGCGGCACGGAAGCTGCGTGGCCTGCTGGGAGGGAAGCTGTGATGTGGTCGCGGCACGCCGCCGAACAGCAGCTCTACGACTGTTATTACGCCGAGCGCAGCGGCGAGACGATCGACCCGCGTCTGGCCGAGCACCTTCTCGACTGCGCGTCCTGCAGCGCGCGCTTCGCCTCCATCGCCCGCCTGCTCGACGAGATCCGCACCGACGCCGCTGCCGAGGCCGACGCGGTCTTCACGGCCGAACGCCTGCGCGCCCAGCAGCAGCAGATCGCGCGGCGGCTCGAACACGCCGCGCGTCCGGCGCGCGTCATCAGCTTTCCGCGCCAGGCCGCGCCGCGTACGCTCGCGTCGGCCACCGTCCGGGTCGCGCCGCGCTGGATTGCGGCGGCGGCCGCGGCGGGACTGTTCCTCGGCGTCGCGCTCGGCGCGTCGTACGAATGGGAATGGCACGCGCAGCCGCGGCAGGCGCGCGCGACCGCCGCGTCGCGGCTGACGCCGGTCGCCACCCGCGGCACCGGCCACGTCGACGTCGCCGCCGACGATGCGTTTCTGTCCGAGCTGGATGCGGCGCTCGAGCGACCGCGCACCCGCGAGCTGATCGCGTACGACGCGTTGACACCGCACGTGCGCGAGGTCAACACTCTTCGTTAGTGCCGTCGCTCATCTTCCGCAAAGGCCTCGATCTGAAGCATGCCGTCGCCGGCATGCTGGCCGACAACTATCACAGCGCGCTCGTCGAGCAGGTCAAGGCCGACGACTTCACGTACCGCGCGGGGCGGCTGACGGTCCACCTCGCGCGCGAGTTCGGGTTCTGCTACGGCGTCGATCGCGCGGTCGACTACGCGTACCAGACGCGCGAGCGCTTTCCGGATCGCCGCGTGTTCCTGACCGGCGAAATCATCCACAACCCGCACGTCAACGAGCAACTCCGGGCGATGGGGATCCATTTCCTCAGCGACTACGCCGACGGCCTCGATCGCGTCACGGGCGACGACGTCGTGATCCTGCCGGCGTTCGGGGTGACGGTGTCGCTGCTCGAGCAACTCGACCGGCGCGGCTGCACGCTCGTGGACACGACGTGCGGATCGGTGCTGAACGTGTGGAAGAACGTGCGGCACTACGCCGAGAGCGGCTTCACGTCGATCATCCACGGCAAGGTGTCGCACGAAGAAACGCGCGCGACCGCGTCGCAGGCGGTCTCGTACGGCGGACGCTATCTCGTGGTGCTCGATCGCGCCGAAACCGACATCGTCTGCGAGTACATCCGGCACGGCGGCGATCGCGACGCGTTCCTCGCGCGCTTCGCCCGGGCGGCCTCGGAGGGCTTCGATCCCGATCGCGATCTGCAGCGCATCGGCCTCGCCAACCAGACCACCATGCTGATGGCCGAATCGCTCGAGATCGGCGAAACGATCCGCGCGGCGATGCGCGACCGGTTCGGCGACGACAGGCTGGCCGATCACTACCAGGCGTTCGATACGATCTGTTCGGCGACGCAGGATCGGCAGGACGCGGTGATCGCGCTGTTGCGCGACCGGACGCTTGACGTGATGCTCGTGATCGGCGGCTACAACAGCAGCAACACCGCCAACCTCGCGCGGATCTGCGCGGCCGCGAAGCCCACCTATCACATCGCCGATCCCGAGTGCCTCGTCTCGGCGACGGAAATCCGTCACCGGCCCGTCGGCAGCAAGGCCGAAGTGGTGGCCACGGGATGGCTGCCGGCGGAGGGCCCCCTGGTGGTCGGCCTGACGTCCGGGGCGTCCACGCCCGACAACCTGGTCGGCGCCGCGATTGCGCGCCTCGAAACGTTCGTCGGGTGACCGGCGACCCCGCTCAGGACCAACAACAACAGCGCCAGCGCAATCCACGCCACGAACAGCGGCTTCACGCACAGTCGGCTCAGCAACGGCGGTGCCATCGCCATGTTCGCCGCCGCGGGTGTTGTACGATTCCGCGTGCGAAGACTGCTCGCCGCTAGCGTCCTCGTCGTCGCCGGCATCGTCGCCGCGGCGCAACCCGCCGTGCCGACGCCAGCTTCGGTGATCGGGTGGGCGCCGTGCAGCGACTACAAGCTCGCCACATACGAGCAGATCGATCGCTACTTTCGGCAACTCGCTGCCGCCGTGCCGGAACGGATCCGCATCGTGGAGATGGGGAAAACCGCGGAAGGGCGTGTGCAGATTCTCGCGATCGTCTCGTCGGAGTCGAACCTGCGGCAGCTCGACCGTTACCACGCCGTAGCCCGCCAGCTGGCGCTGGCCAGCGACCTGACCGACGACGCCGCGCGCAGCCTTGCGCGCGAAGGCAAGGCGATCGTCTGGATCGACTTCGGGCTGCACTCGAGCGAGGTCGCTCACGCGCAGACCGCGCCGCTGCTGCTGTTCAAAGTCGCGACCGACGAGTCGGCCGAGATGCGAGCGATCCGCGACAACGTCATCCTGCTCCTGGTCGCCAACATGAATCCCGACGGCACGACGATGGTGGCGAACTGGTATCGCGAGAACCTCGGAAAGCCGTGGGAGAACCGGACGCCGGAGCTGTGGCACAAGTACGTCGGCCACGACGACAACCGCGACTGGTACATGTTCACGCAGCCGGAGAGCCGCAACAGCGCGCGCCAGCTGTATGACTGGTTCCCGCAGATCGTCTACAACCAGCATCAGGCGGGGCCCTATCCGTCGCGCATCTTCGTGCCGCCCTTCGACGATCCGATGAATCCGAACATTCCGCCGCTGGTCATGCGCGGCGTGAACCTGGTCGGCGACGCGATGACGCGGCGCCTGGATCAGGAGGGCAAACGTGGCGCGGTGTCGCGCGTCGGATTCGACGCGTGGTGGAACGGCGGCATGCGGACGGCGCCGTACTTCCACAACATGGTGGGCATCCTCACCGAAACGAGCCACGCGTCGGCGACGCCGGCCACCTACGATCCGCGGACGTTTCCGAAGTTCTTCCCGGGCACGACCGTGTCGACGAGCGAGCCGAGCGCGTTCTATCCCAGCCCGTATCGTGGCGGCGAATGGCATCTGCGCAACAGCTGCGACTACATGGTGACGACGTCGATGGCTGCGCTCGACATCGGAGCGAAGCGCCGCGAGGAGTGGCTCTACGACATCTACCAGATGGGGCGCGACGCGATCCGCGGTCACGCGAACGAGACGTTCGTCGTGTCGCGCGACCAGTGGGACTGGCCGACCGCGGTGAAGATGATCAACACGCTGCGCCTCGGCGCGGTCGACATCGAGCAGGCCACGTCGCCGTTCACGGCCGGCGGACGGCGGTATCCGAGCGGGTCGTTCGTCATCCGCGGATCGCAGCCGTTCGAACCGTACGTCCGCGATCTGCTGACACCGCAGGTGTACCCCGACATGCGGATGTATCCGGGTGGTCCGCCGAAGCGGCCGTACGACATCACCGGGTGGACGCTGAACCTGCAGATGGGCGTCGCCGTCGATCGCGTGGCCGAACGCGTCGCCGTGCCGACGGCACCCGTCGATGTCGTGCCGGTTCCAGCGCCGACGCTCGATCCGCATCAGAACGATTCGTATCTCGCGATCAATCGACTGCTGAAGGCGGGCACGCCGGTGCGGTGGGCAAATCGCGTCCTCACGACGGCGCCTCGCGTCGGCGTCTATCACGCGTGGGGCGGCAACATGGACGAGGGGTGGACGCGCTGGGTGCTCGAGCAGTTCGAGTTTCCGTACGCGCGCGTGTTCGACCGCGACGTCCGCGCGGGAAACCTGCGGAGCCGGTTCGACGTCGTCCTGCTGCCCGACGCGACGTACGAACAGATGCTGCACGGGGTGCCGCCGGGATCGCTGCCGGACGCATACACGGGCGGCATGACCGACGCGGGCATGCGAAACCTGAAGGCGTTCGTCGAAGCCGGCGGCACGCTCGTCGGCATGGATCGGGCTGCCGACCTGCCGCTGCACCTGTTCGACCTGCCGATCCGCAACGTGACGGCGGAGGCCGGCGAGGCCGACTTCTATATCCCCGGCAGCATCCTGCGGATTGCGGTCGACCCGTCGAATCCGATTGGGCACGGGATGCCGGCGGAGGCGGCGGCGTTCTTCGTCAACAGCCCGGCGTTCGAGGTCCAGCCGCGGGAGGGCGTTGAAGTGGTTGCGCGCTACCCCGCGTCGAATCTGCTGCTGAGCGGGTGGCTGCTGGGGGAACGCGTCATCGCGGGGCGCGCCGCGGTGGTGCGCGCGCGGGTCGGCAGCGGGCATGTGGTCCTCCTCGGGTTTCGAACGGAGCATCGGGGTCAGCCGCATGGGACGTTCAAGCTGCTGTTCAATGCGATCCTGTCGGGGACGGAGTAGGGACGGAGTGGGGACGGAGTGGGGTCCGTCCCCAGCGGACTCGAACGTCCTCGAGCAGGAGCTGTGTGCGTCTTGCTGATCGGTCGGGGACGGAGTGGGGACGGAGTCGACTCCGTCCCCACTCCGTCCCCAGTTCCCGCCGAGTAAAAAGTTGTCTCTCGTTAAATAGATGTCAACGGGTTGTCGTATACCTCTAAGAACCGGTTTATCAGAGGTTTACGCATGATTCCGACGTGGGCCCGGCGGCTGCTGGCTGCCATGGTTTTATTACTAGCCTCGGCCGCGGCCATTCACGCACAATCGTTTGGGTTCGCCTGGTGGCGCGACGCCGACTTCCAGCGCGACCTCGGGCTGACGGCCGACCAGGTCTCCAGAATCGAAAGCGTCTTCCAGGCGGCCGTGCCGGCGCTGCGCGGCAAGAAGGCCGACCTCGACCAGCAGGAGGACGAGCTGTCGCGCCTGGTCGGCGCCAACGCGGACGAAGCGCTCGTCAGCAAGCAGGTCGACAAGGTCGAAGCCATTCGATCGCACATGAACAAAGCGCGCACGCTGATGCTCCTGCACATGCGCCAGGTGCTGACGCCGGACCAGCGTGTGAAGTTGAACAAACGCTACGAGCAGTGGGCGAAGGACCACAACCACTCGCGCGGGGACAAGTGACGGAGAGACACGCAATGAAGTGGATTGGATCGATCGGGCTCACCGCGGCGCTCGGGCTCGCCGCAACCACGCCGACCTACGCCCAGGCGCCCTCCGAGGCGCGCATTCAGGAATTGATCGCTCAAGCGACCGCGCGCGTCGCGCAGAGCGGCACGCCGACCACGCAGTCGCCCGCCAGCGCCGCGCCGACCCCGAATCGGCCCACCGTGTCGCTGACCCTCGACGACGCGGTGAAGCTGGCCCTCGATCGCAACCTCGACATCGCGGTCCAGCGGCTGAATCCGCAGATTCAGGACGAAGCGGTCGCGCGCATCCGCTCGGTCTACTATCCGTCCGTCACCTCGCAGCTGGGGACCCAGGCGACGACGACGCCGGCGACGACCTCGCTGGCCGGCAGCGGCCAGGCCGGCGCGCCGATCACGACCGGACTGACGACCTACAACGGCGGCATCGCGCAGAGTGTCCCGTGGGGCGGCGGCAGCTTCAACGTCGCGCTGAACAACAACAAGTCCACCACCACGAGCCTCAACTCGCTGTACAACCCGACCTACAACACCAACTGGTCGGGCGTCTACACGCAGCCGCTGCTCCGCAACTTCGGCATCGATGCGACGCGCCAGTCGATTCAGGTGACGAAGCTGAATCGCGACATCTCCGACGTGCAGCTGCGCGCGACGATGACCAACACGGTCTCGAACGTCCGCGAGGCGTACTGGAACTACGTCTATTCGGTGCAGGCGGTGGCCGTCGCGCAGCAGTCGGTGGATCTCGCCGAACAGCTCGTCAAGGACAACCAGACGCGCGTCGAAGTCGGCACGATGGCGCCGATCGACGTCGTGACGGCGCAGTCGCAGGCCGCGGCGGCCCGGCAGAACCTCGTGCTCGCGCAGGGCACGATGAACACCAACGAGCTCGCGCTGAAACGGCTGATCGTCAGCGGCACCGAGGACACGAACTGGGCCGCGCATCTCGATCCGGTCGACCGGCCGGAATTCGCTGCGCAGCCGGTCGACGTCGAGGCCGCCGTGCGCCGCGCGCTCAGCGAGCGCACCGATCTCCTGATCGCCAACAAGGTCGGCCAGGAGAACACCGTCACGCTCAAGTACCTGAAAGACCAGCTGAAGCCGCAGGCCGACTTCGTCGGCACGTACGGGCTGGTCGGCGCATTCGGTCCGCAGCTGATCCTCGACCCGAACACGACGGGCGTGAACCGGCCGGCGATCGGCAGCATTCCCGGCGGGTACAGCGACGCGCTCTCGCAGCTGTTCAACGGCAAGTTCCCGCGGTGGACGGCGCAGATCAATCTCTCCTACCCCCTCGGCACCAGCTTCCAGCAGGCGTCGGTCGCGCGCGCGCGCATTCAGCTCAGCCAGACGCAGGCGCAGGTGAAGCAGATCGAGCTGCAGGTCGCCACCGACGTCACCAACGCGGCGATCACCGTCCAGAGCAACGCGGAGCGCGTCCAGGCGGCGCAGGCCGCGCGCGAACTCGCCGAGCAGACGATGCGCGCCGAGCAGAGCAAGTTCGAGGTCGGCATGTCGACCAACTACAACGTCATCCTGACCCAGCGGGATCTCGCGACGGCGCAGATCAACGAGCTGCAGGCGATCCTCAACTACCGGATTGCGCTCGTCGAGCTCGAACGGCTGCAGCAGACGACCCTGCAGACCGCAAACGTCACCGTGTTGACCCCTCAGTGAAACGCCACTTATGAAGCGAGCCCTCATCGTCCTCGCGCTCGTCGCCGCGATCGGCGCCGGCGCGGGGGCGTACTACAAACTGCGCAGCGGCCCCGACGTCCAGGTGCAGACCGTACCGCTCACGCGCGGCGACATCACCGACTCGGTCGGCGCGACGGGAACGCTGCAGGCGGTGACGACGGTGCAGGTCGGCAGCCAGGTGTCGGGCAACATCGCGTGGCTCGGCGCCGACTTCAATTCGATCGTCCACAAGGATCAGGTGATCGCGAAGCTCGATCCGTCGCTGTTCGACGCGCAGCTGCAGCAGGCCAAAGCCAACTTCCTGCAGTCGCAGGCAAACCTGAACAAGGCGCAGAGCGATCTCGAGCAGCGGAGAGTGGCCCTCACCGACGCCAACCAGAAATACACGCGCGCGAAGGAGCTCGCCGCGCGCAGCCTGCTGCCGCAGAGCGACCTGGACGCGGCGAAGATCGCCGTCGACACGGCGCAGGCGGCGCTCGAGTCGCAGCAGGCGACGCTCAAACAGGCGCAGGCGCAGGTGTCGATGAACCAGGCCTCCGTCAACCAGAACCAGGTGAACCTGGATCACACGATCATCACCGCGCCGATCGACGGCATCGTCACGCAGCGCAGCGTCGACGTGGGACAGACGGTCGCCGCGAGCATGCAGGCGCCGACGCTGTTCATCATCGCCGCCGACCTGACCAAGATGCAGGTCAACGCGAACATCGACGAGGCCGACGTCGGCCGCATCCGGCCGGGGCAGCGCGTCACGTTCCGCGTCGACGCCTACCCCACCGATACGTTCGTCGGGACCGTCTCGCAGATTCGGCTGCAGCCGGTCGTCGTCCAGAACGTGACGACCTACGGCACGATCGTCGACGTCCCGAACAACGACCTCAAGTTGAAGCCCGGGATGACGGCGAACCTGAAGGTCGAAATCTCGAGCCGCAGCAACGTGCTGCGCGTTCCGAACGCCGCGCTGCGCTTCAGGCCGTCGGCCGATCTTTTCGCGGCGCTCAATCAGCCGGTGCCTCCCGAGGCGCAGGGATTCGGCGGACGCGGCCGCGGCCGGAACGGGCAAGGCGCGCCGGCCGCCGCTCCAGGCGCCGTCGCGGCGTCCGGACAAGGCGCTGCGGCTCCGTCCGGTCCAGCCGGCGCGGGCGCATCCGGGCAAGGCGCCGCCGCTGGTGCGCCCGCTGGCGCAACGGCGACCGGTGCCGCGGGCTCCTCAGGCGATCAGGGCGGGCGCCGCGGCTTCGATCCCGCGCAGATGATGGATCGCTTCAAGGCGATGTCGCCCGAAGACCAGCGACAATTCATCACGCGCATGAAGGATCGCGGGCGCGATACCGCGGAGTTCGAAAACGTCATGACGGCGAAAGCCCCCGCGCCGCAGCGCGGCGGCGCGCCGTCCACCGCCGCGAGCGCGTCGAGCGCGTTGAAGCCGAAATACGGCGCGCCGGTGACGCAGCAGGGCGCGCAGACCATCGACGCGTTGTTCGCGCCGCTGCCGCCGGTCGAATCGCGCGGCCGCGCGTGGCTCTACGTCGACAAGCAGCTGAAGCCGCTGAACCTGCGGCTCGGGATCACCGACGGCACGAACACCGAAGTCCTCAGCCCCGAAGCACAGCCGGGCATGGAGGTGGCGACCGGCGCGACGGGTCTCGGCACGACGCGCACCACGGGCGGACAGCCGGGCGCCGGCAATCCGCTGATGCCGCAGCGCGGCGGCCCGGGACGGGGGCGGTAGAAGACGACCGATGGCCGAGAACACCGTCATCGCGGTGAAGAATCTCGTCAAGACCTACGTGGTCGGCGAAGTCGAGGTGAAGGCGCTCCGCGGGGTCAACCTCGAGGTGCAGCGCGGCGAGTTCCTCGCGGTGAACGGGCCGTCGGGATCCGGCAAGTCCACGTTCATGCACATCGTCGGCTGCCTCGATCGCCCGTCGTCGGGCCAGTACTTTCTCGACGGGCAGGACGTGTCGCGGATGTCGAAGGACGCGCTGGCGAACGTCCGCAACAAGAAGATCGGCTTCGTGTTTCAGGGTTTCAATCTCCTGTCGCGCACCTCGGCGCTCGACAACGTCGAGCTGCCGCTGCTGTACGGCAGCGGGTTGAAGGCCGCCGAGCGCCACAAGCGCGCGGTGGACGTCCTCACCGCCGTGGGGCTGGGCAACCGCGCCGACCACCACCCGAATCAGCTCTCGGGCGGCCAGCAGCAGCGGGTCGCCATCGCGCGCGCGCTGATCAACAACCCGTCGATCCTGCTGGCGGACGAGCCCACGGGCAACCTCGACACGAAGACCAGCATCGAAGTGATGGGGATCTTTCAGCGCCTGAACCGCGAACGCGGCATCACCGTCGTGCTGATCACGCACGAGCTCGACATCGCGGAGTACGGCACGCGCGTCGTGACGTTCCGCGACGGTCAGGTGATCGCCGATCGCGCCGTGCAGCGGCGGCGTAATGCAGCGGACGAGCTGGCGGCGCTGCCGCCGGCGGAAGAGGCCGTCTAAATGTCCGTCCTGATGGTGCTGCGAATCGCACTCAAGGCGCTCGGTCGCAACAAAATGCGGACGGCGCTGACCATGCTCGGCATGATCATCGGCGTGGCCGCCGTGATTACGATGGTCGCGCTCGGCACCGGCGCGCAGACCTCGATCGAATCGCAGATCCAGTCGGCCGGCACCAACATGGTGATGGTGAGCGCGGGGAACTTTCAGCAGGGCGGCGTGCGCATGGGCCAGGGCAACGCCAGCACGCTGACGCCCGACGATGCGAACGCCATCCGCGGCGTGCAGGGCGTGCAGTACGTCGCCGCCGGCGTGAACACGCGCGGACAGGTGGTCGCGGGCAATCAGAACTGGGGCACGCAGATTCAGGGCACCGACGTCGACATGCCGCTGATTCGATCCTGGCCGGTGCAGATCGGCGCGTTCTTCACGCCGCAGGACGTGACGACGGCGTCGAAGGTCGCCGTCCTCGGGACCGTCGTGCGCGATCAGCTCTTCGGACCCGACGTGGATCCGACGGGCCAGGTGATCCGGATCAACAACCAGCCGTTCACCGTCTCCGGCGTGCTGATCAGCAAAGGGCAATCGGGCATGGGCACCGATCAGGACGACGTGGTGTTCGTGCCGTATACGACGGTGATGAAGAAGATGCGCGGCATCACCTTCATCCAGCAGGCGCAGGTCTCGGCGGCTTCGGCGAACGACACCTCCGCCACCGCCGACCGCATCGCCGCGCTGCTGCGCGTCCGCCACAAGATCCAGCCCGGCGATCCCGACGACTTCATGGTGCGCACGATGGAGGAGATGGCGGCCGTGCGCGTCCAGGCGACGCAGACGATGACGGCGCTCCTCGCGAGCATCGCCGGCGTGTCGCTGCTCGTCGGCGGCATCGGCATCATGAACATCATGCTCGTGTCGGTCACGGAGCGGACGCGCGAGATCGGCCTCCGCATGGCCATCGGCGCGCGCGGCCGCGATGTGCTGCTGCAGTTCCTCGTCGAGGCCGTGGTGCTCAGCCTGTTCGGCGGCGCCATCGGCATCGCCCTCGGGTTCGCGCTGTCGCAGGGCGTCACCTTGTGGATGCAGTGGCCGACGGCGGTGTCGCCGCAGGCGGTGCTCGTCGCGTTCGGGTTCGCGGCGATCACCGGCGTGTTCTTTGGCTTTTATCCCGCGCGAAAGGCGGCGGCGCTCGATCCCATCGACGCGCTGCGGTTCGAATAGGGTCCTCATGCGTATCTCGGGTGTGCTCGTGGTCAGTGTTCTCGCTGCGGTCGTCGCCGCCGGCGCCGCCTGCTCGCGCGGCGAAGCGGAAGCGCAGCGCCCCGCCGCGCCCGCCGCCGGCGGCCGGGGCGGCAACACCAACGCGCCGGTCCCGGTCACGGTCGCGCAGGCCGTGCAGCGCGAGATGCCGATCACGATTCAGGGCATCGGCACCGTCATCGCCGCATCGACCGTCGCCGTTCACGCGCAGATCACCGGCGAGCTCACCTCGGTCGCGTTCAAGGAGGGCGACGACGTTCAGGAAGGCCAGGTGCTCGTCACGCTCGACAAGCGACCGCTCGAAGCGGCGCTCGCGCAGGCGCAGGCGCAGCTGGTCAAGGATCGCGCGCAGGCGGTGAACGCCCGCGCACAGGCCGATCGCTACCAGGATCTGCTCCGGCGCGGCATCGCCACGCGCGAGCAGGTGGACGCGATGGTGGCGCAGGCGGCCGCGCTCGACGCGACCGTCACCGCGGACGAGGCGAACGTCGACAACGCGAAGGTGCAGCTGCAGTACGCGACGATCAAGGCGCCGATGACCGGCCGGACGGGGCTCCTGCAAGTGCATCCCGGGAACCTCGTCCGCGCGAACGACACGCAGGCCATCGTCACGATCAACAAGATCACGCCGGTCTACGTCTCGTTCTCGATTCCCGAAGCGCAGCTGCCGGCGCTCAAGCGTTACATGGCGCAGAGCGGCACGCTGCCCGTCTCCGCGATACCGCCGACCGACGACGGCCGGCCGTCGACCGGCCGCGTGAACTTCATCGACAACGCCGTCGACCCGACCACGGGCACGATCAAAATCAAGGGCACGTTCCCGAACGACGATCGCCGGCTCTGGCCGGGCCAGTTCGTCAACGTCACCGTGACGCTCACGCAGGACCCGAGCGCCGTCGTCGTCCCGTCGGCCGCCGTGCAGAACAGCCAGACCGGCCAGTACGTGTATGTGATCAAACCGGACAAGACGACCGAGATGCGGACCGTGAAGGTCGCGCGGCTCGCGGGCGACCAGAGCGTCATCGAGTCGGGCCTCACGGGCGGCGAGACCGTCGTCACCGACGGCTTCCTGCGGCTGGTCCCCGGCAGCCGCGTCTCGATCAAGGGCGCAGAGGCCCCGAAGGCGACGTCATGAACCTGTCCGAGATCTTCATCAAGCGGCCGGTCACGACGACGCTGATCATGCTCGGCGTCATCGTGTTCGGCGCGATGGCGTACCTGCGCCTGCCGGTCAGCGACCTGCCGACGGTGGACTTCCCCACCATCCAGGTGGGCGCCAGCCTGCCCGGCGCGAGCCCCGAGACGATGGCCTCGTCGGTCGCGCTGCCGCTGGAGAAGCAGTTCGCGACCATCGCCGGGTTGAACGCGATCAACTCGACGAGCTCGCTCGGCGGCACGAACATCGTCCTGCAGTTCGACTTGAGCCGGAACATCGACGCGGCCGCGCAGGACGTGCAGTCGATGATCGCGCGCACGCAGCGGTCGCTGCCGCCGCAGATGCCGACGCCGCCGTCGTACCAGAAAGTGAACCCCGGCGACCAGCCGGTGCTGTTCCTCGTCCTGCATTCGGCGACGCTGCCGATGCAGACGGTGGACGAGTACGCGGAATCGACGATCGCGCAGCGGATCTCGATGGTCAGCGGCGTCGCGCAGGTCAACGTGTTCGGGCAGGCGAAATTCGCGGTGCGCGTCGACGTCGACCCGCGGAAGCTGGCGGCGCACGGCATCGGCCTCGACGAAGTCGGCAACGCCATCACGAACGCGCACGTCAACCTGCCGACCGGCACGATCTTCGGCGAGGACAAGACCTACGTGGTGCAGGCGAGCGGTCAGCTGATGCGGGCCTCGGCGTACGGGCCAACGATCATCGCGTACCGCAACGGCAATCCCGTCCGGCTCGACGAAGTCGCCCACGTGTACGACGGCATCGAAAACGACAAGAACGCCGCCTGGTACAACGGCGAGCGGACGATCTATCTGGCCGTGCAGAAGCAGCCGGGCACCAACGTCGTCGAGGTGTGCGACGCCGTCAAGGCGCTGCTGCCGACGCTGCGCGAGCAGCTCCCGGCCGCGGTCGCCCTCGAGGTCCGCACGGATCGGTCGATCCCGATCCGCGAGTCGGTGGCGGACGTCAAGTTCACCCTCATCCTCACCATCGGCCTCGTCGTCGCCGTCATCTTCCTCTTCCTGCGCAACGTCTCCGCGACGCTGATCCCCAGCCTGGCGCTGCCGGCGTCGATCGTCGGCACGTTCGCGGTGATGTACCTGCTCGACTACAGCCTCGACAACCTGTCGCTGATGGCGCTCACGCTGTCGGTCGGCTTCGTCGTCGACGACGCGATCGTGATGCTGGAGAACATCGTCCGGCACATGGAGATGGGCAAGGCGCCGATGCGCGCCGCCTACGACGGATCGAAGGAGATCGCCTTCACGATCATCTCGATGACGATCTCGCTCGCCGCGGTGTTCATCCCGGTCCTCTTCATGGGCGGCATCGTCGGGCGCCTGCTGCACGAGTTCTCGGTGACGATCGGCGTCGCGATCATGGTGTCGGGCCTCGTGTCGATCAGCCTCACGCCGATGCTGTCGAGCCGCTTCCTCAAGCCGCCGCACGCGACGAAGCACGGCTTCTTCTACAACGCCATCGAGAAGATGTTCGACAGCTGGCTGCGGCTGTACGACTGGACGCTGCGCCTGTCGCTGCGCTGGCACGTGCTGACGATGGCGGTCTCGATCGCGCTGCTGTTCGGCACGGTCTACCTCTTCAACCTGGTGCCGAAAGGGTTCCTGCCGAGCGAGGACCAGGGACGGTTCCAGGTGAGCATCGAGGGGATGCAGGGCGTCGGCTTCGACGACATGACGCGGCACGTGATGGATGTCGCCACGATCGTCGGGAAGGACCCCGACGTGTTCGGCTACAGCGCGAACGTCGGCGGCGGCCCGACCGGCGGCGGCTTGAACAGCGGGCGCATCTCGGTCGACCTGAAACCGCGCGCGCAGCGCACGCGCACCGTCGATCAGGTGATGACCGACCTGCGGCCGAAGGTCGCGCAGGTGCCGGGCGTCCGCGTGTACATGGTCAACCAGCCGCCGATCAATCTCGGCGGACAGCAGGGCGCGCGCAGCCTCTATCAGTTCACGCTGCAGGACACCGACACCGCCGAGCTGTATCGCAGCGCGCCGGTGTTCGAGCAGAAGATGCGCGAGCTGCCCGGGATCGAGGACGTCAGCAGCGACCTGTTGCTGAAGAATCCGCAGGTGCGCGTCGATCTGGATCGGGACAAGATCGCGGCGCTCGGCCTCTCGGTGAACCAGGTCGAGACCGCGCTCTACAACGCGTACGGCACGCGCCAGCTGACGCAGATCTACGCGCCGAACAACCAGTACCAGGTGATCCTCGAGGTGGCGCCCGAATTCCAGAAGGATCCGGCGGCGTTGTCGATGCTGTACGTCCGCTCGTCGAACGTGGCGGCCGGCGCGACGCAGGGTCCGCTCGTGCCGCTCGACACCGTCGTCAAGGTGAGCACCGAAGCCGGTCCGCTCAGCGTCAGCCACACGGGGCAGCTGCCGTCGGTGACGATTTCGTTCAACCTCAAACCGGGCTACGCGCTCGGCGACGCCGTCACCGCGATTCAGCAGACGGCGGCGCAAACGCTGCCGTCGACGGTGGCGACCACGTTCCAGGGGACGGCGCAGGCCTTCCAGGACTCGCTGCGCGGCCTCGGCCTGATCCTGGTCATGGCGATCGTGGTCATCTACATCGTGCTGGGGATTCTCTACGAGAGCTTCACGCATCCGCTGACGATTCTCTCGGGACTGCCGTCGGCCGGCTTCGGCGCGCTGCTGACGCTGCTGATCTTCAAGACCGAGTTGAGCCTCTATGCGTTCGTCGGCGTCATCATGCTCGTCGGCCTGGTGAAGAAGAACGGCATCATGATGGTCGACTTCGCCGTGGAGGCGCAGCGCGTGCACAACAAGACGCCGCGGGAGGCGATCCACGAGGCGTGCCTGGTGCGCTTCCGTCCGATCATGATGACGACGATGGCGGCGCTCGTCGGCACGCTGCCGATCGCAATGGGCTTCGGCGCCGGCGCCGAGTCCCGCCGCCCGCTGGGCCTCGCCGTCGTCGGCGGCCTGCTCGTCTCGCAGATGCTGACGCTCTACATCACACCCGTCTACTACGTGTACATCGAGAACGCCCGCCTCTGGCTGGCCGGCCGCAAGTCGAAGCCGACCGCGCTGCCCAGGCGCGACGTGCACGCGCCGGCCGCGGAACAGGCCTGAGCCTCGACCGACAACCTTTCCTAACCCCCTTTCATCTAAGCAGTTGGTAAGTGGGTCACACTTGTCAGCTGCGGTGATGGCGTTCAACGGCGAGGCTCGGGCGGGTCGATCGGGGGTCGATGCGGACGTGGCCCTGGCGGCGGGCGGGGACCAGTCCGCGTTCGAGCGGCTCTACCGGACGCACGTTGCACGGATCCACAGCCTGACGCGGCGGATGCTCGGCAGCCACGACGCCGACGAGGTGACCCAGGACATTTTCGTCCGCACCTGGCAGAAGCTCGGCCAGTTCCGCGGCGACGCGGCGTTCACCACCTGGCTGCATCGCCTCGCCGTCAACGTGGTGATCGAGCGGCGGCGCAGCTACGCGATCCAACGCGAACGGATGGCGGACGATCCCGCGGTGCTCGAGGCGGTGCCGGTCGCGCCGGCACGAGCCGACCTGACGGTCGACTTCGAGCACGCGATCGAACAGCTGCCGCCGGGCGCGCGCGAAATCTTCGTGCTCCACGACATCGAGGGCTACAAGCACCGCGAGATCGCCGCGATGCTCGGCATCGCGACCGGCACGTCGAAGCGCCAGCTGCACCGGGCGCGGATGCTCATGCGTGCGCACCTGAACGGATGAAGACGATGCATACCGAATGGACCGACCGGCTGTCGGATTATCTCGACGACGAGCTCGCGGCCGACGAGCGGCGCGCCGTCGACGCGCACCTGGCGGCCTGTGCCGACTGCCGCGCCGTGCTCGACGACCTGCGGCGCGTGGTGGCTCGCGCGCGGACCGCGGAGACGCGCCCTCCGCAGGGCGACCTGTGGCCGGAGATCGCCGCCCGCATTGACCGGCCGTCGACGCGCCGATTCGCGTTCACCCTGCCGCAGGCGTTGGCCGCGAGCCTCGCCGTCGCGCTGCTGTCGGGTGCGATCGTGTGGCGCGTCATGGGCGGCTCGAAGACGATGCCCGACGCCACCACGGCGAGCGCTCCGGCTGCGGCCGTCCAGACCGCGAGGCCGGCCGAGCCGACGCCCGGCGTCGCCACCGTCAGCTTCGCCGACGCGCAGTACGACGCAGCGGTCGCCGACCTCGAGAAGGCGGTCAACGAAGGGCGCGGGCGTCTGGACAAATCGACGATCGACATCGTCGAGCACAACCTGCAGATCATCGATCAGGCGATCGACCAGGCGCGGCAGGCGCTCGAAGCGGATCCGGCCAACAGCTACTTGAGCAGCCATCTCGTCGAGGCCCGCCGGCGGAAGCTCGATCTGCTGCGCCGCGCCGCGGCCCTGACGGAGGGAGATTAGGCGGGCCCACTGCCCGCGCGACGGACCGAGGGACAGGCCGGGCCTCCAGACCCGGCATGAGGATGACATGGTTGCAGCACTCGTATTTTCGATGATGGCGCTGACGACGACCGACCAGACGGTCAACGTCACGAAAGGCACGAAGCTCGAGGTCAACAACTTCGCGGGCGACGTCAACGTGAAGGCGTGGGACCGCGACGCCGTGCGCGTCGAGGTGCACCACTCCGATCGCGAGACGGTCGAAATCCGCCAGGACGAAGGCGTCCTCCGCGTGCGCGGCCGGTCGACGCGCGGCGGCCCGCCGCGGTCGCTCGATTACACCATCTCCGTTCCGGGCTGGATGGCGGTCAGCGTCAGCGGCACCTACGCCGACACGACGCTCGAGGGCGTCGGCGGCGACGTCAGCGTCGACACGACGCGCGGCGACATCAAGGTGCGCGGCGGCTCGGGGTTCGTGTCGCTGAAGTCGGTCCAGGGCGAAATCACGCTCGAGAAAGCGAAAGGCAAGATCGAGATCCGCGGCGTCAACGAGAGCATCCGCCTGGCCGACATCAACGGCGACGTGTCGGCGGAGACGACCAACGGCAGCATCATTCTCGACCGCGTCGATTCGGGCAACGTGGACCTCTACACGGTCAACGGCAACATCTCGTACGACGGGCCGATCAAGGACAAGGGCGTCTACCGCCTGACGACACACAACGGGACGATCGCGCTGCCCGTTCCGGAGAAGGTCAACGCGACGATCGCGGCGCGGACCTACAACGGCAGCATCCGGTCGTCGTTCCCGCTGCCGGCGAGCGACACCGGCAGCAGCGACCACCGCAACCGGCGGCTGTCGCTGACGCTCGGCAACGGCAGCGCGCACGTCGAGCTCGAATCGTTCGGCGGCACGATCGCGCTGCGTCGCCCGGGCGAGGCGCGGCCGGAAGTCGAGCGGCGCCGCCGCGACCGCGACGACGATGCGGACAAGGCGAAAGAGAAGGCGCGCGAGAAGGGGAAGGAGATCGGACAGGCGTTCGGCCGCGTCGACATCGACGTCGACCGGATCGACGCGGAAGTCGCGCGGGCGCTCGCCGGCGCGCAGCCGGCGATCGACGCCGCGATCGCCGAATCGATCGACGCGGTGGCGTCCGTCATGCCGGTGGCGCCCGTTCGTCCGCTGCCGCGGCCGATGCCGCGGCCGCAACCGCGATGAATTCCGGCGCGGCCGCCCCTTCGCGGCTGCCCTACCGAGCCAGGCGGTCGAACAGCTCCTGAACCGTCAGGCCGCTGACCGGATCGCGCAGCGCCGGCGCGATTTCTGCCAGCGGCTCGACGACGAAGCGCCGGTCGCGAAAGCGCGGATGCGGCACGACCAGCCCGGGCGCGCTGACCACGAGATCGCCGAGCAAGATCAGATCGAGATCGAGCGTCCGCGGCGCGTTCGCGTGCGGGCGCTCGCGGCCGCGCTCGCGCTCGATCGCGAGCAGCGCGTCGAGCAGCTCGCGCGCCGACAGCGCCGTCTCTCCCGTGGCAGCGGCGTTCAGGTAGCGCGGCTGCGGATCGTCCACGCCGACGGGATCGGTTTCGATGTAGCGCGACAGCGTGAAGCCGGCCAGCAGGGATGCCAGCCGCCGGGCGGCGTAGTCGAGGTGACGGCGGCGGTCGCCGAGATTGGAGCCGAGCGCGACGGCCGCTACTCGACCCACCGCGTGGGAAGCACTTCGCCGATCGCCGGTCCGATAATCTCTTCCGCGCGGCGTCCGAGCAGGTCGCGCCGGCCCGCTCGCGCCTGCTCGAAGAAGCGCTTCTGCTCGAGGACCTCGCCGAGGATCACGCGCAGCATCTTGGCGTGGCGCGCGTTGGTCATCGTATCGATGCGCGGGCGCCAGCGATCGACGAACGCCTGCGCGTCGCGCGCGTCCTCCTCGGTGACGGCGGCGGCGGCCGCGTCGCCCTTGCCGCTGATCGATCGGTTCGGGTCGGCGACGTCGGGCACGGTCCCGCCCAGCTCCTCGATTGCCGTGCCGACCCACGAGAGGTGCGTTTCCTGCCGGTTGAGGATGTACTGATAGGTGTTGTTCGCGTCGTATTGCGTGACCACCTGCGCGGCCCGCTGGTGCCGCAGGAGCGACGTCAGCACGTCGCGATGGAACTCCTGGAGCAGCGCGAGGAGATCGCTCACGACGCCTGTTTTTCCTTGCACGTGATGCAGACGCGCGTCCACGGGATGGCGTTCAATCGGGCGGGCGCGATCGCTTCGCCGCAGTCGCGGCAGACGCCGTAGGTGCCCTTGTCGATCCGCCACAGCGCCTCTTCAATGGCCTGGAGGATCTTCGCGTCCGTCTGCTTGAGCTTCAACTGGATGTGCACTTCGTTGTTGCCGCTCGCCTGATCGGCCATGTCGCCCTGGCGCGTGTTGTTCTCCATCGACGCCTGCAGCGGCTTGATGCCGCCGGTGCCGAGGATCTCCGCGCGCTTCTTCAGCAACGCCTCTTTGTACACCGTTACGTCCATCTCGATCGGACTCCGTGTAAACAAACATCATAGCACTTAGCGCAGGAAGAGGTATCGGCCGAGGAACAGCACGGCGAACACGTAGACGAGCGGGTGCGCGTCCCGCCCGCGTCCGGCGGCGGCCTTGAGCAGCGCGTACGACATCAGGCCGAACGCGATCCCTTCCGTGATGCTGAGCGTCAGCGGCATGACGATGACGGTCAGGAACGCCGGGACGCTTTCCGTCGGGTCGTCCCAGTCGATGCGCCGCAGCCCGCCGATCATCATCGTCCCGACGAGAATCAACGGCGCAGCGATGATCGGATAGAGCGTGGGCGCGCCCTCGTGCGCCGCGTAGCCGCCGCCGATCATCTGGACGAGCGGGTGCAGAAACAACGACAGCAGGAACAGCGCCGCGGTGACGAGGCTAGCGAGTCCGGTGCGGCCGCCGGCCGCCACGCCCGCGCCGCTCTCGATGTAGGCGGTCACGGTCGACGTGCCCAACGCCGCGCCGGCGACCGTGCCGATGGCGTCGGCGAGCAGCGCCTGCCGCGCGCGCGGCAGCACGCCGTCGCGCATCAGCCCCGCCTGGCCGGCGACGGCGACGAGCGTGCCGACCGAATCGAACAGCGCGAGGAAGAAGAAAACGAAGATCACCGCGACCATCCCCGGCGCAAGCGCGCCGGCGACATCGAGCTGCAGGAAGGTCGGCGCGAGCGGCGGCACGCGGCCGACGACGCCGTGGTACCGCACCAGGCCGAGCGGCAGCGCGACGACGGTGGTCGCGAGCATGCCCCACAGGAACGCGCCCTTGACGCGGCGCGCGAGCAGAATCGAGGTGAGCGCGAGCGACGCGACGGCAAGCGCCACCGGACGGCTGTGCAGGTCGCCGAGCCCGACGAGGGTTCCCGGCGCGGCGACGATCAATCCGGCCCACTGCAGGCCGACCATCGCAATCAGCAGGCCGATGCCGGCCGCGATGGCGTGCTTCAGCGAATCGGGAATCGCCGTGATCAACCGCTCGCGCAGGCCGACGCCGGCCGTCAGGATGAAGATCGTGCCGGCGATCGCCACTCCGCCGAGGGCGACGCGCCACGGCACCTTCATCGCCACGACCACGGTGTACGCGAAGAAGAAGTTGTGGCCCATCGCGGGCGCCACCGCGATCGGGTAGTTGGCGAGCAGCGCCATCAGCGCCGATGCGCACGCGGTCGCGAGGCAGGTCGCCGTCATCACCGCGCCCGCATCCATGCCCGCCGCGCTCAACACCGCCGGCTGCACGAAGACGATGTACGCCATCGTCAGGAACGTGGTGACGCCGGCGAGGATCTCGGTGCGCACCGTGGTGCCGTGCGCCTGCAGCGCGAACCGTCGTTCGAGGAATCGCAAGCCGGCGAGATTCTACTCCGCCCGCAGCGTGGACAGCGGCTTGTTGCGCAGCACGTCCAGGCTGGAGAGCACGCCGATGACGGCGACGAGCGCCGCGGTGAGGACGACCCCGGCCACGTGTTCCAGCGGGAAGATCCGCCACGGGATCTCGAGGGCGTACGTCGCGACGCCCCAGGTGAGCGCGACGGCGCCGAGCGAGCCGACGAGGCCGGCGAGCGACCCGAGCACGCCGTACTCGAGCAGCAGCATCCGCGCGATGGTGCGCGTGCTCGCGCCGAGCGTCTTGAACACTGCGGCCTCGTAGACGCGCTGGAACTTCGTCATCGCGACGGCGCCGATCAGGATCAGCGCCCCGCTGAAGAGGACCAGCCCGCCGACGACGGTGATCGCCAGGGTCACCTTCGACATCACGTCGCGGACCGTCTCGAGGATCTCGTGGAAGTCGATCACGGACACGTTCGGAAACCGATCGACGAGATCGTGCTGGAAGCGCGCGCGGGCGGCCGCATCGCCCGGGCCTTTCAGCGGCGCGACGTAGGTCTGCGGCGCCTGGTCGAGCACCCCGCTTCGGAACACGAAGACGAATCCGCCGTTTCGCGACTCGCGCCAGTCGACGTCGCGGATGCTCGTCACCCGCGCCGAGAGCGTCCGGCCGAGGACGTCGAACCGCATCGTGTCGCCGACGTGGATCTTCGCGCGCTCGGCGATCTGCTGCTCGACCGACACCTCGGGGCTGCCCGACGGCCCCGTCCAGAACGCGCCGGCGACGATGCGCTCGTTCGGCTCCAGGTGATCGCGATAGGTGATCGTGAACTCCCGGCCGATGCCCGCCCCGCGCTCGCGGACGTCCTCGACGCCGTCCAGATGCGTGTCGCGGCCGTCGACGCCGGTGACGCGCGCGCGCAGCACCGGAATCAGCTGGTACTGCCCCGCGCCGTGCGACGGGTCCGACAGGAACGCGCGCACGCCGTCGATCTGGCCGCGCTGCACGTCGAGCAGGAACATGTCGGGCGAATCGGCCGCGACCTGGATCGAAAACTCGTCGAGCAGCGTCGCCTGCAGCGACCGGATCCCCACGATGAAGAAGGCGCCGAGACCGACGGCGAGCAGCACGACGCGCGTCTGGTTGCCCGGACGCGAGAGGTGCAGCACGGCGTGGCGCAGCGGAAACGACCGCGACGCCGCCAGCGGAGCGACCAGCGCGACGAGCGCCCGGCCCGCCAGCAGCAGCACCAGCGCGAGGCCGGCGAACCCGACGCACACGACGACTCCGGTGCGCAGCGACGCCGCCTGCCACGCGGTCACCGCGACGAGGCCGAGGGTGACGAGGACGAGCGCGGCCATGCTCACCCAGTCACGTCCGCGCCGCGCGCCCTCGTCGCGGAGCAGCAGCGACGGCTTGATCAGCCGGATCTGCAGCAGCGGCACGACCGAGAACAGCAGCGACACGAGGACGCCGATCGCGATCCCCTGCGCGACGGCGCTCCACGTGACGCCGTAATGGGCCTGCGCGAGCACGGAGGTCGACGCCGGCCCGATGGCGTACGGGATGGCCGCGATGGCGGCGCGCGCGATGCCGACGCCGAGCAGGCTTCCCGCCAGGCCGAGCGTCATCACCTGGAGCACGTAGACGGCGATTACCTGCGCGCTGCGCGCGCCGAGGCACTTCAGCACCGCGATGCTGCGGATCTTCTGCAGGATGAACACGCGCGTCACGCTCGAGACGGCGATGCCGCCGAGGATCACGATCACGAGGCCGACCAGGCTGAGGTAGTTCTCGGCGCGATCGAAGTCGCGGCCGATCTGGTCCTCGTTCGATCGGTACGATCGCACGTTGATGAACGCCTGGCGCAGCTCCCCGCGCAGCGCCGACACCAGCGGCTGGATGCGCGGCTCCGGCACTTTGACGAGCAGCTGGCGCGTCGCCCGGCTGCCGAAGTTCAGCAGGCCGGTCGACGGCAGGTCGGCGTAGTCGATGAGGATCCGCGGACCGATGCTGAATCCGCCCATCCGGCCCGGCTCGCGCGTGATCAGCCCGCGGATCGTGAAGAACGCCTGGCCGACCTGAATCCGGTCGCCGACCGCGACGCCGAGCGTCGTCAGCAGCTCGGGACGGACGAGCGTGCCGTGCTGCTCGAGCAGCGCGTGCGCGTAGGGTTGCCCGCTCTCGAGCGTGACCGTCCCGTACAGCGGAAACGACGGCTGGACGGCCCGCACCTCGACCATCTTCGCGAGCTGGTTCGATCGGGCCATCGTCGCCGTCTCGATCGTCTCGGTCGTCGCCTGCGCGCCGAATTCGGCGAGCCGGCGATCGATGGTGTCGCGGGCCGACGGCGTCCAGTCGCGGTTGCTGCTGATCAGGACGTCGGCGGCGATCAGCGCCTTCGCTTCGGTGCCGAAGACCTCGCGCACGCTCTGAATCACCGAGCGCAGCGCGACGATCGCGGCCACGCCGACCGCGATGCAGACGAAGAAGAACAGCAGGCGCTGCCACGATGCGCGCGTTTCGCGCAGCGCCATCCGAAGCACGAACCTCACGAGCGCACCAGTTCGAGCGTGTTCTCGACGACGCGGCCGTCGCGCAGCACGAGCCGCGCGTCGGCCATGGCCGCCAGCTCCGCGTCGTGCGTCACGAGCACGAGCGTCGTCCCGCGCTGCGAATGGATCGAGCGCAGCAGGTCCATGATGTGCCGGCCGTTGGTCGTGTCGAGATTACCGGTCGGCTCGTCGGCGAGGACGATCGGCGGATCGTTGGCGAGCGCGCGCGCGAGGGCGACGCGCTGCTGCTCCCCGCCGGAGAGCTGCGACGGGTAATGGTGCGCCCGTCCCGTCAGCCCCACTTCCTCGAGCAGCGCCGAGGCGCGCGCGGCCGCGGCGCGCACGCCGGCAATCTCCATCGGGACGGCGACGTTCTCGTGGGCGGTGAGCGACGGGATCAGGTGGAAGAACTGGAACACGAACCCGATCTTCTCGCCGCGCAGCCGCGCGAGCGCGTCTTCGTCGAGCTGCGTGATGTCGACGCCGTCGATCGTCACCGCTCCGGTCGTCGGCGCGTCGAGCCCTGCGATGAGCCCGAGCAGCGTCGACTTGCCGCTGCCCGATGGCCCGACGATGGCCACGAAGCGGCCGCGCGGGATGTCGATCGTCAGCGGGTGGAGGATGGTGAGCGGCTCGGTGCCGCTGGTGACGGTCTTGGAGACCTCCCGAAGGCCAATCATGATCGCTGCAGCTGCTCCGCCACCGGCTTCAGCACCCGCCACACGTTGTCCGCGACGATCCGCGCGCCGTCGGCCGTCGGGTGGATGCCGTCGGGCTGATTCAGCGTGTCGATCCCGGCCACGCCCTGCAGCAGGAACGGCACGAACGGCACGTGGTACTTCGCCGCGAGCGCGGGATACACCTTGTGAAAGGAGACGTCGTAGTCGCGTCCCCAGTTCGTCGGCGCCTCCATGCCCGCGAGGATCACGCGGATGCCGCGCTTCTGCGCGGTCTCGATGATCTTCGCCAGGTTGTCCGACAGCTCCGCCACCGGCAGCGCGCGCAGCGCGTCGTTGCCGCCCAGCGCGACGATCAGAATCCTGACGTCGCCCTGCAGCGACCAGTCGAGGCGCGAGAGGCCGCCGGCCGACGTGTCGCCGGACACGCCCGCGTTGACGACCTCGTAGGTCAGCCCCGCGGCGTCGAGCTTCTGCTGCAGCAGCGTCGGGTACGCCTGCGACACCGGAAGTCCGAGGCCGGCGGTGAGACTGTCGCCCAGCACGACGATCTTTGGACGCGCGTCGCGCGGCCGGGGTGCCTCGACCGCTTTGGGTGCCGTCGCCCCCGGTTCGCCGCGCCCGGTGGCCGGCGCGCCGTCGCGCCCGGCGGGCGCGCCCGAACCGCAGGCGACGGCGAACAGCGTCAGGAACAGAATCGGGCCGACGCGCATCACGACAGCCGGGTCAGTTCCTGCTCCAGCGCGTCGATCGCGGCGGCGAGCGTGCGACGGTGGGCGTCGGTCCGCGCCGACGTCAGCTCCGCTCGTTTGCGCGCCAGCGCCAGTTCGATCGTCGTCCGCCGCGCCTGCACGGCGCGCTGCTCGGGCGTCAGCGCCGGGGCGCGTGCCGCTTTCCGCATCCGTTCAGCTTCGGCCTGCTGGAACTCGACGTCCTTGCTCTCGAAACCGCGAGCCATGTATCTAAAGTATTCTACTGAGATGCACAGCGCGCACGACCTCCTGACGCGCTGGCCGGCGCTCGACGTGGCCGCCAAGCGTGCTCGCCTGCAACAGTCGCTGCACCTCACCCCGGGTCCCCTGAACGATGCGATCCTCGACGCGCGCGACGCGGCGCAGCGGGCCGCGGCCGGGTTGTGGCGCCGCGATCCCTCGGTCTGGAGCGGCGACGCCGCGGTGCAGGCGACAATCGCGCAGCGGCTCGGATGGCTGTCGTCGCCCGAGTTGATGGCCGATTCGCTGGACCGGCTGGTCGCGTTCGGCGCGCGCGTCGCCGCCGACGGCTTCACCGACGTCGTGCTGCTGGGCATGGGCGGATCGAGCCTCGCGCCCGAGGTGCTGCACACCATCCTCGGGTGCGCGCCGGGCCGGCCGCGCTTCCACATGCTCGACTCGACGGACCCGGCGAGCGTCCGCGGCGCCGAAACCGATCCGTATCGCACGCTGTACATCCTGTCCAGCAAGTCGGGGTCGACGATCGAGCCCAACTCGCTCGCGGCGCATTTCCGCGCCCGCCTCGAGGACGCGCGCGTGACGCGCTGGGCGGATCACTTCGTCGCGATCACCGA